>Ga0209504_1000092_pt1 | contig 83804 bp, 68 predicted proteins | sample COGITO_mtgs_1005_FD_184791 | JGI IMG/M metagenome (GOLD analysis project Ga0209504, IMG submission 184791) | Pelagic marine microbial communities from North Sea - COGITO_mtgs_100511 (SPAdes) (version 2) | ecosystem: Environmental > Aquatic > Marine > Epipelagic ... | reverse complement strand
TGCAAACAGACTCCGGATACATTGACGCAAACTTAATTGTTATCAGTGCTTGCAACCTGGAGGCGAGTCATACATTGCCTTTTGCCTTTTGCCTTTTCTTGCAGCAGCACTACTTGGCAATCACCACATCATACTGCAGCAATTGCGGCACCCGCTGTTGTAATTGACTTTCAATATGATCAAGTTCAAGTAAGCGGGTACAAAATAATGCCGATTTAGCCTCTAGCTCATCGGCTTTGGCGTCGAGTCCGAGATTAATTTTATCAATCAGTTGTTCAACACTCTGCCAGTCCTGGCTTTCGCTACGTTCGAAATTATCATCGGTCTGACGCAGTGCATCGCGTAGCGCGCCCCACACGGCGCCCACGGTATTTTTGGCCAGTTGCGTCAGGTTTTCTTTGAGCTCACCATGCAAAAAAGCATCCATTTCATTCAGGCTTTGCGGTGCCAGATAAAAATGCTCGCCGCTGCGGACAAACCGCGACATCAGCTGATAAGTGGTTTCCTGCACTAACGCTTTCCACTCTTCCTGTTGGGTCGGATTACCCACACCAATCAACATACTTTCAATCGCCGAAAGCCCCATCTCGACACTGTCTACAGCAATCCCAACCACTTGCGGCACAAACTTACGCATCCCCTGGCTGTATTGGGCAACCACTTGCGTGTCGGCTTCAGACAAGGTGATCCACTGCCCCTGAATAAACAACTGGCGGTCATTATTAATTTGAAATTGAGTGCGATCGGCGGTGAGAATGCGAATTTGATCCGGGGAAATTAAAATGCCATGACGAAACGCCATCTGGCATTCATTGGCAGAAAGGTAAAAGCTCAGCAAGCCAGATAACAGCAATAAAACCCGCAACTTTTTCTCCTGACAGACGGCGTGAAAGTTCATGATATAAGATGGCAGCATAGCGTATTAAAATGGTCAGGGCAGCTGGCGTTATCGCAGCCAGCGCACTTTTTATCGGAAATAGCAGTTATCGGAAATAGCGACGTTCGGAAATAGCTGCCTTATCAGATCACCAAGGGAGCGGGACGACCTTAATTGATCAGCGGATCAATTTTTAATGCTGCTTCAATAATTTTTACCTGACTTGGGCCATACTCGCGTTTCACTGGGATCTTCTCACTACCCACATGAACTTCCACACCACCAAACATTTGCTGTTTAACAATCACTGCCGTTTCCGCCATTAACGCCACCCGCTGCGCCTCCAGCCGTTTGATGTCTTCGATCAAGGCCAGTGCGACGGCTTTTTGTGCTTCGAACTCTTCAATAAAAGCGTTCATATGTTCGGTGGTCGCATCCGATTTCTCGAGTTTTTTCATTTGCTCGATACTGGATTTGATCTGTTCCATTTCCACCTTAACCGCTGCCACATTTTGCCGCAGCGCTTGCTGTTTTTCAGCCACTGGGTCAATGCGCCGGTTGATATTTAGCAGCAACGAACTTTCCGAAGGCGACCCCAACACCCCACATTTAATGCCCAAATCAAGATAAAAATGACCGCCCACTACTTTTCCGGTCAGCTTATCTTCGGGTCCGGCCACCACCATCCTCGCAGAAACATGACAATGGTTGATTTGTTTCACCGCATGAAAATCGCCTTCACATTCGATTTTCACATATTGCGCTAAAGTACAGCGGATATCGCCTTTGGCTTTGACCACTGTGCTGAATTGTTCCTCGTCGGTTCCGATATTGACCTGATGGCCGATAATGGAGCCGCCTATTGAAATGTCACCACCAGATTCGACTAAATCACCTTCAACCGCACCTTTAATAAACACATTGCCGCCAGCGATGACTTTCATGCCCTGGGTGACATCGCCATTGACGATCACTGAGCCACGAAACTGGATATGACCGGTCGACAAGTCGACTTTTTTTACCGCATACACTTCATCAACGGTCGCTCCAGAATCAAGAATACGCGGCATGCCATCACGGGCAGCGGTCACTAAATTCGGATCCGTAGCGCTGACTTCGACGCCTTCACCATTCTTCCATTCTATTTGTGTACCCGGAGATGCCAGTGTCACTTCACTGCGAACATTAATGCCATCAACGCCTTTGGTGGGTGGCAGACGACGCACCACCGCCTGACCGAGTTTCACCGATGGGATAACCCCAAAATCGCGCAAATCAGAACGGCTATTACTGGTCATCACCGGTTTATTAACCCGCACGGCCATTCCTTCAACTAAAGCTTCAAATCTGGCATTTAAACCAGGTTGCATCACACGACCTACTGCAATCACTTGTGTGGTTACAACGCCTGGTTCAGCACGGCTGGCCGTAGCCACCAAATGTACAATTTGCTCTTTCTGAAATCCAAAACTAATACCGTATTCCTGTGCTGCTTTTACCAAATCATTGGCTGACACCGGCGCGCCGCCCCATGCAGCAACAATGGTTGCGCTGGCGGTCATTGCATCAGGGGCAATCTCAAATTTAAGTTCAGCATTTTTACGCACGGCAATTTTACGTTGTGCGCGATAACCATCAGGAATTTTTTTCAGTTTAAGTTCGGATTGCAGCGCCTGATAATCGGCGAGTAAATTGGTAAGCTGGTCATTTACGATAAAACAGCGGCCAAAACCGGCTTCAGCCATGCCTTCCCGCACCAGTGCTGGTGTTAAAGGCAAAAGAGTTACCATCACATCAATGATGATAATGTCTTGGTTTCGACTAAATTGCATTGAAATAGAGTTCACAGCAGGATCACAACTACAGCCATAATTACTGGCTACTGAAGCAAATTTTCGCTGTAAACGCAAGCGTTTGCGTAAAATCGCTCACTTTTACGCAAATTATCGCGGTAGAATTTTTGTCGGCTATTCGGTCGCTGTTTTTGAGTTGCAGATCGGACGAACATCCACCTCATGCTGAACAACGCGGGTGCTGATTACGTTTGTGCCATTTAGCCTGTTAAAGCGTGTGATTTGAGTAGTAAAAAGGTTGAACGGTAACAGTGCTGGCCGGACTTTCTAGTCCAGCCGATTTTTCACCTTTTTCAAAGCGGGTCGCGGCACATAAAAAACCCAGCGCTGTGCAACGCTGGGTTTTACGGTAGCCTATAGGACCAATCAAACTCAGGTCGAAATTAAGCGAAGCGTCTCCGCCAGCCTAACACCACTATGAGTCCGAATATAAAGAATCCAAATGAGCCACCAGATTTACTTGCGGTCACGGCAGGTGCCACAGCCACAGGGTACTTACAGCTGCCGTCGTCTTTATTTGCTACGGCATTGTAGTTCAGAGCTTTAGAATCCATACAGCCTTTTTCAATGCCATCAGATCCTACTGACAACCTGAAGCTGACAGAAGCAGAATCACCACTGTGCTCAGTGTCACGCACTGTCACAGTAACAGTGGTTTCACCATGGAAATCAGCCTTTGGTGTCAGGCTAAATTTGTCACCTTCAACCTGCGCAGTTACATGCGCGCCACTCACTTCAACGACATTAGGCACTTTGTTAGCGTCTACATAAAGGATGGAGATATTTTCAATTTTGCCATTTTCAGCAACTGACATATCTGCAATCGCTGCCAACTGAATATTACCCTTAACGGCCACGGTCTGTGCTTCCTTCGCATCAGGTTGACCGTCCATACTGTAAGCTAATTCTATTGGCAGTTGATTTCCGGTCGCTTCAGGTTGAATAACGGCGGTGAAGCTGACGTCAATCTGACTTTGTTCCGGTCCTTCGTAATCAAAACAAACAACGGTGTCATTGTTGAGTTTGGTGTCCAGATCATCAAAACCCAGAACCGTGGACAGCATGCCATTTTTTGGACCAGCACCATGTGAAAAGGCACTGTCAAAACCTTCAACCATCACCACACCACTCGCAACATCGGCGCCCAAATTGTCATAAGCATAAATAATTTCAAACTTACCTTTAAAATCATCGATGCCACTACGCAAGATAACTTCGAAGTCAAACTCCTCGTTTGTGTAGCTGTCCGTCACGTTGTCAAATTCCATAAACACCAGATCGCCTAAATCAGGCCGCTCTTCGGCGTATTGGTTGGCCAGAGTCAGGCCCCATGGATCTTCCCAGTGCGGACGGAATTTCATCTCAAAACTGCCGCGCCAAAAAGGTGCCAGTGCTTCAAACAGAAAGCCAGGGCCCCGGTGATAATCCATCATCCAATATGCGGTATTGAATTGCAGGGCACCGACAGTATGCAAGCGCATATAACCGGCATTTTCCTGATTGTATAACTTGAACTGTGCGTTCTGATTGTAGAATAACCAGTCAATAGGCACGTCATAGTTCACATAAGCGTCACCCGTTAGCCAATCAGCATTTGGCTGAATACCAAAGTCACCGGCTAAATCGATGTACTTGCCATCTGAATGTTCATCAATTTGTGGTGTACGACACAACGCATCATCTTTGTTGGTGGTCATGGCATAGTTACGTTGGATATGACGGGTCGACTGTTGTTCCCCACTCAGCTTGAAACCCTGCTCAGTCACGCTGATGGCAGATGCTATCGCTTCATTATTGGTGGTTAGTGTGGACGGAACTAAACGCATGCCTTTAGGTAGCTTCAGCTCAACCGCATAGTCCCGGTTATCTGATTCCAGATTCGGCTGGATTTTGACGTTAAACTTCACTTTATCCATGACTCTGGCCTGAGTTTTGTCAACACTCCAGGTCAGCGTATTAACACCACGCGTCAGGTTTAACGCGGTCATCCCTAAAGTACCTTCAGCACCTGGCTTATTGCCCAGATCAAAAGCACCATAGTAACGCTCGCCTTCTACGGATTTTGGAAGATCCCAAGTAATTTTAATCGGGTAATTACCATTGCCATCATGGCTGTCAGGTCCTGAGACGGTCACAGTTTTCTGATCAGTCGTACTGCCAATCAACGTATGACCAGTCACAACGTCAGCCGGCACTTGGTCACTGCCATCGCCGACATAAACTGTTGCCATCCAATAAGTTCCTGCTTTTGGATCCATCAGGCTACAGTAGTTGCTCTCCGCGGAACTGGAGGACACACAAAGCACTTCGCTGCGGTATTCATCCTGTAACGCCGAAGGGTTTTCTGCCATTTCGGCTTCTGAAGGCACAAAAGTCCCGTTCCCATTGCTGTCGCGCCCGACAATAACGTATGGCATCAACTTCGTGTAACGAGGATTCAGATTCTCTTTGGTTGACTGAGATTTGGCACTATGAATATCAACCATCAGCCGTTTAGTTGCCGCAGGAACCTCAATAGACTTGATATTCCATCCGACCTGGATATTCTCCAAAAATAAAAATGGCGAAACCGGACGCAAAGTTGAAGCGTAGGTCGTAGGTTTGATAGGTCCAAAGACTCGAGGAGTAAATTGAGAAAAATGATCCGTATTGACGTCCAGCGTTTCACTGCCTTGATCCCGGTTAAACTCAATACTATGGGAAACAGGTAACTGCCGTCTGACATTCATTGCCACGATAGGCCAATGTGCCTGAGGGGAAGCCCCACTCTGCTCAGTGAATACCACTTTGCCGTTAAACGGCATATTATTGTTGCTCAGCGCTTCCCATGGTGCACCTGGTTCTTCCGGATTTATCTTATATTCCGCAATATTCGGCAAGGTCGCTTTGACAATAATGGTTTGTGTTTGTCCGGCTTTTAGTTGGAATTGACGAGGCGAAACGTCGATCACCACATCCAGCTCTTTGCCAATGCCTTCAACCGACCATTGGCCGTCACGGGTTGCTTTGACGGTACGCAACCAGCTACAGCTGGCTTCACAATTCATTTCCACCATCGAAGGTAAATTCAGCCAATTGGCCAGACCCCCATTCTCAGGATTCGCATTCTTATAATTTTCAATGCTTTCGTCCATGATCAAACCAGCATTTGCTGCTGTTGCCACATCCAATGCACCAGCACCAGCCATAAAATTATAATAAGGCTCAACCAGATCACCGTAAAAGTTCAGCCACACTGGTTTTGCCGTCATCATTAACGCTGATTGGATTTCTGCGGGTGTCCAGGTTGGATGCAATTGCTGTAACAAGGTCATCGCACCAGCAACATGAGGAGAAGCCATCGAGGTTCCGCTCATCATGGTCCAATCAGATGCATTGGGTGCCGCAGTGAACGGTTGGTCGTCTGCGTTGGCCGCGTAAATATTCACACCAGGTGCAGTCAAATCTGGTACCAGCGTATTATTGGTCCGGCTTGGTCCCATCGAGCTGAATTCTGCCAGATTATTCCCAGCAGTTTCATCCAGAGCATAACTATTGGTGTACTCTGAAATCGTTGCTCTGGCAGTGCCGTTGGATCCTGAAACCCAGTTATACAACGACCAACGATCCTGTACAGAAACATGAATACCAGGCAAGGAATAAACATCTGCGGCTATATTGTCGATATCATAACTGACGTTTTGCAGAATAAAGCCTCCGGCTCCACCAGCTTTCACGTTGTCCGCTTTGGTAGTACGGTTAATATCACCCCGTTCACACAAAACAATCTGATCCGCAGTAAAGGTGCCCGCAGGGAAAGGCACATTACAGGACGCTGCGGAGTAATCGTCTGATGGATTCGGATCCGGATACTGCTCAGCCAAAACCACCTGACCCGTTATACTGCCACTAAAACTTTTACCACTAATAGTTGACCAGGGTCTGAGATAGTCTGGAGTTCCCTCAAAAGCATCTAGTGTCTTGTTACCTGCACTGAGTACCCTGTCATGGGTTGAAGCGCCCACTGTGGTAACCCAAGGTGAAGTATGGTCTGCGGACCAGAAACTAGGTCCTGAATTGCCTGCTGCGGCAGCGACAGAAATACCGGCTTCACGCGCCGCTAAAAAAGCCAGTTCCATCGGGTCATCCCATGGAAATCCTTCAGAACCGCCGATGGAGAAGTTAATTGTATCGACACCATCGGTAATTGCATCTTCAAAGGCTGACAAGATGGCAGCTTCAGGGCAACCGGCATAAGGATCGCCGCCGCTGCCAGGCCAGCATACCTGATAAGAAATAATGTGCGCTTTTGGCGCTACACCTGAGGTTGATGGGAACTGAAAAGGCAAGTCGACGCCATCGCTGACCGGGTTACCGTCTGCTCCTTGTAGCGGGGTATTTTCAAGATAATTGCCTGCTGCAGTAGACGCAGTATGCGAGCCATGGCCGTTATAATCTTCCCCGTTCGCCGGACGGATCCATTCAGGTAGACTCCAGGGATCGTCCTGAAACTCCTGAGCATTGTAAACATCAGTAATTTCCGGGTAGGAACGTACGCCGATCAGTTTATTGTTACAAAGTGAAGGTTCAGTTTCACAGTCCCCAATAAAGCCAGCCCGAGGGTTGGTATAACCTTCCCCGGAAAACGCCGGATGGTCAGTATTGATACCTGTATCGATAATCCCTACCACCATGCCCTCGCCTTGTACTGGCATGGGCTTATGAATACCACTGGCCGTCCAGAGTTTATCTGCGCCAATAAATACCGGACCGCGGTCGGTGCGAAGGGGAAGAATACGGTGTAGTGTAATTTTCTTGATGCCCGGCTGCATGGCAAGAATTTCCGCATCATCCTGCGTCATTTCCACCAGCATGGCATTCGTTGCTAACGTATATTGCTTTTTCAGTTCAAGGTTGGCACCTGCCGACTTTGCCAGCGAGACCACTTTCTGCTGTGAATTCAGCAAAAATTGCTGATATTTCTGCACAGTCTTGTTTGCTGTTGACAGGCCTTTTGTCGTGACCAGCAGATTAGCTTTCGGCGCCTTAGTGGCGGCATAACCAGATAAAGAGCCGTCATAAGTCGCCACTGGAGCCGATTCCAACTGCACAATAAATTTTTGCACACCGCTTATGTTTTTATCTGCTTTGAACACAGAACCAGAGCGGGCATGTGTCACCTGACGATTCGCTAATCCAGAGCCACCAATAAAGATGTTGCCAGCTTTGTTTGCTTCCCTGCTTTTATTGAGTTGATGAACATCCGCAGCTGTAAAAGTGGGGACTTTAAACGAGGACCCATCCACCGAAGTGGTGCCTGGTGCCGCATAGAGCGGCGCAGAAATGTAAAGCGCAGTCATGGTCGCAACCAGGCTGCGCTTAAATATAACGTCGATATCATGCATGTAAAATGTTCCTATATAATTGTTTTTATTACACTACAGTGCTTCTCGACTTACCCGAATCCGGAATAAATCTGTTCTAATAAATCACAGCGTTTGTTTGAAAAGTGTACGAAACTGTACAGAAATTTTGTACGTGCTTGCACTTCGCAGATGGATATGCAATTCACAACGGCGGCAAAATGTTGTGCTTGACCTGTTAAATTTGAGGCCTTGAAAAAAATGACTTTGCAGCAGGAGTGCTAACCAAAACCAGACAACAATAGATGTTTAATTATCCTGAGATTGGTTGTGACTTGGGCCCTTCCATTGCTAGGCGATAAGCTCGCCAATCATGTTCAGCTTCAAGCCAAGGTAGCTATGGTGTCTGGAGAGCTCAATCGGTGAGATGAGAGTTATGGCCGACTTTTATACTTGAGGGATTAATTCACTTGATACCTTTGGGGGCATTTTTCCGTCTGGCAACGTAGCAGCAAAGATGCTCCAAGGCTATAGGCTATAGGCTATAGGCATCATTTCAAAAAATGGAGAGGGCTAAGTCGTCTTGCAAAGGCTGAATTGTCAAAGTGTGTCAGATCATCAATATATACCCAAACAACTTGAAGATGCGGCTTTCAGCGGGAGATAAAAGCACTTGAGGCAAGGCAGCATTTGGAAGCTTTGGTTGTTCCAAAGCGACAACCGCTAACGCGGCATCAAGGGCTTTTAGCCCCGTCCGAAGGAAGCTGCGGTACTGTGCAACGCTTGCTTGCGCAACGCAGCTCTGAAAACACATCTTCAGGTTGCTTGGGTATGTACCCAAACAACTTGAAGATGCGGGTAGGCGACGAGATGTGTGAAACCCCGGGAGCAAAGTTGTCCTATGTAACGGGCCGGGCTGGCGCACTAGCGACAACCCCCGCAACTTCAAAGATGATGGGTATAGCAGTTTTTGAAATCACGATGGTGGAACAACTGAAAAGAGACAATGCATAGACCCTCTTTGCAATCATTGGATAGTTCTTGGTCGAAAGATCCGGTCACAAAGAGGGCCATTCGTGCAAACTTTCTTATACCAAACTCGGGTTAGATATAGTTTTCCTGATGCACCCGAATAAACAATTCTGTCCCAATTTTGGTGTAATCAATTTTATATTCTTTATTATTAAGCGCTTGGACAAATAATAAAGTTTTTGTTTCGCCAAACACATCACTGCTACCGATATCAACTAAATCCATGTAACGCTCTTTGGCTTCGACCCGGTTTGCCGGGACTTCTTCGGTAAAAATTTTCACGCCGGTGCGAGAGACTATCACCACCGGATCTGATTCATTATTGACAATGATCAGATCGAGTTTTTTTTGCTTGTGTATAACGGTATTGCGGCCACTTACCAGAAAAGGTCTTTCATAAGTACTCATATTGGGTTTCACCATCGTTTGGCTTATGTATCATTGCATTATGATACAGGCTGAAAAATGTGTCTAGGGTCTGAATACAGCTGTTTTCTGTCCATATCCAGACGTTGTTATAGCACATTGTCCGGTGGCAGATAGTCAGAATCATTTATATAAAGTAACCGGCTTTGATTAACCATCCGGCAAAACTCCGCCGGAGTGACCGGCAAACAGTCGGTTGGGATAAACAATTCAGCACCCAATAGCACCGATAGATGCCGCATCCGGTGTACAAACATCGCCAGCACCCCATGGTAGCGAATCGTGCCGATATGCACATCGGTACTTTCGAGGATCATCTCACTTGGACAAGTTCCGGACGGGCAATTCTGACGGAGCGCGGCAATAAGTAAATGCCGCTGTTCGACTAATAACTTTACCGCCAGCCGCAGCGGTAAATGGGCCAGGAAATCAGGGTAATTCGTGACTTTAAAACTAACAAAATTCAATTCGCCAACCGTTGCCAGCTCGGGCACCCTGGCAAAAGAAAATGCCTGCCAAGGTAACAACCAACTGCCCCGCCGATGGTGATAACAAACGCCATTGGCATTGAATTCCACGGCATAATAGGGTTCGGTCATTTTGCTGTACCCAACAAAGAACGTCAGCAGCAGCAACAAAAACAGTAGCACCCAGCCTTGCATCGAAGTCAGTTCCGGGCTGATAGCCAGCAATAATACCAGCACGACAAACACCAGCCCCGACGACACCAATAACACACCGCCTCCCTGGCCACTGCGGCTACGGTACAAATAACGCATGATTTTAGCCCGAACTATCAAGGTAATAGAGGGTAAATAGGGTCATTAAGATGGTCCACACCACATAAAACCGGATCATCCGGCAACGCTCACATGGTTTTTCTGCCATGATTTCCTCCAACGATACGACCAACGCCGCCAGCCATGCGATAACTTCAACATCCACTGGCGTGGCTTTTCCATACAATACTGTACTTTATTTATATCTGATATGGACCGGAGTCGAAGTGTCTCAGCAACCAACCCGTATAATTCTCATTATTCTAGCTGTATTGCTTGGATTTATTGCATATGTTTGGTTTTCGTCAGGCAACGGCGTCACCCAAGCCCGTGGCGGCAATAATCTGACAACGGTTAAAACGGCTAAAATTTCAAGCGCGGAATTATCCCGACAGGTAAAAACATTGGGGACCGCCCTGGCTTATGACTCCGCAAAAATTGTCGCAGCCACCAGCGATTATCTGACCTTGCTCGACATCGATGAAGGGCAACAGGTTAAAAAAGGCCAATTACTGGCACAACTGAATGACACTGAAGAAAAAGCACGGGTCAATGAGCTAAAAGCCTTGCTGAACGAGCAAAAACGCCAGCTGGCGCGGCTGAATAATCTAACCCGGACTCAGGCCAGTGCCATTTCACTGCAAGATGAACAACAAGCGAAAGTCAACGCCACTCAGGCCCAGCTGGATGCAGTGATGGCTCGCCTGAGCGAAATGCAAATCAAAGCACCATTTGATGGTTTATTGGGTTTACGTCAGGTCAGCGAAGGCGCATATATTTCAACCGGCACGGTGCTGACCACACTGGACGATATTTCGGTGATCCGCGTTGAGTTTAACGTTTCAGAACGTTATATGGCTGATTTAAAACTAGATATGCCGCTGGCGATTACCAATGTTGCGTACGGTCAAACCAAATTCGTGGGCAAGATTAAAGCATTGGATCCAAGACTCGACCCGGTGACCCGATCGATTAAAGTGCACGGCACCATTGAAAACAGCGACCTGAAGCTCAGACCTGGCATGCTGTTAAATGTCACGGTAGAACTGGCTAACACCAAAGTAATGCAGGTACCGGAGAAGGCCATTGTGCCGCTGCAAAACCGACAATATGTATTTGTGGTGGGTGCCGACGATAGCGTGAAGCAAGTGGAAATTACTCTGGGGCAACGAATTCCAGGCAGTATTGAAGTGCTGTCTGGCCTTAGCGAAGGTGACGAAGTGGTGATTGAAGGCACCCAAAAACTACGCAATGGCGTGGTCATTACCCGAGTGGGGCAATAACCATGTGGTTATCTGATGTCTCTGTCAAACGGCCGGTATTTGCCACCGTCGTCAATCTGGTGCTGATGATTTTCGGCATCGTCTGTTTCACCATGTTACCGCTGCGCGAATTTCCGGACATCGACTCGCCGGTGGTCTCCATCAGTACCGACTACCCCGGCGCATCGGCTGAAATTGTTGAATCGAAAATTACCCAGCCGATTGAAGATATGATCAGCGGTGTCGAAGGCATTAAAAATGTCAGTTCGAATAGCCGGGTTGGCCGCTCTAACGTCACCATCGAATTTAATATCAATCGCGATATCGATGCGGCGGCGAACGACGTGCGCGAGCGCGTGTCGCGGGTGATGGACAATTTGCCGGATCAAGCGCGGGCACCGGAAGTCTTTAAAGCCAACAGTGATGATGACACCATCGCCTGGTTTTTACTGTCCAGTGAAAACATGACCAACCTTGAACTCACCGATTATGCCGACCGTTTTATTACCGAACGGTTTTCGGTGGTCGATGGTGTCGCCCGCCTCCAAATAGGTGGCGAGCGTAAATATGCGATGCGGATGTGGCTGGACAAAGATGCGATGGCCTCACGCGGCGTGACCGTGCAGGATATCGAAAACGTGCTGCGCAACGAAAACGTCGAATTACCAGCCGGGAATGTGAAATCGTCTGATCGTAACTTTATCGTACGGGTGGTCCGCACCTACAAAACCCAGGATGATTTCCGAAGGCTGGTGGTTAAAAAAGGCGACAACAATTATCTGGTGCGTTTAGGTGAAGTGGCAGAAGTTATCCTTGCATCAGAAGATGAAGAAAGCGAGTTTCGCAGTGATGGCAAAAGTGTGCTGGGCATTGGCATCATCAAACAATCTAAGGCCAACACGCTGGATGTGGTGAAAAATGCCCGCGCTGAAGCAGAACGGATCAAAGCCACACTGCCCGAAGGGACCACGATTGTCAGTGGCTACGATTCATCAGTGTTTATCGCCGAATCCATTCACGAAGTTTACAACACACTTGGTATCGCGCTGTTTTTAGTGGTGGTGGTCATTTTTGCCTTTTTAGGCAATTTGCGCGCGACCTTTATTCCGGCAGTGACAGTTCCAGTCGCCTTAATCAGCGCCATCACTGTGCTGTATGCCCTGGATTTTTCGATTAACTTATTAACTTTACTGGCGATGGTACTGGCAATTGGCCTGGTGGTCGATGACTCAATTGTGGTGCTGGAAAACATTTACCGGCGCATCGAACATGGCGAACATCCGTTATTGGCATCCTATCACGGCAGCCGCGAAGTCGGTTTTGCCGTGGTCGCGACCACATTGGTACTGATCTCAGTATTTGTACCCTTGGTCTTTATGCAAGGTGATTTGGGCAAACTCTTTACTGAGTTTGCGCTGGCCGTGGCAGCCGCAGTGGCGTTTTCAGCAGTGGCGGCATTAACGCTCACGCCGATGCTTTGCAGCAAAATGTTGACCCGGCAAAAACGTGAAAGTAAATTCAGTGCCTTTTTACACCGTCGTTTTGCCGCCATTGAAGCCGGTTATCTGGCGCAGTTAAAACACGTAACAACCCATAAATGGCCGACCTTTGCCGTGTTGGCGCTGTGTTTCATCGCCAGTGCCATGCTGGTGAAAATCATTCCATCTGAGCTCGCACCACAGGAAGATCGCGGCACCTTTTTTGTGATGATGAGCCCGGTTGAAGGCGCTAGCTACAGTAGCAACAGCCGCAATATGAAGCTGATTGAAGATATCCTGTTGCCCTACTACGAAAAAGGCGAGTTAAACCGCTTGTTGATCCGGGTGCCAGGTTTTGGCAACACCGGTGGCATGGCGATTGTTGGCAGTGAAAACTGGACCAACGGCGAGCGTCGCACCGCTGAATTGATCCCGGAAATCAGTGGCAAAATTAACGAACTATCCGATGTGCGTGCTTTTATCAACCAACGCAGCGGTTTAAGTGGTGGTCGTGGCGGTGGTGGCCGGCCAGTGCAGTTTGTGATGCAGGGTAATACCTATGAAGAACTGGCGCAGTGGCGGGATATTGTGCTGGCCAAAGCCCAGCAAAACCCGAACTTGCTGATGCTGGATCACGACTATAAAGAAACGGTACCGCAAATTCTGGTCGAAATTAACAGCGAACGGGCGGCCGATTTAGGGATTTCAGTAGGCGTGGTTGGTCGGGCTTTGGAAGCAATGCTGGGCGGACGGCGGGTCACTACTTTCCTCGATCGCGGTAAAGAATATGACGTGATCCTTGAAGGTGCCGACGATGATTTCAGTAAACCGGACAATATTTCCAATGTCTATGTCCGGTCTACGGCAACCAATCAGCTGATCCCACTGGATAACCTGGTGACTTTGCGTGAAGAAGCCACTTCATCTACGCTAAACCGTTATAACCGGATGCGCGCTATTACCATTTCCGCCAACCTGGCGCCTGGCTATAGTCTGGGCGAAGCGTTGGAATTTTTAGAAGAAACTGTTCGCACTGAAATCACCGATAACGTTGGCATTGAGTACAAAGGCGAATCGATGATGTACAAAGACAGTGGTGAATCGACGGTGATTATTTTTGCGCTGGCGCTGATCATCACTTATCTGGTGCTAGCGGCGCAGTTTGAGAGTTTTGTCCATCCGTTGATTATTATGCTGACGGTACCGCTCGGCCTTGCCGGTGCGCTAGGCGGGTTGTATCTGGCGGATATGACGTTGAACATTTACAGCCAGATAGGCTTGGTGATGATCATCGGCTTGGTGGCCAAAAACGGTATCTTAATTGTCGAGTTTGCCAATCAGCTGCGCGACGCCGGGGTGGAATTTTCCCAGGCGATTCATCAGGCATCTGTCCAACGTTTACGCCCTATTGCGATGACAGCGTTCACCACGGTGATGAGTAGTATTCCGCTGATCGTCACGTCCGGGCCTGGTTCAGAAAGCCGGATGGTGATCGGGATGGTGATTTGTGCCGGTGTTGGTTTTGCAACTTTACTCACCCTGTATGTCGTGCCGGTTGCATATATGGCGCTGGCGCGACACACCCGCTCGCCGGAATCAATCAGTAAAGAGCTGGCAGCGTTACAGCAACATAAAGATCAAAATACTCAATAGCGGTCGAAGGGCCTGGCTGTGGATCCACGGTCAGGCACCATGATGTTGTCCGTGTCATCATCTACCCAAATTTGGCATTCTTTCAGAAACAACCTAAACTTCATTCAGGCTCACGTGACAAGGATTGACACTGATGATTGATGCAAAACGCAGCAGCCAAAAATGGGTTTTCTGGTTACTTTTAATCATTGTTGCCATCTATCTGGTGCTCACCTTAAATTGGGTGGTCATCAATAAACAACAACACCATAAGCTACAAACCACGCTTGATGCCTTGCCCTTGTTATTGCCGGTACAACAATTGACGCAACAATTACAAGCAGAACGAGGCATGTTAGCGGGTTTCGCCACCCAACAACTGCCAACTCGCCCCCCCATTGAATTGCAACAACTGCAGACCGATGCTGCCTGGCGGGGTTACGAATTAGTTCTTGCCGATAATCCCGCAATGCATGCAACTGCAACGGATTATGTATCGACGTTACCAAACCAACAACAGCTGTTTCTGCTGCGCCAACAAGTTATTGAGCAGCAACTAAACAGCACTGAAGTCAAACAAGCATACAGTCATTTCTTGCTGCCGTTATTAAATTTATCCGGCTACTTACAGCAAAAAAATGAACTGACGAACCTTCGCAAACCGCTGTCGGCCATTGTTGCGCTCACCGAAGCACTCGAACGTGCCGGGCAGGAACGGGCCACGTTGCATATTGCGTTTGCTGAGGAACAAATGTCACCCAGTCGCTATCAGAGTTATGTGATTCTGGTAAACGAACAGCTTGATTATTTAAAACAATTTGCCGCATTAAGCCCACCAGAACTACAAGACCAATGGTTGATCGTGCAATCGCAATTCGAAAATGGCGCTTTTATCGAGTTGCGCGAGCAAGCACTCTCCCAGCAGTTTGATGGTGATGTGTCACTGTGGTTTGCACTCGCTACCGCCCGCATCGATACAATTTACCAGTTACGCGCTGAGTTATGTCAGCAATTAATGCAACAAGCAATTGGCATGGACCAGCAACTTGTAAGTATCAACCAACAATTTATGACTCAGCTGCAATCACTATTACTGATTTTTTTGCTGTTGGTCTGGCGATTGTATCGACTGCATTATGTTGCCAACCCGCTGCTAAAGCAGATCAGACATTCACCGCAGTTTTAGCAAGCTGAACTACTGCCGTCATGAGCGAATATTTGCTAGACTGCCAGCCTTCCGGTGTTGCTGCAGCAATGGTGTTGCATTTGCGGCAACGCCCTGCACCAACTTTCTATCTCAAGGTTAAATTTTCCGGTGTCCACTCAACCATTATTAGCCTGTCGTGACCTTAGTTTTTGCTGGACCTCGCAAGCCGGGTTACGACATGTTGACCTGACGCTAAATTCTCAGGATCGACTGGGTATTATCGGCCCCAATGGTGCCGGAAAATCGACGTTATTGAAACTGCTGGCAGGTTTATTACGTCCGGCCAGTGGCGATATACTGCTGTCAGGCCAACCACTGGCGCATTATTCTTTAGCGCAAAAAGCCCGCCAACTGGCCTTGCTGGCGCAGGACACTGAACTCGTCACCGCCAGCACCGTATTTGAATTGGTCGAACTTGGCTTATTGCCACATAAGCAGTTGTGGCAACGCACTGACCATCATGACAAGACCCGCATTTTACAGGTGTTACACAAAGTTGGACTCGCCGACAAAGCGCAGATAGCGGTCAGCCAGTTGTCCGGCGGCGAACTGCAACGTGCCCATGTTGCCAGAGTCCTGTTGCAGGGTGCGCAACTGTTATTACTGGATGAGCCGACCAATCATCTGGATGTGCAATACCAACACCAGTTGCTGCAAAGTATCTGCAGCGCAGATTTATCGCTGATTGCCAGTTTTCATGATCTGAATCTGGCGGCCAGTTACTGCAATAAGTTGATACTGCTACAACACGGCAATGTGGTTGCTGCCGGCAGTCCGCAGCAGGTGTTACAACCTGCACTCATCTGCAAAGTATTTGCCAGACCTTGTGTGGTGGATCTAAATCCCTTTGATGGCAAGCCCAGAGTCACTTTTGCGCCGGGAGCCGTTGATGCTTAAGGTACTGCAACCATTTCGTTGGTTACTGCTGTTGCTCCTGCTGCTGTTCAGTTGCCTGTGGTGCCTGAATACCGGCGCCGTTACGCTTAACTGGCAGCAATTATGGCCCTGTTTGTTTGACGAATGCCGGGCTGCTACTGAGCAACAAATTCTGCTTGAACTGCGTTTACCACGGTTGTTGCTCGGTTTGGTCGCAGGTGCTGGCCTGGCACTCTCTGGCGCCTTACTGCAGAATTTAAGCCGCAATATGCTGGCCGATCCCTATCTGTTTGGCATTATTTCCGGCGCCGGCCTCGGTGCGACACTTGCGACATTATTTTTACCCCAATACGCCATTGCTTTGCCGCTGGCGGCTTTTGCCGGTGCTGTGCTCGCCATGGCATTGGTACTAGGTTTCGCCGCGTTAGGGGGCTGGCAACGGCTGGATACCGTGATACTGGCCGGTGTTGCCGTCAGTTTTTTGTTAAGCGCCGTCACCTCGTTGCTGCTGTATCAAAGTGAAGCTTTTGCCGCGAACCGGGTGATGTTCTGGCTGATGGGCAGTCTGGCCCGCGCCGATTATCAGGCACTGATGGTGATTACCCCGTGCTTGCTGCTGTGTTTTACCCTCGCTTGTCTATTTCGCCGGCAGTTGGATGCACTGCAATGGTCGGATCAAACCGCGTTAAGTCTTGGTGTGGCGGTACTACCGGTCCGCTTGTTGTTCCTGCTACTGACCGCCGCTCTGACCGCCAGCATTGTCGCTTATTGTGGTGGCATCGGCTTTGTCGGCCTGATGATCCCACATCTGGTCCGGTTATTGTTCGGTGGCCAGACGATAGTGCTGCTCTTTGGCAGTATGCTTTGTGGCAGTATGTTTTTAATCTGGGTCGATGCTGGCGCCCGTACTTTATTGCCAGAGCAGGAATTGCCGCTTGGCGTGATCACCGCCGGTATCGGTAGTTTGTTTTTCTTATTATTGTTAAGCAGAAAAGGCAGTCGAGCGCTGTAATTTCCAATTCAAAAAGGTTTTATATGACCGACCAAAAATCAGACACCCTACCCGCAAAAACGACCGCCAGCCGCCATCAGCAGCGCCAACAAAAGTTAAAACAGCAAGTCGACCAGCGTATCGCAGCTGCCACGCTGGATAAAGGCTTGCTTTTGATCATCACCGGCAACGGCAAAGGTAAATCCACTGCGGGATTCGGCATGGTGGCGCGCAGCGTGGGTCATGGTAAAACTGCCGCAGTGGCGCAATTTATTAAAGGCAGCTGGGCATGTGGTGAACGTAATTTATTGCAAAGTCACGGTGTACCTTTTGCAGTGATGGCGACCGGATTTACCTGGGAAACCCAAAACCGCGATGTTGATCAAGCCGCTGCAGAAGCCGTCTGGCAACAAGCTGAGCGTTATCTGCAAGACCCGGCCATTGATTTAGTCATGTTAGATGAACTGACCTATATGATCACTTACGACTACCTTGCGCTGGATCGGGTGTTAGCTGCGCTTTCAAACCGTCCGGCAATGCAACATGTGGTGATCACCGGCCGCGCTTGTCATCGCGCTTTGATTGACGTCGCCGACACCGTCAGCGAAGTTCAATCGATCAAGCACGCTTTTGATGCGGGAGTACGGGTACAACAAGGGGTCGATTGGTGAGATATTCGGTTGCAGCAAAGGGCGTCATGAACGCCTGCAAATCAATGTACATGGCAATCGCAACATTGCTGGTTGCAGCTTTGCTAATGGCAGAGCCTCTGGCAGCAAAGCCAGTAACGCCTGCCGTAGCTGAAACAGCAGCGCCGAAACGGCTGGTGGTATTGGCACCGAATCTGGTGGAACTCATTTTCAGCCTTGGCGGTGGCGCGCAAATCATTGCCGCAACCGATCATGCCGATTATCCGGCGGCCGCCCGGTCTATTCCAAGGGTTGGTAACTACGCCGCCATTCAGCTGGAAAAAGTCGTGGCGCTGCAACCTGATTTGGTGTTGGTGTGGGATACCGGCACACCGGCTGCGGATATCAAAAAAATGCAGCAGTTGGGGCTCTCGGTTCTGCATTTTCAGACCCGCACACTGGAAGACATTGCCAGCCAGTTACAGCAACTTGGCGATTTGGTGCAACAACCTGCCAAAGCACAACAACTATCAGCGGCCTTTTTACAGCAGCTAAACGCACTCAAGAGTCAATATCAGACGCAAACGCCGGTCAGCGTCTTTTACGAATTATGGGACAACCCACTGTCGACCATTAGCCGCGATGCCTGGCCGCAGCAGCATTTAAATGTCTGCGGCGCGAAAAATATTTTTGAAAATGCCAGTGCGGCCTATCCGCAAGTCGGTTTGGAACAGGTGATTGCGGCCAATCCGGCATTAATTATTCAACCTATTTCAGAAAATGAGCCAAGAACCTTGGTGCAATGGCAACGCTGGCCAGAATTGCGGGCGATTAAATATAAGCAAGTAATTCAACCGGATAGCGACTTATTGCACCGCGCAACCTTACGCACGCTGGATGGAGTGGCAACTCTTTGCCGCGAAATTGCAAAAAGTCGGCAATTTTATGCTCAAGTTCCGGCAGCATCCGGCCGATAAGCAGGCTATTGTGTGCATAATCCAGCGACAGGCGGCGACAACATGAACATTCAACCAGCAAGCAACAGCACCACCAAAACAACTAATACCGATAAATCCAACACCGATAAAACCAGCACTGAAGCAGCCAAAGACAAACCTTCCGCCTCGGAATTCTCCCAGGCCAACCGGCAGGAACTGAACCAGACCATTTTGCAGAATCAACTTGAAATCAGCTTAAAATCTGACAACAAATCGATGAGTTTGTTGTATAAAACCATCACCGCTTCCATTGAAAAACGCTTAGCCGACGATGACAGTGTCAAAGCTGCACCAGAAAAAACCAACGCCAACAAACCTTATAGTCAGGATCAGGATACTTCCCCTCAGGCAACCGCCGACCGCATCGTGGCTTTTGCCACCAATTTTTATGCTAACTATCGCGAACGCAATCAGGATTTATCTGAAGAAGCGGCAATGGACGATTTTATGGCAAAAATTGGTGGCGGTATTGATCAGGGTTTTGCTGATGCCAAGGATATTCTTAAAGGCCTGCAACAGCTTGAAGGCAAAGTAGCTTCAGACATTGACGAAACCTATGAGCTCATTCAGCAAGGTTTGCAAAGTTTCCGCGAAAAGACGTTAGCTGATAAAGCAGCGGCAGAGCCGACAGCTTCAAGCTAGTACAATACCAGCACATCACCCGCTGTAGTGTTGCTGCAGCGGGTTCGTGTATACCCGTCATCCTTGAAGATTCGGGGTTGTTGACTTCGCTCGATCGCTGAAGCGTCAGTCCGACCCAGTCACATAGGACAACTATGCTCCGGGCCGGGCTGGCGCTCCAGTCGCTCTCCCTCGTCGCCTACCCGAATCTTCAATGATTTTGGGTATATACCCAAGCAACCTGAAGATGCGTTTTCAGAGCTGCGTCGCACTAGCGAATGTCGCACAGTACCGCAGCTTCCTTCGGACGGGGCTAAAAGCCCTTGATGCAGCGTTAGCGCTTGTCGCTTTGGAACAACCAAAGCTTCCAATCGCTGCCTTGCCTCAAGTTCTTTTATCTCCCGCTGAAATCCGCATCTTCAAGTTGTTTGGGTATATATAGGATCTGTTCTAAGGAGAATCGATGAGCACCAATAATTACACTCCACCTAAAGTCTGGGAATGGGATCCGCAAAATGGCGGTGCTTTTGCCAGCATCAACCGGCCTATTGCAGGCGCCACCGCAGCAAAGAAATTGCCGGTCGGCAAACATCCGCTGCAGCTGTATTCGCTGGCGACACCAAATGGCGTCAAAGTGACTGTTATGCTGGAAGAATTGTTGGCCGCTGGGCATCAGGGCGCTGAATATGACGCCTGGCTGATAAGCATCCGCGACGGCGATCAATTTGGCAGTGGTTTTGTAGACGTAAATCCAAACAGTAAAATTCCGGCGTTGCTGGATTTATCTGGTGCAGTGCCACAACGGGTATTTGAATCAGGCGCCATTTTATTGCACCTGGCAGAAAAGTTTGGGGCCTTTTTAGCCAAAGAAGGCCAGGCGCGTACTGAAGTGCTGAACTGGCTGTTCTGGCAAATGGGCAGTGCGCCTTTTGTCGGTGGTGGTTTTGGTCATTTTTATGCGTATGCGCCGGAAAAATATGAATATCCCATCAACCGTTATGCGATGGAAGCCAAGCGGCAATTGGATGTACTGGATCGGCAACTGGCAGAGCATGAATTTGTTGCTGGCAGCGAATATTCGATTGCCGATATGGCGATTTGGCCTTGGTATGGCGGCTTGGCATTGGGCCGGTTATATAACGCAGCGGAATTTCTGGATGTGCAAAGTTATCAACATGTGCAGCGCTGGGCGAAAGCCATTGATCAAAGGCCAGCTGTGCAACGTGGGGTGATGGTCAATCGCAACTGGGGCGAGGTGCATGAGCAACTGCCGGAGCGGCATAGCAGCGACGATTTCGCCGCGCTTTTTGCCAAAGCCGGGCGCTAATGCTGGTCACTAATGCTAGTCACGAAAGCCGGTCGCTAAAGCTAATTATCCGACGGACTGAGCTTCGCAAAAGGTAAAGCAGAGCGCGCTTGCTGCTGATAATTTAGCACCATGCTTTGCTCTTCCAGACAATAATTGGCGATAGCGCTGTGCATGCTTGTGACAAGTTCAGCCTGTGCAGCGCCTGATGGCACGGCTGACGTGCTCGCTGGCAAAAACCGATAAAACCCGCTACGGATCACCGGCACAAAACCTCGTTGCAGCTTATGTTCACCCTGAGCACCGGCATCAAAGGCGGTTAACCCCTGTGCGATGCAGTAGTCGATCCCGGCGTAATAACAACATTCAAAATGCAACATGGCAAAAGCCTCACTGCAGCCCCAATAACGACCGTATAATTTATCATTGGAGCGAAAACATAAAGACGCCGCCACCATCTCAGCGCCAAGCCATGCGCTAAACACCACGATCTGCGCAGCCATGGTTCGACCCCACAGTAAAAAAGTCTGTTCGGTTAAATAACCCTGATGACCGGAGCGTTTTAAATAAGTCGCGACATAAAACTGATAAAACTGCAGCCAGAAAGCGGCATCAAGGCAGTCGCCGGTTAAGGTGCGTATTTGCAGTCCGTGCTGTTGTACCAGCGCCCGTTCTTTGCGAATTTGTTTGCGTTTACGGGCGGTGAGGGTCGCTAAAAACTGCGCAAAATTTGAAAATTTTTGCGGTGGATTTTGCCATTCAAATTGCACATCAAAGCGTTCCAGCCAGCCGTTGGCGCGAAACAGGGTTTGCTCGACTTCGCCTGCATATAAACATTGGAAGTGGCTTAAGGCTAATAACTTTGACGCTGCAGAGTCGGCTGCACTGTTGGCTGCAGTGCCGGCTACAGTGCCGACAGAAGCTTCGTGCAAAGCTTGCAGCAACAAAGGTAAAACACGATGTGGATCAACGCCTTTGGCCATGCCAAGCCGTGGCCCTTCTGCCGGTGTAAAAGGTACTGCCAATAACAATTTCGGGTAATAACACAAACCATGCCGCTGATAAGCTTCGGCAAATACCCGGTCAAACAGATATTCACCATACGAATGCTGTTTCAGGTAAGCCGGTGCAGCCGCCAGTAATGTCGGTCCATCCCACAACAATAAATGCTGTGCCAACCAGCCGGTACCGTTGCCAACACTGTTGCCAAGCTCTAACGCCTGCAAAAATTCATGGCGGCAAAATGGGTAATCTGCGGCGAATAAATCGTTCCAGGCGCTGGCGCTTACCTGGCTGATTGAATTGAGTACTTCGAGCTGCATGGAGTGTCCAAAACGCGTCGCATGACGACGATTGTGCCTTGATTTATTGTGACTTGTACAGCAAGTCAAAGGCGAGTCGTCAGCCAGAGGATGAGGATAATCTGTGGTAATTTCACCACTAGTTGCTGCCATAAGATGGCTGTTGCAAGCAACATTGTAATTCTGCAACAATCTGCAATCTTTTATTGCAGCACGGAAATTTCAGTTTGATCCTCAGCGAAGCTCAAAAAATTGTGGCCGATGTACTTGGTCCTTATCCGATGACCGAGTTTTTCGAGCAGGTGTTTGGCCGCAAGCCGCTGGCGCTGTTAAATCAGCCAGAAGTTAACCGCCACTTAATGTTGGGGGAAGCACCAACAACGGCCATTTTAAACAGCTTCGCTAAATATGCCGCTAGTCTGACCTGTCATATTGAAAAGCCAGTGGTGCCGCCACCAACGCCTCATGCCGTGCCTAATGCCACGGCTTTTGCCGAACTGATCGCGAAATATCATCAAACCGGTTACACGGTGCGTATTCCTGAAGTGACCGATATTTCGCCGCAATTAAGCCGGTTTACCCGTGCTTTGGAATTTATCGTACAAAATCCGGTGGGGGTGGTGATTTTCTGGAGTGAAAGTGGTGCCAGAGCGCCGGTGCATCATGACGAAGTGGATGTGATTGTCATTCAGCTGCAAGGCAGCAAACGCTGGTTTATTTCTGATGAACCGCCGACGCTGCCAAATAACTGGACTGGCCTTGGCGAGCAACCACCCGCGCTTGGCCGTCACCGGATCATTGACGTAGCCGCCGGTGATTTATTGTACGTGCCGCGCGGTACCGCCCATACGGTGGAATCGACCGGCGAGTCCATTCACTTATCGATAGGTTTTGTGCCGGTAACGGTTCGCGAAGCCATTGCTGCTGCGCTGGATTTTTTATCCGATTTGGATAAACCATTGCGGCTGAATTTAGGCCAGCTGGAGCAACCAATCGGCGGGAGCGGCGGCGCTGTCATCCCACAGCAAATTCGCCATGGTATTGAAAAACTTCGGAATATTTGTCAATCCGAACAGTTTTTGCAAGATGCGTTGAATTTTCGCACCGCCAAAATGATCCAGAAGTTGCCGAAACTCACCACCGAACCTGCGCCGCTGAATTTAGCTGCAACGTCAGTTGCAACCTTAGTCAGTCAGCAAGTCCGCCATCATCCATTGGCGATTGCCCAGTTGCTGGCGACACCACATATTCTGGATTTTCGCCAGCCCGGCAAACAAAGCCTGATCCACCTTGGCGTGGAGCGCAGCGTGCGGTTTATCATCAACACGCCGCAATTTACCATCCGCGATATTCCGGGTGATATGGGCGACGATGTCCGGCTGGCGTTGGTGAATAAAATGCTGGCGGATGGTTATTTGCAGCTACTGGCATAACCGCTAGGCTGGCGGCCGGTACCAGTGGTAGTCATTATTGCGCGCACCGAAACCGCCTGCTATAGCGCCGGTTGGCTCCACTCTGAAGCACAAAGCTGTGCCAGTTTTTGCTCAAAGGTTGTTACATAATCCGGTACCGGCAGATCCAGCTTAAACGGCTGGCCTAGCTCTTGTCGCTGTTGTTGCCACTGACTGCGAAGTGTCGCCAGTAGCGGTGCTACCTGGGCTTGATCTTCAGCTTTTAGCAGGATATGTTCAGAGCGAACACCCACCGCTCTGGCGAAATTTGGGTTAATTTCCTGCATTAGCAATCGGTAAGCGGCACTTAACGGTGTGATTTCAGGCGAAGGCGTGCTGTTGTTTTGGGATTGATACCGCGCGTTCTCGGCGAGGCTTATTTCGAAAAACGCCTGTAACCGGCCATGTAAAGCGGCTTGCCAGAACCAAAAACGGGATTTTTCGGCATAGTCCAGTTGTTGGTCGGGCGTCATGGCGCTGGCATTGAGGTGTTGATCCCGGTGGGGTTTCATACCGGCCCACAGATACTTCACACCCAGTTTAAACATCGCATCGACATCACCGCTGGCGGCTTCAGCTTCCAGCTGTGCGACTGTGAAGGTGCGAGCCTGTGTTGGTAAATCACTTGGATCCGGCAAATTGCGGTTCAGCCATTGCTCGGCCAATACAGCCTCCGGATCTGCTGTTAACTGAGCTCTGGTAAAACAGACTTCAGGAGTTGTTGCCACAGTCGCGACAGCGTTGCTGGTTTTGTGCTGTGTTGGCACGACACCGTGCGACGTGAAGTGGGTGGTTGCCACAGGCGGCTGCACTTGCCATTGCCAAAACAGCCATCCCAGCAATACCGCTGCTAGCACCATCACGATGATCCTTATCATCTACAACTCCTGTACTTATATGTTCCTGCCGGTTTGACTTAATTGCAACGCACCCTGGCTGGGCTTGCAGATAAAAATATCAGCCTGCAGGCCAGTAAGTGTTGGGTAGTTCCTTTTTACCACAGCACAAACATCGGCGACCAGTGCATGTGGCAGCAATGCCACCACACAACCACCAAAACCACCGCCGGTCATCCGTACACCACCCTGGTTGCCAATCACCTGATGTACAAGCTGCACCAACGTATCAATGGCCGGTACGGTAATCTCAAAATCCTGTTGCATTGATTGATGCGATTCGGCCATTAACCGGCTCAGCAGCGCCAAGTCAGCTTGTTGCAGTGCGCTGGCGGCAAGTTCAGTGCGCTCATTTTCGCTGACCACATGCCGGGCGCGCTTCAATTCCAGTGCTGATAATTGATGTTGTTGCTGTTGAAGCTCTTTGCTGGTGATATCCCGCAAGGCTTTGAGCCCCAGCTTGCTGGCCGCTTGTTCACATTGGTAGCGCCGTTCGTTATAAGCGCTGTCGACCAAACCACGTTGCACGTTGGAGTTGATAATGAGTACCGCCAGCGTGTCGGGAATGGCCACCGGGGTGCAATGCAGGCTGCGGGTGTCAATCAGTAGTGCGTTGCCTTGTTGGCCGAGTGCGGAAATTAATTGATCCATAATGCCGCAGTGGCAACCGACAAACTGATTTTCGGCGTGCTGGCCAATTCTGGCATTGTCCTGCCCTGACAGCGTAAAACCACTCAGGCTGCTAAATGCCAATCCCAACGCCACTTCCAGCGATGCTGATGAACTTAAGCCGGCGCCTTTGGGGATATTACCGCTGATGGCAATATCACAACCCTGCAGCGGATAACCCTGTTGCAGCAAACTATTAGCGACGCCCCGCACATAATTAGCCCAGCTGTAGTGGTGGTGGTGTGAAATTGGGTTTTCAGCAGTGTGGCCGGCGTTGGAAGGCAACTCAAACTGGTCATGTTGTTGATAATCCAGTGCCAGCACGCGGATTTGCCGATCGTGGCGTGGCGCTGCCAGCACCCAGGTATAAAAGTTAATGGCGCAAGGCAGCACAAAACCGTCGTTGTAGTCAGTATGTTCGCCAATCAGATTGACCCGGCCCGGAGCTTGAAAAATATGCTGGTGTGGTTGTTGAAAATGGCTGGCAAAAGCCTGGATTAACGCCGGTATTATTGACTCAGCACATATCGACTCAGGACTACGCATGATCAACTCCTTGCGACTTCAGCATTGCTTGGGGCGTTTTATAATGAATATTGCTTTGCGCGCGCAATCTGGCGGCTGCTTGTTCCGGCGTCATATCACGTTGCACTTCGGCCAGCATTTCATAGCCTACCATAAACTTTTTCACCGTTGCGGATCGCAGCAGCGGCGGATAAAAATGTGCATGCAGCTGCCAGTGAGCCAATTCGTCCGGCTGCTCGTGGCCATCCGGCAGATAAGGAGCGCCGTGCCAGCCCATCGAATAGGGAAAAGCGCACTGAAACAGATTGTCGTAGCGGATGGTCAGTTGCTGCAACATATCCGCCAGCGCCAGTTGCTGCGCATGGCTCAGTTGCTCCATCCGTGCCACCGGCGACAGCGGCAATAACAAAGTTTCAAACGGCCAGCTGGCCCAATAAGGCACCACCACCAGCCAATGTTCGTTTTGCAGCACGACCCGCTCGGCTTTTTTAATTTCCTCTGTCGCATAATGTTGCAACAGGTTTTTGCCATGTGTTTGCAAATACCGACGCTGCGCGCTATCGGCCTTAGCGGGTAAAGTGGGGACGGTATTGCTGGCCCAAATCTGGCCATGCGGATGTGGGTTCGAGCAGCCGTTAATCGCGCCTTTATTTTCAAATACCTGCACCCAACAATACTGCTGTGACAACTGCTGATACTGGCTAATCCAGCTGCGGATCACCTGCAAAATCTGCAGCTGACTCAGCTCCGGCATGGTCAGGCTATGGTCGTTGGAATAACAAATCACCCGGCTGGTGCCCCGCACCGACTGCAAAATAAACAAATCATCTTCGTTTTGCAGACAATCCGGCGTTTGTGCCGTCAACGCGGCAAAATCGTTGGTAAAGACAAATGGCTGCTGATAATCCGGGTTGCGCTCGCCATTGATGCGGCTGTTGCCAGCGCATAAATAACAGTCTTTGTCATAAGACGGCAGTACGGTGGTGGCCGGACTTTCCAGCTGTCCTTGCCACGGGCGCAGCGAGCGCTGTGGCGACACCAGCACCCAATCACCATAAAGCGGATTAAAGCGCCGGTGTGGATGTTCCGACTGTTCAAACATGGGGTTTCCTTCTGGTGTTGACGATTGCTGGCGCAGACGGTAGCGCCTGAACTCAAAGCCCGTCAACGCCAGATCCGGCAAAGCTTACAAAGCCGGAATATTCAGTCCCAAAAGCACAAGAGACCCAACAGAGCACCGCTTAAAACAGCGGTACGGCCTGCACTAAGCTGCTGCAGCCCGATCCCGTTCCTGATGCGAATACAGAATTTCGTCAGATTGTTGCCATAAGATTTGTGCAAAAAACCGCTGCTTATTTTTCAAGAAACAGCCTGCGGATTTAAGGAGGCGTTTGCCGGATAAAAGGCGGATTAATAACGCCGTTCCAGCGTTGAACAGCAATAAGCGTCAGTGCGCTTTATTGCCAAACAGCTTCTGGCCAATGGCTTTTTTAGCTGGCGTACCGCAACGAAATACGATTGCGCAACAGCAGTGCAAAAGTGCCGGCCGGATTTATTGACTACACGAGGCAATCCCATGAACAAAACATATCTGGCACTTTTCATCAGCTCAGCATTGGCGTGGCCGGCTGCAGCGGCGCTCCCTGCGGCGCTCCCTGCGACACTATCTGACACAGAGCAAAGCACCGCGGTGCCAACAGAGCAAGAAAAAACGACCACAGCCAAAAGCAAAAAGTCCAAAAAATCACCAGCCACTGACGACAGCGTTGAAGTGATTAAAGTCACCGGCATTCGCAGCAGCTTAAAAGAAAGTCAGGAAATTAAAAAACTGGCGAATAACGTGGTCGATGCCATCGTTGCCGAAGATATCGGCAAGTTCCCGGACGAAAACGTCGCCGAAGCGCTACAGCGTATTCCGGGCGTCAGCGTCACCCGCTCCAATGGCGAAGGCCAGACGGTGACCGTGCGTGGTTTAACCGGTGACTACAACATCACCACCTTAAATGGCCGCAAACTGGCGTCTGACAATCCATCGCGTGATTTTAACTATGACGTGATTGCTTCTGAACTTATCAGCGGCGTGCAGGTGCATAAAACGCCACAAGGCCATTTACCGGAAGGCGGCATTGGCGCTGTGGTCAATGTCCAAACCGCGCGGCCGCTGGATATTGGTAAATTTGTGTTGTCGGGATCGCTGAACAGCACTTACAACGAAAGGGCAGAAAGTAACGATCCCAGAGCCTCGTTGTTTATCAGCGACACTTTTCTTGACGACACTTTTGGTGCTTTAGCTTCCATTACCCATTCCAATTACACCAATCGCCACGACAGTTATCAGGCCTGGAGTTTCAGCGAACGGCCGGTTGATATTGGCCGTGATGGCACCGTCGATCACGCCGCAGTGCGTTTCCCAGGTTACGCCCAGCTGACCTCTTATGAAGATGAACGCACCCGCACCGGCGGCACCGTGGCGCTGCAATGGCGGCCCGCTAACAATATTGATGTGAATTTTGATGGTTTATACAGCGTCTATGACATTGATTCGCACGGCCGGCAGTTGTCAGTGGTGACTTATTCCGAGTCATGGTTACCCGCGAAAAATGGTGTGTATACCGATGTCAAAGTGGGGGCTGACGGTTGGGCTGAACAGCTGGCCTGGAAAGGTCCGGCGCTGATGGATATCGTTGATACCCGCGCACCAAGACGGAATACCACTTATCAGTTTGGCTTAAACGTGAATTGGGTGCTGGATGACCTGACGTACACTTTCGATATCTCAAGTTCAGAAGCACAAAACAAAAACAACGGCGACAACAAATATGTGGTGGCGCGCACTGGTGTCGAATCGGCCAGCATGAACTGGAATAATGGCCAGGCAGTGCCGGATATTGTGTTGTCAGAAGAAGTGACGCCCGCTAGCGTGTTTGGCGCCTGGTACACCAATACCGACGGCACCGGCGTGAATGATGCTACCCAGAATGCGGCCTTTACCGGTACCTGGGAAAACGATGGCCTGGTAAGCAAAGTGATGTTTGGTGCCGGTTTTGACTCTCAGGAAAAAGAGCGGATCACCCACCGTTCGCGCAATGCCTCTATTTTTGCCGGCGAAAACCTGGCGAAAATTAACGCACCGCAATCGGCATTGGTGGATTTTTATGGCCATCAATGGTGGCGCTTACCCAGCAACGCGCTGGATGCCGGCAACATCAGTAACTTTATGGGTAGCAACAAATCAAATATTCCGGCCAACTGGGCGACGGTGAATATGGATAATTTATATAAGTTTTTAGGCGAGCTAGATCCGGCCGCTGCTGCGTTACTTAATACCGATATTTCCAAAGCGCAGTCTTACATTATTGAAGAACAGATTGCCCATGCTTTTGTCGAGATGAACGTTGAGGATGAACTGTTTGGCAAAGCCTATTTACTGAACCTTGGCCTGCGTTATACCCGTACTGATGTCGCATCCAGCGGCCATAGTCAGAATATTCATAATTTGCGTTTTGGTGCTGACGGCCAGCCGGTCGATAACAGCTGGGAAGCGGTGCAGCCGGTACAGGAAGAGTCCAGTTACGATGACGTTCTGCCGAGCCTAAACTTTAAGCTGAACCTGACCGATGAGGTGATTTTCCGCACCGCCGCTTCACAGGTGATTTCACGGCCGTCCTTGGCCGAACTGGCGCCTTATACCTATATCAACGTCAAACCTAATGATCAGGGGGTCCGCTATTACGAGACCCGCACCCCAGGCTTAAAACCTTATACCGCCGACCAGTTTGATACGGCGCTGGAATGGTATTACCACGACAGCGGCACTGTCACTTTCGCCACGTTTTATAAAGAAGTGGCCAGCTTTATCAAATGGGATAAAACCACCGAAAGCATTGATGGCCAACCATTTGAAGTGTGGAAACCTTATAACGATGCCAGCAAAACCGCGCGCATCCGTGGTTATGAGCTCGCCTGGTTGCAAACCTTCGATGAGCTGTTACCTGATTATTTAGCCGGTTTTGGTTTGCAAGCCAACTACACCTATAACGACAGTGTGTCCGGTGAAAAAGATGACCAAGGCAACGAAAAACCATTTCGCGGTTTATCCAAAAACCAAACCAACCTGGTGGCCTTTTACGAAAACCATAACTTTGAAGCGCGTGTTGCCTACAACGCCCGCTCTGGTTATTACGCCTGGGACAACTGGTCCAATATCGGCGGTAAATCAGTGGCCGAAGCGCTGCACAACAACGCCACCAGTTGGATGGATGTTGGCGTGAGCTATGACATCAGCGACAACTTCACCATCCGTGGTGACATTGCCAACCTGCAAGACAAAATCGACACCCGCTATTTAGGCCACCCTTCGCATATCCAATACGCCGCCACTTATGGCCGTCGTTTTTCACTGGGGGTGCGGGCGAAGTTTTAAAGGGTTGATGAAATAGATTGCTGTTGTTGTGAACAATCAACGGTCCGGCAATGGCGCCAGACCGTTGTGATTAAAGAATTTTAACGGAAGTTAAAACACGGGTCAGATGTGACACCCTGAAGTTTGGCCCGGCATTTGCCGGGTCTTTTTTGCGTTTTAAAAAGCACGCACCGGGCAGTATCACCGGACTGCTATCCCTTTGGGGTAACTTTGAGACTAGCTGTTCTTATGATCCCAACGTCTTCCAGTATAAAGCGGTAACAAACTACCGTTTAATGTGGGTCTTTACGTATTTATCGGTAGCAAACTACTGTTTTTTGCTAAAAAACGGAGCTAAACTACCGATTCACTAAATCCTTGGACTATTCATTTGATGCTGCTGCAAACATATTGGGATGGGCGCTGGCACGATGCCGCAACGCTGAATTTTTTCGGAAGCGGTAAGGATGCCAGAATTCAGATTGCTTATCTGCCAGAGAAGCTTACACGGATGAAATTGTTATGAAAACCTCAGATAAAGCCCAATTTCAACAACAGGTTATAGAAAAACTGAACCGCGGCGAAATCAGCCTGGGGCAAGCGGTGCAGCAGATCCGCACAGGTTTGTATCAGATGACCCAGGCCAATTATGCGCGTCTGTGCAAGGTGTCGGAAAAGACCTTGCGTGAAGTGGAAAAAGGTAACACCGATCCGCGATTATCGATTGTCGAAAGCCTGTTGCGACCCGGTGGTTTTACGCTAACTGCAAGGTTAAAAGTCAATCAGGTGAAATCGATGGCCGAGCTGGTGGGGAATACTATGTTGTAGTTCTCCAGCCAGTAGCCAAAAGACTCCTTCATTCCCGATCCCCAGCCATTTATTCCTGTTTCCTCAGTTGCACATTGCGAATATTGTATGCAATATATAATATAAATACTATCTAAGGCGGAACTGTCTGGGATCTCGTCACCCGGGAACCGTCATCCGGAGAATGGCTATCTGAAACAGGAGGCAGGGTATGCAAGAGTGGCTAAACCGCATCATTTTTGATTACAGCAGCCCGTTGACACGGCAGGGCAATGAACACAAGTTTGGTTTTCGAATTCATCGCCCTGATGTGATGCCGCATAGCCACTGGCATGGCCATATTGAAATTAACTTCCTGTTTGATTGCGCCGCTGAATATTTGATCAATGGCCGCAAAATTTATGTGCCGCAAGGGCGGATGATCCTGTTTTGGGCTTCTATTCCACATCAGCTGACGGCCAGCTTTGGTGATGGTTATATGGTGAATATTTATATTCCGCTGCAGGCTTTTCAGCAGTGGAAATTTCCCAATGAATTTATTGGGGGTTTACTGCGCGGTGAAGTGTTGGTCGCCGACAACGCTCATCCGGGGGATGTAGCATTAACCCAAATGTGGGACAAAGATTTAGCGCTAAAAAACGACGCGCTGACGGCGCAGGTGATCAGTGAAATTCGCGGCCGGATCCGGCGGATGTCGGTGGAAAGTTATCAGAGTTTTGGCGCGGGTGACAAAGCCGGGCTGAAGGCCGGTCAAAAAGAGCAAAAAAATCCGGTGGCGGGGTTATCGCATATCGACGGTATGTTGCGGTATATCGCCGATCACTATGATCAGAAAATCACCATCAGCGACGTGGCGATGGTCACCGGACTGCACCCCAATTACGCGATGAAGTTGTTTCATCGGGTGATGAAAATATCGATAAAACAATACATTAACCGGCTGCGCTTGCTGCATGCCCAGGCGCTGTTGGTCGACACCGAGCAGGGCGTGCTGAATATTGCGATTGAAGCCGGTTTTGGTTCAATCAGCCGTTTTTACGATATTTTCCAGCAAGAACTGCAAATGACGCCGCAGCAATATCGCAATAAAACCCAGAAAATCCTGGCCTGAGTCTGGCCGCTGTATGTGAGGAACAACATGACCAACCCAACCATGCTGGCGCTTTGTGGCAGCCTGTTATTACTGGCCTGTACCAGCCAGGAGCAAGCAAACGACACCGCACAGGCGGTGCCGGCAGCTGCTGCAGCAACCCCTGCCGTATCAATGCAAACCAATAACGAGATCAATAGCCTGGCCAATAGCCTTACCGACCGTTGGCAGTTGCAGCCGGGTAGAATTCGCTGGCAAGTGAAAGATGCCCATCAGGACCATCTGGAATTCAGCGGCGAGCAGCTGTCGGCGATTATTTATTATGGTGCCGGTAGCAAGGGTGAACTGCTGTTAAAGCGCAAAGTGGTGTGGCCATTATTGCGCACCGTGCCCAACGACACCCACGCCAGTTTAAGCCATGAATTTGATTTGAAAGTCTCGCCAGCCCTGCGTTTACAAGGCCAGTTGCTGCAATCGGAGCGGCCTGAGTGGGTGCAATACAATGGCCTGTTGACTATTCACAGCAAGTTAAACGCTGACCTTAGCCTGCAACGCACTTTAGCGCCAAGCCCAACCGCGGCTTATCTGGTGGAACAACATACTCTGAGCAATCATGGCAACAAAACGCTGACGGTACAGGTGGCGCCGCTGCAGTATCAACTGCAAACCGATGCTGCTAAAGGGGTGGATGGCAGTTATCTGATCCGGGGTCAGAGTGACTTTTCCGGCGATCTGACACTGCAACCAGGTGAAAGTAAAAGTTATCAGCTGGTTTTTAGCGCGCTGCGCAGCAAAGATCTGGTTAGCGCCAATGTCATCACTAGCATCAGCCCGCAACAAGCCGCCGACACTTTGTTGCAGCGCGAGCTTTATGTGGCATCGTTAGCACAAAAACTGCAGCTGGAAACGCCGGATCCGGTGATTAATCAGATGTTTGAATTTGCCAAATTGCGCGCCGCTGAAAGTATTTTCCGCACCAAAGGCGGTTTGCTGCATGGGCCAGGTGGCGGCCGTTATTATGCAGCGATTTGGGCCAATGATCAGGCCGAATATGTGAACCCGTTTTTCCCGTTTTTAGGCGATGCCAACGCGAACGAATCGGCAGCGGTCAGCTTTGGTCATTTTGCCCGTTTTATCAATCCGGAATTTAAAGCGCTGCCCTCATCCATCATCGCCGAAGGGCTGGATATCTGGAATGGTGCTGGTGACCGTGGTGATTGCGCGATGGTGGCTTATGGCGCCAGCCGATATGCCTTGGCGGCGGGCTCACCACAACAAGCGCAGCAATTATTGCCGCTAATTAACTGGTGTCTGGCCTATAACGAGCGTCAAACCACCAAAGATGGGGTGATTGCTTCAGACAGCGACGAGCTGGAAAACCGTTTTCCGGCCGGTAAAGTTAATTTAAGTACTAACTTATTGGCGTATGGTGCGCTGGTGTCGGCCGGACATTTGTCGCAGGCACTTGGTGATGCGAACCAGGCTGCTGTGCTGCAGAGCAAAGCAGCGGCACTTCGCAGTGCCATTCACCACTATTTTGCCGCGGACGTTGAAGGTTTTGCCACCTACCGTTATTACGAGGGCAATACCAAACTCCGTGCCTGGATAGCGCTGCCGCTGGTGATGGGATTAAACGAGCAAAAGGCCGGGACGCTGGCGGCTTTGTTATCGCCGCAACTTTGGAGTGAAGATGGTATTTATACCGAGTCGGGTGATAAAACCTTTTGGGATCGCGCAACCCTGTATGCGTTTCGCGGCATTTTTGTCGCCGGTGAAACCGATACCGCAATGAAATATCTGAAATATTACAGTCGCAAACGTTTGCTGGGCGAGCATGTCCCCTTTGCGGTTGAAGCCTGGCCAGAAGGCGGTCAACGGCATTTGTCGGCCGAAAGTGGTTTATACGCCCGCGTGATCACCGAAGGATTATTTGGCATCGAACCAACCGGTTTTGACCGTTTTACGCTGGCACCACGGTTACCAACCGGCTGGAACAGCATGTGTTTACGGCACATTCGCGCTTTTGCCAGCAATTTTGATTTATGTGTGCAAAAGCAGATAACTGGCGCGCCATATCTGATTGAACTGACTGAACAAGGCCAGGCCAGCAGACAGCTGCCATGGGATGGTGTGAGTCCGTTGGAAATTCAGCTGTAAGTATCCGGGCGCGCCTGAAAACCTCAGGATCAAAAAAAACAGTTCCACAAATAGCAAGGCCTGCAATTGCAGGCCTTGGTTTTAATGAGTTCAGTTCAAATGTTTTAGCCCAATGATCCGGCGGCAATTATTTGGGTGAATAGGCATGTTGGAAATTACGTTTCGCTTCGTTTGAAGCATTGTGATCCAATGTGATATCCGCTTCTTCAATAAAATGAGTCAGCGTTAAGCCCAAACGCGCCAGGTAAGGCGTGATATCCAGATATTCGTTGCCACTGACATAACGGCGGAAAAACTCCGTCAGGTCGACGCCACTGACCAGCTTCACATGGCGGATAATGTCGGCGCTGGTATAACCTTTGGGCGGCGCACCAGCTGGGGTTTTTCCAAATTCGCTGAACATCGACCGCATTAGATCGGGAACACCTTTTTCACCTTGGGTGGCGTCACGCATTTCAGCTTCCAGCGCCATCGCCACTAACGCGCCACCGCCGTAGACCAGGGTGCGTAGTGGTTGTTTGTCGTGGCCAGCCTGCTGAAAGCTGGCCGGGGAGCGTTGGTAATAGCGGCCAATGGCATGACGGCTGTACATGGTTTCAAAGCGTTTGAGCAGCCAGGCCTGATCAAATTCGCCAGCACGGTGCAGCAACACGGCGGTGAGATAATCGGTAAAACCTTCTTTAAACCACTCGTCATCGACCGATGCTGGCACCATCGACAAGCCATTCCAGAAATGCAGCAGTTCATGCGCCATCACATTGCCCCAAACCACCCGGTTAGCGTCGGTGGCCGGGCCTTTGATCAGCTGACTAAAACTACCTTCAAAAGCACCCCCATCGGCAAAACCTTCGTTGACGATAATCAGATATTGTTTGCGGTTGGGCGTACTGCCAAACATGGCACTGGATTGCTGCAGCATCGCCTGCAATAACGAGGTAAAACGGGGGCTGTCTTTGGCGTAAGGCGCGCCGAGTACTAAATCCAGGGTGTAATCACCGTGCTTAATTTGCTGGTGTTGGGCACTGCCAAAAAACATCGCGTTGGAAAGCAGTTCCCGGCGGGTGCTGGCGCTGAAACTCTGATCAGCTGCTTTTGGCCATGGCGTATAGGCTTGCCAGCCCTTGGGTAACTCAAACTGCACTTTGATATTGGGATCCATTTTGTCGGCCGGTACTACAAACAAAGCGTAACCGGTGAAAAACAGTCCTTCTTCGGTTTTATAAGCAATTTCTTCAACCCCGGCCGGCCACTGGTAAGCGCCGTGGCCGGTTTGCACTTTATAGCGCACCCTTACTTGCTGATCGCCCACCGGCAACACCCAGTCACCGTCCGGGCTGACGGTGTACGAAATTGCCTTGCCGTTGCTGTCTTCAACGGTTAAATCTTTAATAAACGCCGCCTGACCAGCCGGTAAATTGACCGCGCCCATCACATTAAACAGCGCCAGTGTTTTACCATGCAGCTGATAACGGGCATCCACTACCAGCAGATCGGGTTGGACTTTGACGTTGAATTCTGGTGCCTTGGTTTGTGCCTGGACGGCAAAGCTGCCAAGCAGCAGGCAAAGGCTGTAACACATCGCCTTGACGTTTTGCAAAGACAAACGGGCTGAAGTTGAAGCAGAGTTTGACATAGGTTTTTGTTCCTGTGGCGGTCAGCAAGGTTGTTGCTGTAGTCGATTATTATTGTAGGTTGCGTCGTGAGTATTGCAGCAAAAATGCGGCAACAGCGGTGACAGGGAAGTGATTATTCAAAAAGCAGCGCGGCTTGACGAGCAAAAATTTGTATCAGAATTTGTAAGAATAACTTTGGAGTCAGAACTTTTGGGGTCAGAGTAGTACTCTGACCCCAAAAGTTGTTAGTGCAGCGGCGTTAAGATCGCGGCAAAACCGCCACCGGCCACCATCGGAATGGTCAGTTGGTCACCGGCTTTTACCACTCGTTTTTCCAGTAGATAATCTTCAGCATGGCGATCGGCATTGATACCGTCTTTGATCAACATAAGCTGGTAGGAGCCTTTGGGTAAAAAGTCCAGCGTGATAGGTAAAGTGCGGGGTTGATCGTTGGTCATACCGCCGAGATACCAATTGTTGCCATGTTGCCGTGCCATCACCAAATACTCGCCAATCGTCGCGTGCAGCACTTTAAAATTGTCCCACACCGTTGGAATTTGGCTGATAAAGGTTGGAATGTCCGGTTCGGCCAGATAGCTGCTTGGCGTGTCGGCCAGCATTTGCAGCGGGCTTTCATACAACACAAACATCGCCAACTGATGGGCACGGGTGCCAAGGCTCATCGGGCGGGAAAACACTGCATTAAAATCTTTGCGATGGGCGTTACGCATCGCGCCCGGCGTGTAATCCATTGGACCGGCAATCATCCGGATAAACGGTAAATGCAAGTTGTGCGCTGGCGTAATCACATCAGACCATTTGTGGTTTTCTAAGCCTTTTACCCCTTCGCGTGTCAGCACGTTGGGGTAGGTGCGATGAATCCCGGCCGGTTTATACGAGCCATGAAAATTCACCATCAGCTGATATTTGGCCGCCATCGCTGCCGCGCGCCAGTAGAAATTCACCATGCTTTGACTATCGCTATTCATAAAGTCGATTTTCAGGCCGGTAATACCCCATTTTTTATACAAGGCCATCGCTGCTTCCATGTTTTTATCCAGGCCCGTCCAGGGCACCCACAGCTGCACGTCAACACCTTGCTTTTTGGCATGGGCAATAATGGCTTGTACATCAATGGTTGGCAGCACCGTGAGTACGTCGTCATGCGTTGACCAGCCATCATCAATCAGAATATTTTCAATACCAAATTTTGCTGCAAAATCAGCATAGTATTGATAGGTTTTGGTGTTGATCCCGGCTTTAAAATCGACGCCTTTAAAGTTGTTTTCGTTGTACCAATCCCAGGCAATCTGGCCGGGTTTGATCCAATCCGGCGCGCCAATTCTGGAAGGTTCCGCCAATAAATAACTCAGCTGAATGTTTAAAAGTTCCGCATCAGAACGCGCCACACCAATAATACGCCAGGGATAATTGCGCGCCCGCGACACCGAACCAAGCGCGGTGGTAAATTCACCTTTTTTATCTAAATCAAATGGATGCACGCCATAAATACCGCCGTCACCTTTGCCTTTTAACCACAAACCCGGGTAGTCCTGTAAATCAGTTTCCGTCAGCAGTAAATTCACGCCTTTGGCCACAAACAGCGCTGGTAAGCTGCCAAGTTCGGCACCATCAATATTTTTCGCCGGTACCGGGGTAAAGGTTGGTTGAGTCGCGGTGCGGAAATCTTTTTCAAATGGAAAGTAGCTGTAGGTACCAGCGACAAAATTGAAGTTCGCTTGCTCTGCTGCAAGTATCACTTTGCCTTGCTCTTGTCCTGGCGCGGCAGCATCCGGCAAGGTACCTATCAGCCGGTAGGCAACACCTTCGTTAAATGCGCGCAGTTGCAGGCTGAAATTTTGTTTAAATTCCAGCGTCAGTTCCTGATAATGGTTGCGGATCAATGCGGTACGCACCCGAACTTCCGGTGCGACATCCTCGTCTACCGTGGCCCGATGCTGGCGCAATAGGTCAGCCTTAGCCCCAAATTGCACACCATCGGCAAAACTAAGATGGATGACCGAAGGTTTGATCAACTGCTGGCCGTCGACATACAGCTGATACTGCAGCTGCTGTTCGGTATCGACTTTTAGCTCTAACCGGCCGTCCGGCGATTTCAGACTCAAAGTTTCAGCCGTGAGTCCGTTGGACCATAAACTACCGCAAAATGCTGCCGCCAACAGTGCAGCGCCTCGGGTGTTGGCTAGCGTGAACAACCTGGCCGGGTGACGTTGTAGTCGGGTAAAAAACCTCAGCATTGCATAACCTCCTTCAATGAATAATCCGCTATTGAACCAGCTTTAAGCCGGGTTATGCGCATGCTTTTTGGAGATTAGTTTCCCGAAAAATAAGCTGTTGCCTGGATCTACGGCCTAGCCGTGGGCTGCTAGCAATTATTCGCCTTTTCAAAGTGGCGCTTTTGGCGGGTCGTTCGCATACTAAGTCGCAACCGTATTGCTGATAATTGACAAAAAGAAGGAGCTTTTTATGTTAGTGGTTTTTGTGCACGGCTGGAGTGTCACCAACACCGACACTTATGGCGGTTTACCGGAAGCGTTAAAGGCGCTGACCAAAAATGGTCTGCAGATCAAAGTCAGCCATTTGCTGCTTGGCAAATACATCAGCTTTGCCGACGAAGTAAAAGTGGATGATATCGCCCGCGCGATGCAGTTCGCGGTGAACAAAGACGTATTGCCGAAGCTGAAAGAAAATGAAAAATTTGCCTGTATCACCCATTCCACCGGTGGGCCTGTGGTGCGTTGCTGGCTGGAGTTGTACTTCAAAGACAAGTTACCACAATGCCCGATGCAACATCTGGTGATGCTGGCTCCCGCCAACCATGGTTCAGCTTTGGCGCAACTGGGCAAAGGCCGGTTATCCCGCCTGAAGTCGCTGACCCAAGGGGTGGAGCCCGGCGTTGGCGTGCTGGATTGGCTGGAACTTGGCAGCGATCAAAGCTGGCAGTTAAATCATTCATGGTTAAGTTATAGCTGTGTGGCCCAGCAGTTATTTGTCACGGTACTGACCGGGCAAAGTATCGACCGCGCCTTGTACGATCACCTGAATTCCTACACCGGCGAGCCAGGTTCCGATGGCGTAGTCCGCGCTGCTGCTGCCAATATGAATTTTGCGATGTTGCGATTAGTGCAGCGAAAAAATAGCTTTGAACTACAACGTTTTTTGCAACCTGAACCTTTTGCCTTTGGTATTTTGCCGGGTCTTTCGCACTCAGGCAGCGATATTGGCATTATGAACAGTGTGAAAAAGAACGACAACGGTAGCCACCCGGCGGTGCATTGGATCCTGCAATGTTTGAAAGTGCAAGATGCGGCCGGTTATCAGCAGCTCTGCAAAGATTTACAACAACTGACCAGCACCACCCAAAAAGACGAACATAAAAAAGTCGAAAGTACTGGTTTTATCTTTGAGCGTAAATTTATCACCAGCCGTTACGCCATGCTGGTGTTCAGGGTTTGTGATGATCGAAATAACAACTTAAACGACTACGACATCAAATTTACCGCCGGTCCCGATTACAACGAAAACCATTTGCCGAGCGGTTTTTGTGTGGATCGCCAGCGCAACCAGCACAACCCCGGCAAACTCACTTATTATGTCGACTTTGATTTATTAAAAAACTGGCTGCGTAAACCGGAACTGGCCGACTGTTTTGGGTTTAAAATTCAGGCCAGGCCTAGCAGCGGTTTTGCCTATTATCAAATCGCCGAGTATCGCGGCAGTTTTAACGAGTTGTCCAAGTATATTGTCGCCAATCAAACGCTGATGATTGAAGTGGAGCTCACCCGGGTGGTGCATCAGGGGGTATTCCAGTTAACCGGCAACTTACCAGCTGAAGATTTTAGTAAGCAAAAACCTGGTGACACGTTGCCCGATGAGTAAAGCTCGGGTTCGTTTTGACCAGCAATAAAGCAGATGTTTGTTAGCGGCTTCCATTGTGTCGTAAGCCGCTAAAACCTGAGATCTGGCTAGCGCTGAAAAATCAGCACCAGCTGTGTTTGGTAGACAAAAGTAGCGGCTAACTTAAATTGCGCGGTTAGCATACGCTCACATAGGTTTTGAATTTCCAAGTCCAGATTAGCAGTGGTGGCAAGGTCGATACGGCGAACTTCAGCGTTCATAAATGATATTCCTTTGATTGAACAATTTACAGTGCGATGCCGGCAGCTTTAAGGCCTGCGATGACTTTGTTGAGCTTGTCATTGCTGGTGTCCTGTTCTATCGCGAAGCTGCCAAAGTTACTGTAGCCCGCGTCCACTGCGACCTGGTTAAACAACGCTTGTTGTGCGTCGTTGGAGCCGTTGAATATTCGCGATAATTTGCCTTTGGTTAGATTTTCGGCACTTGAGACTGGAGGTATAGACCGCACAGCCTTCAGTGCTCTTGTTGCTTCTTCAGACAGCGTGCCATCGGGTTCTTTGGCAAACATAATCGAAGCACCGTTTGATGTGACTGCTTCTTTACCAATCGCCAGCCGTTGATAGATGCCACCTTTTTCGCTGGCAGTGAAGATGCCGGAGTAACGCAATTCCATAATGACTTCAGCACTGTCGGCGGCGCCTTGGTTATTAGTTCCGGCATCATCGCCGGCATTGCGGTTGGTTGGTACTAACGCAAATTCGGCCCTTTTGTAACCTAAGGTGGCATCTAAAGTACCGTTGGCAGGTTGCTGCGCCAGACCGACACCAATGGTGGTGGCGGTGGTGGCAATCACGGAATATCCCTGGGTGCTACAACCGGTCAGGAAGACGAACTGACTGAACAACAGAGCCAGCAGTACTTTGGTGAAGTATTTACTTTTCATAATGTTAAAGCTCCTTCTTTACGCTTTCGTCTGAGGTTTTAAGCATCCTAATCCCATCTCCGGCCGGACAGGTACTGACTTCGACAACAGTGTTTTTGGTATCTGCCGGTATGGCAATCACTGAGCTTGCGCTATAACCAAGGCCCATTGAAAAAGCGGGAAAATCTGAAATGGCCAAACCAAAGGATTTAAGGTTGATGGCGGTAATGGTTGAATTTGTTGGCGCTTTGGGGACTTCCAGTACACCAAAACCAATCACCATATATTTTACCGAAGTTGCAGAGTCGTTGATGGGGGCAACACAGCCAGATATGTAGCTAACTACGAACATCATGGTGAGTACCCTGCAAAGCACCAGGCTGAAAAAGTGCGACATGCTGCGTCCTTGCTGCGTCATAAAAGGTCAGGTGTTGGCAGTTGGCCAAAGATTTTTATCAACAACGAATTGACTGTAGTCCGGTTTGCCGGGGATTCAAGTCAAAGAGCCGCTTTGCGGTCAATAGAATCGCGCCGGCCGGCAGGGTTTTTTAAAGCACGTTTTGTGAAATAAGTAGGGACAGGTAGTCAATCTGTAGCAATGTGCTCTAAAGCCAAACGGTAAGCTTTGTTGAAAGCAGCATCACCCTGGAAAAAATAGTCGGGGACTACACCGTGATTGTCCCAGCTGTTGTTCGATAATGGATGGGTGATGCTGGCGTGATTGAATCTGAATAACAGGCTGTCACTGATCCGGACCACTTTGCTGAAGTAGCCAAGGCCCATGGTGCTTTCACCAACAATCACTGCTTTATCAAAGTGTTGCATGGTATAACCAAAGAATTCCCAGCTACCGGCGACAAAAGCCGAATTGACGATATAAAGCGGAAAATCCTGCTTAAATTTCTCAAATCCTGGTGTAGCGCCCGCGGTCAAGGTTTCAACACCTTGATGAAAGGCCACATTTGCTATTTTTGTTTCTGCCTGGACAAAATAACTGATCAGTTGCTGCGCCAGCGTCAGTGTTGCTTCATCAGCCTGTCGCAGATCGATAATCAAGGCATCGACGCCCGCCAATAACCGGAGCTGTTCGGCCAGCAAGTCACTGCTATTGGGGTAATGAAAATTGCCGGTTATTTTCAAATAACCAATATTGTGCTCAAGAATGCCAGCCTCGAATGCATCATGTTGCTTGCCCGGAAGGGCATTATGGTTGTGATCAAATTCGGCCAGGGTTGTTGTAGATTGTTGGATTAATTCAAAACCAGAATCGCTGGTCATTTGCGCCAGAATGCTGCTCATTTCATGATTAAATAATGCAAAATCAAACTGACCGTCAAAATCTCCGGCGGCTAATTTTGCCTGAAGTTTGTCAGCAGCACTTTTACCTTGGTCCGCAAACAGGTAGTTGTGTTGCAGTTCGTGCACGATATTCTGCACCGCTTGATGTATTTCAGTCGTTGTGAGTAGCGGTGTCAATTCCGCAGCTTGCACCATAGCCGCTGACGGCAGGTAGCTCATCAAACTTAACAACACCATCGCAAATAACTTCATCAAAGCCTGCTTCCTTCAGGTTATGCACAGGGCCAAAGCCAATGGCCCAACTGCTGGATTTTAATGAAGTTGTGCTGCTTGGAGCAGTTTACAAGTCTGCATATGCAAAAGCGGTGTGGTCAGCCATGAGTTACGGAGCTATTAGCTAATTTGAAGGCTGATTTGTTGGCAGATCTGTTGACTGATTTTTAGCTGGCGCAGCCGTTTTGTGTTGCGCTGGTTGAGTTTGCACCGGTGTAGATACCTCAGCCTGCTTGTCTTGATGTAGGGCCGGTAAGATCGCTGCGACATTGGCGTGTGGTAGTACTTTGACTCTGTCGTCATGATAAACAAACAGATAACTGGCGGTGTGGCTGATCAGGCTGGCGCCTTGTAACGTCATGACTTTTTGCTCTTTTTGCGGCAGTGGGTAAATCAGCAAAATTTCCAATTGATTGCCTTCGCCAATTCGAATATTTTCTGCCAGTTTATTGCCATTGCTCCAGGCCGCCATCACCAGATAACTGATAAACATCAATGGCATCCAAAGTGTTGGTTGTGGTATCCACCAGCGTTGAAAGCTGCTTTCAGTAGATTGCGCATACCGGAACATCTTTTTGCGGCAATGTCTTTCAAACGCAAGCAGGGTGACGAAGACCGACACCATCAATGCTAACACCATCACCACTTCCGGATGGGTCAGCGCTGCCAGTAAAAAGTCGCTGATTTCCAGATATGGCAGTACATTCAGCCCAAAACGGTACAGTAACGTGGTCTGGAATAACAAGCCCATCAGACTGATCGCCAGATACAACAATGTCAGTGTCAGGCTGGGGTTTTCACTCGCAAACTGCTGGCATCGTTTTAGCAGATGGCTGGTTGTTTCATCACTTCGCTGCGATAACGGAAACATCGCGGCACGCTCTGCTTTTGTCGCCGCCAACCATTGTTCGTGCGTTACTGACATGATCATCCCTGCATCTGTGTGATATTTTTGCTATCAAATCATATAAATCAACTACTTCACAACCCCTAAGCTGTCGCAGGAGCCTGTTATGTTTTGCTGCGGATGCGCATAGTGGCCGCAAAGTTTTGGGTTTTGACAAGTGACGCAGCGAAACCTGCCGCCGTTTAGTGCTCTTTACACGTTAAAGTCTGCCTGAACTCATGTGGGGTAAAACCGACCATGGTTTTAAAAGCCCGGGTAAAAGGGCCGACCGAAGCAAAACCACTTTCCAGGCCAACAACGACCACCGGCCAGTGCCCTTTGCTCGGATCTGCCAACAGCTTTTTGGCGTGTTCAATGCGTAAGGTATTAATAAACTGATTAAAATTGCTGGCGTGAAACTGCGAGCGCAATAATTTACTGACGCGGTATTCAGGTACATCCAGTTGTCTGGCCAGATCGGTCAGCCGCAGGTTCGACTGCAAAAAAAGCTGCTGCTGGAATAGCAGTTGGTTGATGCTATCGCACAGTAATTGGTCGGCGGAGCTGAAGGGTAATACTGCAGGCTCGACGGTTGTTTCGGTATCCGCGTCAGGCGCAGCTACCACAGTTTGCTGTTGATGAAAGCGGCAATAAATCAGCCACTGCGTCACCAGGAGCACCGCTAAAGCAGCGCCAGCCGCCATCATCTCACGCACCAAAAGTACATCTGTATTGGCTTGCCAGATTTTCGCAACGACAACCCCACTGGTGATAGCGGCAACATAAGTTCCCAGAAACAACTGCCGCTGCCAACGCTCACCAGCTTCAGCGGTGCGATAACCACGACAGCCTTCCCAGAAGGCCAGCATCATCAACGACGACGACAATAACACCAGCAGTTCCTGCACCACCATCCGGGCCGGGTTTATCAGGGGTGAACTTTGTGGCCAGAACAGCTGCAATAGCTGCAACGCCTGCAGCGTAATAATCAGCAGCGCAACAGCGGCTGCCGCAAGTAAATGTCGTAATTGTATTGCCTGCTGTTGCCGAAACAACGCCCGCGCCACCAGCCAATAACCATTGCAGGTCAGGCAGACGCCCATGCCCAGCACATACTGGTAAAAGCCTAGTTCCGCACCGCCCAGTTGCTTAATCGCCATGATGGCAATGGAGCCACAAAATGCCGCAAACAGCAGATGGATAGGCTGTTTTTGCCGAACCCATAGCTGGCTACACAACAGCACAAAACTGACCAGCAGCAGCGTGATGTAAATGGTCTGAAACATCGGGCGACTCCGGCACGAAAAGATAACTAACGATAGCTGATGCTATCAGTAGTTTTTCCGCATGGTCAAAACAAAATGTGTTGCGGAAAGTTCTGCCAGGCTGGGGCCGAAAAAGACGCCTGATTTCAGCTCAATTCGCCTAAAACCTTGCACCGAATTCCAAATTCGGCGCGAAAACGGCCGCATGCTGCCTGATGATCAAGGCCGGTATTGATTCAATCAGGGAAAAAAATATGTCAGAGCAGTATGCCGCAGGCCAGACCTTTCGGGCCATAGCGCAGCCCAGCGGTAACTTAGCCACACGGGTGTTAAAGGGCAGTGTGATCAGTTGGTGGTTGCTGGCATTGATCGGCCAGTGGTTGTTCGCCAGTTATATTGCGGTGCGTTACGGCGGCCCGGTGCTTAGCGGCAATTACGCCGCGGTCAATGAAGGCAATCACATCATGGGCTATCAAGCGGGCGCAACGACCCATAACCTGATGTATTTCAGCCATATTCTACCGGCGATTTTGCTAAGCATTTGCGGGGTGCTGCAATTGATGCCGCAGATCCGGCAAAAACTGCCGGTGTTACATCGTTGGAATGGCCGGGTGTTTATGCTGCTTGGCATTTCCGGTGCACTGACCGGACTGTATCTGACCTGGATTAGTGGCAGCAGACTCAGCACCATTGGTGCCATCGGTATTACCCTGAATGGCTTGTTGATCCCGCTGGCCATAGTAATGGCCTGGCGTTATGCCGTCGCGCGCAACTTCACCGCGCACCGACGCTTTGCCGTGCATAGCTTTTTGCTGGTAAACGGCGTCTGGAGTTTTCGGTTGTATCTGTACGGCTGGTTTGTGCTAAATCAGGGACCGAACGGCAATACCCGTTATCTGGATGGTCCGGCCGATATCTTTTTCTCATTTGCCTGTTATGTGCTGCCGATGTTGCTGGCCGAACTGGTGTTTTGGGGGCAACGCCAGGTAAGTTCTGCCCGAAAGTGGTGGGTAGCAGCGGTGATGAGCATTGGCGCTTTATTGACCTTGCTTGGCATTGTCGCCGTGACGATGGCGACCTGGTGGCCGGTGATCGCTGGTTGAAAATTGCGTTGCTGGTAGAGAAGATAGTTGCTGGAAGAGAGCAGCACTCTTGGTAAAAAAACGGCAGTATGGATAGCTGCCATGGCCGTTAGTGCTGCGGGAAGATCGGATACCAGAGTTCCGGCCGCTCCAGCGGCACGTCGCCTGGCAGCAATGGGTTGTGCAGCCTAAATACCCGGCGTTTATCCAACTGCAATTGTTGCAACAAATCGCCATAGTATTGCTGAAACAGCTGATCGAACTTGCCATCCTGTTGCGCCTGTTCCAGCCCGCACAGCAAAGCGTCCGCCAGTGCTTTATTGTCTTTTGCCACATAAAAATACACGGCGGTGGGGTAGTACAGCAGGATGTGCGGGTCGATCTGTAACTGCAGATGTTGGTATTGTTGCTGGTTGTGCTGCACTTCCAGCACTGACCGCGGGAAGTAATCGATGCGACCACGCGCCAGCATCTGATAAAGACCATCAAGGTCGCTGCCAGCTTCTAAATTAAACTGATTCGCGCGCAGAATTTCAGTGTCACTCCAGGTGGCAAACTGGCCAACTCGCAGCCGGGCTAAAGCAGCCTGGGTTTGCACATGCTTCAGAGTATCCAGGCCTTCTTTCCTGACCAGCGCCACCCGTAGCCCCATTAATCCTCGCATCAGCGGAAAGGGCACCGCCCGATATTCGGTGACACGTTCAATGCTGGCACTGCCGAAATTGACATCGATGCCCTGGCGGGCATTCATCAAATCAAAAGCGCGTTTTTTCGGTAAATCCAGGTTGGAAGCTTCTAACTGAAAACGTTGCTGACAAGGGTAACTAAGCGCCAGTTGCAGCAAGTCGATGTAGTATTCATGACGTGGGGCGCCGGGGTAAAACACCTTCGTTACTTGCGTGCTTTCTTGTTTGATATGTTGCGGGGGTGTCGCCAGCGCAGACGCGGGAACGAGGCTCAGCAGCAATACCAACAAGCTGGCGTGCCAGCACCGGATTTGTTGCAAACGCAACTGCAGACGCCATCCAAAGAGAATTTGAGTCAGCATAATGCCAAAAAAGTAGGGTGACATGTGATGCATTATGCACCAGTTTGGCAAGCATCACTATGTTTGTACTCGTGATGTGTCGCTTCAGGAATGCTGTTACTGAAGCGCCAATCCTTATTTCGACCAATACCAACTGGTGACATTATAGCGATAGGGGCCGGTATTGATTGCCGTGTTTTTGTCGTTAGACAGCGCTTTAACCCAGTGCTCTGCGCCTTCAGAGGAAGGATCAAACAACACGCAGCGATTAAACAAAGGGGCAATCTGCACCGGGTGATCGTCTTTGCCGCTAAACACCAGTTCGCCACCCTGATGTTCTTGCCACTGCTCATTTAAATACAGAAGCATACAAACCTCACGGCCCGGAGAATCATCTGCATGCTGATTGACAAAATCGGCCGGTCCCAAGCGGAAATAATTGGTATTTAGCTCAGGGTTTGCCACGTGAATATCGGTAATTTGCACCCGAAACAGCCGCGATAACAACGCCATAAATTCAGCACCGCGTAAAAACTGTAAAAATTCCAACGCGATATTGTGCGTGGTGTTTTCGACGGCCGCTTGATTGGCAACTGCGTTCTGAGCAGTGGTGCCATAGCCATTAAACGCCGTACGCTGCCAAAGATCCCGCTGCACAAAACGTTGCGCCACCGGCGTTTTCTGCCACTTTGCTTCATCCACATACAACGCCGAGTAAGTATGCTGCTGCGTTTGCCAGCCCTGTTCCTGCTGCAACACCCGGCTGACTTCCTGCAGTTTGATAGGGTCGAATAACTGATCAATCACCACATGCTGCGGCGTGGACTGTAATAAAGTCTTGCGATAAGCGCGGATGGCAGGGGCAGTAATTTGCTGTTGATTCAGCCACATAGAACAAACTCGCAACTCTTGGCGGAAAAGGGGATAGGGCGTGATGATACAATATTTTGTGTGCGTTCTGGTTTTCCTCTTATCAGCCTGTACGACGACTCCCGATTTGTCATCATTTGCTGAAGAATCAAAGCAGCTTCGCATGTCCATTGGTCATTTGCATACAGAACTCATTCAGACAGTCAGCGATCTGAATGAAAGGATCGGATCTGGAAAAACCAAAGGCTGGGTCAAAGCCGACTCAGAAGGCAGAAAACCCTATGAAGTCATGACTTTGGAGGAAGCAAACGGCTTTCGAAGTAATGCCGTTGCATTTGAAAATCATGTTTCCACCATCGATGCCAGGTTATCTTGCCGACAGTGGCGCCTTATCGAATCTCGCCGCGGCAGGTGAAACAGGCAAAGAGAGTGTAGAGTCGCTGAAAAAATCGGTAAGTTCAATAACTAGCACACTGAGTATTGATTATTAACTACGCCAAAACATCAGTAATAGATGCAGCAAAATTATTTTTTGAGTGAATAAGTAGAAAGGAGCAGGAAAGATAGGTATATCTTTAATTGCTTAATTACAACAATCGAAGATACGCTAAGCTGTCTTTTATTGTGAAACATTAAAAACCAATGAGCGCAGAGTCTTATCCTGTATTTTTAATTATGGGTAGGCTAGCCTTGATGGTTGTGGCCTCGAATTGAATTAATTTCAAAGCAGTGACAGGGAAGCAAAAGTGGACATTATTAAAGAGATTTTTAACGGAAACTTTATGCCACATGGTCATTGTCTGCTATGGCGTGGCGATCTGCTGTTTTTACATGTCGGTGGCGATGTACTCACTTTTACTGCTTATATGTTGATCCCAATTGCTTTAGTGAAGCTGGTCAAATCCAGAGATGATTTCCGATTTAATTGGTTATTTCTGATGTTTGCCGGCTTTATTTTTTTCTGCGGCGCCACCCATTTAGTAGGGATCATCAACATCTGGAATGGCTACTACTATATCCACGGCATTATTAAAATTATGACCGGGATCATTTCAATGGTGACCGCAGCGATGTTGTGGCATTTATTGCCGGAAGCGATCAGTTTCCCGAGTAGACGCCAGTTGCAGCAGAAAATAACTGAATTACAGCAAGCGGAAAAGCAACTGGAGGAATCTAACCAGCGGCTGGAAGCCGAAGTGAAAAAACGCACCGCACAGCTGGAAAAAATTGCCACCACCGACGAGCTGACAGGGCTGTATAACAGGCGCGAGATTATGCGGATCCTGGATGTTGAAATTTCCAGGGTGTCCCGTCAACAGACAGCACTGAGCATTATGATGTTGGATCTTGATCATTTTAAAGCCATCAATGATCAGTATGGGCATCAGACCGGTGATGTTACTTTGCAAAATACCGCTGCATGTATTAGCCAAGGTATTCGTAAAACTGACTCTATCGGCCGTATCGGCGGTGAGGAGTTCCTGATCATCATGCCAGATACGACGATCGAAAGTGCCTATGACCACGCCGATCGGATCCGCCAGACGTTAGCCGTGCAAAAAGCCGCAGATACGGCGGAGCAACGTTGTACGGCAAGTATTGGTGTCGCGCAATTTCTGCAGGACGACACCTTACAAAGCTTCATTCAGCGCGCTGATGAAACTTTATATCGTGCTAAAGCAGAAGGTCGGAATCGGGTTTGTCGTTCGCTTAGTGAGTGAAATCTCTGAGCACTCCACTCATTTCACTTTTCGCTGAAAATTGTACTGATACTTGTAGTTAGGTTATTTAGTTGCGAGTAGTAGCAAGTAGTTGCAAGCAATGCGAGCTAAAAACACCACGAAAAGAACTGGATTTGGACCGGGCGGGTTATTGTCAGTGATTTAGAAAACGAAATGAGCTAAAGAATTACCAGAATGGAAATGAAAATATTCCAATAAAATCAATAGGATTAGCAGCATTTCAAGTGGTGGATGTGTTGTTTGCTTTTGTGAATTACTTACTGAAGTATTGGTGCCTAGGGTCGGACTCGAACCGACACGGAGTTTCCCCCGGCGGATTTTGAATGAACTGCATATATGCTTTTGTGGCTATTAAATCAATAGCTTACATCATCATAAAAGTGACCTTTCTGAAAACTTTACAAAATCAGAGGGTGTCATTTGGAGTTCTACTATGTCAAAAGTCCTTGAAAAGCACCAACTCACACCAAGCCTTAGCATCTACAAACAAAGTAATTGCCACAACTGGATTGCCCGCCTAAAACTCAATAAAACCTACTTTTCCCGAAGCACCCAAACACGCGATCTTCAACAGGCCATGGCTAAAGCCCACCGCCTGTTCTTCGAATTTGAGGTTCGCATTGAAACAAACACCTTCGTTACTGACAACAAAAAGTTCTCATTTGTCACTGATAAAGTTATCCAACAGATGCAGCAAGCCTTAGCTGCTGGTACTGGGAAAATGATCTATGACGATTACATAGGCGCCTTGCGCAAGTACCACATACCATTTTTTTGCAACACCTATGTCACCCGTATAGGCGTAGACCAGTTGACTGAGTTTGATCAGTGGCGTGTAACACAGCTTGGACGTACCCCTGCTAAATCTACCGTTCAGAACCATAACTCTGCCCTGCAAATGGTATTTGATTATGCAGTGAAGAAAAAATGGATGCTGGTTAGCCAAGTCCCTACGCTTGAAAACAATGGAGCTGGTGGCCAGCGCCGTGCGGCCTTTAGCGTTGATGAATACCTGATAGTGCGGGAAAAAGTCGAAGAAATGCATCTTGAAAGCATTAAAGAGAGGACTAGGCAGATACGTGAGTTGCTATTGGACTATATGGACTTCGCCATATTGACTGGCATGAGGCCAGGTTCTGAAATGGATAACCTGACATGGGCAGACATGCACATAGAGCGGGATGCAGAGCGCTGCCGTTTCTATGTCACGGTACGTAAAGGCAAAACCACCAAGTACACTGGAACCCGCGAAGTTGTCTGTAAAGAGGCCATAGTAAAGGTACTCCAACGCCTAAGCAATCGCTTCCCCAACCGACACAAAGATGATCGTTTATTCAGACTACCAGATGGTTCATCCAACAAGGAAATGCCTCGCCATTTCGACAAAGCCCTTGAATTAACTCAACTAAAGAATTCCCAACAGGGGGAAAGAAGTTTATATTCGTTACGTCACAGCTATATAACATGGGAGCTGATAGCTCAGAATGTCAGTATTGATGTGATAGCCCGTCAGTGTGGTACGGGTATCCAGATGATTGAACAGCATTACAGCCATGTTATTCCCAGAATGTTTGGCCGTGAACTGTCGGGTGTAGCGCTTGAAACCAAGAAGCTGTTAACTAAACAGTTTTCAGAAGTGGATTATGACGAATTGCTACAAAACCAAATCGATCGTTGGGCAAAAAACTACAAACGACGAGGATTTATTTAAAAGGAGTGGTTGGTGGGGTATCTACAGAAAGTAACCATTATTGATGGCCTGTTTATATTCACCCAGCCTAACTCAAAAAGGTGGTATGCCCGCTTTAAGGTTGGCAAAGAGCATATCACCTTCTCCACTGGCGAATCAGACGTTGAAGCCGCCAAAATCAAAGCTACAGATGAATACTACAAACGCCGGACTGAACACCAGCTTGGTATTCGTTCCGGTGCTCAATCTTTTACAGCCCTTGCTAATCTGGTAATCAAAGACCTTGAAAGAGACATTGCAGAAGCTAAAAAGGCCAATAAATCATCAAAGACTAAAAGCAACTACATCGGAATCTTGAAAAAATACCATATCGAGCATTTCAAGGACACGCGTATCGACCAGATTAACCAAGCCGCAATGGATAAATTCCATGCATGGCGAAGGGAACAGTTTGGCAAACAGATGTCTAGTTCATCACTGCAAAACCACAATGCTATTCTTTCTAAGGTCTATGACAAGGCGCTCAGTTCTGGCCAGATCACTAAATACCATATCCCGACCTTCGAGACAGAAGGCAAACGCCAAGAACGGCGTGGCGTATTTACATGGGAAGAATTCCGCAAGATATCTGAGTATATCTCTGAAGAAGCTCATCGCACTAAAAACAAAACAAGCCAAATGCTGCTTGAACTGTTGTACGACTATATCGACTTTGCTGTAGCAACGGGTATGCGTCCAGGCACAGAGATAGAAAACGTCCGGTGGCGTGATATCAACTTCAAGTTAAGCGATGGCGTGCCTGAGATTACAGTGACTGTCACAAAAGGAAAGACAACTCTCTACACAGGGCCAAGAGAAGTAGTAGTCCGAAGCGACTTCGTTGCAAACCTTGAAGACTTGGCCGCTCGTTTCCCCTACAGAAAAGGGGATGATTTAGTTTTCAGGCTTTCAGATGGCAGTAAACCTAAGAGTCTGGGCCGCAAGTTTTCTGACATATTGAAAAAGCTCGAATTAAACGATGACAAGTTAAATGAAAGAACACTGTACTCGCTGCGCCACTCCTACATCACTTGGAACCTTAAAAACAAAGGTGATATCGCCGCGTTAGCTAAGCAATGTGGCACTAGCATTGAGATGATTGACCGTACATACAGCCATCTGTTGCCGTCCATGTTTCGACAAGAGTTTAGCGGTGTGGTGTATGAGCAGCAAGAACCTGATTCATTGAAGCGGCGCGAGATTAGTAAGAAAACTAGGGATGCAAATATCAGGGACTATCGTGGCATGGAGAAGAATTTTTCAGAACGAGGGTTTATCTAGTTAATCTTTAAAAAATACAAATTAATTGACTTACAGAACGGAGTTTAATCATTTTGGAAGCAACGAAAATCTCTCGACATTTTAGTAACTGTAAGACGATGACAGAAAGTGAGGCGAATGAAATAGTTGTCAGAGTTTTCATCGATACAGAATTTGCAGATTACGCAGCAGCTGTAACTGCTATTGCAAATGAATCAAAAAAAATTCCACTTTTAGAGCCTCCCATAGAGGCAATTGAGGACTATTTTTCTCAAGCGTTAGCATGCATTAAAAACATACCTTATAACGGATTACCCATTGAGGTATCAATTGAAAAAATACGTTTAAAGCAAAATTTCGATGGATTTTGTTGATCTGAGATTTAAAGATCATTCTGGTTTCGGCTCTATAGGACGAACCGTTTTCCCATCAAACAGAGCAAGTAACACCAAAAATAAAGAGCCTATAGCACCAAAAAAACAAATCAATAATCCAGTTCTAATATCGCTCAAAGCATCGTCTTTTCTGTACATAAGAGATTCATAGACTTGACTGTTATCGAGTTGTAAGTTCTCCAAATGGAGCAAAGTTTCTGACATCTTTTGTCCATAATTATTATTTGCTTCAATTAAATTCAGTAGCGACAAAAACCACTTTTGAAATACAACGTCTTCTTTGGCAGAATCAACACCTGAATATTCAGTTTTTATGAAGTCGACAATGGATAGCCAAATTTCTTTTTCTGCTTCGAGTTGCTGCTTCATTGCTTCAGCAAGCGCATAAGTGATGGGGTACATATCCTTACTTAAGCTCCGAATGGCTCCAAGATGTCCATGAAGTTCGTAGCGAGCTAAAGATATTTTGAGCTCTAAACGCTTAACTTCATTTTTATCAAGTTTACGTGTTGCTGAAAGATCAATCTCTTGAAGAATTTTTAGCCTGAAACTAGCGGCCAAAGAATATTCTTTTAATTGATCGAAAATAGGATCTTCGTGCTGAAGTTTTTTTAAAGTTCTATTTTCCGCTTTAATATCCAGACCGAGTTTTTCAAATTTCGAGCTAGCTTCGCGAAACTCCGTATATCCATAAGCAATCACACCCAAACATGGAACAACCAAAGCAATAGCAAGAACCCTAACTTTTTCGTTTATCCAAGTTTTTGATGATGACATTATCCTTTTCCTTTTTTCCTAACTTAATTATTAAATTTTTGGTAATAGATTAATTTAGACCACTGAAGTTACAAAATACTATAAGAGCTTTTTTCAAATGAGTGCTCGTATTTATTTAAATCTAAATGGTAACCGGTCAATATCGCTCATGCGGATATCATTAAGAAAGTCATCGTATTTATAGTCTCTAGGGTAATAAGAAAAAGATTTTAATTCGAAGTAATCAGTTTGATTCATGTACCTTTTCGAAGTTTCTAAGCTCATTTCTTCTGCATCGCTTGCTGAAATCGAACTACTAGGATGTATATGACCAATACCCGTTTCATCAATGCTGCTTTCACAAACTAGACTTCCTCCGTCGCAATTTACCTTTTTCAAAAATTCGACTGAAGATTTTGGTGGGCCAAAAACAACAACAGGTCCTACAGATACCCCTTTTATTAGATCCTTATGATCATCCAACCAAGAAATTGTTTCATTAAATGTTTCATGAGTTTCTCCAGCATAAATCAGAAAATTTAACTTCACCATTATTCCGTTATTTTTACATGCATATAATAAATCAGATGCTGATCTTAGATAACGATCAGGCTTTGATGACTTTTCCATACGCAAAATTTGGGTTGGTGAAGCACTTTCTAAACCTAGATCTATAACTTTAAGACCCGCGTCGGCTAAAGAAGCAATAGTGTCTAGCTTAATAGCATCAACTCTCGTTTCGCATCGCCATAATATTTTTTTACTATATTTTGAAACTGCTGTTGCTAGATTGTCAGCCCAGCGTGGCGGTGGTATGAAGAATGACGACTGCACGTATGGTCTTACGTCATAATCATCATATTGTTCTGCAACCCCTTGGAGATGTTCCACCAATACTTCTGGGGATTTTAATGGCGTTAATGGTAAACTTCTTTCTTCACAGAAAGCGCATCCCATACCACAACCTCTAGATGCTTCAATACTTGGCTGGAATTTTACAAAATCTTCAACAAGAGTGTGATTTAAATTGAAATCTATGGCTTTTCTTTGTTGATTAAGCAGTATTTGGTTGTATTTGATGCTCCGTACGAGCTCCAATATTTTCGATTCTGCAAGTCCTGGAACAATCAAGTCTACAAACGGCAATTTTTTAGCCAACCAATCACTATCTTCACCTATTACCCATCTTCCTCCTAAAATAATTCTACAGTTAGGTAAATAGTGCTTTAGTTCTTTTGTAAATAATTGAACCCATGTTAAAGCATAAAAACTCGTTACAGAAACCATTATTGGATAAATTGAATCAAGATATCCTTTGTCTTTTAATTGATTTATAAATTCAGAAGGTTTTGTATGTCCGCCATGAACAAGTTTAACGGCATAACCACTTTTATTTAAAATGGTAGCAAGTGTTAACGCACCATAGTTCAGGTATTGCTGTCTTCTAGCTAAAACGTTATCTCTTTTTTTCGGTCTATCCATACCTGCCGACACGAACAATACTTGTTCAATCAAAACATAACCCTTACTTGAAAAGTAAAAAAATTACACTAATTCTTTTTAAATATACATTGCTCATTAGGATTTTATTAAATCTCTGAAAACGGTATCACGCATAATTTACCAGTGATCATTCCTACCAACTGATATAGAAACTGCTTTGGTAATATAGCTACCGCCTCAGTTGCTATCGGCCTTAACACACCTTGCATTATTTCTTCAATTTCACTCGGTCGATACCGTGCTGAATGCCCGAGATAGAACATTAGGAGATATGAATTACAAAGGTGATGATAAGTTCCTTCCTGTATCGAGCAGTAATATCTGTAGCCATTACGTGTCAGAATTGATGCTATACCAAGTTTTGAATACTCTTTCAATATATTGCCATATACAGTCGGCCAATTATCATTTGTTATTTTTTTCTTTTTTTTGCTCCTATGTATTATTCTCCCATCTTTCTCATATGGAGCCAAAAAGTAAATGCTTCGCTCACCTTTAAGAAATTTATTTGTCTCAATCGTATTCTCTAGACCCTTTTTATAATCAACTTCTGTCAGGAGGTATGTAGCGCTATCATTTACGCAAAATCTAATACTGATAGGCAGGTATTTAGGTTTTTTGAAAAAACCCAAGTTCATACAAATACCACTTAACTCTGGAATAAATGTGCATACGCGACGTAAGTCTATCTCGTGTTTCCCAGAAACGGGGGTTCCCAGAAGTCTTGCAAACTCCATAAAAATATTTGTGCAGTCTCTTAGCTGTCCAGCGATTGTGAGTGAATGTTGCTTTCCATGGGTATTTGTTATTCCGTGATGCTCTACGATTGTTTCTAGTTTAACCTTATTAACGGAGAGAAGTGTTTTAACAAGATTCATCATTCCATAGTAATAAAGTGTACCTTTCGCTGGCATCTCTACTGAAAGCGCTGCTTTAAAGAAAGATTCAGCTAATGAAGCAAAATATCTGGCGCGAACAAAACAAGCTCTATTATTCCCAACAGAGCTTGTTATTCTTTGGAGTAGATGACCTTGCATGAATGACCATGGGTCGGCAGTAAGCGTCGCTGATTCTCCAGGTTGCATTGAGATGTGAGAATAATTTACTCTTTGATATCTATATTTGGCTTCTTTTACATCATGTAAGGCCATACACTTTCTCTATTTAAGTCTGTATATTATAAAAATCATCATTGTCTCTTCACTTAGAACAAAGAAACAAAAATCAATTTACGCACTTTAATAGTTGTTAAAGTGTCATTTCCACCAAGAACTTAGGCTACCCAACTTTTACTCGATAATCTGCAGTTCCAAAAAACGGCTTTTCAACTCCTGCAGCTGAATCGAGGTGGTATTTTTAAACAACACTTATGAACAGATAAAAAGACATTAAAAGTAAGCTTTAATGACTATCACCAGAATTAGGCAACTGTGCATCTTCCCACTCATAGAATGGGCGTCCTGAAGCAGTAAGTTTCCAGGCTGTACGTCCACTCACTGTTATTCCTGATACTACCTGAGCTGCAGCAGTTAGAGAGCTGAAAGAGTAATCTTGGATAAACGAATAAGTTTTATCTTCTAATAGTTTCACAACACCGTTTTCACGCAGCTGTCTTCGTAAGTTTTTATAGGTCGGTTGTAGCGATTGAACCTCTGACTCACGAAATTTCGAACCAGCCATAACAGTAACCTTTCCTGCGTTTTGATCAAGAACAGCATCAGCTCTGTACCCATCTCCAGAAAATTGAAGGTGTAAGAGCATGTCTTTCTCAACTGACTCAGTAACCCCAGTATCCAAGGAAATAATTGGCTTTATAGTTGGTTCAAAAAGGTCATAGCCAAGCGCTCCAAGCAAAATTCTTGCTTGAACAATAAATTCATCCATCTCAACAGCATCGGCTTCAGGTAGACGGCCATACTCTGTTGGCGCAGTTCCATTAGTTACTTTGGCCCGCTTTGCTTCTTTTGCTAATGCAATTAGTCTAGCTTCAACATAGCGTCCATGAGCTTTGGTCAAATTCTCATCTTTGGAAACAAAAAGAACACACTCTTCCCAAAAATCTTTATCAGAATCCCTATTATGATCGAGCAAGCGTTTAACGAGAGTGTCAGCTTCACCAATATAAATCATTCTTTGACCGGGCGTTTCTGGGTCAGGACCTACAAGTACATAAATTCCAGTTTTTTTAGCTTCAGATCTTGAATTAATTGATGATAGTGATGGTCTTGGTACAGCAAGAGCTTTGATTGTTGAAAGCCCAAGCTCTGCAGTCCTAACCCCTGATGGAGTTCCATCAACTAAAAATATCCTTATCGAGCGACCGACCATTATTATTCCTTACTGAAAGTTAATACTTCTAAGTTTTTCCCAGCATTCGTGACTGGGCTAATTTATTTGTATTTCTGTTAAGTGAACATAATTGATTATCTGAAGCGACTAGAGGTTTCTAGACACTTATCAATTCTGCACTTTAATAACTGTTAACGTGCGTTTTGTAGCCCATTTCAGCACAAAATCGCTGATTAACATGCGTTCTGTCCGCAACTGTCATTAACGTGCGTTTTAGGCACTGAAATCTGCATTAAAGTGCGTTTACTCAGTGTTGACGACTTGAATAATGTCGGGTGTATTTAAGAACTGCATCAGCTCGATCAGTAATATTAGATTGCTGATTCAGAGCTGCGTGCTCAGCGAGTAGCTTCAGAACTCGTTCTAATTCGTCTTGAAGCAGCTGATTGTGTGCTTCAAGGGTTTGGATATACTCAACAGTATCTTTGTGGCCGGCATCGCGTAATGTGCGTATGGCTGAATCATGATCTGGCATTTACTTACTCCCTGTTTCTTCGTGACTGCATCCTGCACCACCTCTGAGTATCTTAGGACAAGCAAGTTAGAAAGGCTAACCTGATTTAGGCTCTGACTCAACAAATCGTCGCTTTGAGCGAATTGCGGAAATACAAACTTCAAAGTTAAAAACACATTATGCAGCGGCATTGTGAAAGCACTAAACACCTTTCGCATCATCTTTCATGGCATCGTCATTGATCTAAAAAATATTACACACAATGAAACCAGTGTTCATAGGCGCCAACTTGATAATTTTGAACCTTCGAAAGCATTTAGAGATTGCTGTATCCAAGCTGCGACATTTTCAACATACTCATCTTTTCTCATCCTTTCAGGATGACCTACCCGAAGATAACAAGTCAACAATGATCCATCTGCGCAATAATATTTTCTAGTCCACCATGGCAAGGTCTTTTGACCAATTATTATCCTTGCATCTTCATCGCTTTCATCTACAAAACTCGCCGCAGTTTTAGGCTTTATATCTTTTATATACTGGTCGTAGGCAGTGCCTGTGTAAAAAATGACGACCCGAGGCATTACGATCTCTAGTTCCTTTAAAGCAAATCTATTTTTAAGAACGCAGTGTTCAACCTGTGTGGCCGATGATGTATCTTCAGTAGTGGAGTTATTGCACTTAATAAGATTAGTAAAGCTAGTGAAAGGCAATGCTCTCTCTAAAGAACCAAACACGCGTTCCAGAATTGACCTAGTGTATGACCAATATGCCCAGTGATTCTCTCTAATAAGTTCATTTCCTACTGCATTAATATCTTTAAGACTGTCTGCTATAAAATGTCCCATATCATCGCCGCGCGCGATCTTACCGACGAAAGCAATTCCGTTTCCGTAATTAGACTTATCACAACTTAGCCAAGGTCCTAAAGCGTTTGATATTTCAGGGTTATCAGCACGGCATTTTTGGCAAAAAGCGTTATTTCCAGCATTAAGAGTTTGTAAAACACCTATCATTGTATCTGTGTTCACGATTAGTCACTCCTTTGAAGCTTTTTTCCTTCATTATTTATAGTTTTATCGGAATTTTCAGCTTTTCAAGTTGTTTAGTGACACTTATTATTTGCTTTGAAAATAACTCAGCATCTAAGAAATAACTAGGATAAGCTTGCTTAAGTGCTTTTATTGTTTCTGACGCCACTAATACTACTTGAATGTTTTCCCCATCATTAACTCTAGCCTCGGCAATTGAATAATCCGCATTAGCTTTATTAATGTTTTTCGATTCATAACTTTGAATACGAACCATCTTTTTGTCTAAATCTAGGATAACTAGATGGTATCTACCATTCTTTTTATCATTTTCTATATGCCTAGTAGCAACCCGAAACCCTGTTAATTTATCAAGTACACCTAGGGTTTTCTCTTGATTTAACAACTCTTCAAATGTTTCTTGATCAGTCATGTGATCAAATTTTGGTATTCGAGGTGTACTCTCTAAAATTGCAAAAGCAGAGCTAGCAAGAGCAAAAAAATCTAACCATTTATCAGGACCTTCGCTTGATTTCAAGGATTGATCTAAAAACGTACCCATTGTCTCAACTGCGGTTGCCCAAGCATGCTGTATTTTAGTGCGGATCTGTAATTCTATAGAGAATCCATTTTCACATTTAAAAATCTTATGTACGCTTCTATAACCAGACTCTTTGGGATAATTAATATAATCTTTTCCACCTCCTGCTACAGTAAAGATCTCAGTCCCTCTTTTATATATATCTTCAATTTCTCTTACTTTTTGCATATCTTTGACTACAGCTCTAATACCACCTATGTCTTGCATTCTCGCCAGCATCATTTGTGGGTTTCTTTCTAGTTTTGATAGTATAGACGGGGTTCTTTTCAGTCGTTGCGAAACAAGAGCTGCATTGTCAATCTCCTCTAAGTTGCTTTTAAGAGATTCTTGGAAATTATTTAAAGGTATTACATGACACGCTCGCCAACTGTCTAAAACAATTTTTGCTTTATCTTGTTCAACTGATGATTTATCTAATAAAGCTACACCTGCTCGGTTAACTTCTGTTTTTGAATACTGACAGGTAGTTTTTTCCATTTTATGGCTGAAAATCCCTTGAATATACGATGATGCTAAAGAAAAACATGACAAAAAATTTCCAATGACAGGGAGACATCAAGTGGCTTCCGTATTTCACATCGAATCATAATTCAAACTATCCGATTCCAAAAATAAACTCAACAACGTAGATACATAATTTTTCAGTTTCGATTCAGAGGACAATGAAGAGAATTTTGTATCGTGATAAAAAATTAAATTTTCAGTGGGTATAAAGTATTTCAAATGTCGTAACCAGTAATTCTCTATTTCCGCAATTGGCACAAAGCTCCCCAAGCCTGCACTCACCTCACTTTCGGCAAAGCACTCCAACTGGTAGTAAAAGCGGGCGATAACAGCTCACGCTTCATCCCCCAGGATTGCTTAGTGCCTTTGCTGGCGAAGTACAGCGAGTTTGGCATTTGATCGTTGATTTGGTCTATTAGCCCCATCAATGCAGAGTTGCCACGCACCGTATCGCTGGTGGCGAATAAGTCTTGCTGGCAAACACCATTGGCGTAGAAGTCTGATAGCATGACTCCAGCCTTGGCATACCGAAAACCGTCTTTCCAAATACCATCCAGTAGCTTACTGGCGACATGCAAAAAATCGCGGGTGTCGTCGGTTGGGTAGCTAAGCTCTGCGCTGCTGCTGTTTGAGTAGTAAGGGTCTAGCTGATGATCACTAAAAGGGCTAGTCCTTAAAAAGACACTGATGCGTTTCGCCTGGCATCGCTCTTGCCTTAACTTTTTACAGGCCCTATGCATGTACTCTGATACAGCCTCGTGCATTGCAGCCAGCTCTGTTACTCGCTCACCAAAGGCTCTTGAACTTACAATCTCTTTCTTTGTGGGTGGTATGTCTTCAAGCTCAATACAGGATTCACCGTTTAGCTCCATCACTGTACGCTCGACAACCACTGAAAATTGCTGGCGTATCAGCTTAGTGGGTGCATCGGCCAAGTCCAGCACCGTATAAATGCCCATATCTTCCAGCCGCTTTGTCAGTCGGCCACCAATACCCCACACCTCATTTACGGGCAATAACGCCATCAGTTTGCGTTGCCGCTCCTTACTTGTTAAATCCACTACACCACCAGTTTTAGGCCACGACTTAGCGCCGTGGTTGGCCAGCTTTGCCAAGGTCTTTGTTGGCGCAATTCCTACACAAACACTAATACCAATCCACTGATGAACACGCTGGCGAATTTGATGACCAAAGTCTGTTAGGTTGAATGCACTGGCTACCCCTGATAAATCCAGAAAAGCCTCGTCGATGCTATACACCTCAACAGCCGGAGCCATTTCTTCTAAAGTGCGCATCACGCGAGCGGACATATCGGCATAAAGTGCATAGTTGGAAGAGAAAGCCACCACATTGTTTTTCTCTAACAGCTCCCTGATTTGAAATACCGGAACACCCATTTTGATGCCCATAGCCTTGGCCTCTTTTGACCTAGCCACGACACAACCATCGTTATTAGACAGCACCACCACTGCACGATTGGCCAAATCAGGACGGAATAGCTTCTCGCATGAAGCATAGAAGTTGTTGCAGTCCACCAAAGCGAATACACCGCTCATACTACTGGGCTCGTTTTGAACGGGTCATTTGCCTGACAATATTGGTGACTACACCAAATAGTGCTAACTCAGCACCATCAGTAAAGGTGATAGGTGGGTAGGCTTTATTGCGCGGGATCAACTGCACTGTAGGAGTCAAAGCCAGCTCTTTCACAGTAAACTCACCATTGACCTGTGCAATCACAATATCGCCGTGCTGCGGTGTTACCGAGCGGTCTACCACCAGAATATCGTCGGGGTGTATACCAGCTTCTATCATCGAATCCCCTTCTACCCGCACAAAGTAGGTGGCAGCGGGTCGCTTAATACAAAGCTCGTTTAAGTCCAGTGTTTGCTCAACATAGTCCTGTGCAGGCGAAGGGAAGCCAGCAGGGATTTTGCTCTGGTACAAAGGAATGCTGTAGTGGGTGGTAGGTTCTGCGAACCCGATAAACTGAATTGTCATAGCATCAATATACTGTATATAAATACAGTCAATGATCGCTCATTTTTACGGAATGTCAATGGCGGTTGTCGTGCTTTAGGGAAAGCGAAGGCCGCCAACATTCACTCTGTCCCTTCCTGCCAGAAGACAAAGGCTAACGCTGACGACCCGCACTCATTGATATTATTCAGATATTTCTAAACTAAGCAACAACTCGAATTCAACGATCATGCATCCGGCTGTAGATAAAATTCATTGCCTATAGGATCAGGCTGGCTTGGTTTTTTTACTTCATATCCCGTCAGGCCAACACACAAATGAGGTTCTAGCAGAGGTCTAAATTCAGCTATATCTGTGCTTGGTGACAGCCAGGCATCGTAATAGTTTTCTGGCAATATTAAGGGGGATGCTTTTGTATGGTAGGCCATTAACTTTGGGTGGGGTGGCAAGGTTATGACTGAACAGCTGTATATCACCTCACCAGTGATCTGATGCACCCACTCCCGATACAAGCCACCCAATGCCAAACCAGCTTCAGCAGTAAAGTCATGGTATATAGGCTTACCATTCACCTGCTCAGTTTCACCAAAGCCCTTTGCCGGGATAATACAGCGATAGTGCCGAAAACTCTGATAACCAGCAGAACGGGGAACATCAAGCTTGTCATATCGCGTATTGAAGCTGGTATAAGAGGAAGGTTTAAATCCGGTATCAGTTTGATCTAACAGCAACCACCAGACCGCATCCTGTAATACCCGCCTATGCTGCTTTTCCAAGACAATAGAGATAGTGCTGGCAGCTCTAACAAAACGGCCTGTTCTTAATGCTTTGTCCTCAAAGGTGATCCCCAACTGCCCACAGAGATCGATTACTTCAGGGCAGTCGATAACATTTAACCGTCCACACATAGACAAATACCATGATGGTTAATCTGCTTACAACTCTAGCGATAGGTATGACATTTACAAGGCCTGATCCCTGCCATTTATGCACTGTTGTGCTTTAATTGAATGTAAACGAATTGTATAGGCGTTAGGGAATGACAGCTATCGAAGCCGAGGAAGAAGTATTTATAGGCTATCTTAAGCAATGGCAGGAAACAGGTAGAGGTCTTGTAACCCTACCTACCATTTCAAAAAACAAACTAGAGCTAAAACTGGCTATAGTCAGTATCGATAACACCAAACTTATAATCCTCAACAAGACATTCTACTCGTATGGGTCTGTAATGGGCTATTACGGACAGCTTTTAGATCAATTAGCCGATGAATCAGATTGAGTGCTTCCATGCATAGATGGAAGCACATATCAATTATCAATAGATTCAGAATTAATATCAAAAACTAACTCAAGGACGCCATCATCGTTTTCGAAATCTTCACATAGCTTAGCGAATATACTGGTTCCTGCTTTTTCTTTATCGCAAGTACCATACAGAGCAGAGCCTCTTTCTGATGCCACTATTGTCAGCCTTTTTTTCGCACGGGTGAACGCCACATATGTATTGCAGAGTTCTTCTTTCTTCGTGCCTAGCCGAAAATTTGAAAACAAAGGATCAATTACATAACAGTTTTCAGCCTCCAGCCCTTTACTGGCATGGTAAGTCATTGCCTCAACGCCTACATTTTCCAACTGCGAGCTCGCAGTTGCCAGCGCATTTTCGACACTCTTTTTATGGACTTTGTAGCGACAAAGTATCAAACAACTGGCAGCAGGGTTAGCCAATTGATTAGCCTTGATATCCTCGATAACCCACTCTACAGCTGATTTTAAGTCCCTTTCTTGTCTGTAACGTGGCAAGGGGCCACTAGCACACTGAGCCTTCGACTGGCTGTAGTTTCTGTTTATCTTGCTTCTCAAATGGTTAGCCAACATGACAATCTCTGGTGTCGAACGGTAGTTTTTGATTAACTGAAATACCACTGCATCTCGGAAAAACTTTGTAAACTTACTAAGCTTCTTATCGTTGGCACCACGAAAGCCATACATTGACTGAGCTGGATCACCAACACAAAAAAGGTGGCTTCCAGCTTTATGGAGTAGCTCAAGAATTGACCATTGCACAGAGTTCGTGTCCTGAACCTCATCCAGAATGATGTGACTAAAGCGGTTAGCAGTTTTAGCTGCTTTGCTTTTTTTAGTTAGACGCTTTCGAGCATCCACCAACAGGTCGTTGAAATCTACTCTCGCTCTTTCCTCCTTCCATTCGGTAAAATCGCTGATAATGCTAATAACTTCCTTTTTTAAGTCCCCCAACTGTGGTGCCATTTTGTCTATGCATTTGCTGTAGTCAGGTTGGTCAAAATTGGCGGCATAGCTCAAAATATTAAAGACTATTTGTGCCAAATCCTCAGCATCAAACTTGCGAGTCCAATTGTCTTTTTTAGGCAACAGCTTTTTAATAGCCTCGACACATTGTTCTTGATTGAGTACCTTGCCTCCCTGCCTTTTGAGCAGTTTCTTATTGCACCATGAACTGAACGTACCTACGAACATTTCAGGCCGCAATAAGCCTTTTTCACTCAACCGTGCTTCAAATTCCTTGCTAGCCTCTCTGGTAAATGCCAGAACACAAATATTCTCTGCCTCAATACCTGAATTCAGAAGGTGCTCTACTCGTTTCACGATAAGCTTTGTTTTACCGGAGCCAGGACAACCTTCAACGTAAATAGCAGATTTGGCAGACCTCACAATTTTGTTAGGCGAATCATGCTTACTTCGTAACTTTTCTATTAGAGGTTTAACCAACTGTCTGGCAGCGATGACTTGAGCAGAGTAGTTGACAGGAAACGGCTTCGGCAGCCTATTACTCGGGTGAAGAATCTTCTGCTTTAGCAGGTTAACAATCGGAGTAAATGCTTCATGAACTTGCTCACGGTCAAATTGGAGCAGGTACTTGTCCAAAGTATATTTAGGAACCCGCGCCAGTTCCCCGCGTAATGCCCGAACATTTTCAATAGTTTTGTCTTGTAGCATGTACTTTAGATCACTAGGCGCCACATTTACTAACGCTGCTGGGCGGATGAACGAGACATCAGCCAACAACGTACTGCTTTTACTCATTTTGCGCAGTAATAAAGGTTTTTTAAACAGCTCGCGTGATTCAATACGAAGGCTAGCAGCTTGATTTGGAAACCACTGTTCAAGGCCATCAATCTGATCGGCTATACGTTCAAAATCTATGCGTTGGCGGCCAAATACCGTTTCGATAAATAGCTTATTCTCTTTAAGAAGTTTGTCATAGCCTATGACATGCTTGTAGTCTCTATCACCAATATAAGTGGTCTCAACAGCACGACCATCGTCAGGAATACAGGATCCAACCGTAACTTGATTGCTATTACGCATTGTGAAAGCGAATAACTGGGACACCCCATGCATTATGTAGCCAGTATCTATACGCAGTAGTAATCCATGCTCTACCAGTTGATCGTATCTGCCGGGCTTCAGAGCTGACTTAATGTGGAATAACATCAGGGATATGTGCTGCGGCGTAAGCCGTGTGGGGATACATTCGATCAGGCAGTTATAAGCCAATTTCCGCTGATTACGGGGGTGTCTAGGATCGGCGATGAATACGTCTATGTACCTGTACGGATCGGCATCCATGAACATCCGGTACTTATGTGAGAAAAACGGCCTCCTATCTGATTTTTTGAACCCTCGATTGACTGCACCTAAACCCTTGCGGGGGACACGCAGCCTAGCCATACGATTCTTGGTTTTAACATTAGTAAGACCAGTCTTTTTATCCATTAAAACATCGTAATCTTGCTCTGTTAGCTTTAGACCAATTTGTATGTGATCTATATCGACCGTTTTATCACTGATACCCTTAACTGCTTCCTGAAGCAATTTGTCTTGGTACTTAATGATATCAGGGTCTGTTAGAACGCTTACTATCCGGTCTGAATCGTAGATATACCCGATAGTAACAGGGTCTGTTAGTGCCGCAATCGAGCAATTATGCTCAATATGTGCCGACTCAAATCGTGAAATTTCAAAAATTTTATTGGGCACGACCAGTTCTAAGAATGCTGGTTGAGCAGAATCGCTCGAATTGGGCACGGTTTACACTCCAGGCTACTAATAAACACTAAACTACTGAATTACATACTTATTAATACTCTTCTGACATTAAAGAGCAATCGTGAGAATGATTGTTAGAGCAGACCTGTGACATAGGTCTGCTTTCTGACCATTAGTTGTTCAGGTCATCTTCCATTTCATCTAAGCGTTTTTCCATAAAATCTAACGCCTTTTGTCCGACACTAAAACCATAGACCTTTAAGTAGATTTCGAGTACCTCTTTCGCAAATCGGGCGTTTTCATCAATTTTATTGATCAGCAATTTAAACTTATCGCGCTTCTTTTTCTGCTTCGCTTTTTTAATTGGTTCAGGTTCAACGTCTACAACAAGTTCATCATCGTCCGTATTAGGGTAGCATTTCAAAATTGCAGCTTCGGTAACTGCACGTGTTAACCACTTTGGTGGCGGAACTGTTTTACCTGATTGCTTAACCAATTCACGCCAGACAACTTTGCACCGTTGATCACCTAATCCACGAAGTGGAATAATTGAATTGCAGCTAAACTCACCGACCCATTCTCTTCCAGCGAGCTGATTCACGATCACTGCTGTTTTGGCATGGTTTAAAAGTGTTGCATATTTTTCTGTAGGCAATTCGCCTTCAACATACTCTTTAAAATTTATATAGTTAAGTACTTCCCAGCCCTTCCCAAGATGCAGGTCTAAAAGAACCTCTTGCGTCTTGCGCGAGCATGAACGAATTATCTCAGTGCATTTATTTACCTCAGATACTTTCATCACGCGATGCGCTATTGGATATGTTTTTTCGCCAGCAGACTTTTTATTCTTCGTTTTCATTTTAAGATCCCTAATCAGTTTCAGTGGCAAATTGCGTCACCAGAAATTGATTTACAGATCTCATTTTTTAACTAAATCCAACTAAGAGCTCTTAGCTAGCACTCAACTGCAACATCAGCCATACCCACTGATGAACGCTGCAAAGTAGCGTTGGTTGCATGAATCTCAATTCAACCGTTCTGCATTTGAGACTGCATTGAATTTGTTTAGTGGCGTAGGAAAAACATTCCTACGAAATTGATAATTCACGGGGCACATATCTGAGTAGCAACAGCAGCTGCCATTTATTTAGTTCTTAAACGTGACATACCAACTCAAAGTTATCCGATAAATTTAAAATTGCGAGCTCGCAATTGGCTCATGTTCGGCAGTAAGTCTATTCATCAGATTGAAGCTGCGCCATCAAGATCCGGGCATGTGACTTTGATGGTTTCTTACATCATTTATTTTCGTGGAGCTGCTGGGAGGCGAAATAGTTGGGTACTACATATAACAGCTGCTGGTTAAGCTAACTGTAAATAAGAAAGGATATTTACGTATACTTTATGTAAATAGCTTTCTTATGCGTAGCTAAAATAGAGCTGGAATTGATCATTTTCTCTGTGCTAAAGTTAGATTTGTACTTAGTCGCATGTTTCGGCATGAGCCACTTGGTTGGGTATAAGCCGAGGTGACTAGAAAGTGAGTTTTTCAAGAAATAGGAGGTGAAACAAATAAATTGCACTGGATCAACCATCCAGTTACACACAAACACAACCCTGTAAGACAAGTCTACCGTAACATCCATCGTATAGTGAGAATCATATCAAAAAGCAAATCTCTGAAATGAGGTTGAGCTCTTTTGCACCCAAAATTTGCCTTTAGAACTCTGTAAGCCGCCTGCGGCTAGATAAACCGTTGGCATCACAAATTGATTTTTATTAAGGAATATACATGGACACAAACACTAACTCTGGTAGTGGCATTGAGATCACAAACTTGCCAGCAGTCATTGAGACAGCAAACTCAGAAATCGATACACCAGCAAATGAAAAGCAAGAATCTTCGCAAGACCTGCAGGCCCACTGCGAAGAGTTTTCATTTGATGATGAACCTGAGGACAATTTTGCCATGACCAACACTCAAAGCACTGCTGAAAAAAAAGCGAAGAAGACCGTCAAAAAGGCATTGAAAAAAGCACAAAAAAAGATACCAAGCAAAATTAAACGTAAAACAACCGGAGACAACCGCAATAACTCAGGTGCGACATTTGACGACCTTATTAAAGATCTCGGTGCACCAACGGCAGTAGAGTTGATTGATGGCAAACGCAAAATGTCATTCTCTGATTACATTCGGGTAACAGAGCAGTTAAAGCGTACTGGTTTAGCAGAAAAGGTTCTTTTGCTTCAGATGTATAACTCGAAAAGCTACGAGATTGCATACACCACTTTTAAAGCGTTTGTAGAAGCTGAGTTAACCATTTCATACGATGCAGCATTTAAGCAAGCACTGGCCGCATCGAAGGCATATGAAATTGGTGGATTAGAGGCTGTCGGTCGCTTTAGTGATGCATCGATGTTAGGGCTTATTAAGCTGACCAAGGAAGAATGCTACAAAGTTATTCGCTATTTGAAGGAAGAGTACTTGGTAGACCCGATTGAAGATTACTCGCTGACAGCAAAACAAGTTAAGGAGGCTGTTCTTGAACTTTATCCTGAAAAAGTAAAACCGAGCAAACATGATAAAAAATTGGACGACTTGATTGCTAAAATCTCTGAAAAACTCGAAAAGAAACCACTTTACGTTGCGGTTTTAACCACGATCGAAAAGGAGATGGACAAGAAACAAATCAAAAATGCAATCAAATATCTGAAAAAGCAGTCAGAAAAGAAATAGCATGCAACTGTGCTTAGATGACATTTAACTTGTAGAAAATGTAACGACGAGGGAGCTACTGGAGCTCCCTTTTTTTATTGGGGTAAAGCTCGCTTATCCGCAGCAGAAATACCCCTTCAAATCGTCCGGCAACCAGTGCTACCTTGGTGTAGCACTGCTTTTCTGTGTTCCCCCCTTTAAGACTCAATTACATACAAAACACACCGGAGATACGCTATGTCTACAGCTAGCCCGTATGCGCTGTATATCAGCCGTTTGTCGCCCAATAGTCAGCGTTCTATAGCGTCTCAGCTTAATAGCGTTGGCAAGCTGATGAACTGGCCGGAAGAAGAACGAGCTGAGCGACTGCATCAAGTGGATTATCAGCAGGCGCTGCATATTCGCTCTGTGCTGACTCATGCAGGCTGGTCAGCTCGCTCTATAAATAGGGCCATTATTGCTATTCGTGGCATCGTTAAAGTGGCCGTTCTGACAGACCTGGCAGAGCAGCAACAGTCTGCGCACTTAGAAACCATTACACAGGTTAAGCATGGTCAGCATCAGGGCAACCCCTTAACCGTGAAGCAGGTTGAAAAGCTGTTTTACTTGCTGCGGGATGATATGTCACCGATTGGCATTCGTAATCAGTTGGTGTTTGCGCTGCTGCTGGGTACTGGTCTTCGTCGCAGTGAGCTGGCAGCGCTAGAGCTTGCAGATTACAACCGCCAGGCACAGACCTTGTTTGTGCGAAGTGGCAAGGGTAATAAAAGCAGAACCCTGTTTTTACCGCCATGGACACAAGAATACTTCACTTCTTGGTCGCGCTTTCGGGGTAAAGACATCGGCTATTTGCTGTGCTCTGTCTATGCCAATGGCAGTGTAAAGCCCGTGGACAGCATGAATGTGTCCACCATCTATCGGTTGATTAAGCAAAAGCTGGAACTGATTGGCGTTAAGAACGCTTCCCCGCATGACTTACGGCGCACGTTTATTACCCAGCTGTTAGAGCAGAATGTGGACCTCAATACCGTGCGTCAAATGGCAGGCCACGCGGATATCAGTACCACCACCATTTACGACAAACGCGACCACCAGTTTATGCAAAAGGCAGCATCAAACTTAAGTTATCGGAGCAAGCCATGAGCCGCCGCGCGTCCAATGCTGCGCAGCAAAGCCCTTATCTGGCGGCGCAGTTTGCCATGCTTATTGTGAATGAACTGCTGGAGCAGCACGACGAAGAGGTATTAACCCCATCTACGGTGAATCGCATTATTTGCAGGCGAGAATTGGGGCAAGTCCAGCGTAGCCATTCTGAACTGTTGGGCCTGCTCAATACAGTTGACCGCTACCCAGCTCAAACCAAGCTGGTGCAGCAGAACTGCCTGAATTTGTGTGGTCTGTTTGGGGTGCCAGACACCATGGCCAAGGTGATTGAATTCGTGCTGGTACACAACGCCAATACAGGGCTACACCACTTGGTTCAGGCGACTGAACTCACCCTGCTAGAGCAAGATTTTACTGACCTTATCGCCCAGCAAGCAGGGTTAAACCGTGCTGAAGCGCTGGAGTATTTAATGGTATTAGTGGCTCAGGGGCTGTTTTTAGAAGGTTATGACTGTGGTGAAATTCATACCATGGGCATACCACGCCCCATGTTACAAACTCTGATGCGTGAAGAGGTGCTTAGCAAAGAGATGCTGTTGCATACCATGCTGCACCCAAGCCCTGAGCCAAAGTTTAGGCTCAAACACTTCCCGCATGTGAATACCGACCTGTTAAGTCACTACCTTTTGCATTCCTGTGCAGAGCAGCATGAGGGGGTCAGCATTTTACTCTATGGTGATGCAGGCAACGGCAAAACCGAGTTAGCGCGAACCTTGGCTAACTATAGTGGCCGCATACTGTTTGAAGTGCGCAACCTGAAAATGGATGAAGGTAAGCCCAGCAACGAGTTCAGTGCCAAAAATGCCAGTGGTCAGCGTCTTGAACACTTGGCCTTGTTGCAGCGCCTACTGGCGGGGTCATCGGATGCCATCTTATTGATAGACGAATGTGAAAGCCTGTTTCGTCAGGCTGATGGGGGTTACAGTAAAGAGACATTACACCGGATGATAGAGCAATCCGAAGTGCCTTGTATCTGGATCACCAATCATGTCTACGAGCTGGAGAACAGCTATATCAGGCGCTTTAAGCTCTGCGAAGAGGTGCGCCAGCCGGATAAGAAAACCCTATTGTCGATTGCCAAGCAGTCGTTTAAGGGTTTATCGGTCAGCGAGAAATACGCCAAGTCACTGGTCAATACGCCAAGCCTTACCCCCGCTATATTGCAAAATGCAGGCTATATCGCCAACACCATGGCCCTTGCCAGCAAAGAAGCGCAGCAAGTGATTGGTGATGTAGTGGAAGGGACATTACGGGCTTGTATGCTGTGGAAAGATGGCCTGACGTACAAACAACAAATGGCATTCGACCCGACCTTGCTGAACCTGAAGCAAGGGCCAGAGGTGCTGAACGAAATCGCCTATGCGGTGGAACACCAACAGCCCGTACGGGTGCTTCTGTGTGGACCGCCTGGAACGGGCAAAACCGCCTTTGCACATTATCTGGCTGAGCAGAACGACCATGATCTGTTTCGGGTGAAGTGTTCGGACATCTTAAGTAAATACGTGGGAGATAGTGAAAAGCAGGTGGCACGGTTATTTGAAACCGCCCACCACGAACAGAAAATACTGCTGCTCGATGAAGTAGACAGCCTGCTCACCAGCAGGGAGCGACTGAAATCACACCATGAACTGACGCTCGTCAACGAGCTGCTGGCTCAGATGGAATGCTTTACTCAGCCGCTGTTCGCAGCAACAAACTACGAGACGCTTTTAGACAAAGCTGTACTGCGTAGATTCGATTTTAAGCTCGACTGTGACTACTTGACTGCACCGCAAGTGATAGCTCTGTATAAGCGTTCTCTGAGCGTTAAAACGCTGGCAGATGAAGAGCTTAGCGTACTTGCTCAGCTCAAGCTACTGACCCCAGGCGATTTTGCAATCCTTGCTCGTCGCATGATGTTTCAACCCAAGCAAAACCATCGCACTTCGGCACTAGAGCTGCTGAAAGGCGAAAACAACCGCAAGCAACCCAACAGAACCATTGGCTTTGTCCACTAGGCTCTGATTAACCAAACCCCCGAGGTATCTATGACTACATTATTGAGTTCTCTCAAGGTGATCGACCGTCCAAAAATCGAGCCGAAGCCACCGATTTTAGGCAAGCGTATGAAGCTGATTGAAAAGCTGGATGAACAGCTGGCCATGGCGCAGTGCATGTTACAAAACCAAGCCTTTGAAGCGTTTAAGGACAAAAGCATCAAAGACCCTGAAACGGGTGAGCGCAAAATCGTCAGAAAGCGCAAAGCCGTCCGACCTTGGTATTACGACAGTGATAACCACTACTACTTTGAAATCAAGGTGGGGTTAAAAACTATGGAGCTGGCTAAGGGTAAAACGGCCATTGATGTGGGGCCAAAAGACAAATTACTGGAGGTGATAGGCATCATCATTCAGGCGGTCGAACGTGGTGAGTTAGACCAGCAGATTTTACAGGTATCACCACCCAAAGCACCGAAGGTAAGACGCACCAGCAAAGCAGAACCAGCCAAAGCGTAATGTGCAATCTATTCCATACCACCACAGGCCGGACATCAGTTCCGGCCTTTTTATATCTTTAGGAGGCTTTATGGCAACCCTACGTGAAATTGATGTGAAGTATCGCTTTAAGGAAGTGGAATGCAACATTATTGGGCAATCCGTTACTGAGCCAGAAGTTGTGGCCAAACTCTTTGATTACCTAAAACACGAAACCAAGGAGCAGTTTATTGTCGTCAACCTGACCAACCAACATGACATTAACTGTTATGAAGTGGTGGCAACAGGGAGCTCTGATTCAGTCTATATGCGTCCGGCAGAGATACTGCGTACCGCCATTATTCTGAATCTTAAAGCCGTGCTGCTGATTCATAACCACCCATCAGGCAAATCTCAGCCCAGCCAGGCAGACATTAATTTTACCAAGCGGGTCTGTGAAGCCGCCAAGGTGATGGATATCAACATACTGGACCATGTGATCATCGGCCTTGATAACTTCAGCAGCTTGCAACAAACCAACTCCCACATATTTAACTAACACCACTAGAGGAATTTAACGATGCGTATTCAGTACGAGGGCCTTGCTTTGCCTGTCAGTAGCACACTGGTAAACCACCTGATTGAGTTACTCAAAGACCATGACCTGAGCAACAGCAGAACAGTCACCATGAATTTCAGAGATCCAGACTACAGTGCAGAAAAGGGTGGCTACCATCCGGTTGAGATCATGTTATTTCGCAAAGGTGATAAGTGGCACTTTGCCTACATCACCGACTTTAAATATGTCGGCCAAGGGCAAGATGTTGAACTGGCTAAAGACTTGGATTTTGACTTTCAGGCGGGAGTGTTTCAGACCTTATACGGGTATTACCGGATAGAGGAAGGGTTAGACATCTATCCGGTGTGGGAGGGGAATTTTTGTAGTTACTACGAGACCCATGCCTATATCAAGACAGTTAGCGAATAAAGCTAATTTGGAAAGTAAAAAAAAAAGCAAAAGCCTTAGGAGCCACCTTTCATTAGCCAAATCACACAAATTTTTATGATTTAAACAAGTATGAAAAGTAATTCTAAAGGTGGCTATAAAGTACACATATTTACGCCAACGTGATATAAAGTAACATTCTTTCCTGACACATGTTTATGCTCACTTTTAAGTGCCCATGGTGAGTTTGGCAAGTCGTCACAATTAGACGTCTGATTATGTGGTCTACGTAAGTCGAGACGTTTCTTTAGCAACTCCATACGCTTACTGATGTCCTTGCCTCGAACATAAACCAAAAGATAAGCAAATGGGTAACGACCTGAGGTGTATCTCATAATCTGTGCCATATCTGAGGTGGTATGACGTTTAGAACCGCCCCAGATTTTGGCTTCAATACAGATCACTAATTGTGGAGATCCAATCTTATATACAAAAACATCCACGTGACCATTACTATTTGTCTGACTATTAGCTCTAATCCCATAGCGGTGAAAAAAACCTAACAGCGTCCCAGTCATCTGCTCTTCTTTCGCACCTTTATAATAATTCCGCTGCTGTTCTAACGAAGTGATAGCTTCAAGTAGAAGTGCTGTTACATTTTTTTCGAATTTTGCATCTGAACAATTTTGAATATAGACCAATGCTTCTGGTAAAGCAGAGAGAAAGTCTCTTACATATGTCCTTAGGCTCATATTAGCTTTCCCTACCCCAGGCGACTTCAACAGAATCAGCCCATTCAATCCAGTCTGGTGAATCTAAGTTTAAGCCATCATTACTCTGAACCATTTCCAATTTTTCTTGAATTTCATTAAGTTTGATTTCTATGCGAGTCCCATTCTGAACTCGATAAAACTTTCTTGAAATTAGAGGTTTATTCATCGAGTCAAGTGACATTAATACTATATGAAGGTCGTCCACTGAAACGCTGAGTTCAACCGCCAGATCATTTAATGAATCATCCTTAATTTGATTTTTTGAGTCTGCAAGCTTGTACGCAACAAATTCTGTGATTTGAACCCATTTTGATTCCCCCCCTAATTGACTTGTAACCCATTCAACAGCTGATGCTACAAAATGCTCAGGTCCTGAAATCCTCACTATGCGTTCAAAATCATCACACAACTTTGCTACTAGGTCTTCAGTCTCCTTGAAGAAATAGTCACCAACTTTCGAACGATACAATGCTTTATACCGACGATATATTTTCGCAAAATCATCATAAATCTCGTTTTCAGAAATATGGGACTTTATTTTAACGGTTAATCGCTCACCTTCGCTGGACTCACGTACGTAGCTGAAGAAATCAATGATCTTGGCTTCAAAATCCTTGATCAAAGTTCCTGTCTTAGCTTCCTGTTCGTTGCGGGCTGCTATGATGGCCAAAATATCAAACTGTCCACCAGACCCAGGTGGAGTCCCCTGGACAATCTCTGTTGGCTTTTTCTTCTTCTTTTTAGATTCTTCGGCGATTACTTCAACGATGCCAATCTGGTTATCAAAGTAGACCTCAATCGGGTCTTTGATGTCCTCGCTTCGATGCAGCATGTTGTAGAGCGTATTGAACTTGCGCCAGAAAAATAAAAAGCTCGGTTCGCTGTACTTTTCATCTAACTCAATTACATACTCAATGCGGTTGAGAATGCTGAAATACTGGGTCGCCTTAGCTTTGGTGTCGGCTGTACGCTGCGGGTTAGCGTCAATGTATTTCTTTAAACTGCTTTCAAAATCCAAATAACTCTCTGGTTCATCGCGCTTGGCCGAGTCCTTGTAGATACCCATGAATACAGCGAAGAATTTGTCATAGGTATCAGACTTCTTCGATTCGGTCAGCAATAAGTCCAATACTTTTTTGTCGCCAAAAGGATCAAAGTCACTTACAACCACATCAGAGAAATGCTCAAAGGCATCTTTGATGTTTTGGACATTTACATTGTTGTAGGAAAAATCTACAATTTTGCAATCATTCTTGTATTTACTCGTACGATTCACGCGCGAAATAGTTTGAATGGCACTGATGCCCTTGATTTCTTTATCTAAGAACAAGGTATGCAACTTCTTTTCATCGAAGCCCGTCTGCAACTTAGCGACAACGATTATCAACCCATTTTTACTAAGTGCAAAACTCTCCAGCACCTTCTCTTCGGTCAAACCACTATTAAGGCCGGTGGCACTTTGTTCGTCTTGGCCACTGGAGTACACCACATGAATTGGGGCGTCAGCATACTTCTGATACTTTGGTTCTTTAACCAATGCCTTAAAATGTCTCGTGACTGCGCTTTGGTAAGCAATCGCCGCCTTAATTGAATAAACGGCCAGCATCGCTTTGCCTGTACCTCTTATTTGACGGTACACGTCCTTAACCAATAGGTCTGCCACGTACTTGGCAATAGCATCAATACGATCCCGGTTTTCATAAACCTGCTTTTTCTGCGCGTCCTTGTACTCTTTCTCGGTAAATCCTTCGAGAGGATTCGCGGGCAGATCAAAGAGCATCTTAGAGGCGACAGGCACAATATTTTTCAGCGGGTTGAGGATAAAGCCATCCTCAATAGCTTCCTTCATGGTGTAACTATCGAAGGGTCTCCAGAGTTTCTCGCTTTCAGCGTAACCACTAAATTCCCCAAAGCGAGCCAAGGTGTGGTCATCTGGTGTGGCGGTAAAACCGATGATCAAGTTCTTCTTGGCGGCTTTTCCGGCGTAAGCCTCTCCGTCAAACGGGCTCTGCAGCTCATCAAAAATGCTCACCATCTCTTCATGCTGGTCGCCACTGTTTGATCGATGAATCTCGTCAATCAAGAACACAATACGCATTCCCGCCAGCTTTTTCAGCACATCCGAGTCGAGCATTTCGCGCACCGCGCCAAACTTCTGCAAATTAACGATCACCAATCGAGTGTCGGACGCCAGCGCCGCTTGAAAGGTCTTCTTGTTGGTCGCCTCAACCACCATGCGCTTGTCGATGTTCATGTTCAACATGAGTGAATCTATTTGGCTACGCAGTTGCAGGCGATCCACCACAATCATGATTTTGTCATAAACATACTGTGTTTTACCGTCGCTATCGGGGCGGCGCAAATCCTTCAACTGCAAAGCCGTCCAGCCGATGATATTGGATTTGCCAAACCCTGCTGCATACTGCATTAGCAATGAATAAACATTCTTGTTGTTGGAGTAGGCCCTACGCTTTTCCAGCAGCTCCTTTTTCTTGGCCTCTGATACCCCCACCAACTGCTTTTCCAACAGCTTCTCAAAATAGTCTGATTCTTGCTCGTGCGCCAAAAACTCGTCGATCTTGGCCATGATCTTGTCGGTGCCGAATTTCTGCTTCGGGCGTGGTGAGATCAAATTGCCAGTTTGGTCTTTTACCTCCTTCACCCCTTTATTGACATAGACGTCACGCTCGATGAAGTTGTAATACAGGATTTCTTTCTCGATCATGAGCTTGCCGTACAAAGTGGCAAACAATTCTTTGAGTTTGTCCTTCTTTTCCGCATCGGGTTTTAGCAAGGGGTAGAGCTTGAATACGCTGTGGGCTTTTTTTTCTATTTCTTCGCGGTCGAATTTGCCCTCGCGACAGGTGGCCAATATCTCATCGAAGTAATCAGCAATGGTGCGGATAACATAGGTTTCACCAATGTCGGTGGTGGTGATATGAATGGCGCTCTCGAAAATTTTGAGAAAATCTTTACGCACACTTTGCTTTTCTTTGTCGCTCAGCATGGCATTACTGTCGATGTGTTGGTGAAACACCTTCACCGCTTCAAAATAATCTTTCAACACCTTGCCGCGCCCGTTCTTACTTGCGCTCTGGCTGGTGTAGTTACTTTTTAATTCGCTGTAGCCAAGATAAATGCCATTCACAAACAACACCAGATCAGGGCGGAACGAAAAAATCTGTGCGCCTTGATGGTTAAACTTATACGGCAGCTCTTGCACCACCGAGAAAATATTCTCATCAAATAAGGCGTTACCGTGAATCACACTGTCACTAGTGTAAAAAAGATGCAGCTTAATGCCTTGCAAGGTAATCGACTTGTTGGCGTTGATGAACAGCGCCATGTTGCGGCTACTGGCAATTCGCTCAGCAATCAAAGTCATTAGGTCTTTCAACAAAGCCTTTTTGTCGCCTTTGTATTTCTTCAGCAAAGCCTCATAGGGTTTTTGGTTGAGCGAGCTCTCGGCAATAAACGCTTGCAAGTCTTCTTCAATAATCAGCGACTGGGTGACCGTATTGGCTTTGACTTCCTTGTAGCCCAAGCCCTCCCGAAAGAACGGAATCAGGAATTTGTCTTGCAAATGGAGTTCGTTCATATTGAGAACCTTTGACTCGTTACTTTTATTTTTCCGGTCACCACATCGTTGATCAGCGCCTTGCGCATGTCTTTCAATTTGTCTATTTGGTTGTTTATCGCTTTGACGATGCGATCTATTTGAGTGGATTTTTCATCGAGATAGTGAGCAATAACCTCTTGTTCATCCACAGGAGGAATGACAAATGGAATGACTTTAATATCGTCAAAACGCATCGTTGAACGTAGCCCTCCACCAAACCAGTAGAACACCTTAGCTAGATCATAGAGGTGCAGCAGGTAGTAGGCGAAATTCGAGTTTATCGAACGATTAAAAACCAAACCAAGATAGGCTGAAGTAATGATGCCTCGCTCACTCGCTAGACCAACACGTAGGCTTCGTTGGTCATTTTGCAAGTCAGTCAGTCTCAAAATTACTGTGCCCTCATTCACTACCTGGTATGTTTCAAACGATTCAGGCAGCAATCCGAAGCTTGTATTAAAGTCCTTACGAATAATTCGACCATAACTCAGCGAGAGTAGATTTGTCTCGAAAAGGTTGATGTTTTTTGTTTTGTTTTGGATTGCAATATCATTTATACGTCTGACTGCCCAATGCTCCGGTACCTTCCCAATCCACTCTACGCCGCTATCTTTCATAGGCACGGATCTATCAAAACCGCGGGTTACGGTTTCGTTGATGAGCGATTGTTTGAGCTTACGGTAATGTGTTGCTTTTTGACTGAGCAAGTCTATCTTCCTATCAATCTGGGAGGTTTTGGTGTCGAGAAAGTCTGCGATTGCGGTTTGTTCTGGGCGAGTGGGTAGCGACACGGGGATGCACTTCATTTGCCCATGATTGAATGCTTCTTTCGACGCACCACTTTGAGTAAGGTATACGTAGTCTTTGACAAGCTGAGACTGAAGGTAATATGAAATGAATTTTGTATCATTTAATTTTCTCGGTCTCAGCAATGCAATATGTTGACTAATATTTGCCGTTTTAATTGCCTCAGGGACGATACAAGTTCTAGCTATAGATGCCCCCGTTATATTGAAAACGATATCGCCCGGCTTAACCTGAGAGTTAATCATTTCCTTATGAGTACTTTCCGAAATAAAGGAAACATCCTCTAGGCGTAGGCCATCGTTGTGGACGTTCTGACTACGGAGAAATGGAATTCCAGCGTCTACATAGCTTTCCGCGCCACCTCGCGGAGTTACTCCGCTTGTTATCTTTGAGATTAAATCTTTAACACGAACAAATTTCCAATGCTCCGGAATTTTCCCCATCCATGCTGCACCACAGTCCTTATACGCAGTATAGCGTTCGGCCTTCGTCGCACTCATAGCGACAACTCCGCTTCAAGTGCTTGCAATGCCTTATCCAAGGCCGCAATTTCTGTCGCAATCTTGCTCACGGGGTCCAGCGTTTCGGGTTTGTAGAAAATTTTGTTGAAATTCAGCTCCACACCGACCACGTTTTCTAGATACACAAACGGCTTGCTGACGTAATGCGTCATAAAGGCTTCGATGGCGACTTGATTAGCTGCTGGGTCTTTGTGGAAGGGGATGATCTCGAAGTCCTTTTGATAGTCCGCCGTCAGTTCCACGCTGATTTCAATGCGCTCGGTCAGTTTCTTGGTGGCCTTTTTGTAACTGGCGCTTACGACAATCTTGCCGCAACCTAGCGCTTCTTGGATGCCTCCTGCTTCTTTGGTCAGAGTTTCCTGATCGGCGTCGTAAGAGTAGTTGGCGTCAGCCGTTGTGATAAGCAAGGGCTGCTCTTTGTAATCGAGTTGGGAAACTTGAGGCTTGATGACCTCGGAGCAATAATTGTCCAACGAGACGTATTGGCTCGCATCGTATTTCGTGATGCTGAATTCAGTCAGTTCAATGTCACCCTGCGTAATTTTGAGGGGCACCAATTCGATTGAACTTACGCGTTTCATGTCGCCGAACTTGTCTTCCTTAAACGGCAAATGCGCTTCAAAGGTGCAGCCCCGCTCATCAACGTTGGTGAGCATAATGGCTTGTTTGTTGAAGTAGAAAAACTCTTTGTCAAAAACGCGAGCATAATCATTGTCCTGAAAGGCAGACAACGTAGAGACAATTTCTAAGCGACTAACTTCGTCTACTTCTTTACGTTTTGAGCCTTTGCTCTTTCTTAGCGGCTTAAATTTTTCGCTGGCATTAATCAGCATCACTTTGTTCTTTTGAGATGTCTGCTTGTTCTTATTGAGTACCCAAAGATAGGTATAAATCCCTGTATTGAAGAATTCATCAGTGGGTAGTTGGATTACCGCTTCGACAATGTCGCTATCGAGCATCCATTTACGGATATTGCTTTCAGCAGAGCCTGCATCACCACTGAACAGGGTCGAGCCATTATGAACCACTACTCCCATGCCAACGGCGTCAAGCTTTGAGATGAGATGCTGCATAAATAGCAGTTGTCCATCTGAGATGGAGGGCAAATATCTGAAGCGCCCCGTTTTGTCGTTCTCTATATCTTTTTGATACCCTTTCCAACTCACACCATAAGGTGGGTTGGCGACGACGACATCGAACTCTTCATTATCAAATTTGTCATCGACAAGCGTATTACCATGTTCGATCTTGGAGTCAGGGCGGAAGCGGCTTTCAATCTTAGCAAGAGCATAAAGAGCATCATTCCAGTCCTGCCCATAAGTCTGAGTAAGTCGCTTGAATTTCTGGTTGATGCGATCTTCAACCCCAAACAACATATTTCCGCCACCGCAGGTGCAGTCGTAAATTTTGAGCAGCGTGTCTGACTCTTCGATTTTTGATGCGATGATTTCGGCAATCAGCGCGATTACATCATCTGGGGTATATTGTTCCCCAGCGGTTTCGGCAGAAATGTCCGCCCACTTGCGTTTAATGTGTTCTTCCAGCGTGGTAATTTCGGAGTTGTTGAAAGGTTTAAGATCAATATCAGCCCATAGCTTGGTGTAGCTAAACAGTACCTTTTTGGCCTTCAGCTTAGTTATCACACCTTTCATGTCGAGGAATTTCTCGCCCTCTGTGGTATCAACGCCGAGCAAGTCCTTGGTTTCGCCATCAAAACCTTTCAGGTATGCATCGAAGTCAATCTCAAATGACTTATCGTTTTTGCAGATGTCTATCAACGCTTGTGACTTTTCAAAAATGAAAATGTTATAGCCCTGGCCTTTGTCTTTGATTAGGTCGTAAAGGTCATCTTTGTGAATTTTTGCAAATGCTTCTTCACCAATCTCCTTTTTAAGGTCATCAAACATACGCACCAATCGGCTTTCAATCATAACGAGTGCAAAGAATGGCATCATAAAGGATGGCCATTCGGATTCTTTGATACCGCAGCCACGTAATAGATCCGCTGTAGCCCAAATTTTTGACTCGTATTGAAGAATATTCATGAAAACGTCTCAGTATGTGATAGTAATTGCTAGGCTATTTATTAAGCCATGATCAATGAAAACAGATATTTAATACCATAAAGGGGTAAAAAATAATATATAGAGGAATAGAAGAATTGATGAAGTAAAAGGTTGTTAGTTTATTTCATGTGGAAAGGTTGTTGGTGCCTGAGGCCGGACTCGAACCGGCACGTTATTTCTAACGGTGGATTTTGAATCCACTGCGTCTACCGATTTCGCCACTCAGGCATTTGAGAGGGCATTTCTAAAACTTTACAAGACTTTACAAGCTCGGTTTACCTGAACAGTCTTTTTATCTACTTACTAATCAACAACTTACGCCTAAATTCATCGTTGACACGTTGCATTTTGAATCCGCTGCGTCTACCGATTTCGCCACCTAGGCATAGGGGACATGCTTTAGAACTTTGCAAATCTTTGCATGTGATCTGCATTTTTAATAACTGTTGAACTGTAGACGTTTCAACGAGTTATGTCTACCACTTTTTTAGACGCTTTGCATTTTGAATCCGCTGCGTCTACCGATTTCGCCACCCAGGCATTGAGAGGTCTTGCGGAGTAAACAGGGCTGATTATACAAAGCTTGGTTGGCTTCGCAAGTAAAATCTCAACGCCAGCAATTGATTGCGTGTTTTTTCGGCAAAAACTGGTGTTGAGGCTGGTTGTGTTAGTCAAAACCTGCGGGCTACAGGTTTTTCTCAAAGCGAATCCAGTCTTTGGACGGGTGGCCGCCTTGTTGCTGGTAAAACTGCTGCGCGGGCAGGTTGTGCTTTAAAACCAGCCAGTTCAGGCGGTTGGCTCCTTTGTTGCGGGCTGTTTGTACTGCAGCTTGAAACAGTGCCTGACCGGCGCCGCTGCCACGATAATCGGCTGCAACATATAGCTCTTTTAAGGTGGCGACCGGAGTCAGGTCGTATGTAAATGGCTGGTACACCAACACCGCATAACCGCAGAGTTGCTGGTTATTACAGGCGACCAGCAGGTCGAACTGTGGTGCGCCGCTAAAACCACGTGTTGCTAAGTCGGCCGCTGTGACGCGAAAATCTGCCAGATAACCTTCAAACGCTGCCAGTTGTTGCATCTGTTGGTGCACAGTCGGCAGATCGGCCAGTGTTGCTGGCCTTATCTGCCACGGCGTTTTTAAAAGCTCAGGCATCAACATCCGCAGGAAATCGCTTGGCTGGCCGTTTCCGGAGCTGCAGTTTCCGGCGTTGCCGCTTCAGGTGTTGCAACGTTGTCGCCTTGCGCAAATGGCAAACCTTCGTCGGCCCAGCCGGTGATGCCGCCAATCATCAGTTTCACCGGATAACCAAGTTTGGCAATTTTGTAGGCGGCCTGATCGGCGCCATTGCAATGCGGGCCTGCGCAGTACACCACAAAAGTTTTGCCTCCAGGGAATAACGCCATCCGTTCGGCGTTGATGTCGCGGTGCGGCAGGTTTTGCGCGCCTTTGGCGTGCTGTTGTATAAAAGCCGCTTCGGAGCGGACGTCGAGCAAAATAAAATCGTTGGCGCCGTTGGCTAGCGCGCTGAAGACGTCGGAGCAATCGGTTTCAAAGGTCAGTTTGGCGGCAAAATGTGCGGTAGCAATTGCAGCCGGTGCGGCTGGTGTAGTCAGCACGGCTGAAGGAGTGGTGGCTAAAGTTGCAACTATCGACATCAAATATCTCCTTGAAAAAACAAAGCAGCAAGATTGCTGTGGGTTCTGGAACAACATGGCTATTTGAACAGTTGCCGATGTTTGCTACCATTGGCTGATCCGCCAATAAAGCCAAGAAACCAGCCAGAATGTTCACACCTATTTCTGCAATTGAAAGCAACGAAAAGCAGCAAGCCGCCGCCAACGAACACGCCAGACCCGAGCATCAGCTAGTGGTGTGCGCTTATCACGGTTTGTCGATGCTGGAATACGGCGCTGCTATTGATGTTTTTGCCGGCCATCGCACGGCCGACTCGCCCTGGTATCAATGCCGGGTGGCAGGGCTGGATGGTTTGCGTATTCAGATGAATGGTGGCACCTGGCTGGAAACTGCGGATGACATGCGGATATTGGCAGAGGCGGATACCATCGTGATCCCGGGCTGGCGGCGGCTCAGTGAACAGCCAGATCCGCAATTGCTGCAAGCTTTACAACAAGCTGCGGCGCGTGGTGCGCGGTTGGTGAGTTTCTGCTCTGGGGCTTTTTTGCTGGCGCATGCTGGTTTACTGGATGGCAAAGCGGCGACCACGCACTGGAAATATGCTGAACTTTTTGCGCAGTTGTTCCCGCAAGTGGATCTGAAAGTCGACCGGCTTTATGTGCAGGCGGGGCGGATTTTTACTTCGGCCGGTAGTGCGGCTTGTCTGGATTTATCGCTGCAACTGATCAAAGAAGATTTTGGTGCGGCGCGGGCGAATCAGGCGGCGCGCCGGTTGGTGATCCCGGGGCAGCGTGATGGCGGTCAGCAGCAATTTATCGAGTTGCCGCTCGGCAAACCCGATCCGGCATTAGGGCTGGTGCAGGATTATGCGCTGCAACATTTGCAGCAGCCATTGCAGATGGATGAACTGGCGGTGTTGGTGCATATGAGCCGGCGCAGTTTTGACCGCAAATTTAAAGCTAGTTTTGGGCAAAGCCCGAAGCAGTGGTTGCTGAATGCCAGAGTTGAGCACGCGAAAACTTTGCTGGCGACTTCAAATACCAG
>Ga0209504_1000090_pt1 | contig 84488 bp, 86 predicted proteins | sample COGITO_mtgs_1005_FD_184791 | JGI IMG/M metagenome (GOLD analysis project Ga0209504, IMG submission 184791) | Pelagic marine microbial communities from North Sea - COGITO_mtgs_100511 (SPAdes) (version 2) | ecosystem: Environmental > Aquatic > Marine > Epipelagic ... | reverse complement strand
GGCCATCCACCGACACGGGTGTGCCGGTCGGCGCATGGCGTGGGTAACCGTCGGCATAGCCCATGGCAACTACGCCGACACGGGTTGGCCGCTCGCTGACAAAGCGCGCGCCATAGCCCACCGGCTCACCGGCCGGCAGTTCGCGCACGCTGATAATCTTCGACTCCAGGGTCATCACCGGTTGCAGCCGCGCGGCCACGGCCTGCGCCTGTTCGAACGGGGTGGCGCCATACAGCATGATGCCGGGACGCACCCAATCACTGGGTACGTTGGGCCAACCCAATACGGCTGGCGAGTTGCGCAGGCTGACCTCAGCAACAATGCCCTGACGCGCCTGTTGGAACACCGCCAACTGTTCATCGCTGCGCGGGCAGTCCAGCTCGTCGGCACGAGCGAAGTGGCTCATCAGCACGATTTTTGCCACCTTGCCGCTGGCCAGCAGGCGCTGATAGGCAGCCTGGTAGTCGGCCGGGTGCAGGCCGACGCGGTGCATGCCGCTGTCCATCTTCAGCCAGACGGTCAGCGGGCCGCGCACAGCGCTGCGCTCAATCGCCTCCAACTGCCACAGCGAATGCACCACGCACCACAGCTCGTGCTGCTCGATCAGCGGCAATTCGTCAGCCTCGAAAAAACCCTCCAGCAACAGAATCGGCCCGCGAATACCGGCCTCGCGCAGTTGCAGCGCTTCCTCGATACAGGCCACGGCAAAACCATCGGCCTGCTCCTGCAACGCCTGGGCACAACGCACCGCGCCATGGCCGTAGGCATCCGCCTTGATCACCGCCAGGGCGCGCGCGCCGCTGACTTCACGGGCCAGTTGGTAGTTGTGACGCAGGGCTTGCAGGTCGATCAGGGCGCGGGCAGGACGCATGACGTTCTCGGCTATCAGCAGTTTTCACAGTTAAAAAAGCCCGGTGTGATGGCCGGGCAAACACTTATCGCAAACGGGACGGGCCGATTTACAGGGCGGCCACAATCATCATTTCCACCAGCACTTCTGGCTTGTACATCTTCGCCTCGACGCAGGCCCGCGCGGGCGCAGCACCAGGCGCGACCCAGGCGTCCCAGACCTGATTGAGACCGGCGTAATCACGGTCCATGTCCTTCAAGTAGATGGTCACGGAGAGGATCTTCGACTTGTCGCTGCCGGCCTCGGCCAGCATGCGGTCGGTGTTGGCCAGGGTTTCGCGGGTTTGCTGCACGATGTCGCCGCTATAGTCATCCGCCAGTTGCCCGGCCAGGTAGACCGTGCCGTTGTGGATAACGATTTCGCTGTAACGACTTTCAGTGTGCAGGCGCTGTACTGACATGCTTGTGACTCTCCTGGGAACGGCTGTAACGGGAAATATCCAGACCTTCGGCGCTGATCTGCGGACGCTTTTTCGCCATCAGATCGGCAAGCAGGCGGCCGGAGCCGCAGGCCATGGTCCAGCCCAGTGTGCCGTGACCGGTGTTGAGGAACAAATTGCGCAAGCCGGTGGCACCGACAATCGGCGTGCCGTCCGGGGTGGCCGGGCGCAGGCCGGTCCAGAATTCGGCCTGGCGCAGATCGCCGCCTTGCGGGTAAAGATCGGCGGTAATCATTTCCAGGGTGGCGCGGCGACGCGGGTTGAGGCTCAGGTCGAAACCGGCGATCTCGGCCATGCCGCCGACACGGATGCGGTTGTCGAAACGGGTGATCGCCACCTTGTAGGTTTCATCAAGGATGGTCGAGGTCGGCGCCATCGCTGCATTGGTGATCGGCACAGTCAGCGAATAGCCCTTGAGCGGATACACCGGCGCCTTGATGCCCAACGGCTTGAGCAGTTGCGGGCTAAAGCTGCCGAGGGCGAGCACATAGCGGTCGGCGGTTTCCAGCTTGCCGTCGATCCACACGCCATTGACCCGATCACCCACGGCGTCGATGCGCTGGATGTTCTGGCCAAAGCGGAATTCCACCCCCAGCGCCTTGGCCATCTCGGCCAGTTTGCTGGTGAACAGCTGGCAATCGCCGGTCTGGTCATTCGGCAGACGCAAGGCGCCAGCCAGTTTGTCGGTGACAGTGGCCAGGGCCGGCTCAACGCGGGCGATGCCGGCGCGGTCGAGCAGCTCATAAGGCACGCCGGATTGTTTGAGTACGGCGATGTCCTTGGCGGCGTTGTCCAGTTGCGCCTGGGTGCGGAACAGCTGGGTGGTGCCCAGGCTGCGGCCTTCATAGGCGATGCCGGTTTCCGCGCGCAGTTCGTCGAGGCAGTCGCGGCTGTACTCGGACAGACGCACCATGCGCTCCTTGTTCACCGCGTAACGGCTGGCGGTGCAGTTGCGCAGCATCTGCGCCATCCACAGGTATTGGTCGATATCGGCGGTGGCCTTGATTGCCAGCGGCGCGTGCTTTTGCAGCAGCCACTTGATGGCTTTCAACGGCACGCCCGGCGCCGCCCACGGCGAGGCGTAGCCAGGGGACACCTGGCCGGCGTTGGCGAAGCTGGTTTCCATGGCCGGGGCATTCTGCCGGTCGACCACCACCACTTCAAAACCCTGACGTGCCAGGTAATACGCACTGGCTGTACCAATCACACCGCTACCGAGAACCAGAACCCGCATGCCGCTCTCCTCGCCGCGACAATGCGCGACGGATAATTCTTGAGATCACAATTGAGCGCAGTATAGGAAGAGATCAGCAGTGCTTTTCACTATATAAATAGCTATATTTGGCGACAATTCTTGGCAATATCGCCTTCTGTAGAGGGGTATCCACCATGCGCACCCAGCATCAAAGCCGCCGCGAACTGGACAAGATCGACCGCAACATCCTGCGCATCCTGCAGGAAGACGGCCGTATCAGCTTTACCGAGCTGGGCGAACGAGTCGGCCTGTCGACCACACCCTGCACCGAGCGCGTGCGCCGCCTGGAGCGCGAAGGGATCATCATGGGCTACCACGCCCGGCTCAACCCGCAGCAGCTCAAGGCCAGCCTGTTGGTATTTGTCGAGATCAGCCTGGACTACAAGTCCGGCGATACCTTCGAGGAGTTCCGCCGCGCGGTACTGAAATTGCCGCACGTACTCGAATGCCACCTGGTGTCTGGCGACTTCGACTACCTGGTGAAGGCGCGGATCAACGAGATGGCCAGCTACCGCAAGCTGCTCGGCGACATCCTGCTCAAGCTGCCGCATGTGCGTGAGTCGAAGAGCTACATCGTCATGGAAGAAGTGAAAGAGAGCCTGAGCCTGCCGATTGCTGACTAGCAGTCAGACAAGAACTTGGCGGGTTGTGGCAATCAGCTGATGCACCTGCTTGGCCACCGCCGGCTCGATCATCTGCTCCGGGCCCTGGCCGCGCGGGCACGGCAGGCTGGGCGTGGTGCCAAACAGCCGGCAGATCAGCGGGCGCTGGTCATACACCGTACAGCCTTGCGGATCGAGGTGTACGCAGTTGTACTCTGCTAGCGCCGCGTCATGCTCGGCATCGCTTTTCACCGGCAGCCGCGACATCTCCTCGGATGACGCGGTGACCGGGCCACAGCAATCATGGCAGCCCGGCACGCAGGCGAAACTGGGAATCTGCAAACGCAGCTGGTCGATCTTGCGGCTGGTGCAACTCATGGGCGTGATCCTGAAACACAGGCCGGCATAGTAACCGCGCAGCGGGCTGGATCGCGGTGGTTGCGCGAGCCAGCCGACGAAAATCCGCTTATTTCGCGATTGCCTCTTGGCGTTTGGCAAATCCCACGCTTATGCTTCGTAAAATTTTCCAAACACAATAATCAGGATTCCACACATGAACGCCCGCGTTCACCAGCCGGTTCACAACAGCCAGCACGCCAACTCCTATTACGCCGCCAGCGCCAATCGCCAGCTCGACTACCCCGCCCTGAGCGGTGAGTTGCGCGCCGATGTGTGCATCGTCGGCGGCGGTTTTTCCGGCCTTAACACCGCCATCGAACTGGCGCAGAAAGGCCTTTCGGTGGTGCTGCTGGAGGCGCACAAGATCGGCTGGGGCGCCAGCGGGCGCAACGGCGGCCAGCTGATTCGCGGCGTCGGCCATGGCGTGGAGCAGTTCGAATCGGTGATTGGTGCGCAAGGCGTGCGCGAGCTGAAACTGATGGGCCTGGAAGCGGTGGAAATCGTCCGCCAGCGTATCGAGCAGTTCAACATCGACTGCGACCTGACCTGGGGCTACTGCGACCTGGCCAACAAACCCAGCCACCTCGCCGACTTCGCCGAAGACATGGCCGAGCTCAAGCAGCTGGGTTACCGCCATGAAATGCGCCTGCTGCAACCGGAGCAGATGCACGAAGTGGTCGGTTCCAACCGCTACGTCGGCGGCATGATCGACATGGGTTCCGGCCACCTGCACCCGCTCAACCTGGCCCTCGGCGAGGCGGCCGCGGCGCAGAGCCTGGGCGTGCAGCTGTTCGAGAAATCGGCAGTGACGCGCATCGACTATGGCAGTGAGGTCAAGGTGCACACCGCTCAGGGCGTGGTGCGCGCCGCCACCCTGGTGCTCGGCTGCAACGCTTATCTGAATGGCCTGAACAGCAACCTGGGCGGCAAGGTGCTGCCCGCCGGCAGCTATGTGATCGCCACCGAACCGCTGTCCGAGGCCGAAGCACGGGCAATCATTCCGCAGAATATGGCGCTGTGCGACCAGCGCGTGGCCCTGGATTATTACCGCCTGTCCGCCGATCGGCGCCTGCTGTTCGGCGGCGCCTGCCACTATTCAGGGCGCGATCCTGCAGACATCGCCGGCTATATGCGGCCAAAAATGCTGGAAGTCTTCCCGCACTTGAAAGATGTGAAGATCGACTACCAGTGGGGCGGCATGATCGGCATCGGCGCCAACCGCCTGCCGCAGATCGGCCGCCTCAAGGAACAGCCCAACGTGTATTACGCCCAGGCCTACTCGGGCCACGGCGTGAATGCCACGCACCTGGCCGGCAAGCTGCTCGGCGAGGCCATCGCCGGCCAGGCCAGCAGCGGCTTCGACCTGTTCGCCAAGGTGCCGCACATGACCTTCCCCGGTGGCAAACACCTGCGCTCACCACTGCTCGCCCTGGGCATGCTGTGGCATCGGATGAAAGAGCTGCTCTAACCGCCCTACGCAGCAGGCCGCAAAAGCCTGCTGCGCACTCACCTCACAGCTTCCAGAACGGCAGAAACGCCTCGCGCCGGGCCTGTTCGCGGCTCAGGCCAATATCCTTGAGCTGTTCATCGGTCAGCGTCAGCAACGCCCGGCGGGTTGTCAGGCGCAGCCAGAATGCGTTCCAGCGGCGTACAGCTGGTTTAACCGCACCCGTACGAGCATACAGATGCCCGCCAGCGGACTCCTGCTGCAACTCGTCTGCTTTCATGCTCAGCCTGACATCACTTAAACCGTTCATCGCCTGCTCCTGCCCGTAAGCCTGATGGGAGATCATGATGGGCGAGACGGAAAAAGCATGACAGATGCAAAAATGTACTTTTAAATCCATACAGATTTCAGCGAATAAGCTCTGAATGGTGGATTTATCGTCGATCTGTACTGGCTTTGCGCACTAAACAGAGCAATTGCGAGGCACCTGTTATGACGCTCTATATAAATCTGGCCGAACTGCTCGGCACCCGCATCGAGCAGGGCCTGTATCGTCCCGGTGATCGCCTGCCCTCCGTGCGCGCCCTCAGCCTGGAACATGGCGTCAGCCTGAGCACGGTGCAGCAAGCCTATCGCCACCTGGAAGATCAGGGCCTGGCCACACCCAAGCCCAAGTCCGGCTACTTTGTGCCCCAGGCGCGCCACCAGCCGGCGCTGCCGATGGTCAGCCGCATGGCCCAGCGCCCGGTGGATGTCTCGCAGTGGGATCAGGTGCTGGAACTGATCAGCCGACCGCCGGGGCAGGAAGGCCTGCTGCAACTCGGCCGTGGCCGACCGGATATCGACAGCCCAACGCTGAAACCGCTGCTGCGTTCGCTATCACGCCTGAGCCGCCGCCAGGACGCCAGCAGCCTGACCTACGGCTGCATTTACGGCCACCTGGGCATGCGTGAACAGATCTCGCGGCTGATGCTCGACTCCGGCTGCAGCCTGTCACCCGAGGAGATCATCGTCACCACCGGCTGCCACGAGGCGCTGTCGGCGGCGATCCGCGCCATCTGTGAGCCCGGCGATATCGTTGCGGTGGATTCGCCGAGCTTTCACGGCGTGATGCAGGCGCTCAAGGGTTTTGGCATGAAGGCCTTGGAGTTGCCCACCGACCCGATCACCGGCATCAGCCTGGAAGCGCTCGAACTGGCACTGGAGCAATGGCCGATCAAGGCCATCCAGCTGACACCGACCTGCAACAACCCGCAGGGCTACATCATGCCCGACGCCAACAAACGCGCCCTGCTGGCCCTGGCGCAACGCTATGACGTGGCGATTATCGAGGATGACGTTTACGGCGACCTGGCCTACAGCTACCCGCGCCCACGCACCATCAAATCCTACGACGAGGATGGCCGCGTGCTGCTCTGCAGCTCGTTTTCCAAGACCCTGGCACCTGGCCTGCGCATCGGCTGGATTGCCCCGGGGCGCTACCTGGATCGCGTGCTGCACATGAAATACATGGGCACCGGCAGCACCGCCCAGCTGCCCCAGCTGGCCATCACCGAATACCTGGAGGCCGGCCATTACGAGCCGCACCTGCGACGCATGCGCGCCCAGTATCAGCGCGGGCGGGACCTGATGATCGACTGGATCAGCCGCTACTTCCCGACCGGCACGCGGGTCAGCCGGCCGCAGGGCAGTTTTATGCTGTGGCTTGAACTGCCGACCGGTTTCGACAGCCAGCGCCTGAACCGCGAATTGCTGCAACACGCCATCCAGATCGCCCCCGGCAGCATCTTTTCCGCCGCCGGCAAATACCGCAATTGCCTGCGCATCAACTACGCCGGCAAACCCACCCCGGAACTTGAACAGGCGATTCGTCAGGTTGGCGAATGCGTGGCCGCACTACTCGCCGAGCAGCAGTTGGCGCCAGGGTCAGACTGAGCGCGCTACTCGGAGCGCTCGACCAGCTCGACGCGACGGTTAAGCGCGCGGCCTTCCTCGCTGCGATTGCTGGCCAACGGCGCCGCCATGCCTACACCCACAGCCGTCAGGCGTTCGCCGGCAATGCCGTGCTGCTCGACCAGCGCCTTAACGATGGACTGCGCGCGCCGTTGCGACAGCTCGCGGTTGTAGTCCAGCGCGCCCTTGCCGTCGCTGTGACCGACCACCAGCACCTTGAGCGCCGGGCTGGCCTTGAGCAGTTTGGTGATTTCCTCCAGCTGCGCGGCGGAGTCGGCACGCATGCTGGCCTGATCGAAGTCGAAGAAGATCCCGTACAGCGCCACTTTGCCCTTGGCATCGATATCCACCTGCATGGCCGGCGCCTCAACCACCACCATGCGCTGCTCCATGGCCTTGCGCTCCAGCACATCCAGCCGGATCAGGCTGCGGCCCTTGTTCGGCCCACCCCCGGCCTGATTGAGGATGACATAGAGCGCGACATACAGGTCGCCCTCGGGCCGTTTGAGCCGGGCATACAGGTAACGCTGATCCTGGTGGTACTCACGCAAGTGCATATCCAGGGTGATCGCATGGTTGAAATTGCGCCCACCGCACTCCTCACGCGCGCACGCGAACAGCGTCTCGAAGCCCGCGTCGGCCAGGGCCTGCTGATAGTTGCGGAATATCTCCAACGGCGTGCGCTCGGGGGGCGCACGGTAGCCTAGCCGGGTCAGCTTGCCCTCCAGCACCTCGCTGGCATCAAGGTTTTTCTGCAGGCCGCCATAGACCGTGGCTGCGCCCTTGATAAAGCGCCAATCAGTAAAGGCCTGAACCTCATAGGCATAGATTTCCGCCCCGTCGTAGCGCGCAATAGCCGGGTGGTCGGCACTACCGGGCAGATCGCCGGCAGCGACCACCCCTGCCACCAGGCTCAGAAATAGTGCAAGGATTCTGCTGAACATGATCGGCTCCCGGCGAATGGATCTGGAGGAAACCCTAGCTGCTGCCCCCCGTGCTCGCCAGCGGGCTGGCAAAGGCCCCACGCTGAAACGCCAGCCAGACAAACAGCGCCGCGCCAATCGCCATCAGGATCGGCAGCGCATGGCCGCTAACCCACTGACTGGCAGCGCCGGTCGACAACGGCCCGAGCAGACAACCCGCACCCCAGAGCAAGGCGATATGCGAATTGGCGCGCACCAGCGCATCGTCGCGATAGCGCTGGCCGACCAGAATCAGCGACAGGGTATACAGGCCGCCCGCACTGGCGCCGAACAGCACCAGCACCACCCAAATCAGCGGCGTATGCAGCAATGACGGAATGCTCAGGCTCGACAGCAACAGCACCACCCCGCAGCAACGGAATAGCGTCTGCCGCGGTACGCGATCGGCCATCCAGCCAATCGGCAGCTGCAGCGCGGCATCACCGACCACCACCGCACTGACCATGATCAACGCCAACTGTTGGGCAAAGCCTTCGCGCACCAGGTACACCGGCAACAGGGTCAGCACCATCGCCTCGAACGCTGCAAACAACACCACCGCCCAGGCAATCGCCGGCGAGGTGCGGCAAAACGCCAGAATGCCGCGCCCAGACGCGCTCTGCGCATCGACCTTGGGCGCGCCATCGCGGCCCAACAGCAGCAGGCTACCGCCCACCAGCAACACAGCGGAGCACCAGAAGCCGCGATCACTCTCGGTGCCCAGCAAGGTCAACAGCAGCGGCCCACACAGCTGACTGAGCGCAAAACCGGTGCCATACAGTGCCACCAGACGGCCACGCAGACGGTCCTCAACCAACTGATTGATCCAGCTCTCGCCGAGCACAAACACCACGGTCAAGGAGATGCCAATCAGCAGACGTAACAGCAGCCACAGCGGATAGCTCGGCATCACGCTCAGCAGCGCAACCGACGCCGCACTGGCCAGCAGACACAGGCGCAGGGTCTGCGGCGTACCAAACCAGCCGGCCAGGTGCCCAGTGAGACGCGCCCCGACCAGCACGCCAATCGCCGGCATACCGGCCATCACACCGATGGCAAAGGGGCCGTAACCCCAGGACTCAAGGCGAAACGACACCAGCGGCAGCGTCACGCCCAGCGCCAAGCCGACGATCACCACTGCCGCGCTGACGGCGAAATAGGTCATCCAATTCATTTTTTCACTCCATTCCCTGGCTCGCTCGCCACCCGCAGCGCAGATGCAAAACGGCCGGGCTCCATAGGAACCCGGCCGCAGGTGTGGCCCTTTTCGAGCCGGCCCCAGAGAGGGCGGACCTTTATCGCAATACTACCCAGCCCGCCCCGACCGGATAGCGCCCCGGAAAAGATCTTCTGGGCTAAGGCCAGACAAGGCGCCCCGCAGCTTTTAAGCGCAGCGTACTGCAGTACGTGAGCATGAAAAGCGAGGACGCAACGCCGTATGGCCGACGACCAGGAGATCGCCCCGCTATCGTTAAAGCTTGATCCAGGTCGCCTTGATCTCGGTGTACTTGTCAAAGGCATGCAGCGACTTGTCGCGACCGTTACCGGACTGCTTGAAGCCACCGAACGGCGCAGTCATGTCGCCGCCGTCATACTGGTTGACCCACATGCTGCCAACGCGCAGGGCCTTGGCTGCCAGGTGCGCCTTGGACAGGTTGCTGGTCCAGATGGCTGCGGCCAGGCCGTAGATGCTGTCGTTGGCGATCTGGATGGCTTCCTCAGTGCTGTCGAACGGAATGACCGTCAGCACCGGGCCAAAGATTTCTTCCTGGGCGATGCGCATGGCGTTGTGCGCGTCATCGAAGATGGTCGGCTCAACGTACTGGCCGCCGGTTTCTTCTAGGGTGCGCTTGCCGCCGCAAAGCAGCTTGGCCTGATCCTTGTGGCCGGCGTCGATATAGCCGAGTACCGCATTCAGGTGGCCAGCGTCGACCAGTGCGCCGACCTTGGTGGCCGGGTCCAGGGCGTGACCGGCTTTCCAGTCCTGCATGGCTTCCAGGACCATCGGCATGAAGGTGTCCTTGATCGAACGCTCCACCAGCAAGCGCGAGCCGGCGGTGCACATCTCGCCCTGGTTGAAGCAGATCGCCGCTGCGGCCGCCTCGGCCGCCGCTTTGAGGTCCGGCGCATCGGCGAAGACGATGTTGGCGCTCTTGCCGCCCGCTTCCAGCCAGACGCGTTTCATGTTCGATTCACCGGCATAGATCATCAGCTGCTTGGCGATCTTGGTCGAACCGGTGAACACCAGGGTGTCGACGTCCATGTGCAGCGCCAGCGCCTTGCCGACGGTGTGGCCGTAACCTGGCAGCACGTTAAGCACACCCGCCGGGATACCCGCATCCAGCGCCAGCTGCGCCATACGCAGGGCAGTCAGCGGGGATTTTTCGGAGGGTTTGACGATTACCGAGTTACCGGTGGCCAGGGCCGGGCCTAGCTTCCAGGCAGTCATGATCATCGGGAAGTTCCACGGCACGATGGCCGCGACTACGCCGACCGGCTCGCGGGTCACCAGGCCCAGCTCGTCGTGCGGAGTAGCCGCCACTTCGTCGTAGATCTTGTCGACCGCTTCGCCGCTCCAGCGAATCGCCCGCGAGGCACCCGGCACGTCGACACCCAGGGCGTCGCTGATTGGTTTGCCCATGTCGAGGGTTTCCAGCAGCGCCAGTTCTTCAGCATGCTGATCCATCAGGTCGGCAAAGCGAATCATCACGCGCTTGCGCTGCGCCGGGGCCATGCGCGACCAAACGCCGGATTCGAAGGTGGCGCGAGCATCGGCTACGGCCAGCTCGGCATCGGCCAGATCACAGCTGGCCACCAGGCCGAGCAGACGACCGTCGACCGGGCTGATGCACTCGAAGGTGGCCCCGGAGACAGCAGCGCGGTACTCACCATGCACAAAGGCGCGGCCTTCGATCTTCAGGTTGTTGGCGCGCTGCTCCCAGTCGGCACGAGTCAGGCTAGTCATTGCTACATCCTCTATCGCTAGTAAAGCGCCGCTGGTGGTCGCTGCGCTGTCAATTATTCTGCATGGGGCCGCAAGAACCTGCTCACCCAATCCTGCCGGCAACACTAAACCAGAGGCCTGCACACTTCCAATATTTTTTACAAAAACTGGCAAAGCCGCCTTGTTATGTGTGCTTTATTAAACATAGACTGCCGAAATCGCCACCCAACCGACAACAAGCCTGGCCTTAACAGGCGCTCAATCCCTACCGGACATGCTTATGAACATCGAAAAGATCGTCGACTTCGCCACCGCCACTACCACGCCCGAACATTACCGTCCGGCTGCAGAGAAAGTGCTCAAGGGCGACCCCGAGCAAAGTGTGCACAACCACTACGGTAGCCCGTGCGGCCAATTCAATACGGGGATCTGGGAAGGCGGCGTCGGCCACTGGACCATCAATTACACAGAACACGAGTACTGCGAGATTCTGCAAGGCGTCTCGGTGCTGCGCGACCAGGACGGCAACGCCAAAACCCTGCGCGCGGGCGACCGCTTCGTCATCCCGGCTGGGTTCTCCGGCACCTGGGAAGTGCTGGAGCCATGCCGCAAGGTCTATGTGATCTTCGAGCAAGCCAGCAACTGATAGCTCTTCATGCGTCACCCTTCGCCCGCCTTGCGCGGGCTTTTTATTGCCTGCCATCCCTGGCGGCCACCCTACGGGCCGTTGCTACGCACCGTTAAAAATGGCTCCCGGCTATTTTTTATCGCCCAGGGTTTACCACGCCAAATCGCAGGCAAGAAAAAGCCCGCTATAAAAGCGGGCTTTTTCGGCAAGGAGCCAGACCAATTACTTGATCTTGCCTTCCTTGTACATCACGTGCTTACGCACAACCGGATCGAATTTTTTAATTTCGATTTTGTCCGGAGTGGTGCGCTTGTTTTTGTCGGTAGTGTAGAAGTGACCAGTACCGGCACTCGAGATCAAACGGATCAATTCACGCATGACTTTCTCCTTAAACCTTTTCGCCGCGAGCGCGCAGCTCGGACAGAACGACGTCAATACCACGCTTGTCGATGCAACGCATGCCTTTGGCAGAAACGCGCAGACGCACGAAACGGTTCTCAGACTCGACCCAGAAGCGGTGATGCTGCAGGTTCGGCAGGAAACGACGACGGGTTTTGTTGTTTGCGTGGGAAATGTTATTCCCGGTTACCGGACCCTTACCGGTAACTTGACAGACTCTCGACATGCCTCAGCCCTCTAAAACCACATGCCCAACCCGGCATGGGTTGGCCGCTAATTATTCAATCTTGGCGCGCAGCGCCGCGTATCTCGAGGGTCTTACCGGCCGTACCTGAAAGCGCAAGAACCGGGCCCCTACAAAAGAGCGCTGCTTTATACCAGAAACCCCCCAGTGCAACAAGGTTAAACGCACTTTACCCGGCAGACGCCAACCAGCGATTGCCGCGTCCAGGCTAGCCAGCAAGGGCACCCGCGCAGATCGACCGCTCGTCGCCAAGACTGATTGCCATGCCGCCGGTTAATGGCCTAGGGTAAGACCTGCGCCAGCGCGCCCACCGCTATTCAGGAGTTTGCCATGCGTCTCGCCGCCCTACCGCTGCTGCTCGCCCCGCTTCTTGCGCCCGCCCTGGTGCAGGCCAGCACGCTCAGTGTCTGCACAGAAGCCAGCCCAGACGGCTTCGACGTGGTGCAGTACAACTCGCTGACCACTACCAACGCCTCGGCCGACGTGCTGATGAACCGCCTGGTGGACTTCGACGCGACCAGCGGCACCCTGCAGCCGAGCCTGGCGCAGGCCTGGGAGGTCAGCCCGGACGGCCTGAGCTACAGCTTCACCCTGCATCCGAACGTGCAGTTTCACCAGACCGAGTATTTCAGCCCCAGCCGCCCGCTGAATGCCGATGACGTGCTGTTCAGCTTTCAGCGCATGCTCGACCCAAAGCATCCTTGGCACAAGGTCGCCCCCAGTGGTTATCCACACGCCCAGTCGATGCAGCTGCCAAGCTTGATCAAGAGTATCGACAAAACCGGCGAACACAGCCTGCGCGTTAACCTTAACCGCCCGGATGCGACCTTCCTCGCCACCCTGAGCATGGGCTTCGCCTCTATTTATTCCGCCGAGTACGCCGCGCAATTGCTGGCAGCGGGCACGCCGGAGGCCCTCAACAGCCAGCCAATCGGCACCGGCCCGTTTGTCTTCAAACGCTTCCAGAAGGACGCCAGCGTGCGTTACAGCGCCAACCCAAGCTACTTCGCGGGCAAACCTGCGGTGGACAACCTGGTGTTTGCCATCACCCCAGACGCCAACGTGCGCCTGCAGAAGCTGCGCCGCGGCGAGTGCCATATAGCCCTGTCGCCGAAACCGCAGGATGTGCAGGCCATCAGCGGCGATAGCAATCTACAGAGCGCGCACACCGCCGCCTTTATGACCGCCTTCGTCGGCATCAACAGCCAGCACCCGCCGCTGGATCAGCCCGCCGTGCGCCAGGCAATCAACCTGGCGTTCGACAAGGCCAGCTACCTTAAGGCGGTATTCGAGAACAGCGCCGAAGCCGCCAATGGCCCCTACCCGCCGAATACCTGGAGCTATGCCAGCGAACTGCCCGGCTACCCGCACAACCCGCAGAAAGCCCGCGAATTGCTCAAGCAGGCCGGCATGGCCGATGGTTTCAGCACCACCATCTGGACCCGCCCTACCGGCAGCGTGCTCAACCCCAACCCGAGCCTGGGCGCGCAGTTGCTGCAGGCTGACCTCGCCAAAGTCGGCATCAAGGCCGAAATCCGCGTGATCGAATGGGGCGAACTGATTCGCCACGCCAAAGCCGGCGAGCATGACCTGCTGTTTATGGGTTGGGCCGGTGACAACGGCGATCCGGACAACTTCCTCACCCCGCAGTTTGCCTGCGCCTCGCTCGAATCCGGGCTGAACTTCGCCCGCTACTGCGACCCGCAACTGGACAAGCTGATCGCCGATGGCAAAAGCACCAGCGACCAGACGCAGCGCAGCCAGTTATATAAAGAAGCGCAGCAGATCATTCAGCAGCAGGCGCTGTGGCTACCGCTGGCCTACCCGACCGCCTATGCGCTGACGCGCAAACAGGTCGAGGGTTATCAGGTCAGCCCATTCGGTCGCCAGGACTTTTCCAAAGTGCGACTGGCGCCTTAGAGCCAACCGTACTCGGCCATCGACAGCGGTTCACCGTCGCCGACGATAAAGTGGTCGAGTACGCGCACATCCACCAGCTCCAGTGCCTCTTTCAGGCGACGGGTGAGCACCCGATCCGCCTGACTGGGTTCGGCGACGCCGGATGGATGGTTGTGGGTCAGGATCAGCGCCGCCGCGTTATGTGCAAGCGCGCGCTTAACCACCTGCCGGGGATACACGCTGGCACTGTCGATGGAGCCGTGAAACAGCGCCTCGAACGCCAGCACGCGGTGCTTGGCATCGAGAAACAGACAGCCAAACACCTCGTGCGGCTCATGGCGTAGCAGCGCTTTCAGGTAATCACGCACGGCTTGCGGGCTTTCCAGCGCCGAATCGCGGCGCAATTGCTCGGCCAGATGACGGCGCGCCATCTCCAACACCGCCTGCAACTGGGCGAACTTGGCCGGCCCCAGACCCAGTCGCTGGCTGAACGACGACAGATCCGCCTGCAACAAGGCGCGCAGGCTGCCGAAGTCGCCCAATAGATGGCGCGCCAGGTCCACCGCACTCTGCCCGGCCACACCTGTGCGCAGGAAAATCGCCAGCAATTCCGCATCGGTCAGGGTGCTTGCGCCCTGGGCCAGCAGCTTTTCCCGCGGGCGCTCGGCCGCAGGCCAATCACGAATACTCATCACACCTCCTTGTGTGTTGCCAGGCGCGGCAAAGCGCCGCGCCCGAGTGCCGCAAAGCCAAGCCTGGCAAGCGCTTGGCAGCGCTACTCCGCTGCAGGCTCTGTGCTATCGTAGCCCAACTTTTGCGCGGCGCCTGGCCTGGGGAGGTGTCAGCGTCGCGGTGTATATCCATCTTTATAAAAGGCAGGCCTATGCAGCGGCTGTATCGGAAACGCATCATTGTTGGCGTGGGCGGCGGTATTGCCGCGTATAAAAGTGCCGAGCTGATTCGCCGACTCAAGGACCAGGACGCCGACGTGCGCGTGGTCATGACCAAAGGCGGTCGCGAATTCATCACCCCGCTGACCCTGCAAGCCCTGTCCGGGCATCCGGTGCACCTCGACCTGCTCGACCCCGAGGCCGAAGCCGCCATGGGCCATATCGAACTGGCGCGCTGGGCCGATCTGGTATTGATTGCCCCGGCCACTGCCGACCTGATGGCGCGCCTGGCCCAGGGCGTCGCCGATGACCTGCTGACCACCCTGGTGCTGGCCACCGATGCGCCTGTCGCCCTCGCTCCGGCCATGAACCAGGCCATGTGGCGCGACCCGGCGACCCAAGCCAATGCCCAGCTTCTAGCCCAACGCGGCCTGCATCTATTCGGCCCCGCCGCCGGCAGCCAGGCCTGCGGCGATGTTGGCCTGGGCCGCATGCTCGAAGCTGAGCAGCTGGTGCAATGCGCCGCCGACTGCTTCCAGCACAAGGCCCTGACCGGCAAGCATGTGCTGATTACCGCCGGCCCGACCCAGGAAAACATCGACCCGGTGCGTTACATCACCAACCACAGCTCCGGCAAGATGGGCTTTGCCCTCGCCGAAGCGGCCGCCGAAGCCGGCGCCAAGGTCACACTGATCAGCGGGCCGGTGCATCTGCCGACGCCCGAGCGCGTCACCCGGATCAACGTCACCAGCGCCCGCGATATGCTCGCCGCCTGTGAAGCCGCAATGCCCTGCGACCTGCTGATTGCCGCCGCCGCCGTGGCCGATTACCGCCCGGAAGTGGTCGCCCAGCACAAATTGAAAAAAGACCCGAGCAGTGGCGACGGTCTACTCCTGCAAATGGTGCGTAACCCGGATATTCTCGCCACCCTGGCGGGGCGCAGCGACCGGCCGTTCAGCGTCGGCTTTGCCGCCGAGACCGAGAACCTGCTGGAGTACGCCTCGCGCAAGCTGCGCGACAAGAACCTCGATCTGATTGTCGCCAATGACGTGGCCAACCCCAGCATCGGCTTCAACAGCGAAGAAAACGCCATCACCATCATCGACCGTGAGCTTCAGCAGAGCAGTTTCGCCCAGACCAGCAAAAGCAAGATTGCCCGCCAATTGGTGAGCTTTATTGCCGAACGCCTGGCCCGCAACTGACGCTGCACTCACCGACCACAGAGCCTGATATGCACGCCTTACAAGCCAAGATCCTCGACCCGCGCCTGGGCAACGAATTTCCCCTGCCGCATTACGCCACGCCGGGCTCCGCCGGCCTCGACCTGCGTGCCATGCTCAAGCAGGACCTGGTGCTGGAACCGGGACAAACCGTGCTGATCCCCACCGGCCTGTCGATCTACATCGGCGACCCCGGTCTGGCCGCGATGATCCTGCCGCGCTCGGGCCTGGGTCACAAACATGGCATCGTCTTGGGGAACCTCGTCGGCCTGATCGACTCGGACTACCAGGGCGAATTGATGGTGTCCTGCTGGAACCGTGGGCAGAGCGCCTTCACCATCGCCATCGGTGAGCGTATCGCGCAACTGATTCTGGTACCGGTGGTGCAGGCGCATTTCGAGCTGGTTGAACAGTTCGATGAGAGCCAACGCGGCGCAGGCGGCTTCGGCCACTCCGGTAGCCATTGATTGCCTTAATCTAATTCCAGGATGAATTGCCGAGGAGACGCTGCATGAAACTCTTCAAGCGCACGGCCAAGGACGCTGACGGAGTAACCGCCAGCGCCCAACTGACCAGTGCCCCCGCCGCCAAAGCGGCCAAGAACAGCCCCAACGCCCTGTTGCCGGGTGTGCTGGCGGCGTTAGTCGGCATCATCCTGGCCGGTGCGCTGCTCTGGTTCGGCCCGCTCAACAGCGCCTACCAGCAACAGCTGCAGCAACTCAGCCAGGCATGGGGTGGCGGTCAGGCGACCGTGCTGCAGAAAGCCCTGCAGCAACTGAGCGCCGACACCCAGGCAGCCGCGCGCAACCCGCAGCTGCTGCAAGCCCTGCAAAGCCAGGACATCAATCAGATCCGCGACGCCGAACGCAACCTCACTTACTGGCACGGGGTGGTCGACGCGCACCTCAACGCCCGCGGCCAGGCCGTGCAGGACATGGGCCGCAGCGCGCCGATGAACTTCGCCGCGCTGGACATGCTGCGCCGCGCAGAAAACGGCCAAACGCCCGCACCCGAAGCCTACAAAGTTGGCCAGCGCTGGCTGGTGTATAGCGCCGCGCCGCTGCGCCTGAGCGAAGGTGAGCCGCTGCATGGCACCCTGCTGCTGGCCGTGGATCTGGAGCGCCTGCTCGCCAGCCTGCCGGTGATGCCCGCCGAAATCGGCCAGATCCAGCTGATCCAGCAGTTCAACAACACCGCTGCCCAGGTCCTCGCCCAGCGCGGCGACGCGCAAGGCACCGCGCAAGCATTCAGCACCGGCAACCCCAACTGGACGGTCAGCTTTACCCCCGGCCCGTCACTGACCAACCCGGTGTTCTCGCCGTTGCTGCTGGCCATCGCCGGGCTGCTGGCCCTGGCTGGTGCAATTGTCGGCCTCTACCTGCTGCAGAGCAGCCTGCAACGTCACCTGCGTGACGATGTGCTGCAGCTGGGGCAGATGCTCAAGGAGCTGTCCGCCGGCAAGGCCGTCAAGGCGTTCAGCCTGAGCCTGCCAGCTCTGGATATCCTCGCGCAGAACCTCGCACGCATGCCGCGCCGCGCCACTGAACAGACCGCCGCCCCGACTGCCAATGCAGGCGCAGCCAACCCAGGCGTCGCCGCCATGCAGACGCCCGCCAGCGCCATGGTCGACCCACTGTTTCAGGACACCGATATCCTCGACATCGATATTCTCGACGAAGACCAGGACCTGCTCGGCCTCGATGAGCCGGCCCCCGCTCCCGTGCAGGCGAAAGCGCCAAAGCTGCCTGCCGACATCTTCCGCGCCTATGACATTCGTGGCGTAGTCGGCCGCACCCTGAATGCCGAAACCGCCTACTGGATCGGACGCGCCATCGGCTCGCAAAGCCTGGCGCAGGGCGAGCCGAACATCGCGGTTGGCCGCGACGGCCGCCTGTCCGGCCCGGAGCTGGCGCAACAGCTGATCCAAGGCCTGCTCGATTGCGGCTGTAACGTCAGCGATGTCGGCATGGTGCCGACGCCCGTGGTGTATTACGCCGGGCATATCCTCACCGGCAAATCGGCGGTGATGCTCACTGGTAGCCACAACCCGCGCGATTACAACGGCTTCAAGATCGTCATCGCCGGCGACACCCTGGCCAACGAACAGATCCAGGCCCTGAAAGCACGCATCGACAACAACGACCTGGCCAGCGGTGTCGGTACGGTCGAACAGGTTGATGTGCTGGAGCGCTACTTCAAGCAGATCCGCGACGACATCGCCATGGCCAAGCCCATGCGCGTGGTGGTCGATTGCGGCAATGGCGTGGCCGGGGTGATCGCCCCGCAATTGATCGAGGCACTGGGCTGCTCGGTGATTCCGCTGTACTGCGAAGTCGACGGCAACTTCCCCAACCACCACCCAGATCCCGGCAAGCCGGAAAATCTGGTGGACCTGATTGCCAAGGTGAAAAGCGAGAAAGCCGACATCGGCCTGGCCTTCGACGGCGACGGCGACCGCGTCGGCGTGGTGACCAATACCGGTACTGTCGTCTACCCGGACCGCCTGCTGATGCTGTTCGCCAAGGACGTGGTATCACGCAACCCGGGCGCAGACATCATCTTCGACGTCAAATGCACGCGCCGCCTGACCCCGCTGATCAGCGGCTACGGTGGCCGCCCGGTAATGTGGAAAACCGGCCACTCGCTGATCAAGAAAAAAATGAAGGAAACCGGCGCGCTGCTGGCCGGCGAAATGAGCGGGCATATCTTCTTCAAAGAGCGCTGGTTCGGCTTCGACGACGGCATCTATGCCGCCGCGCGCCTGCTGGAAATCCTCAGCCAGGATCGCCGCGACGCCGAGCACGTGTTCAGCGCCTTCCCCAACGACATCGCCACCCCGGAAATCAATATCCAGGTCACCGAGCAGAGCAAGTTCAGCATCATCGAACGCCTGCAACGCGACGGCGTATGGGGTGAAGGCAATATCACCAACCTCGACGGCGTGCGCGTCGACTACCCCAAAGGCTGGGGCCTGGTACGCGCCTCCAACACCACGCCGGTGCTGGTGCTGCGCTTCGAGGCGGAAACCGAAGAAGAACTCGAACGGATCAAGGAAGTCTTCCGCGCCCAGCTGTACAGCGCGGTGCCCGACCTCGACCTGCCGTTCTGATTGATTAGCGAATTGTCTACTGGAGCCCTGCATGACCCTCGAACGTGATGCCGCCACCAACGTCGCCAAGGTACTGTCCGAAGCGCTGCCGTATATCCGCCGCTTCGTCGGCAAGACGCTGGTGATCAAATACGGCGGCAACGCCATGGAAAGCGAAGAACTCAAGCAAGGCTTCGCCCGCGACATCGTGTTGATGAAAGCGGTGGGCATCAACCCGGTGGTCGTCCACGGCGGCGGCCCGCAGATCGGTGATCTGCTCAAGCGCTTGTCCATCGAAAGCCACTTTGTCGACGGCATGCGCGTTACCGACACCGCGACCATGGACGTGGTGGAAATGGTTCTCGGTGGCCAGGTCAACAAGAGCATCGTCAACCTGATCAACCAGCACGGCGGCAGCGCCATCGGCCTGACCGGCAAAGACGCTCAGCTGATCCGCGCCAAGAAACTTACCGTGACCCGGCAAACGCCGGAGATGACCCAGCCGGAAATCATCGATATCGGCCATGTCGGCGAAGTCACCGGGGTCAACATCGACCTGCTGAATATGCTGGTCAAGGGCGACTTTATCCCGGTGATCGCGCCGATTGGCGTCGGCCCGGATGGCGAGTCCTACAACATCAACGCCGACCTGGTCGCCGGCAAAGTCGCCGAAGCACTGAAGGCTGAGAAGCTGATGCTGCTGACCAATATCGCCGGCCTGATGGACAAGCAAGGCCAGGTACTCACTGGCCTGACCACCGAGCAGGTCGATGGCCTGATCGCCGACGGCACCATCTACGGCGGCATGCTGCCGAAGATTCGTTGTGCCCTGGAAGCGGTGCAAGGCGGGGTGACCAGCGCACATATCATCGACGGTCGCGTACCGAATGCCGTGCTGCTGGAAATCTTCACCGACAGCGGCGTGGGTACGCTGATCTGCAACCGCAAGCGCCATTAAGCTCCTGCCTGCAATGCGAATCAGCCAGGTAATCCTGGCTGATTCAGCCGCCTGATAGCCTGCTGCCCCCCTTGCAGCAGGGCGCCGCAACACCGAAGCTCAGTGATCCCGCACTGCCAGCCAGAGGTGTACCGCATGCCAACCGCGCCGCCCCGCGACGCCTTCAGCTTTTTCCACACTTTGCGCGTGCGCTGGGCCGAAGTGGACCCGCAAAGCATCGTGTTCAACGGTCATTACCTGACCTACGCCGATGTCGCCATCACCGAATACTTCCGCGCCCTGGGCATCCGCTACCCGGATGATCTGAGCCGCGACGGCGGCGACTTCTTCGCGATCAAGACCGTGCTGGAATACCTGGCACCCGCGCGTTTTGATGATCAACTGCACATCGGCATTCGCGTCGCCCGCCTGGGCCGCTCCAGCCTGAGCTTTGCCATGGGTATCTGGTGCGGCGAGCAAGCACTGACCACCGGCGAAGTGATTTACGTGCACGCAGACAGCGCAAGCCGCAGCAGCAGTCCGCTACCGACGTGGTTGAGAGAGAAAATTCTGGCCTTTGAGCGCTGCGCGCCCGAGCAATAAGGCTACTGGTTGCGCCCCAGCAGTTCCTTGAGTCGATCACTGTCAGCATTGAAGCTGCTGTCCGCCTCTTTACGCGCGGCCTGATAACGCAGGATATCGCCCTTGAGACGTGCCTGTTCGGCCTTCTGGTTATCGATCTGCGCCAATAGATGCGCCGGCACCGCACGCCCGGCACGCTCGTGCTCGGCGGCCTGGCTCTGCAGATTGGCCTGCTGCGTACGCACCGACTGCAGGTTGCCACGCGCCACACCAATCAGACCATCCAGCTCGGCCAGCTTGCGCGCGCGGGCGCGCTCGACGTCGTCTGGCGTGCTGTACAGGCGCAGTAACTGCGCATCGGAGCTGGCGCGGGCCTTGTCGGCGAGGATGCGCTTCATCTCCTCAGGGCTCGGCGCAGGCGGAATCACCTGAATCACGCGGCCCTGGTCATTCAGCACTTCATAACCCTTGCTGATGTGCTCCGGCGGCACACCCTGACGGCTGAGCACCGTGGTGCCCTTGTCATCGACGTAGCGGTACAACTCAGCCGCACCCGCCAAAACCGGCAGCAGTAGGCCGAGCAACAGCGAACAGCGGGTTATGGCAGATTTATGCATCAATGCAGCACCTTATCGGCAGGTTAGATTCCGTATTCGGCGCGGTAAGCTTGTACCGCTGGCAGATACTGCTTGAGTTCAGCATCCTCTGCCAGATATTCCAGTACCTGTTCGAGTGACACAATGCTCACCACCGGCATGCCGTAGTCGCGCTCGACCTCCTGAATCGCCGACAGCTCGCCCTTACCGCGCTCCTGGCGGTTCAGCGCGATCAGCACGCCAGCGGCCTGAGCGCCCTGCGTCTGAATGATCTGCATCACTTCCCGAATCGCCGTACCGGCGGTGATCACGTCATCGATGATCAGCACGCGACCGGCCAGCGGAGCGCCCACCAGCGTGCCGCCTTCGCCGTGATCCTTGGCTTCCTTGCGGTTGAAGCACCAGGGCATATCGCGCTGATGATGCTCGGCCAGCGCCACTGCGGTGGTCGCCGCCAGGGGAATACCTTTGTAGGCCGGGCCGAACAGCACATCGAAGTCGATACCGCTGTCCACCACGGCCGCAGCATAGAAACGTCCGAGCTGTGCCAGGGCCAAACCGCTGTCAAACAGCCCGGCATTGAAGAAATAAGGACTGATACGTCCGGATTTGAGGGTGAACTGACCAAAGCGCAAAACCCCACGCTCGATGGCAAAACGGATGAAATCGCGTTGATACGCTTGCATTAAAAAGCCCCGGACAGCACGGATTTACTAGGTAATTTAGCTAATAGAGGTGAGCTCGGGTATCATACACGCACGTGATTTTGGGGGCCATTTATGCGGATCATCAGTGTGAACGTGAATGGTATTCATGCTGCAGTCGAGCGCGGTTTGCTCAGTTGGCTGCAAGCACAGAATGCCGACGTCATCTGCCTGCAGGACACCCGCGCCTCCGCCTTTGAACTGGACGACCAAGCCCTCCAACTGGATGGCTATTTCCTCTATGCCTGCGATGCAGAAGTGCCCAGCCAAGGTGGCGTGGCGCTGTATTCGCGGTTGCAACCCAAGGCGGTAATCAGCGGCCTCGGCTTTGAAATGGCCGATCGCTATGGGCGCTACCTGCAGGCCGATTTCGACAAAGTAAGTATTGCCACCATGCTGATGCCTTCGGGGCAGCAGGGTGATGAAAGCTTGAATCAGAAATTCAAGTTTATGGACGACTTCACCCATTATTTGGACAAGCAGCGCCGCAAGCGCCGCGAGTACATCTATTGCGGCTCGTTCTACGTGGCGCATCAGAAGCTCGACGTGAAGAACTGGCGCGACTGCCAGCAATCACCGGGTTTCCTCGCCCCGGAACGCGCCTGGCTGGATGAAGTGATTGGCACCATGGGCTATGTCGACGCGCTGCGCGAAGTCAGCCGTGAAGGCGACCAGTTCAGCTGGTGGCCGGACAGCGAACAGGCTGAACTGCTCAACCTCGGCTATCGCTTCGACTATCAGCTGCTCACCCCCGGTATGCGTCGCAGCATCCGCAGTGCGCGCCTGCCGCGTCAGCCGCGCTTCTCGCAGCACGCGCCGTTGATCGTCGACTACGACTGGATGCTCAGCATCTAGCCTGATCAGCAGATACAAAAAAACCGGCTATTTGCCGGTTTTTTATGCTGCGCCATCCCTGGCCACCACCCTACGGGCCGTCGCGATGCGACGTTAAAAATCGCTCCCGGCGATTTTTTGCTATCTGCATAACGCTTATTTCACCAAGCGCCAGGCAAAGGGGTAACGGTAAGCCTGGCCTTCATTGGCCTTGATCCCGGCAATAACCGTCAGCACCAGCGCCGCGATGCTGACCAGCACCAGCAGCGGGAAACCGATCACCACCACCATCAGCAGGAAGCACAGCAAAGCGGCCAGGGCCACGCTGATCTGAAAATTCAGCGCTTCCTTGCCCTGAGCATCGACGAACGGATCAAGATCCTTCTTGATCTGCCAGACAATCAACGGCCCAAGCAGGTTGCCAAAAGGAATCACCAGCCCGAGAAAGGCCGCGAAGTGGCAAAACATGGCCCACTGACGGGCTTCAGGACCGGGAATCGGTTGTGGCGCTTGGGACTCGTCGCTCATGGTGCTTCTCCTTGCGTGATGGGCTTGTCGTACAGCTCAATCAGTCTGCCAGTGCTGCTTGTTGCAACTCGAACAACTCAGTCATACCTTTCTGCGCCAACGCCAGCATGGCGTTCAGCTCAGCTGGCTGGAACGGTGCGCCTTCGGCGGTGCCCTGCACTTCGATAAAGCCGCCGGTGCTGGTCATCACCACGTTGAGGTCGGTTTCCGCGGCGGAATCTTCCAGGTAGTCCAGATCCAGCACCGGCTCCCCCTGATACATGCCCACCGATACGGCGGCAATCATCTGCTTGAGCGGGTCGCCGCCTTTCAGGCCGCCACGCTTCTTGATCACTTTCAGCGCATCGACCAGGGCCACCATGGCGCCGGTAATGGACGCGGTGCGGGTACCGCCGTCGGCCTGGATCACATCGCAATCGACGTACAGGGTGTTCTCGCCCAGTTTGGACATATCCAGCGCGGCGCGCAGCGAACGGCCGATCAGACGCTGGATTTCCAGGGTACGGCCGCCCTGCTTGCCACGGCTGGCTTCACGCTGGTTACGGTCGCCCGTGGCGCGTGGCAGCATGCCGTACTCGGCGGTCAACCAACCCTGGCCCTGGCCTTTAAGGAAACGCGGTACGCCCGACTCGACACTGACCGTGCAAATCACTTTGGTATCGCCAAATTCCACCAGCACCGAACCCTCGGCATGCTTGGTGTAGTTGCGGGTGATGCGAATCGAGCGCAACTGATCGGCGGCGCGGCCACTGGGACGTTTCATCTAGGAATTCCTGCTCTGAATAAAAAATCTGCTCGGCATTATAGGGCCGTAAGCCCGTAGCGGGTGTGCCGAATTGGGAGCGACCGACGCACTGCGCTACAATCCTGCGCCTTTAGTTCCGACTTTTCGCGAGGTTCAACCATGATCCACAGCATGACAGCCTTCGCCCGCGCCGAGCAGGCCGGTGCCAACGGCACCCTGAGCTGGGAGCTGCGCTCGGTCAACCATCGCTATCTGGAACCTCACCTGCGCCTGCCGGAAAGCTTCCGCGACCTTGAAGGCGCGGTGCGTGAAGCGCTGCGCAACGGCCTGTCACGCGGCAAAGTCGAATGCACCCTGCGTTTTAGCGACGACAATGCCGGCAAAGCCCTGCAAGTCGATCTGGAACGCGCCGCACAGCTAATCGCCGCCGCCGAAAGCGTGGCCGGCCTGATCAAGCAGCCCGCCGCGCTCAATCCACTGGAAGTGCTCGGCTGGCCCGGCGTCCTAGTGGCCGATGCCGCCGACCCGCAGGCACTGAATCAAAGCGCCCTGGCGCTGTTCAGCCAAGCGCTGAACGAGCTGAAGCAAAGCCGCGAACGCGAAGGCAGCGAGCTGGCCAAGCTGCTTAATGAGCGCCTGGACAGCATCCTCGAACAGGTAGTCGCCCTGCGCGAACTGGTGCCGCAGATGCTCGCCGGACAACGGCAGAAGATTCTCGACCGCTGCGCCGAAATGCAGGCTGAGCTGGACCCGCAGCGCCTGGAACAGGAACTGGTGATTCTGGCGCAGAAAAGTGATGTCGCCGAAGAGCTGGACCGCCTCAGCACCCACGTCAGCGAAGTGCGCCGCGTGCTGAAAACCGGCGGCCAGGCAGGCCGGCGCTTGGACTTCCTCATGCAGGAACTCAACCGCGAAGCCAACACCCTCGGTTCCAAGGCCTTCGACACCCGCAGCACCCAGGCGGCGGTAAATCTCAAAGTGCTGATCGAGCAGATGCGCGAGCAAGTGCAGAACATCGAGTAAGGCAAACCGCTACTGCTACTCTTCGAACAACGCGTTCCAGGATTGATCCATGAGCATAACCACCGGCACCCTCTACATCATTTCCGCACCGTCCGGCGCGGGCAAGACCAGCCTGGTCAAGGCGCTGATCGACAGCGAGGCGCAGATTCGTGTGTCGGTCTCGCACACCACCCGCGCCATGCGCCCGGGCGAAGTGGACGGGGTGAACTACCACTTCGTCAGCCGCGAGCAGTTCCATACCATGCTCGACAAGACCGAATTCCTTGAACACGCGGAAGTCTTCGGCAATCTCTACGGCACCTCGCAGGAATGGGTCAAACAGACCCTGCGCGACGGCTTCGACCTGATTCTGGAGATCGACTGGCAAGGCGCGCAACAGGTACGCCGGCTGATGCCGGAAGCCAAATCCATCTTTATTCTGCCGCCGACCCAGGAAGCGCTGCGCCATCGCCTGACCAATCGCGGCCAGGACAGCGGCGAGATCATCGAGCGACGCATGCGTGAAGCCGTCAGCGAGATGAGCCACTACGTCGAATACGACTACCTGCTGATCAACGATGACTTCGCCCACGCTTTGAGCGACCTGAAGGCGATTTTCCGCGCCAATCAGCTGCTGCAAGGCCCACAACAGCAACGCCACAGCGGCCTGCTCAGCGAGTTACTGGTCTGACTTATTGCGCTGCGGCAAATCAAAGCTTCCCTTAATGCTGGTGATTTTTTAGACAAATCACCAGCTTACTGTAAGGCATTGATTTATATAGACCTTTATAGTTAACCGCTTTGAAGTGTCGAAGAAGTGTCGAAACCGCCTAACGGATTAAGACGCAAAGCATCGCGCAGGTGGGACGGGGAGAGATGCGCATAACGCATGGTCATAGCCAGGGATGCATGACCGAGAATTTCCTTAAGGGTAAGAATGTTGCCCCCGTTCATGATGAAGTGAGACGCAAAGGTATGCCGAAGAACGTGGGAACACTGGCCACTCGGCAGAGTAATTCCCGAGTTCTTAACAGCAATACGAAAGGCAGTGCTGCAGCCAGAAAATCGACCGTGCAAACGAAGGTAGTCTTGCAACCTACGCTCAAGGGAAGCGCTGATAGGAATAACCCTAAGGCGTTTTGACTTGGTATTAGCAAAGATCACAGCCTGATTGCAGACACGATCCAGGGTAAGCCCCTGAGCCTCAGACCAGCGAGCACCAGTAGACAAACAAACCTCAGCCACAAGGCGCACGCAGTCAGAACGACTGCCATCTAAAGCGCTGATCAATTGCGGAATCTGTTCAGCGGAAAGGTAAGTCAGGTGGCGTTCCTGAAACTTTAGCGGCTTAACCTTAGAAAGCGGATTCGGATAGTCAATGTCGCCAAGCCGGTGGAGTTCGTTGAAAACGGCCTTCAAGTAAGTCAGCCGATTATTGATAGACGCGGGAACAGACCCCGCTTCAAGCTCACGACGACGAAGCTCTACAAGGTGAGCACCAGTTAGTTTGGTAGCAACCGGATCACCTAAACGCTGACACATGAGCAACAAAACATTTTTGCGACGCCTACCGCTGGTGATCGAGTGACCATGAAGCTTGTACCAGGACTCAACTAGCTCAGACAGTTTTCGGCGATCTTTAGGCTTTGGATTCCAGTCTGCAGAATCAATGCACTTGGTTCGACAAGTAGCCTCAAAGCGCAAAGCCTCAGCCTTAGTTTTTAGAGTTTTACGGAAGCGACGGCCCTTTACAGGCTCTATATCGACTTTCCAACGACCATCGGCCTGTTGTTCGATTGCCATCAGACTGCCCTGCCCCACCGAACATGACGCTCTTCAAGGATTCCTTTGATGTGCTTGTATAGAGCATCCTCATCCATGCCCTTGGCGGCATAGTGGTCGCGAATCACTGGCCAGCAGTCCCAATCCTTGAGGGTGTGAAATGCCCGTCTAGCGCCCACTCGCTCCCGTGCAAGCAGGCTTACGAAGTTTCCCAGGAACAGCTCAACGTTCTTACCGGAAAAGCCCCGCGAGGTTTTGTAATGGCGTCTGTAGTCGGTTTTGTCTACGAGGGAGTCAACTGGTAGATCCACGCGAACGTCATCGCGAATTAATGTCCAAATCGGCTCAAAGTATCCAGGCCGTGCAAGCAACTTGAACTGGCGAAGGCCATAGCGCCAAAGGCCGTCTAGGTGAGGTGTAAAAGCAGCGTAGCTGTTGCTTTCGAGAGGTTGACCAGTCATTAGATCCACGGAACCACAAGCAAATTGCTGGATAACCGAATGGTGATAACGCAGCTCAACACGCCACACGTCTTCGCTTTGGTTGTAGTTCTCGGGGTCGCCTTCGTCGAAGCTGTCACGACGACGCCAGACGCCTTCCCAATAGTCCAGCTTGTCACATGAACGGGCCTGCAGGGTCTTGTTGTAGATACCAAGCTGAACACCACCCGCAGAGCCAAACAGGAAGGATTGCCCCTTACCATAGGTGGCGGACTCAAGCGTCCACTGAATTTCTTTAATGCCTGAAATGTCGCGGGCTGCGCGTGAGCGGCAGTGCATGCGTGCAATGAGGTCAGCCGGTGGCGTCCAGCCCTGGAGGTCTAGCGCAAGGTGAACAGCGCATTGATTGCGCTCAACATGGGTCAAGATGTGATCGGCGTAATAATCCATGTGCTGTTGCAGACGCTCAGGGGACAGGCTGTCGATAGCATGGGGGGACACTTCGATTTTCAGGTGTGGGCCGATGTTGTCCAACTTGGCGTTGAAGTTCTTCACCAAGAGGATGATGCCGAGGTCTGCGTTCTGCAGCTTGTACTGATACCCGGAGTCTTTCCCAACACGTCCGGCATGCCAGCGCTGGCCAGCGAAGTCCACCAAGGTTCCAGGCTTGTCGAATAGCGCCATTATTTCAGGGCGGATCATGCCCCGGTACAACTGGCGCACGGTATCGACGCCACAATGCAGCAGGCGAACTCCTGAAAGGTCAGTGATTGTTGCCAGATAAGGGTCAACAAATATGCGACCGACAGAGGACTGGGAACCATCAGTACCGAGTCGAGCATGATCCTTGATTTTCATTCTCTAATTTCCGAAATTGACCGTTAATGACTGTTTTGAACTCTATTTATCTGACGTGCTACAGGGACGTCACCGGGCGGCGGCCCGGTGCGCTACGCTAGCGAGCCGCCGCCGGTGAAGTCCCCGGCAAAGCAATCGGATCTATCACCGAGGTCACTGCGCCACGGCCCGTCCAGGGCGTTACGCGCTCGCCGTCGATGTCGCAGTACATATCCCGTTCACCGGGGAAGAAGCGGCAATCTGTGATGGGGATCAGCCGGCGCCCGCCGTTGGTGGAGGCGAGCACCACGGTGGAGACCTTGAGCGCGTCTTGCCGGTATTTGGAGGCGACCACATAGCCGCCCACCCGCCACGTTTGCGACATCACCGGCCCTTCGGGTTTGGTCTTGTACACCTGGGCAGCCGCGCGCCCTGATGAGGTCGGCGGCGGCTCTGGTTTGGCGGGTTGCTGGACGAGGGCGGCTGTTTGCTCTGGCTGTTTAAACCGGTCTGGCGAGAAGAATTTGCTGATGCCGTAGGCGCCGAACAGGCCGCCTACAACGACGATTCCCAGCAAGCCCCATAAGCCCCAGGAACGCAGCAGTGAGCCACGGCCATCGGCTTTGGATTCATCACCGACGGCGCCGTTGGCGCTTTGCGTGGCTGACTGGTAGTAGCGGAACACTTCGGGCTTGAACGAGCCGGCGGTTTGCCTGAGTAGCGCCGCTTTTGAGGGGCGTGGCCCGGTCACGGCGCCGCGGTAGATGTCCACCATGAAGGCTTTTTTGCTGAGCTTGCGCATGCGGTAGGTGGTTTCGACCAGCAGTTTGACCCAGCTGGCAATCTGGGCGAGATCCTGGGTCACCAGCACCACGCGCATGGACTGGCCTTTGCCATCAACGCGGTGGCGATGCTCTGCCAGCAAGGCCTTGTCTTGCACCGAGGCCGCGCTGGTTTTCATGCCGTTAGGCCAGCGCCGCCACAGCTCATCGAGCACCAGAACGCAGCCCGGGGGCGCAAAGTCGGCGAGGTCTTCGCGCTCGAACCAATCAGCGGGCAGCTGTTCAATGCGCCCGCCAAAGTCCATCAGCAAGTCATCAATCACCAACGGGATGTTGGTCACGACCAGGCGGTTTTGTTTCAGTGACGGGATGATCACGTGTTCCACCACCCCATAGCTTTTGCCGTGGCCCGGCAGGCCGGTATACGCATCAATGGCCATGGGTCACCCGATGATCGGAATACGGCGCAGGATGAAGCGCAGCAGGTAGGCCCCAAGCACCAGGGTCACCCCTTCACCAATGCGAAATGCCTGGGCGAAGAACACCACTTCATCCGGAACACTGGAGAAGGCACTGGCGGCGGCACTGAAGAACGACGGCACCGGCAGCCAGTTGAAGAACCCCACCACGCCATCGACCAGCAGCGAGAACAGGTAGTCCGGAAAGCCCAGGATGAAATCCACCACCCAGTTAAAGGCATCTTGCAGCCACTTGAAGAACGAGCCGATGACATCCCATATCTTCGAAATGAACTCGCCAATCTTTTTGATCCAACCAAGAATATCCATGGGTTCACCTGTTACGCAGAGAGGAAGACACGCACCGCCAGCAGGCACCAGAAGGCTAAGAACACCGCCGAGAGAATCGGCGCGATCTGGCCCCAGAGGTCGCAATGGGTGTCGAAGGTGATCGCGGTGTTAAACAGCGTGACGCTGCCCTGGGGGCAGGAGCCGCCCGTGGGAAACTTGATGGCCGACACCGCGTTGGCTATCGGTGATTTGCCGATATCGGTGTACAGGCGCTGCAGGCTTTGCGAGATGCTGGGGATATCGTCGCCGTAGCCCTCAGGCGCCTGAAACTTGCACGCCTCGCCCTCGCAGCCGGCACCACCCACTGGACCGCTCGAGCCGTCACCCTGGCCATCACCGTCGCCATTTCCGTTGCCGTTGCCATTACCGCCGCCACTGCTGCCGGTGCCGTCACCGCCAGGGCCATCGCCACCGCCGTTGTTGCCGCCGCCATCCCCACCGCCGTTATCGCCGCCACCATCACCCCCACCGTTATTGCCACCGCCGTCACCGTCACCGTCACCGTCACCGTCGCCATCGCCATCGCCATCGCCGTCACCATCGCCATCCCCAGGGCCATCGCCACCATCACCAGTGCCGGGGTCTTTGACGCAGGTGGTGCCCGTCCAGACGTAGCCGGGAACGCCTGCACAGGGGTTGTCCGGATCACTGGGCGGCTCTTCGGGGTCGGTCGGTGGCTCGGGGTTGAGCGATGGGCCTGTGCCGCCTGGCATACCGGACTCACCTGTGCAGGTGTCGCCGGTTGAAAGCAGCACGTAGTTGCAGAAGCCCTGGCCGGTCTGGCCTGGATCAGGGCTTCTGTAGCAGGAGGTGGGCCGCTCAGTACCATCACCGTGGCGGCAACCATCGCGACAGACCGGACCGGGGGACGATGCCGCCACAAACACACGCGGCGCGCCCACCAGAGGGCCATTACCGCGTGCTAGAAAAGGATCACCGCTGCCGCACTCTTTAGGCGGTTCAGGGGGAGAATCACAGGAACCGGTCGAGGCGTTGTAGGTATCGCCCTCATTGCAGGAATCACCGGAGCGCATGATTTGCACAGCCGCATACTGGCCACCAGTTTGCTGGAAGCGCACGGTACACAGCGCGGTAGTTGGATTGGTCAGGGTAACCGTCAGGGTCAGTGCAATGGATGGCTGAGACGCCTTTACACCGTTGAAATAGGACTGACAGGCCGCTTGTGCAGAGGGATGGTTCACCCCAAGGGAGGGCCAGTAATAGGTAGCCGCCGATGCCGGCGAGATCCAGCAAGCCAGCAGCGCAAGGATCAGCGGAAGAAATCGAGTCATGTTCAGAACCTCGAAAAAACGCCGTAGCCACAGGCCGCGCCGATCACAAAGAAAGCGAAGTAATAGAGTTCAGCCATTGCCGTGACCTCAAAGAAAAGGGCGGGATAGACCCGCCCTGTTCAGGGTGTTGCGCATTAGCCGCGCAGGAAGGCGAGAACGACCTTTGCCCCCTTGATACCGGCATACACCGCTGCCAACAGCGCAGCCACAGCCAGCACACCAGAGGCGATGGTGCCGAAGTCGACACCGGAGGTGAGGGTCGAGTAATCCCAACCATCAGCCGAGGCGTTGGCGGCCATCAGCGCACTAAATGGCAGAGCCAGGGCCAGCGAACGGGAAACGTGTTTCAGGTTTTTCATGGTCTTTCTCCTGTGGCGCTATGCGCCCTTAATGAAGTCGAGAATGGCCTTGGCACCGATGCCGATGAGCAGGACAGTCGCGACGAGGGTGAAACCAACGCCGAACGCAGCCGCAAGTTGTGCGGTATCTAACTGGCTCGGATCGAAGGGTTCTGGGGCATGGACCAAGACCCATGCACCGGAACACTGGGGCGCACCTGTAACCACGGAGACTTCCCCGTCACAGGCGAGCAGGTTCATTGGTACGCCACCGTGTAGGTGCTCTGGCTGAGGGCGCCCGGCAGGTCGCTGGCGTCCAGGCAGTCAGGGCAGACGGCGTAGTCGGGGGCCGTGCGGAAGTCGCTGAGCAGGTCGCACTGGGCGGCCGGCATGTGATGGAGCTGGCCCATCACACACAGGCACTCGTCACAGACGACGCGATCAAGGATCAGCACGGCCCCGGCCCTCAACCTTTAGCCGGGTCAGCGGCCTGAGCGGCTGGCTTGGCTTGTTGCTGGGCGTTGGCTTGTGGAGCAGCAGCGCGGGCGGCTGGCTTGGGGTCTACCGCTTCGATATGCAGGGCGAGATTCTTGCCCTTGTTCTGGCCACCACGGGCAACGTCGAAGGTGATGCGCACCAGTTGCAGGGGTTCGAACTGGGAGCCGGCGTTAAACACTTCGTCGGCGGCGTCTTCGGAGATCGCCATGCCGATGATGGATAGGCCGTGTTCGGTCTTGCCGTCCGGTTCATCGCCGTAGAAGACCTTGGCGTATTTGGTGTCCTCGACCTGGGTCATTTGGGTGCCGAGAAATGCAACTTCCATAGTTGAACGTGCCATCTTTTGTTTCCTCGCTGAGTTGCGCGTTAGTGCGCGGTTTTGCCTTTCTGCAGGCCGAGCGATCCCGAGCAGGTGAACTTTCACAGTTCGAATCTGCTGGGTTGTTTCGGCCTGCCGGGGTTTAAAGCCGGGTGATGCGTTGAACCGTTATGCGGTGGACACCAAGGGCCTCGCCCTTGTCATCCCGTTTCGCCACCTGCGCCCGCGACTGGTAAACCAGCCCCGGACACAGGCGGCGATCCTCGGTTGGGTGGTTCGGGCGGGATGGCGCAGGCTTCGGCCACTCGGGTTATGGAAGCGTCTAGGGCTTCATCGAGCAGTTCGACACCTTCCTGTACGCCCTGGATGGCCAGCACGGAGGCGAACACGCCGCCGAGTGCAAACGGGAGCGACCAGTGCCAAAGCAGGGCCACCAGATAGCGGCCAACGCGGAAGGAGACTTTCATGCGCTCACCCCGTCAGCTCGAAAGGTTCGTGCAGCGGCACAAAAGGCACCGGCTTGCCGATGATTTCCACAACGCTCCAATACTTGGGCGGTCGGTCGCTTGGCGTGTGTTTCGCGCAGGTAAAGGCCGGGGTGATTTCCCACTGGGACAGCAAGGGCGTCCAGGCACCAGCGACGAGGCGCATTTTCAGAGTGCGCACGGGTCGGGCAAACGCGGGGCGGCATTGGTCGCAGGGTGTGCACGGGCAAGGATCGGGCTTGGCCATCTCGGCCTTCGACCAGCAGACAGAGCAGTCGCAGTTCTCGGCGTGCTGCTGGTTGCTGTAGCTGGATGGCGTCATAGCTCATGCCCTCGCCTGGGTAACCGGAGCTGACGTAGATCACGCGACCCAATCCTGCTCTAGGAGCCAAGAACGGAACAATACGCAGTTGATCAAGCGGCGCTTGCCGAGCTTGAGAGAAGGGAGCTTTGCTCGCTCTACCCACTTGCGAGCGGTATCACAGGTAACGCCGTTGCGCTCTGCCCAGTCCTCGATGGTCTCAACATCCTTGAGAGGACCGACTAGCAGCGCCTTATCCATGTCTTCCAGTTCCATATTCAATCCGTCACTATTGGCCTTTGTTGGTCAAAGTCAGGCGCCATGATAAAAGCGCGACTGGGTAACCTTTAACCTTGTGGTAATTGTTAACCAACCGGAGTGATTGGGCAACATATACCCAATTTAATATTTTGATATGAAATCAACCGCTGATAGAGCAAAACTATTGCTCAAAATGACAGGAACGAAAAAGACAAGCGCGCACGGCGGCGACTACGAGCGATGGAGAAATATTGCCAAGGGAATAATAAGAATTGGCACAGATGAAATTGACGTACTGGTCAGTATTTACCCGCAATATGCGCTATGGCTTGCAAGCGGTCAGATCGCACCAGAAAGCGGCCAGACCAGTCCCGAGTACGACGAAGCCAACCGAAACTTGACCAATCAAAACGCGGGATAGCGATCACCAAGGAAGTGGCTAGGCGCTGGTACGCCCGAAGGGAGAGGTAAGAGTGAAGGCTGATTGCGAAAACGCGCTTGAGAACATCAGAAAAAATCCAGCAGAAGCAGAGTAGTGCTTGAATAATTTAGGCGTCTTCATCACTACATAAGCTGATATTAGTGCAAGTATCAGGGCAGGAATTCCTGAAATAGGCCTTTTAAAGCACAGCTGGAAAAAATATCTACTCCAAGCAATTTCAGTTGCTCAGATTAGAGTCTACTGCCAATCGTGCTGACCGCTAAATTGTCTTGCCATGTGCTCGATGCTGGCAAGTAAAGCAGAAATCAAGGTTGCAAAAAACAAGAAAAATCAAAGAGCATAAAAGATAAAGTTAAATCATTAATTAGTTACGACACTAGTCGCCAAAGAGTCAGCCAGCAATTGCCCTGGTATCTATCGAAAGGAATTATAGTGAGCTACTTAATTCGCTGTGCCGGCCAGTTAACGGGCGAAAGAATAAATTCGAATTTAAAATTATTAGCGCCTGCTCTTTTAGTTGGCGGCTTTTTTATACCCTGCTCAAAGGCTACTGCCAGCATAATAGAAGTTGAGCCTAAGGTAACATATCATCACCCCGGCTGGGACGGCCCTATGGTGGGCGAAAAATTAGATGATGTGATTGCCCTTATAAATGCATGGCAAGAGGCGCAGTTCAATAAGTGCATCAATAAACCGGTGTATCAGTGCAGTAAAGGCATTGTTATCTCCGCTGAGGGAGCTGTGGTTTTTGGGAAAACTAATGGTGAATTTAATTACTACTCTCTGAAACGAACAAATTTCGGTCAAAACAGAAACGCTTCTGGTGTTGTAACTAGTGGCTCGTCACCTACTGGTGATCTTGGCGCAGAAGTAAGATGGTCTTGTCCAGAGACCCACTCCCGTAAGGCCGTATCGCTTGCTCCAAAAGAGGTCAAGCTAACATGCGTGCTCTCGGTATTAGATCCTCTTAAAAATGCAGGCCCTGCTGGGGACACTTGCCCAAGTCCTAATAAAGGGAATCCAATAAATATTTCTATTGGTAATAAATACCAAGAAGAATTCGACTTTCAATCATCAGGGCCTGCTGGCCTGAACTTTAGCCGTGCGTACAATAGCCTGCACGGATACTGGCGCCACAACTATTCTACACTGTTAGAAGTCGATGAAGTTCTGAAAAGAATGTACCTTACTAAAGACGGAGGGGTGCTTAGTATTTTCTATCTAAATAATGGGGTTGCCACATCGGAAGGTTTAGACTCAGGTAAGCTGAGCAAGATTTCTGGTAATTGGGTTTACACATCAGAAGAGAATGAACAGTCTATCTTCAACAGCTCTGGGCGATTGCTGCAACAGAAATACACTTCTGGCCTAGAGCGGAACTTTGTATACGACGGCAATAAGGTCATCGTCACGGATAATTTTGGCAATACACTGGAATTTACTGAGGGGCCCTACAATCAGCCGCTTAGCTTTAAGTCCGGCTTAGTGCAGGGTGCTTATAGTTATAACCCGAATAACAAGCTGGCTAAAGTTGAAACAACTATCGGTGAGGAGGTCAAAACTCGCCTTTACCACTATGAAGACAGCCGCAATGTAAATCTGCTCACCGGCATAACGGATGAACGCGGTATTCGCTATGCCACCTGGGCATACGATGATAAAGGCAGGGCAATTTCTAGCGAACATGCGAATGGTATTGAGAAAATCCTCATCAGCTACAACGCTGATGGTTCAAGCACTGTAACGAATGAGCTCGGCAAGAAAACACATTACAACTTCCAGACCTTTAAGGGCCTCAAGCGCATCATTGCGATCAGCGGGGAACCCTCAGCGAACTGCCCCAACAGCAACTCTAAATTCACGTACAACAGTAACGCTCAGCTGACGAGTAAAACTAATAACAAGGGCAACCGGACTACCTACATCTACAACTCTCGCAGTCTTGAAACCAGCCGTACCGAAGCCGCTGGCACGCCACAGGCGCGCACTATTACTACTGAGTGGCATCCCACTTTGTTTGTGCGCACCAAGGTTACAGAACCTACCCGTATTACTACCTACACCTACGACGCACAGGGGCGGCAGTTAAGCCAGTCCGTCACGCAGCGCTAAGAGCGGAAGGACCAGATTCTGATGAGTAATCTGCATAGCCTTATCTGCTCCAATCGTGTCAAGCACGCTGCAGATATAATCGAAGCACGATTAGACGTTTAATTCAGCGAGCGGCTTGGTTGTTAAGTTCGCATAAATACTTAAGGTATTTTATATCTTGTACAGGTTAAATTTGCCGTTTGGCTACAGTGCTAAGATTGGTGCGCTTTTTTGCTTTTTTGGTGCTCAGCTAGGAAGCGTGGCCGGTGCAAGCGCTACGGAATTCTATTGGACAAGGAGTGGTTCGCTAGAGCGCTATTCTTCAGCCACAGAGGCATGCTTGTCATATGTTTTTCACCCATCAGCTGGGGCAAAATTAGTAGGTCTTGAACCTGTCGGGTTATCCATAGGGCGACCGGAATACAATCATATGAACTGTCGCTGGTATTCGAAAACTATGGCTCATCCGCTGGGGGAGGAGCATTTTTACGGGGGCGCGTTTCGACAAGGAGTTTCTTGCAGCGTAGGACGTAGTTATAACTTAATAACAGGCCAGTGCACTTTTGATGGTGGCAAGGGTGATCCTGGCAGCGCTTGCGGTCCGGGCGGTAGTGGTGGTGGTGGTGGTCCATCAAGTAAAGGCCCTTCTATACTAGTTGGGAATCCTATAAATTTCGCTAATGGCAATAAGTATCAGCGGGAAGTTGATTATTATCATGGCGGCTTAGAATTTTCTCGAAATTATAATAGCCTAGACGCTTTGTGGCGTCATGGATACTCCGCACATCTACGCATTCATTCTTATGCGTTAGTCATGGTGCATTCCGATGGGCGTGAAGTTTTTTTCAAGCGTAACGGGGTATCTGTTATAGCTCCCGGCTCCGAGTATGGGGTGTTGGAGAAAGTAGAATCTGGCTGGGCATATAGGTCGCCACTTAAAGAAACTTTTAATTTTGACGAGCAAGGGCGGTTGTCTCGTATAGCCTTTTCCGGCGGATATAAGGAGTTTAGCTATAATTTATCGAGTGTGGAGGTAAGAGATAATTTAGGTCGAGTGTTGACTTTTAGTGTGCGGCCTGATGGTCAGCCAGCCAGCCTAAATGTAGAAGGCGTGAGTGTTGTGTACACGTATAATTCCGACAACCTGCTTGCTCAGGTAAAACGAACGCAGTCTGGGCAGGAAAGCCTTCGGAAATATCATTACGAAGATGTTCTCAATAGTAGCCTGCTCACTGGTATTACCGATGAGAAAGGGGCGCGTTACGCTAGTTGGTCTTACGATGAGCATGGTCGTGCAATTTCTAGCGAGCATGCCTATGGTGTTGAAAGAAATTTTATCGAGTATAAAAATAACTCATCGACGGTAACTAATGCATTCGGAAAGAAAACTGTTTATGAATTTAAAAATATTGCGGATGCGGTGCGAATAGTTTCTGTAAAAGGTGAGCCATCGGCTAATTGCCCAAGTAGCAACTCCACGTTTACATACGACGAACGTGGTTTGCTCAAAACCAAAGCCGACAACAAAGGCCACCTCACTACCTACGACTACAACACCCGTGGCCTAGAAGTTTCTCGCACTGAAGCAGCCGGCACACCTCAAGCGCGCACTATTACCACTGACTGGCATCCGACCCTGTTCCTGCCGGTCACGGTCACCGAACCTACCCGTACTACTACATACACCTACGACGCACAGGGCCGGCAGCTCAGCCAGTCCGTGACCCAGCGCTAAGAGCAGAAGGACCTGATGATGAATTTATTTATAAAACGCGTGAGCCTAATATCGCTCGCGCTGGCCGGCAGCTTTGTCTGGCCGTGTGCTCAGGCTACTGAGCGTAACTGGAGTTACACCTACAACAGCCTTGGCTTGATCGAAACAGCGGATGGCCCGCGCGCTGATGTGCAGGATGTCACCACTTACGCCTACAACGCCCAGGGTCATCTGACAACCGTTACCAATGCTCTTGGTCATATCGCCACGCTGTCTAGCTTCGACAACTACGGCAACCCACAGAGCCTGACCGATGCCAATGGCGTACAAACCAGCCTGACCTATACCCCGCAAGGTTGGTTAGCCTCAGCAAGTACGGCAGGCAGCATAACCAGCTTTGAGCATGATGCTGTTGGCCTGATTACCAAGGTCACCCGTGGTGATGGCAGCTGGTTGAGTTACACCTGGGATGATGCGCGCCGCCTGACCAAGATAACCAACAACCTTGGCGAGACCATCGAGTACAGCCTCGACGCCATGGGCAATCGAACTGCACAGCGGCTTAAGGATGCGTCCAGCAACCTGACCCAGCAGCAAACATGGGTGTATGACGAACTCGGCCGCTTACTGCGTTCGGTCGGTGCTGGCGGGCAAACTAGCGGCTACCAGTACGACCTTAACGACAATCCTACGGTCAGCACCAGCCCCAAACAGCACAGCAATACTCAGGCTTACGACGCCCTTGATCGACTGGTTAGCAATACAGACCCGCTCAATGGTGTAACCGCTTTGGCGTATGACACCCAGGACAACCTGACCCAGGTGCAAGATCCGCGTGGCGTTACCACTCAGTATCAGTACGACGGCCTCGGCAACCTCACCAAACTGATCAGCCCAGACAGTGGCACCACAACCTTTAGCCACGATGCTGCTGGTAATGTCATCAGAAAAACCGATGCCCGTGGTGTGGTCACCACCTACACCTATGACGCACTTAATCGCCTGACCGGTCGCCAGTATCCAGCCAGTCCAGCACTTAACGTGCAGTACCACTACGACATGACGGCCGATGGCAACAAAGGTATTGGTCGTCTTACGGCCGTACAGGACGCCAGCGGTGTGCTCGGTTATAGCTATGACGAGCGTGGCAATCTCATCGAACAACTGCGTTCGGTTGCGCTCAATAATGGCGATCACTACGACCGTCTCGGTTATGCCTATGACGGTGCCAACCAACTGGCCCGCATCGACTACCCGCAGGGCTTTAGAATCCTTTACCCGCGTAATTCAGCCGGCCAGGTCAGTCAGGTGCAATTACAGGTCGGTAGCGGTCAGCCAAGTGGTTTTGCCAGTGGCATTAGTTATCTGCCTTTTGGTCCGCTGAAAAATCTCACTTGGGCCAATGGTGTGAGCCTTAGCCGCAGCTATGACCAGGACTACCGTCTGACCGAACAAACCGTGGGTGGCTGGAACAGCACTTACGGCTATGACGCTAACAGCAATATCACCACGCTCAACAGTAGCCTGCTCGGTGACCTCAACTACAACTACGATGCCCTGGATCGTCTAACGGCTGAGCAGCGCGCTGATCGACAGCAAACCTACAGCTACGACGCCGTAGGTAATCGCACAGGCAAAACCATCACACCTATCGCTAATGGTGAAGCGCAGACCAGCACGCAGCAAACCTACCAGTACGCCAGCAACAGCAACCGCTTGACCCAGATTGGTGCGCAGGCTGTTAGCACTGATGCAGTTGGCAACCTGACTCAGGATCGCGCTAACCGTGAGCTGGTATATGACGCACAGAACCGACTGACTAGCGTCAAGCTCGACGGCAACACCGTGGCTGAGTTTCGCTACAACGCTTTGGGCCAGCGTACCCACAAGATCAGTGCGCAAGGCACCACCACCTTCCTATACGGGCCGGATGGTCAGCTATTGGGGGAGCAGCAGTTCAACAGCCAAGGCAGTAAGCTCAGTGCCCAGTACTACATCTGGCTCGACAGCATGCCGCTGGGTGGAGTGAGTATTACTTTTGATGGTCAAGGCGCTATTGCTAGCAGCGAGCCGTTCTACTTGCACAGTGATCACTTGAACACGCCGCGTATGGCTACTAACCAAACTCAACAGAAAGTTTGGCAATGGCAATCGGATGCATTTGGAGTGGGCCAAGCCAGCGGTAGTTTGGCAATTAACCTGCGTTTCCCTGGGCAGTACTTCGATCAGGAAAGCGGACTGCACTACAACTACTTCCGCGATTACGATCCCGAGACCGGGCGCTATGTCGAAAGCGATCCGATTGGATTGGCGGGTGGCCTGAATACCTACGGGTACGTCGATAGCAACCCTATCAAATGGGTTGACTTTCATGGCTTATCAAAAACCCAAGACCCTCGCAATGGTAATGATCAAATCCTATTAGATTTAAAGGATGCAGCTCGAAGAGATGATCGAGACGCAATATTAAAAATTGAGCAAGATGCAAAAAATGGCGTGTATGGTGAACTCTCTAAAGAGCGTGCAAAAAATGTAAAAGGATGGTGTAAAATCGCTAAAGACGGACGCCTCCTTAAAAGCCTATTAGGTGTAACAGTTATTAATGCACTAGCCCCAAGTGCTCAAAGAGCATGCGAAATAGACCCAACTAGTGACGCATGCTAAAGGTGAAAATTATGAGTCGTTATGCTGCAGAATTACTTTTTTATTTCGTCAATTCCGGAAGCATATCTGCAAAAAAGAAAATATGTGAACGAAAAATAATTTTACTTGACGAGACCGATGAAGAAGTAGCTTATTGCGCGGCTCTAGAGAAGGGAAAGGCTGAAGAGTTTTCTTTTTTGGATGGCGCCGATACTGTTGATTATCTTTTTCTTGGCATCACGGAGCTAATCTCTCTCGAAAGCGAGGATGATGACGTAGCGTGGGCCTGCTATGAAGAAAAGCTTTCCCCCCTAGAGAGGATAAGCAAGCTAATACCTGAAAAATCAAAACTGAAAGCATTTAGATCTTTCAGTAAAAAAGGCAAAATTAAATTGCTTAATTAACTTCAGTAAATAACTTCCCCGAGTCCCCTGACCGTTCCAGCAGAAATTCCGGTGTTTTTTTGCCTATGTTACTGAGTCAGATGGATAGGCCTGCCCAGGCAGCAAGGAAGGCAGACCTCGATCAAATTTTCCCAGCAGGGTGTTCAGACCTTTCGGCTCAGGGTGTCAGGTGAGACCAGCAGGGTGTTCACGTTGGACCAGCGCCTACACTTGCCGAGCATTGCCCGTAAGTGTCGATATTCTGTCGAAAAAAAAGACGCAAATAGACCCCTAACGGCCAAAATCGTAAAGGTGAACGCCTGAAATGGCGCAGATAGGCGGGGAATGACATAGGCCACCCGATACTTTAGACTATCCAGTCCGCTCGCCCATTTGGGCCCAGCTCTATTACGCATTTGCTACGAGGAACACCATGGCCCGCGTTACCGTCGAAGATTGCCTGGATCACGTTGATAACCGCTTCGAGCTGGTCATGCTCGCTACCAAGCGTTCGCGCCAACTGGCTACCGGTGGCAAAGAGCCGAAGCTGGCTTGGGAAAATGACAAGCCGACCGTAGTCGCGCTGCGCGAAATCGCTGCTGGCCTGATGAGCTACGACGTCATCGCCCAAGACGATATCGTCGAAGAAGAACCACTGTTTGCTGCATTCGAGGAAGAGGCTAACGAGCCTCTGTAAGCCTATGCCGGGTCGACGTCGTCAGGCGCAGGGTCATCTGAATCGGCAAGGGGAACGCCCATGCCGAGCATAGACGCCCTCGCCGACAGACTTTCGACCTACCTCGACGGCGACCAGGTCAATCTGGTTCGCCGCGCTTACTTCTACGCCGAACAAGCCCACGACGGCCAACGCCGCCGCAGCGGCGAAGCCTACGTCACCCATCCCCTGGCGGTGGCGAGCATCCTGGCTGACATGCACATGGACCATCAGAGCCTGATGGCCGCGATGCTGCATGACGTGATCGAAGACACCGGTATCGCCAAGGAAGCCCTGGACGCCCAGTTCGGCGAATCCGTGGCGGAACTGGTCGATGGGGTCAGCAAACTGACCCAGATGAACTTCGAGACCAAAGCCGAGGCCCAGGCCGAGAATTTCCAGAAGATGGCCATGGCCATGGCCCGCGATATCCGGGTGATTCTGGTCAAGCTGGCCGACCGCCTGCACAACATGCGCACTCTGGAAGTGCTGTCCGGCGAAAAACGCCGACGCATCGCCAAGGAAACCCTGGAAATCTACGCACCGATTGCCAACCGTCTGGGCATGCACAGCATGCGCATCGAGTTCGAAGACCTGGGCTTCAAGGCCATGCACCCGATGCGCTCCGAGCGCATCCGCACAGCGGTCAAGCGTGCTCGGGGCAACCGCAAGGAAATCGTCAACAAGATCGAAGAGTCGATCACCCACTGCCTGGCCCGCGAAGGCATGGAAGGCGAGGTGATGGGCCGCGAGAAGCACCTCTACGGCATCTACCAGAAGATGCGCGGCAAGCGCCGGGCGTTCAACGAAATCATGGACGTCTACGCCTTTCGCATCGTCGTCGACAAGGTCGACACCTGCTACCGCGTGCTCGGTGCCGTGCACAACCTGTACAAGCCCCTGCCCGGTCGCTTCAAGGATTACATCGCAATCCCCAAGGCCAACGGCTACCAGTCGCTGCACACCACGCTGTTCGGCATGCACGGCGTACCGATCGAAATCCAGATCCGCACCCGCGAGATGGAAGAGCTGGCCAACAACGGCATTGCCGCGCACTGGCTGTACAAATCCAACGAGGAAGACCAGCCCAAGGGCAGCCACGCCCGCGCGCGGCAGTGGGTCAAGGGCGTGCTGGAGATGCAGCAACGCGCCGGTAACTCGCTGGAATTTATCGAAAGCGTGAAGATCGACCTGTTCCCCGACGAGGTCTACGTGTTCACGCCCAAGGGCCGCATCATGGAGCTGCCGAAAGGCTCCACGGCGGTCGACTTTGCTTACGCCGTGCACACCGATGTCGGCAACACCTGTATCGCCTGCCGCATCAACCGCCGCCTGGCGCCGCTGTCGCAAGCCCTGGAAAGCGGCTCGACGGTGGAAATCGTCACCGCCCCGGGTGCACGACCAAACCCGGCCTGGCTGAGCTTTGTGGTCACCGGCAAGGCGCGCACACATATTCGCCATGCGCTGAAACTGCAGCGCCGCTCGGAGTCCATCAGCCTCGGCGAACGCCTACTGAACAAGGTACTGGCCGGCTTCGACAGCCGCGTCGACAAGCTCTCGCCCGAGCGGGTGCAGGCAGTGCTCGCCGAATACCATCAGGACGTCATCGAAGACCTGTTGGAAGACATAGGCCTGGGTAACCGCATGGCCTATGTGGTGGCGCGCCGCCTGCTGAGTGACAGCAACGAAGCGCTGCCGAGCAGCGAAGGGCCACTGGCGATTCGTGGCACCGAGGGCCTGGTGCTGAGCTACGCCAAGTGTTGTACGCCGATTCCAGGCGACCCAATTGTCGGCCACCTGTCCGCTGGCAAAGGCATGGTGGTGCACCTGGACAGCTGCAAGAACATCGGCGAGATCCGCCACAACCCGGAAAAATGCATCCAGCTGTCCTGGGCCAAGGACGTTACCGGCGAGTTCAATGTCGAACTGCGCGTCGAACTTGAGCACCAGCGCGGCCTGATCGCCCTGCTGGCCGGCAGCGTGAATGCTGCCGACGGCAATATCGAGAAGATCAGCATGGACGAGCGCGATGGCCGTATCAGCGTCGTGCAGCTGGTGGTCAGCGTGCATGACCGCGTGCATCTGGCGCGGGTGATCAAGAAGCTGCGCGCCCTGACCGGGGTAATCCGCATCACCCGCGCGCGCGCCTGATCCGCCAATAACAAAATTGCACAGCCAATCCGCCGCCAGCTGTACTTTGACAGCCGCTGTGGCTTTCACCCAACCTAGGCAATCTAACTGGCAGTGCGCCATACGCGCCGCAGTGTTCTTCCACCTCACCTTTGCAGGAGTTCCCATGAGCAAGAGCGTTATCACCAGCGACAAGGCCCCGGCCGCTATCGGCACCTACTCCCAGGCGATCAAGGCGGGCAACACCGTGTACATGTCCGGGCAGATCCCGCTGGACCCGAAAACCATGGAGCTGGTGGAAGGCTTTGAAGCCCAGACCGTGCAGGTATTCGAGAACCTCAAAGCCGTAGCCGAAGCCGCTGGCGGTTCGTTCAAGGACATCGTCAAGCTGAACATATTCCTCACCGACCTATCGCACTTCGCCAAGGTCAATGAAGTCATGGGCCGTTACTTCGAACAGCCCTACCCGGCCCGCGCAGCCATCGGCGTAGCCGCACTGCCGCGTGGCTCGCAGGTAGAAATGGACGCTATTCTGGTTCTCGAATAAGTCCCTTGGCGGGGCAACTGCCCCGCCCTTCCCTCTGAGGACGCCCCATGCGCTGCCTGTTTGTTGCTTTGCTCACCGGCGTCCTGCTCAGCGGTTGCGCCAGCCCTTCGCCCGACCCCAGCGGCACCTGGATCAATCAGGCAGCCATTGAAGCTGCCGTCGAAGGCGGCAACCTGCGTGAAGCCCTGCTGGCCTACGGCCCCAATCTGGAATGGCAGCTCGACAACCCGCGTCAGCTGGCCAGCTTTAGCAATGGTTTCGAACGCGGTGAAGGCAGCTTCGAGCGCCAGGCCGACGGCCAGCTGCGCGTGCACTTCTACGGCGACTTTCAGGAAAGCCTGAGGCTCAGCGGCGATCAGCTGGTTCAGGCGCAGAGCGACACCTGGCCGGAACAACGCTTTGTCCGCGCCCCTGCCGCGCCTGGCCCGCTTGCGCCGCCGGGAAGCAGCTTCGAGCAGGCGTTGTACAGCGCTTACCTGGGCGGCACCTGGCTGATCAAGGAAGGCCTGGGCGAAGGCGGCCTGGTGCTGTTCCAGGCTGATGGCAGCCTGCAGGGCCTGCCAGGCGCCGAGCGTTATGCCTTGTGTCTGGCAGGTGACTGCGCGGCCATGAGCGGCGAGTTCGATAGCCTCTGGCTGCAACTGGGCGACCAGGGGCAGAGCTGGCTATTCGAGCGCGAAGGCAATCAGCTGCGCGTCTTCGAAGCGCTCAATCGCTCACAGATCGATGAAATGCCCAACTACTACAAAGGCCAGCAGCGCTGGCTGCTGGTCAAACGCTAGGCCGATCCGAACGCTACAACTGCTGCAGAATCGCCCGGTAACCCTCGCGATAGCTCGGGTACTGCGGCGTCCAACCCAAGGCGCGGGCGCGGGCGTTGCTACAGCGCTTGCTGCCGGAGCGGCGTACCGTCGACTGCTCGGACCAATGGCTGACCTCCAACTGATCGCGCAACCAAGCCACCACCTCATGCAGCGGCGCCGGCTGATCGTCGACGCCGATATAGCAGTCATCCAGCGCCACACCCCGGGCATCGGCCTGCAGCAGATAGGCCAGTAGCCCAGCCGCGTCATCGACATGGATGCGGTTGCCGTAAAGCGGCGGCTCACTGACTACCCGATAACCCTGGCGCACCTGCTTGAGCAACCATTCGCGGCCTGGACCGTAGATGCCGGTGAGGCGTACCAGGCTGGCGGGCAGCCCGCTATGCAACGCCAGCTGCTCGGCCTCACGCATGATCCGCCCGGAGTAGCTATCGGCTTCTGCGGGAGAGCTTTCATCCACCCATTCACCGAGCTGTTGGCCATACACGCCGCTGCTGGAGACAAACAGCAGGCGCTTGGGCCGTTGGCCCTGGTGCGCCAGCCAACCCAGTACGCGGCGCAGGCCGTCGACATAGGCGGCGCGGTAGCCGGCCTCATCGTGCTCGGTGGCGGCCGCGCAATACACCAGGTAATCCAACGGTTCGCTCGGCCAGGCGGCCGGGCAGGCGTCGGCATGCAGATCACCGGCAACCGGGCGAATGCCCTGTGGCAACAGTGCCACGCTGCGGCGCAGGCCATATACCGTCCAGCCCACAGCGTTCAGCTGCTGACCCAAACGGCTGCCAACATCACCACAGCCGGCGATCATCAGTGTCTTACTCATCGTTGCGTATTCCTTAGGGTCTGTTGCTTATCAGGGCAACAGTGCCACCAAGCCGGCCTGTTGCACCAGCTCCAACAGCGGCTGTGGATACACACCGAGGAAGAACGCCAGCACGGCGACGAACAGCAGCATCATGCCGCCGGCGCGCTGCGCCCAGTTAAACGGCGCATCGTGACGGCGCAGGTTCGGCTCGACCATAAACAAGGTGACCATCACCCGCAGGTAATAGAACACGCCGATGGCGCTGCCAATTACCAGGGCGGCGAGCAGCCACCATTGCTGCGATTGCACGCCGGCAGCGACCACGTAGAACTTACCGATAAAGCCAGCCGTCAGCGGAATACCGGCCAGTGACAGCATCATCACGGTGAGCACCGCCGTCAGGTACGGACGGCGCCAGAACAGACCACGGTATTCGTACAGGGCATCGGCATCACGGCCGTTGTAGGGCGTCGACATCAGGGTGATCACGCCGAACGCACCCAGACTGGTCAGCACATAGGTGGCCAGATACACGCCAACCGCTTCCACGGCCAAGCCCTTGCTGGCGATCAACGCGACCAGCAGGTAGCCAAAGTGAGCGATGGAGGAATAACCGAGCAGGCGCTTGAGGTTGTTCTGCAACAGTGCCAGCAGGTTGCCGAAGATGATCGAGGCGATGGCGATTAGCGTCAGCAGATCATTCAGCCAGCCGCCTGCGGTGGCCGGCGACATCTGATACAGACGCAGCAGCACGGCAAACACCGCGACCTTACTGGCCGTGGCGAGGAAGGCTGCGACTGGAGCAGGGGCGCCCTCGTAAACGTCCGGCGTCCACAAGTGGAACGGCACCAGCGACAGCTTGAAAGACAGACCAATCAGCATCATGCCCACGCCCAAATGCGCCAGCATGCTCGGCAGGCCATCGGCAGCCAACTTGGCGCCGATACCGGCGAAGGTCAGGTTGCCCGACTCGGCATACAGCAGGGCCATGCCGAACAGCAGAAACGCCGAACCGGCGGCGGACAGCACCATGTACTTGATGCCGGCTTCCAGCGAACGCTTGTTGAAGAAGGCGTAAGCGATCATGCCGTAGGTCGGCACCGAGAGCAGTTCCAGGCCGATAAACAGGCCAGCCAGATGCTGCGCGCTGACCAGCACCAGACCACCGGCGGCAGACAGCAGCATCAGCAGGTACAACTCTTCGCGGTTACCCGGGTAACCCTTGCCGGACTCGCCGCCCAGGTAGGCGTGGGTCAACGTCACACAGGCCAGGGTCGCGGCCAGCACCAGGGCCATGTAGTAGCAGGCGAATTTATCCACCAGCAGCAGTGGGGTGACCTCGATGGGCGTTACGCCCAGGGCCGGCAGCAGTGACAGCAAGGCCAGGTTAAGGCCCAGCACCGAGAGGCCGAAGGTCAGCGTGTGGTTGCGCTTCCAGGCGATGGCCAGCATCACCAGCACCACCGTGGCACTGGTGATCAGCAGCGGCAGCAGCGCGATAAAGTGTTGAGTCGTGAATTCCATACGCTACTTACCGGGCCGGAACAGGTTGATTGAGGGCACTACCCAGCCACTGCTGCACGCCTTGCATGCTGGCGGCGGAGGTGTCGAGCACCGGCTGCGGGTAAACACCAAGCAGGATCAGCAGCACGGCCAGGCCGAGCACCATGCTCAGTTCGCGCAGCTGCAGGCCAGGCAAGGCAGTTTCCGCCTTGGCCGGGCCAAAGTAGGCGCGGTGAATCATGATCAGCGCGTAGACCGAACCGAATACCAGGCCGGTGGCCGCCACCACAACGACCCACGGCGCGCTCTGGAAGCTGCCAAGCAGGATCAGGAACTCGCCGACAAAGTTACCAGTGCCCGGCAGGCCCAGCGCCGCAGCGGCAAAGAACAGGCTCAGCGCCGGCAGCCAGGGCATGCGCGCCCAGATGCCACCCATCTCGCGCATATCACGAGTATGCAGGCGCTCGTACAGCTGACCGCAGAGGATAAACAGCGCCGCAGCGGACAGGCCATGCGCGAGCATCTGCACCACCGCGCCCTGCAGGGCGATCTCGCTGGCGGAATAGATGGCGATCAGCACAAAGCCCATGTGCGACACGCTGGAATAGGCCACCAGACGCTTGATATCGGTCTGCGCGAACGACAGCAGCGCGCCGTAGATGATGGCGAACACGCCAAGCCACTGGGCGATCGGTGCAAACTCTGCCGAGGCATTGGGGAACAGCGGCAGGGCAAAGCGCATCAGGCCGTAGGCAGCGGTTTTCAGCAGGATACCGGCCAGGTCTACCGAACCGGCTGTCGGCGCCTGAGCGTGGGCGTCCGGCAGCCAGGAGTGAAACGGCACCACCGGAAACTTCACTGCGAAGGCGATAAAGAAGCCGAGCATCAGGATGTACTCGGTGCCGGCCGCCATCTTGGTGTTGAGTAGATCGGCGTAGTTGAAGGTCAGCACGCCGGTTTGGTCAAAGTGCACAAACACCAGGCCGAGAATCGCCAGCAGCATAATCAGGCCGCTGGCCTGGGTGAAGATAAAGAACTTGGTGGCGGCGGTGATGCGGGTCTTGCCGTCACTGCCGCTATGACCCCAGAGCGCGATGAGGAAATACATCGGCACCAGCATCATTTCCCAGAAGAAGAAGAACAGGAACAGGTCGACAGCGAGGAACACGCCGACCACGCCGCCGAGAATCCACATCAGGTTGAGGTGGAAGAAGCCGACGCGGTTCTGAATCTCGTTCCACGAGCACAGCACCGATAGCACACCGAGCAGGCCGGTGAGGCTGATCATCAGCACCGACAGGCCGTCCAGCGCCAGGTGCACGCTGATGCCGAAGCGCTCGATCCACGGCACTTGGAACTCAGCCGCCCACTGCGGCGCAGCACCCGGAGCCGGGGCCAGGCTGAAGTCGCCAGTGGCCCACAGCCACAGGCCCAGACCGAACAGCAGGGCCATGGTCAGCAGGGCGATCCAGCGCGGCAGGGTGTTGCCGAAACGCTCGAGCTGCCAGCACAGCAGGCCGCCGATAAAGGGGATCAGGATTAGCCAGGGCAGAATCATGACGGGCTATTTTCCTTAATTCAGAAACAGGAGAACGGCGAGCACCAGCACGGCGCCCCCGGCTATCGATGTGGCGTACCAACGCACCTGGCCGGTCTCGCTGCTGGCCAGCAAGGCGTTGCCGCCTCGCGCCAGACGCGGAATCAGGCCAATGCTGCGGTCAATCGGGTCACGCCCGAGCAACCGGCACAGCAGCAGGTACGGCTGCACAAACAGCTTGTCGTAGAGCCAGTCGAAGCCCCAGGCCGCGAACCACCAGGCCGAGAGGAAGCGCCCCGGCGCACTCTGCGCCACCGCAGTGGCGAAACTGCGTTTGCCGAGGAACAGCAGTGCGGCCAGAACGATGCCAATGATCGCGATGGCCCCGGAGGCGATTTCCAGGCTGTGCTTGGCCTCACCGCCAGCATGGCCAACGCTTTGCGGCAGCACACCGGCCAGCGGCGGGCTGATCAGCGCACCGACGAAGGTCGACAGCACGATCAGGGTTACCAGCGGCAGCCAGTGAGCGACGCCATGGCCAGCATGGGCCTCGGTCTTCTGCTCGCCATGGAAGGCGATAAAGATCAGACGGAAGGTGTAGAGCGAGGTCAGGAAGGCGCCCGCCAGGCCGGCATAGAGCAACCACTGATGACCACTGGCAAAGGCTTCCCAGAGGATCTCGTCCTTGGAGTAGAAGCCGGCAGTGATCAGCGGCAGCGCCGCCAGGGCCGCACCGCCGACGATAAAGCTGGCGTAGGCCAGGGGCAATTTCTTCCACAGGCCGCCCATCTTGAAGATGTTCTGCTCATGGTGGCAGGCGTTGATCACCGCACCGGATGCGAGGAACAACAGGGCCTTGAAGAAGGCGTGGGTCATCAGGTGGAAGATCGCCGCGTCCCAGGCGCCAACGCCCAGGGCAAGGAACATGTAGCCGATCTGGCTCATGGTCGAGTAGGCAAGGATGCGCTTGATGTCGGTCTGCACCAGCGCGGCGAAGCCGGCCAGCACCAGGGTCACGCCGCCAACGATACCGACCAGCTCGAGAATCTCCGGGGTCAGCAGGAACAGGCCGTGAGTCCGCGCGATCAGGTAAACGCCGGCGGTAACCATGGTCGCCGCGTGGATCAGTGCGGAAACCGGGGTCGGACCGGCCATCGCATCGGCCAGCCAGGTTTGCAGCGGCAGCTGAGCAGATTTACCCACCGCGCCGCCGAGCAGCATCAGCGTGGCGATCCACAGCCAGCTGTCGCCTTCCACGTACTTCTGCGGTGCCAGCGCCATCAACTCCTGAATATTCAGGGTGCCCAGATGGAGGAACAGGATAAACAGGCCGATGGCCATAAACACGTCGCCGATACGGGTGACGATAAAGGCCTTGAGCGCCGCGTTACCGTTGGCGGTGTGCTTGAAGTAGAAGCCGATCAGCAGGTAGGAGCACAGCCCCACGCCTTCCCAGCCGAAGTACAGCACCAGCAGGTTATCGCCCAGCACCAGCAGCAACATGCTGAAGATGAACAGGTTGGTGTAGGCGAAGAAGCGCGAGTAGCCCTCTTCACCGCGCATATACCAGCTGGCGAACAGGTGGATCAAAAAGCCCACACCGGTGACCACGCCGAGCATGGTCAGCGACAGGCCGTCCAGGTACAGGGTGAAGCTTGGCGCAAAACCGGCCACGCTCATCCACTGCCACAACACCTGGGTAAACACGCCGTTTGCCGGCGGATTAAGGTTGAACTGAACGATCACCCAGGCCGCCGTCAGTGCGGATAGGCCCACCGAGCCAACACCGATAAGCGCAGACAGGTTTTCGGAGAAACGCCCGCGCGAAAAGGCCAGAAGAAACCAGCCCAGCAGCGGAAATACACAGGTCAGGAATAGAAGGTTCATCCGCGCATCTCGCTGGCAGCGTCGACATCGAGGGTGTTGAAGCGGCGATACAGCTGCAACAGGATCGCCAGGCCGATACTGGCTTCGGCGGCGGCCAGAGTGATCACCAGGATAAACATCACCTGGCCATCAGGCTGGGCCCAACGGCTGCCCGCCACCACAAAGGCCAGGGCGGTAGCATTCATCATCACTTCTAGGCTCATCAGCACAAACAGGATATTGCGCCGCACCATCAGGCCAATCAGGCCCAGGCTGAACAGCACGCCGGCCAACGCCAGGCCGTGCTCCAGGGGAATCGCATTCATGCCGTTGGCTCCTTGGCATCGTGACGGCCGAGGTGATAGGCCGCGACTAGCGCAGCGAGCAGCAGCATCGAAGCCAACTCCACCGCCAGCAGGTAAGGCCCGTACAGGGCGATACCGACGGCTTTGGCATCAATCGTCTGCAAACCGAGGGCCGCACCACTGGGCGACTGAAACAGCACATAGAGCAATTGCCCCAGCAACAACGCCGAGAGAATCGCCGGGCCGGTCCAAATACCCGGCGTCAGCCACTGGCGCTCTTGCTCGACCGCCGCAGGGCCGAGGTTGAGCATCATCACCACAAACACGAACAGCACCATGATCGCGCCGGCGTAAACGATGATTTCCAGGGCGCCAGCAAACGGCGCGCCGAGGGCGAAGAAGGTCATCGCCACTGCCAGCAGCGAGAGAATCAGATACAGCAGGGCATGCACCGGATTGCTCGCGGTGATCACCCTGAATGTGGCCGCCACGGCAACGCCGGCGGCGAGGTAGAAAGCGAATTCCATGTCCCCTCCTTAGGGCAGCAGGCCTTTGACGTTGATCGGCTCGGCTTCATTCTGCGCAGCACCTTTCGGCTTGCCGGCAATGGCCATCCCGGCGACGCGGTAGAAGTTGTAGTCCGGGTTCTTGCCCGGGCCGCTGATCAGCAGGTCTTCCTTCTCGTACACCAGGTCCTGGCGCTTGAACTCACCCATCTCGAAATCCGGAGTGAGCTGGATCGCCGTGGTCGGGCAAGCTTCTTCGCACAGGCCGCAGAAGATGCAGCGCGAGAAGTTGATGCGGAAAAAATCCGGGTACCAGCGGCCATCCGGGGTTTCCGCCTTCTGCAGCGAAATGCAGCCCACTGGGCAGGCCACCGCACACAGGTTGCAGGCCACGCAGCGCTCTTCGCCGTCGGGGTCGCGGGTCAGGACGATGCGCCCGCGATAGCGTGGCGGCAGGTACACCGCCTCTTCCGGGTATTGCAGGGTGTCGCGCTTGCGAAAGCCATGGCTGAAGACCATGACCATGCTGCGCAGTTGGGTGTAGGTGCCGTGCACCACATCCCGTATGTATTTGAACATTCTGTGGTTCTCCTTACTGGGCCGCGGCCAGCACGAATGCGCCGGTCACCAGCAGGTTGATCAGGGTCAGCGGCAGGCAGAACTTCCAGCTGAAGGCCATGACCTGGTCATACCGTGGGCGCGGAATCGAGGCGCGCAGCAGGATGAAGATCATGATGAAGAAGCAGGTTTTCAGGGCGAACCAAAAAAACGGAATCTGCGGCAGGATGCCAAACGGCCCGTGCCAACCGCCGAAGAACAGGGTTACCAGCAGCGCCGAGATGGTGATGATGCCGATGTATTCGCCAACGAAGAACATGCCCCATTTCATCCCGGCATATTCGATGTGGTAACCATCGGCCAGCTCCTGCTCGGCTTCCGGTTGGTCGAAGGGGTGACGGTGAGTCACTGCCACGCCGGCGATAAAGAAGGTACAGAAGCCGAAGAACTGCGGAATGATGAACCAGAGGTTTTCCGCCTGGTAATCGACGATGTCGCGCATGTTGAACGAGCCAACTTGAGCGACGATGCCCATTAGCGCCAGCGCCAGAAACACCTCGTAGGACACCGTCTGCGCCGAGGCGCGCAGCGCACCAAGCAGAGCGAACTTGTTGTTACTCGCCCAGCCAGCGAACAGCACGGCATACACCGACAGCCCAGCCATGGCAAAGAAGAACAGGATGCCGATATTCAGGTCCGCCACGCCCCAGTTCGGCGTGATCGGGATAATCGCAAAAGCCATCAACATGGCGGCGAAGGCGATCATCGGTGCGAGGATAAAGATGAACTTGTCAGCGAACGGCGGCGTCCAGTCCTCCTTGAAGAACATCTTGATCATGTCCGCTGCGATCTGGAACATGCCGAACGGCCCGACCCGGTTGGGACCGTAGCGGTCCTGCCACCAGCCCAGCAGGCGCCGCTCGACAAAGCTCAGCAGCGCGCCACAGACCACCACCACCAGCAGAATCACGATGGCCTTGAGTACGGCGATCAGCACGTCCAGCACTTCGGGGGTCAGCCAACTCATTGCGCGGCCTCCTCAATGCGGGTGACCACGCTACCTGCGATCAGCGCCGGCATGCCCACCAAGCCCACCGGCAAGCCGACCACACCGATGGCCAGCTCTTCGGTGATCTGCAACGGCAGACGCAGGGTCTGCCCGGCGACTGTCAGGCTCAGCAGCGCGCCATCATTCACGCCCAGGCGATCCGCTTCGGCCTTGGCCAGCAGCGCGTAAGGTGCGGGAATGCGCTCTTGCAGCGGCGCGGCGCCGGCGGAGGTTTCCTCACTGCCGAACAGGTGATGCAGCGCCACGGCCTGCAAGGTGCCCGGTGCCGGGTTAAAGGCGGCCGGGACACTGAACCAGGGCAGCACTGCGCCTTTGGCTTCCAGCAGACGCACACCAGGATCACCGGCACGCAGATGGCCGCCGACTTCGTCCTGGAACTTGTTCCAGGCCTGCGGCGAGTTCCAGCCCGGCGACCAGGCGAATGGAATCTGCTGACGATCTTCCTTGCTGCCGGAATAGCCTTCCATGGAGAAGGCAAACGCCGAATCCTGATCCTGCGGCTGACGCGGCTCGTGCACGCTGATATTGGCGCGCATGGCGGTGCGACCGCTATAACGGTGCGGCTCACGGGCCAGCTTGAGGCCCTTGATGCGGAAGGTGGCGTTGGGCGCGGCTTCACCGATGCGTGCCAGCAAGCTGTTGCTGGCAGCAACGGCAGCGGTCACCGCATCCAGCTGAGTCCAGTCGAGCGGCTTGCCCTGCAAGGTGCTGTGCAGCGCATGCAGCCAGCGCCAGCCTTCGCGAATCAGAATATTGGCGTCGTAGTAGCTCGGTTCGAACACCTGGAAGAAGCGCTGGGCGCGGCCTTCGAAGCTGACCAGGGTGCCATCGCCTTCGGCGAAGCTGGCCACCGGCAGCAGCAGATGGGCTTTTTCGCTGGTGGCGGTGTGCTGATGGTCGGCGACGATCACCAACTTGGCGGCTGCCAATGCGGCATCAACCTGAGCTGCAGCGGCGCGGCGGTACAGGTCGTTTTCCAGCACGATCACGGCATCGGCCTGGCCGGACGTCAGCGCCTGCAGCGCAGCATCGACAGACCTCCCCCCACACTCTTCACCCAAAAGCAGGGCCAGGCCCATGCTGTTGGCTTCCGGCACCACCAGGCTGATGGAGGCGTTCTTTTCGCGATTCTTTAGCGCGCTGGCGATATTCGCTGCTGCTTCGATCAGGCTCTTCTCACCAAGAGAGGCGCCGGAGACGATCAGCGGACGCTTGGCTTCTAGTAGCGCTTCGGCAATCAACTGCACCAGCTCGCCGACATCCGCATCCAGGCCGTTAACCGCTGGCGCGCTCGGGTCGATGGCGTGGGCCACGGCGAAACCGATACGCGCCAGGTCAGCCGGGGCCGCATGCACGCAGGCTTCGGCAATGTCATCCAGACGCGTGGCGGTAACGCTGGCGATAAATAGCGGATGCAGCGCGTCCTGAGCGACGTTCTGCACGGCAGCCATGTGCCAGTCCTGAATTTTCATCGACGCGGCGATTTCAGTGGCTTTGCCCTTGACCGTCTGACGCAGGGCCAGGGCCAGGCGTGCGGCGGTCTGGGTGAGGTCTTCACCGAGGATAAACACCGCGTCGTGCAGCTCGACTTCACGCAGGGTCGGCACCGGCAGCGGGCCGTTCTGCAGGATGTCGCGGATCAGGCGGATATTGTCCAGCTCGCCCGCGGCGATACCGGAGTAGTAGTTGGCCTCGCCGACCAGCTCGCGCAGGGCGAAGTTGCTTTCCAGGCTGGCGCGCGGCGAGCCGATGCCGATTACCCGTTTGCCCTTGAGCAGCTCGGCGGCCTTGTCCAGCGCAGCGTCGATGCCGAGCTTTGCGCCACCGTCTTTATTCACCAGCAGCGGCTGACGCGGGCGATCACTGCGGTTGACGTAGCCGTAACCGAAACGGCCACGATCGCAGAGGAAGTACTGGTTCACATCGCCGTTGAAGCGGTTTTCGATGCGGCGCAGTTCGCCGTAGCGCTCGCCGGGGCTGGTGTTGCAGCCGCTGGCGCAGCCGTGGCAGATGCTCGGGGCAAACTGCATGTCCCACTTGCGGTTGTAGCGCTCGGAGTGAGTCTTGTCGGTGAACACACCGGTCGGGCAGACCTCGACCAGGTTGCCGGAGAACTCGCTTTCCAGCACGCCGTCTTCCACGCGGCCGAAGTACACGTTGTCGTGCGCGCCATACACGCCCAGATCAGTGCCGCCGGCGTAATCCTTGTAGTAGCGCACGCAGCGGTAGCAGGCGATGCAGCGGTTCATCTCATGCCCAATAAACGGGCCGAGCTGCTGGTTCTGGTGGGTGCGCTTGGTGAAGCGATAACGGCGCTGGTTGTGGCCGGTCATCACCGTCATGTCCTGCAGGTGGCAATGGCCGCCCTCCTCGCACACCGGGCAGTCGTGCGGGTGGTTGGTCATCAGCCACTCGACGACGCTGGCGCGGAACGCCTTGGATTCTTCATCGTCGATGCTGATCCAGGTGTTGTCGGTGGCCGGCGTCATGCACGACATGACGATGCGCCCGCGCGTATCGTTTTCATCGGTGTACTGCTTGACCGCGCACTGGCGGCAGGCGCCGACGCTACCGAGCGCCGGGTGCCAGCAGAAGTAAGGGATATCGAGACCGAGGGACAGGCAGGCCTGCAGCAGGTTGTCCGCCCCATCGACTTCGAAATCTTTGCCGTCTACGTGGATAGTGGCCATGGTTCAGGTTTCTTCTTTGCCCACCGAAGCGGGCTTGGCTAATGGAATCACGTTGTGCTGCGGGGCCAGGTCAGTGGCCGCCAGAGCGCCATTTTTACGCGGGGACGAATTGCCCCGTCGTTGCCGGAGCCGCCGAACTGGCGATGCCCGCCTCGAACTCCGAGCGGAAATACTTGATCGCACTGCCCAACGGCTCAACCGCACCCGGTGCGTGGGCGCAGAAGGTCTTGCCCGGGCCAAGGAAATTGACCAGACCGAGCAGCGTGTCGATGTCCTGCTGCGTGCCTTGCTTGCGCTCCAGGGCGCGGAGAATTTTCACGCTCCAAGGCAGGCCATCGCGGCACGGCGTACACCAGCCGCAGGACTCACGGGCGAAGAACTCTTCCATATTGCGCAACAGCGAAACCATGCTGATGCTGTCGTCCACCGCCAGTGCCAGGCCGGTGCCCATGCGCGTGCCGACCTTGCCGATACCGCCGGCATACATCAGCGCATCGAGGTGCTCGGGAAGCAGAAAGCCGGTGCCGGCACCGCCGGGTTGCCAGCACTTGAGGGTGTAGCCATCGCGCATGCCGCCGGCGTAATCCTCGAATAGCTCGCGGGCGCTGACGCCGAAGGGCAGCTCCCACAGGCCAGGGTTCTTCACCTTGCCGGAGAAGCCCATCAGCTTGGTGCCATGGTCTTCACTCTCGGGGCGGGCCAGGCTCTTGTACCAATCCACACCGTTACCAACGATGGCCGGCACGTTGCACAGGGTCTCGACGTTATTCACGCAGGTCGGCTTGCCCCACACGCCGACGGCGGCCGGGAACGGCGGCTTGGCGCGCGGGTTGGCGCGGCGGCCTTCGAGGGAGTTGATCAGCGCGGTTTCTTCACCGCAGATATAGCGGCCGGCACCGGTGTGCACGAACAGCTCGAAATCAAAACCGCTGCCGAGAATGTTCTTGCCGAGCAGGCCGGCGGCCTTGGCTTCCTCAATGGCGCGATTCAGATTCGTCGCCGCATCGACGTACTCGCCGCGCAGGAAGATGTAACCGCGATAAGCCTTGAGCGCGCGGGCGGAAATCAGCATGCCCTCCACCAGCAGGTGCGGCAGCTGCTCCATCAGCATGCGGTCCTTCCAGGTATTCGGTTCCATCTCGTCCGCGTTGCACAGCAGGTAGCGGATGTTCATGGATTCGTCGGCAGGCATCAGGCCCCACTTCACACCAGTGGGGAAGCCGGCACCGCCACGGCCTTTAAGGCCGGAGTCCTTCACCGTCTGCACGATATCGGCCTGAGCCATCTCACTCAGCGCTTTGCGCGCAGCAGCGTAACCGCTTTTCTGCTGGTATTCGGCCAGCCACACCGGCTGGGCGTCGTCACGCAGGCGCCAGGTCAGCGGGTGGGTCTCTTCGCTGCGAGTGATGCGGTTGGCCGGGCCGATGGAGGTCAGCGTTTTCATACCACTCATTGGTAGGCCTCCAGCAGTTGAGCCACGCCGTCAGGTTGCACGTCGCCAAAGGTGTCGTCGTCGATCATCAGCGCCGGGGCCTTGTCGCAGTTGCCCAGGCAGCACACCGGCAGCAGGGTAAAGCGGCTGTCGCTGGTGGTCTCGCCGAGGCCGATACCGAGCTGCTTGTGCATTTCAGCGACGACCGACTCATGGCCACCGACATAGCAGGTCATGCTGTCGCATACGCGGATGATGTGGCGGCCCACCGGCTGACGGAAAATCTGACTATAGAAGGTGGCCACGCCTTCGACGTCGCTGGCGGGAATACCGAGGATTTCGCCAATCGCATCGGCGGCGCCATCCGGCACCCAGCCACGGGCTTTCTGCACGATTTTCAGCGCTTCGATCGACGCCGCGCGCGGGTCTTCGTAGTGGTGCATCTCATGCTCAATGGCCGCATGTTCGGCTTCGCTGAGGATGAAACGATCAGTCTGAATTAGCGTATTCATAATCAGCGGTCCACGTCGGCCATAACGAAGTCGATACTGCCCAGATACGCAATCAGGTCGGCGACCATGCTGCCGCGAATCACTGAGGGGATCTGCTGCAGGTGCGGGAAGCTCGGCGTGCGAATACGCGTGCGGTAGCTCATGGTGCTGCCGTCGCTGGTCAGGTAGTAGCTGTTGATGCCCTTGGTCGCCTCGATCATCTGGAAAGATTCGTTGGCCGGCATCACCGGGCCCCAGGAAACCTGCAGGAAGTGGGTGATCAGGGTTTCGATATGCTGCAGCGTGCGCTCTTTCGGCGGCGGTGTGGTCAGCGGGTGATCAGCCTTGTACGGACCTTCCGGCATATTGCGCAGGCACTGGTCGATGATCTTGATGCTCTGACGCATCTCTTCCACGCGCACCATGCAGCGGTCGTAGGCATCGCCATTGGCGGCCAATGGCACTTCGAACTCGAAGTTCTCGTAGCCCGAATACGGCCGCGCCTTGCGCAGGTCGAAGTCGCAACCAGTCGCGCGCAAGCCAGCGCCAGTGGTGCCCCACTCCAGCGCTTCCTTGGTGTTGTACTGCGCCACACCAATAGTCCGCGCCTTGAGGATGCTGTTCTGCAGTGCGGCTTTCTCGTACTCGTCGAGGCGCTTGGGCAGCCAGTCGACGAACTCCTTGACCAGACGATCCCAACCACGCGGCAGGTCGTGGGCGACACCGCCGATGCGGTACCAGGCCGGGTGCAGACGGAAGCCGGTGATGGCCTCGATCACCTTGTAGGCACGCTGGCGGTCGGTGAAGGTGAAGAACACCGGGGTCATCGCGCCGACGTCCTGGATATAGGTGCCGAGGAACAGCAAGTGGCTGGTGATGCGGAAGAACTCGGCGAGCATGATGCGGATCACGTCGACCCGCTGCGGCACGGTGATGCCCGCGAGTTTTTCCACGGCCAGCACGTACGGCAGGTTGTTCATCACCCCGCCGAGGTAGTCGATGCGGTCGGTGTAGGGAATAAAGCTGTGCCAGCTCTGCCGTTCGGCCATCTTCTCGGCGCCGCGGTGGTGGTAGCCAACTTCCGGTACGCAATCGACGATCTCTTCGCCATCCAGCTGCAGAATGATGCGGAACGCACCGTGGGCAGACGGGTGATTGGGGCCGAGGTTGAGGAACATATAGTCCTCATGCTCGCCGCCGCGCTTCATGCCCCAGTCTTCCGGTTTGAAGCGCGCGGCTTCTTCTTCCAGCTGCTGTTTGGCCAGAGTCAGGCTGAACGGATCGAATTCGGTGGCACGCGCCGGGTAGTCCTTGCGCAGCGGGTGACCTTCCCAGGTCGGCGGCATCATGATCCGCGTCAGGTGCGGGTGGCCGCTGAAGTGAATGCCGTAGAGATCCCACACCTCGCGCTCGTACCAGTTGGCGTTGGGCCAGATGCTGGTGACGCTGGGCACATTGAGGTCGCGCTCGTTCAGGGCAACCTTGAGCATGATGTCGCTGTTCCGCTCCAGCGACATCAGGTGATAGAACACGGTGAAGTCCGCACCCGGCAGACCACGGCGCTGGGTACGCAGGCGCTCGTCGACGCCATGCAGGTCATACAGCATCACGTAGGGGCGCGGCAGGTTGCGCAGAAAGGTCAGGATTTCGACCAGCCGCTCGCGGGCCACCCACAGCACCGGCATGCCGGTACGGGTGCTCTGTGCGGTAAAGGCCTCGGCGCCAAAACGGGAATTCAGTTCGACGACCACATCTTGGTCGTCAGCCTTGTACGGCGGTATGGACAGAATGCTGTCTGCAGTCATGGTCTCGGTCGCTATCGGTCAACGGCGTCAGTAGGCGGGCTCAAGCGAGCCCAGGCTCACACTTCGTCGGGGCTGCGCAGATTGGTCACGGCGATGCGCTCGGCGCGCCGCTGTTCTTTCTGCGAAGGCATGTCGGCACGGTAAACACCCTGATCACCGACCACCCAGGACAACGGCCGGCGCTCCTGACCGATGGATTCCTGCAGCAGCATCAAGCCCTGCAGAAACGCCTCGGGACGCGGCGGACAACCGGGAATATAGACGTCGACCGGCAGGAACTTGTCGACGCCCTGGACCACGGAGTAGATGTCGTACATGCCGCCAGAGTTGGCGCAGGAGCCCATCGAGATCACCCACTTAGGTTCCAGCATCTGTTCGTACAGGCGCTGGATGACCGGAGCCATCTTGATAAAGCAGGTGCCGGCGATGACCATGAAGTCCGCCTGGCGTGGGGAGGCTCGAATCACTTCCGCACCAAACCGGGCTACGTCGTGCGGCGCGGTAAAGGCGGTGGTCATTTCCACATAGCAGCAGGACAGGCCGAAGTTGTACGGCCACAGGGAGTTCTTGCGCCCCCAGTTCACTGCGCCATTGAGAACATCGGCAAGTTTGCCCATGTAGATGTTCTTGTGGACTTGATCATCTAGCAGCGGGTCGGAAACAGTCTCCCGCTCGCCGACCGGATAGCGCTCATTGGGCGCATCCGGATCGATCCGAGTAAGTTTGTAGTGCATCGCCAAAGCCTCATTGTTTTAGCTTCGCCTGCCGCTCGCGACGGCCCTGAGGTGCCCAATCGAGCGCCCCGATCCGCCAAAGGTAGACAAGACCTGCCAACAGAATTGCTATAAAGACTGTAGCTTCGATCAGCCCAGCCCAGCCGCTTTCGCGCACTGAAACTGCCCAAGCGAAGAGAAAGAGGGCTTCAACGTCGAAGATCACGAAGAGCATCGCGACCAGATAGAATTTGGCTGACAGGCGCAGACGCGCACTGCCGACGGGCAACATGCCGGACTCAAAGGGCTCATTCTTGCTGCGACCCCAGGCCTTGCTCCCCAGCAGGCTGGACAGGCCAAGCATAAAGCCGATAAGCCCGAAAACTCCGAGCAGAAACACAGCAAAAGCCCAGTTATGGGACATGGTCGTTACCGCATCAGGCATGCCGGTACTCCTTGGGTAAAAGGAACGGCTTGTATAATTTTATTGTGGCGAGTGCGAACCCCAAGCTGGGTCGCCCGCAAAGTATGGTCGCAATTCTATTCGCACAACGTTTTAGTAACTAATTATTTTCTGTTCACAAAGCGACATAAACGCGTAGCCAATCGCCAAAACCCGTCCAACACATCAAGTACGGGCGCTGAAGCGCATCAGCAGTTGGTTCCATTGAATACAGCCGCTATGCTTGGCTGCATCTCAATGGATAAAGACTATGACCCTCACCGAACTGCGCTACATAGTCACCCTCGCTCAGGAACAGCACTTCGGCCGCGCCGCCGAGCGTTGTCACGTCAGCCAGCCGACGCTGTCGGTGGGGGTAAAGAAGCTCGAAGATGAGCTGGGTGTGCTGATCTTCGAACGCAGCAAGAGCGCAGTGCGTCTGACCCCGGTCGGTGAAGGCATCGTCACCCAGGCGCAGAAGGTGCTGGAGCAAGCCCAGGGCATTCGCGAGCTGGCCCAGGCCGGCAAGAACCAGATGGCCGCGCCACTGAAAATCGGCGCGATCTACACCGTCGGCCCCTACCTGTTCCCTCACCTGATTCCGCAACTGCACCGCGTCGCCCCGCAGATGCCGCTGTATATCGAAGAGAACTTCACCCACGTACTGCGCGACAAGCTGCGCAACGGCGAGCTGGACGCGATTATCATCGCCCTGCCGTTCCATGAAGCCGATGTGCTGACCAAGCCGCTGTACGACGAGCCGTTCTACGCCCTGCTGCCCGCCGGCCACCCCTGGGCCGCGATGAAAACCATCGACAGCAAGCTGCTGAATGACAAGAGCCTGCTGCTGCTCGGTGAAGGCCACTGCTTCCGCGATCAGGTGCTGGAAGCCTGCCCGACCCTGCGCAAGGGCGGCGAAGACAGCGCCAAGCACACCACGGTGGAATCCAGCTCGCTGGAAACCATCCGCCATATGGTCGCCTCGGGCCTCGGCGTGTCGATCCTGCCGTTCTCCGCCGTCGACAGTCACCACTACGCCCCCGGCGTGATTGAAGTGCGCCCACTCAGCCCGCCCGCGCCGTTCCGCACCGTGGCCATCGCCTGGCGCGCCAGCTTCCCACGGCCGAATGCCATCGAAGTGCTGACCGACTCGATCCGCCTGTGCTCGGTGGCCAAACCACTGCCCAAGAGCAGCTAAGACAGGCCATGACCGAGCTGGCCGCGGTTTCTGTCACCGCGCTGAAAGGCGTGGGTGCCGCCCTGGCCGAAAAACTCGCCAAGGTCGGCCTGGAAACCCTGCAGGATGTGCTGTTCCATCTGCCGCTGCGTTATCAGGACCGCACCCGCATCGTGCCGATTGGCGCGCTGCGCCCCGGTCAGGACGCAGTAGTTGAAGGCATAGTCGCCGGCGCCGATGTAGTCATGGGTCGCAGGCGCAGCCTGCTGGTACGCCTGCAGGACGGCAGCGGCACCCTCTCCTTGCGCTTCTACCATTTCAGCCAGGCGCAGAAAGAAGGTCTCAAACGCGGCACCCAGGTGCGTTGCTACGGCGAAGTGCGCCCTGGTTCATCGGGCCTGGAAATCTATCACCCGGAATACCGCGCGCTGTCCGGCAGCGAGCCGATTGCCGTGGAACAGACCCTGACGCCGATCTACCCGACCACCGAAGGCCTGACCCAGCAACGCCTGCGCCAGCTCAGCGAACAGGCCCTGGCGCGCCTGGGCCCGCATAGCCTGCCGGATTGGTTGCCGCGTGAACTGGCCGACGACTACCAGCTCAGCCCGCTCGACCAGGCGATTCGCTACCTGCACCGGCCGCCGCCGGATGCCGATCTGCAAGAACTCGCCGAAGGCCGTCACTGGGCCCAGCACCGTCTGGCCTTCGAGGAACTGCTGACCCATCAACTGTCGCTGCAGCGTCTGCGCGAAAGCGTGCGCGCGCAGCAGGCTCCAGCGCTGCCGCTGGCGAAACGCCTGCCGCAGCAATACCTGGCCAACCTGGGTTTTACCCCCACCGGCGCGCAACAGCGGGTCGGCGCGGAAATCGCCTACGACCTCAGCCAGAGCGAGCCGATGCTGCGCCTGGTGCAAGGCGATGTCGGCGCCGGCAAGACCGTGGTCGCCGCCTTCGCCGCACTGCAAGCGCTGGAAGCCGGTTATCAGGTGGCGCTGATGGCGCCTACCGAGATTCTTGCCGAACAGCACTTCATCAATTTCAGCAAATGGCTGGCGCCCCTGGGCCTCGAAGTCGCCTGGCTGGCTGGCAAGCTCAAGGGCAAGGCGCGCGCCAGTGCCCTGGAACAGATCGCCGCCGGCGCGCCCATGGTGGTCGGCACCCACGCGCTGTTTCAGGATGAAGTGCGCTTTGCCAAGCTGGCCCTGGTGATCATCGATGAACAGCACCGCTTCGGCGTGCAGCAGCGCCTGGCCCTACGACAGAAAGGCATCGGCGGGCGTATGTGCCCACACCAACTGATCATGACCGCCACGCCAATCCCACGAACCCTGGCGATGAGCGCCTACGCCGACCTCGACACCTCGATCCTCGACGAGCTGCCGCCGGGCCGCACCCCAGTGAATACCCTGGTGATAGCCGACAGCCGCCGCCTGGAAGTGGTCGAGCGCGTGCGCCTGGCCTGTAATGAAGGGCGCCAGGCCTACTGGGTGTGCACGCTGATCGAAGAGTCCGAAGAGCTGACCTGCCAGGCCGCGGAAACCACCTTCGAGGATTTATCCGCCGCGCTCGGCGGGCTGAATGTCGGGCTGATCCACGGGCGCATGAAGCCTGCAGAAAAAGCTGCGGTGATGGACCAATTCAAACAGGGCCAGCTGCAACTGCTGGTGGCCACCACGGTGATCGAAGTCGGCGTCGACGTGCCCAATGCCAGCCTGATGATCATCGAGAACCCGGAACGCCTCGGCCTGGCCCAGCTGCACCAGCTGCGCGGTCGGGTCGGCCGTGGCAGCGCGGCCAGCCATTGCCTGCTGCTCTATCACCCGCCGTTATCGCAGCTGGGCCGCGAGCGCCTGGCCATCATGCGCGAGACCTGCGATGGTTTCGTGATTGCCGAAAAAGACCTGGAACTGCGCGGCCCCGGCGAGATGCTTGGCACCCGCCAGACTGGCCTGCTGCAATTCAAGGTCGCCGACCTGATGCGCGATGCCGACCTGCTGCCGGCGGTACGCGACGCCGCGCAGGCGCTGCTGGAACATTGGCCACAGCATGTCAGCCCGCTACTTGAACGCTGGTTGCGGCATGGCCAACAATACGGGCAAGTGTGAACCCGCGCACAGGACAACCGTCGCCTGCGCCGCATTTTACTCATCCCGCTGTTTATACTCGGGATATTGCTACTTCTGCTGGATACCGTCATGACCGAACTTGCCCTAGCTACCGACACCGCTCCGCGCCCGCCAGCGGTGATTCTGCAACTGCTGGAAAAGCTCGGCCTGCCCTACCAAATCTGCCGTGATGTGCCCGGTCTGCCGGTCGCACAACGTCTACAGGCGGTTTTGCTGGATGACGCCGTCGGCGCGTTGCTGGTGCTCTATCCGCAGAGCCAGCTGCTCGACCTCAATCGCCTGACCGAACTGACCGGCCGCCAGCTGACCGCAGTCAAACCAGAGCGCCTGGAGCGCATGCTCGGCAAGCACAGCCTGAAAGTGCTGCCCGGCCTGCCGCCCCTGACCAGCTCGCCGTGTCTGTATGACGAACGCCTGCTGCAAGTGCCCAGTCTGTATATCGAGTCCGGCCAGCGCGGTGTGCTGCTGGAGCTGAGCACCGAGGCCTTCAAAAGCCTGCTAAGCAAGGCCAGCGCCGCACGTTTCGGCGAGCCGCTGAGCAATATCCGCTTGAACCTTGATCGCCCGGACGACGACCGCGCCGAGATCACCCTGGCGGTGCAGGCCTTTACCGCGCGGCGCATCCAGCAACGCCTGGAAGAAACCATCGAGATTCCGCCACTGCCGGAAACCGCGCAGAAGATCATCAAGCTACGCGTCGACCCGGATGCCACCGTGGACGACATCACCGGCGTGGTCGAAACCGACCCGGCGCTGGCCGCTCAGGTGGTCAGCTGGGCCGCCTCGCCCTACTACGCCGCGCCGGGCAAGATCCGTTCGGTGGAAGACGCCATCGTCCGCGTGCTCGGCTTTGATCTGGTGATCAATCTGGCCCTTGGCCTGGCTCTGGGCAAAACCCTGAGCCTGCCCAAGGATCATCCGCAACAGGCCACGCCGTACTGGCAACAGGCGATCTACAGCGCTGCGGTGATCGAGGGCCTGACCCGCGCCATCCCGCGCGCACAGCGTCCGGAAGCCGGCCTGACCTACCTTGCCGGCCTGTTGCACAACTTCGGTTATCTGGTGCTGGCGCACGTGTTTCCGCCGCACTTCTCGCTGATCTGCCGCCATCTGGAGGTCAACCCGCACCTGTCGCACAGCTATATCGAGCAGCATCTGCTCGGCATCAGCCGCGAGCAGATCGGTGCCTGGCTGATGCGCTACTGGGATATGCCGGAAGAACTGGCCAGCGCTCTGCGCTTCCAGCACGACCCTGAATACACCGGCCCCCACGCCACCTACCCGAACCTGGTGTGCCTGTCGGTCAGCCTGCTGCGCAATCGCGGCATTGGTGCCGGCCCGCAGAGCGAGATTCCGCAAAGCCTGTTCGACAACCTCGGCATCAGCCGGGACAAGGCCGAAGAAGCCATAAGCAAGGTGCTGGCCGCCGAAGTCGCGCTGCGCGAACTGGCGGCGCAATTCCACCCCGCGCACTAGCAGGCCGTTTAAAAACGTTGGCGAGGCAGCCAGCGCAAGGCAAAAACAGGCGAGAAAGCGGAGTTTACGAGTTGTAAATGAGCATTTTGAGCCTGTTTTTAACGCAGCGATGGCAACGCAGGTAGTTTTTCAACAGCCTGCTAAAGCTGCAGAAAACACAAAGGGGCCTACGGGCCCCTTTGTCGTTTCAGTCGAATGATTACTTCTTCAGTTGCGTACGCCGCGCGGCAAACAGCTCCGGCAGCACCTGCACGCTGCTATCGAGCAACTGCGCTACGGCTGGCTGCTCATACAGGGCGGCATATTCCGCCAGTTTTTCACTGGGCATCTGCCGGTAGGCATAAAGCATAAAAGACTCAACCGCCTCAGAGCTGGAGGCGCGCAAGGCGTCTTCCTGAGCCTTGGTTTGGCTGCTCAGGGCTTTCTCGTCGATACTTTCGCCACGGCTCTGCAGCGCCAGAAACGCCTGGGTCTTGCCGACTTCATAGCGCAACAGGGTGGCCAAGGTGGTGGTGTGTGCGGCGGCATCCAGACGCCGTACCAGAGCCAGACGCTCCTCACGCGGCGGGCGCTCACCCAGTTGTTTGCGATAGGCCGCCAAGCCTTCCGCGCCGCCTTCACCGACCGAGCGTTCGGCGGCGGTAAAGCCCTGCGCCAGCGGGCTTTCCAGCAGGCTCTTGGCCTGTACCAGCTGGGCTTGATCGAGCTTGCTGGTCAGCCGCTTGGCCAAATCCAGGCACAAGCCATCGGCGGCAAACACCTTGGCCAGCTGCGCTTGCTGTTTATCGCTCAGCCCGCGCTGCACCAGCGGCGCGCTCTGTTCGCACAGCAAACGGATACCGGCCAGCTCGAATAGCGGCGCAAATGCTTCGGCTTTGGGGGGCGCGGCATGGACAAGGGAGGTGGAAAACAGCAGGGCAATCAGCAGCAGACGCATGGGTAAACTCTCACTAGGGCTATGCCCAGCCTAGCGAATGCGGTGCGCGCAGGCCAGCCCTGGCGCGCACAGCTGCGGATCAGGCAGCTTTTTTGGCGGCGTCTTTCTTCTTCGGCATCAGGTATTTGGTCAGGCCCTGGAACCAGATCACCAGCGCCGGGTTGCCCTGGATCTGGATGTCCTTGTTCTGAATGCCCTGCATAAACGCCAGCTGCTTGTTTTTCGCGCTCATGGTAGCGAAACCATAGGTGGCATCCTTGAAGCCGAGGGCGAACGCCGGCTCAGTAGCCGGGCCGCGCTTGCTGGTGATGCGCTGGTCTTTGACGATAAAGTGGCGGGCAACTTTGCCGTCCAGAGTGTGCAGCTGGAAGACCATATCGCGGTCCAGCAGTTGCTGTTGGAATGCCGGGTTTTCGCGGCTGGCCTTGGCCATCAGACGGCCCAGCATCCACAGAAGAAAACGGAATTTCATGCGCGAGGCCTCGCAAAGGGTAGGGAAAAGGCGGCGCATTGTAGCGGTTTGCGGCGGGGACTACATCCGGCTGAAAGAAGGGCGTGAACACGCTAGCCGGGGTGGTGCAGCCCGGAGCCAAAGGCCCCGGGCCTGAGGACTCAGTTGACCGCGTCTTTCAATAACCCGTAGGAAACCGTTTCAAAATTCACGTTTTGCAATTTATTTCTTTATAATCATGTACTTGCAATGTATAAATCTATGATATTACACCAATCGTTTCAATTCAACCCCTCAGCCCCCTAGATTCGTTGCGGAGGGATCAGGATCACCGTGATTTTGAAACAGCGACCGCTCGGTGACTCCCCCAACACGATCTATGAGCTGCCAGAAAATGATACGTTTTGATAAATCGGTGCCACCCAAGCTGCTTGTAATACACGAACATCCCGTCCTCCGCGCCCAGGCTCGCAAGCATCTGGAGTCATCCGGATACACGGTGGTTGAAGCAGGTAGCTGTAAAGAGGCTATCGCAATCATGCATACCTGCACCTTCGCAGGAATAATTGTCGATAACGAGATGGCTGATTATGAGGCTGCATCTCCACTTTCCGCTCGGAGTACTACTGGAAACTCTAATATCCCGTGCATAATACTTGCAACAAATCGGGTCATTCGAAAGCCGGAAAAAGATTTCAACACAGCCTTAGATGATTATTTGTATAAACCTTTCAGACCTAGTGCCCTAGCCAAGCATGTACATGAAGTAATAAAGACCGCTGTTGGGAGCGCGCATTTAAGGCTTGTATGTCCAGCAGTCTACGCTTTGACAGGGACAACAGGAATTAACCTCACAAAATTCAACCTTCCTTCTAAACAGATGATTTTGCTTCATACTCTTGTCAGCAACTCACCTCGCGCTGTGAGCAAAGCATGTTTCGTAGATGTTCTATATTCACACAAGAGCCCGCCAATAAATCCTTATAATGCAGTAGAGTCCTTAGTTTTTCATTTACGCAAAAGACTACGCGCCGAAGAATCAAATGTGAGTATAAAATCTGTTCGAGGCGTTGGGTATAGAGCTTCTATTAACCATAGACAGAACCCTATAATAACAAATGTTGATTTTCTGGAGCTCTAGAAACCCAGCCTCTACGAAATATCGGGATTGAAAGCCGCGTCTTTAGCGAATTTATTTTCTCAAATTAACCGTTTAAAATATCCTAGTACGCCTATCACCGACTATGGGTGTCGGACTTGGTGCTTCAAGGTATTTCTTCGACTTTAACGATGATTTGTTCGTTACTTAATACGCTGAGGACAGGAAGTGCTTAGACAGTGCTTCTGACCGGGATGCCCTTCTCAATGAGGTGAACACTGTCAAACTGCCCATGATCGTTATGAGCATTGACGACCCTAACGGCCGGATGTGTCCGTATTGTCTGGGTGAGCGCGCCCGGCCAAGAAGCCAGCAGGCTCATTTTCCCGTCCTTTAGTCGCAGCGACGCGGAACATACTGTGCTGCCACTCTGACGTGGGTGTCATCAAGCGTGCCGCTTCGTGTGAGAACTTAGCTATCAAGGCATACTTGCGGGTCTTTCTTTTTTGCATCAAGTTAATCCTCGGCATATATGCGCGCGCAAACATCTATCAAGCTTCGCAATCGGCACACGCACCCGATCGAAGTAGCACGCGTAAAAGCGCTGCAACCGTCGAAGCCCCAGTCATCAGCCATGCCTCAACGTGTGAGTCATAATCTCCATGCCCACACCCACTAATTTCTTAGTCAATGACACTGCCAACCCTATACATTCGCAACTCGCGTTACTCCAGATTCATTAGGCGTCAACACATCAAAAACAAGCTAACAACTGCTGCCTGTAATGCTGGGAAAAACTCACCTGATAACTTGGCTCGACTGAAAAGCCCTCTAGTGAAATGATGCTCGTAGTTCCAGCCTCAATAGCCTGCTCTTTGCCACACCCAATACTGTTATCCAGATTATTGATAATGTCTGTAGCCTCGGCCGAACTAGGCGTTGAGCCTGAAGCGGAAGCTGGCATCTGTACCTCGTTCAGTACCGCCAAGTCCTCCGGCAAATCATCCGCAATTCTCTCAGCCAAACACTGCAGCGTCGGCTCCGCCAACATGTACAGCCAAGCTTGATCATCGGACTCACCTGTACGCCGAAGCACTCGCCCAAGCACCTGCCGGTAATGCAACTCGGTGCGGATGCGACTGAGGTAGCAGCACACCTGAAGACGAGGGATGTCCGTTCCTTCGCTGATCATTCCGACGGCCACAATCCAGCGAGAGGCGCTCTGCCTAAACGCATTGATTACTTGCTGCGCATCCGGCGTTTTGTTGGTCACAATGCAGCACTCCCCACCCCTGGATTCCAGAGCTTGAGCAATTTGATGGGCGTGCTCAATGTCAGTTGCAACAACTAAACCAGCAGCATTCGGCTTGATTTGGCGAAGCTCATTGAGCTTGCTACATCCAAGATCGAGTAGCTGATTGATCACGTCGTCATGGCGTAGCAATTCTTCGTAAGTGACAGGTGACTCCCCCAAGAGCTTGGCAATACTGGGGAACATTCTGACTGTACTCTCAGGACCCATTTCCTCGGTCAGTTTTACCTTCTGATTGTCGAGCAAGACAATACGAGGAGAACGGCATACCGCATCGGCAATGGCCTCTTTCAGTCCGTATCGGTAGTCACAGATTAAGTGCCCTTCTGGCGTCGAGTATCGGGCCAAGACAATAGCCCGGTCATCTGAGCGCCACGGCGTACCGGAGAGAGCCAAGGTGAAGGCTGCGCGATCTTGTATCCGATGCAATATCTGCTGCCCCCAGGCGTTGCTGAGGAGCGGATCATGGCCAGCGCAATGGTGAATTTCGTCGAAGACCACGAGCACACGGTAATCATCAAGAAGCTGCCAGAATCCCTCATCTCGGTACTCCATGGCCTGGTAAGTAAACGCCGTTCCCACAGCGCCTATCTGGCCATCCAGTCGCCTGCCAAGTACCTCTGCAAAGGTTGAGCGGAAGCCATCGACAACCTGGCAGGATGGCGCGAAGCACATCACCAGATCGATTCTGTCCTGCTTAAGCAATCTGCTGGCTAGCTCTGCCGCCATGCGTGTCTTCCCGGCTCCCGGCGTGGCCTGGCAGAAGAAGTGCGGTGTGCTGGTAAAGTGCTCCAACGCCGTGTCTATGCAGCTGAGTTGCCAGTCCCGCAGCGATGTGGTCATCGTGAAGAGGCAAGCGTCTTGAGGGTCTTTTCGATGGCGCGAAGATGCCCTAGCAGACGTGAACTGCGATCTCTGGCCTCCAGGTACTCGTCCTCAACTTTGTCCCGCAAATGCGGCATATCTTCTAGGAGCAGTTTGAACCGCTCCGCCTCACCCATCGAAGACAAGAAGTCCAAGCGGATTTCTTTGTGGAGCGCTTCCAAATGCTGATCTGCAATGGCTGACGATTCGAGCGGGACAGCCTCAATGTCATGCGCTGCAGATTCCCGCTCGGGCTCACAAGCAGTCTTGAGGCTGCTCTCAAACCCGTTGTCGATCAGCTGCAATTTCAGATGTACCGGAATCGGCTTTAGGTGGTAGACCTGCCCACGCGGACGACGCTCTTCATCTAGCACAAGCCAGCCCATGCGCAGTAATCGTCGAATCTGCTCATACACATAACGGCGTAAATCGGCGACACGGAAAGTCATGCCATCTAGGCGCTTGGCATAGGCATCACGCAGTTCACGGGTCGTGAATCTTGTGTTCCCTTCTTCCTGAAGCAGCTCATACAGACGCCTGTCGAAGATAAACGAGGCCGATTTCATTGAGGCACCAGAAGAGTTAACGCGGAAAAATGCGGATTATAGTCCGTGGCTCCAGCGTCCGCAAACGCACGATAGTGCCGCCTCAGAGGAATTGAGACGGTCATGGATAAATTGGCGAAAGTGTTAGGGGAACGCATCCGAACACAAAGGAAGGTTTGCCACATGTCTCAGGATGTACTGGCGCTGGCCTGCAGTATCGATCGCAGCTATATGGGTCGGATTGAGCGCGGCGAAGTAAACATCACCGTCGAGAAGCTATATCGCATCGCAGGCGAGCTGGCCTGCGAACCCTCCTGCCTTTTGCCTCAGATGTCAGAGCTACAATGCACCTGACTCATACCGCCGACGCCTGACGTTTTCTCCTGACTGCTCGGATTTGTTTTTCGGCTCCAAGGTGCCGTCCTGCACCAGCTCGCGCATGAACTTTTACACCCGCATGCTTTCTGGGTTATTCGGGTTGAGGGAACGTGCCGCAAGCTTGGCGGAAGTGGAGACGCCCTCCATAATGAAATCAGAGCGAGGCTTTCTAACCCAAAGTCTGTGGTTCCTTGCTTCATACGAGCAACCCGCCATTGCTCGTCCCACCAAATCCCGACGCATCAAGGTCCATACTGCGAGGACTGGTTCATGGAGCAAGCTCTTTCCGCCCGGATTGATCAAGAACAAGACCGCCATTCCCTGACCCTTGACGCGTTGGCCGAGGTGGATGCAGGCCGTGTGATTAACCACAAAGCAGTCCAAGATTGGGCTGACAGTCTCAGTGACGGAGATCCTACCCAGCGCCTTCTGCGCTGATACGCCCTCAAGTAATAGCGCTAGGCAGACTACTGCCTGCCCAAAAACTGCAATTGAACTAAGGGTATCTATGTTTGACTACAGTGATCCGCAGTACAAAGAACTATTTGCACTAGCCACAGAAGTTCTTGGCAGTAGCGAAATGGCTGTTGCATGGATGAATGGACCTGCTTTAGGCCTAAATGGCTCTCGTCCGATCGACCTTATTTTCGGCCCAAATAGTGCGGAGGACGTGAAAGCTCTATTAGATCGTATGCACTATGGGATTTATCATTAGCAAAACTATGGCAGCGGCTCGCGATTGCACGCTTGAATAATTGCTTCCGTTCTTTTCACGAACAATTCTAAGCTTTACCTCTAAATGGTTCGGCCAACTGATCTATATATCCGGTGGGGTAGCGCCGATCACGCAGGCCGACATCATTACTACCAGGTTGCTTGGCACTGTCGTAGAAGGTTTTGAATAGCAGATCCCACACCAACAGAAACTCGCCGAAATTAACTTGGGCATCCTCAAAATCACGTTTGTGATGCCAACGATGTGTTTCAGCTACGCCGATAATGCGCCGCAACCATCCAATCGAATAATCTAAGTTGGAGTGCTGAAAAGCCAGATGCACCGTGAGTATTCCAAACCAGGTGGCCACCAGCGAAGACGGTGTTCCCAGCGCGAACAGCAACAACAATCCAGGTCCTGCCATGATGGCCGCATGCAGGGGATGACGCCGCTCTCCGTTCATCCAGTAGAGCCGCTCAGCGCTGTGATGGGGCTCGTGTAGGTGCCACAACCAGGGGATGTGATGGCTGAGGCGGTGCATGGAATACAAACTCAGGTCTAAGATAGCTGCCACGATGAGCAGTTGTAGCCAGAGAGGCAGCTCGGTAGGAAACCCACTCAGCTCAGCAGGCACAAGGTCCCCCACACGAGATAGAACAGCGGCAGTGAACTGGATGACCGACAAATTCACGACTAGGTGAATAAGGTCCGTTAGAGTGTCATCGTGATCGTTGAGCCAGTCCTGCCGGAAAGGCTGGAGTCGCTCCATACCAGCTACACAGCCGACTCCCACGGCCGCCAGGATTGCTGTGCTTGGCCAGTAAGGGATGCCTTGATAAAGCAGCCAGATCATCGCTGCCGATATACCACCGAAAATCGCCGGATAACTAAATCAGCGAAGCAAAAACCTCGACGCGCTGCCCATTGTGAACCCTCCATGCAGTTGGTTTCACTTTGAACTGTTCGCCCGCTATACGCTTGAACGAAGGAGCTAATAACTCGGGCTGTGGATACGCAAACAGCATCGGTAGAAGTATCCCGGTTGAAGTAAATGTCAGCTTTGTAGCCTCACATGACCGAGCGCTGAAGAGGGGTCGAGTCCGAACAGCGCACGAAAAGAACGTGAAAAATGGGCTGCGTCGGCAAATCCAGCGGCATGAGCGGCCGCTGTTAGATTATGTCCGATAGATACGAACTGCAGCGCCACAACCAGCCGACTCCATTTGCGATAGCTACGCAGCTGAAGTCCGGTTTGCTCGACAAACCAATGAGAGAACCGGGTGGGCGACAGATGCACAAGCGCGGCCAGTCGCACCCGATCATCTTGTCGCTCTTCCAGCGCCTGAAGCACAGCCCGCATACGCGGATCAGCCGCCTGCGGTGTTTTCAGGCCTAGTAGTCGCCTGACCTCCTCACGAACCAGCTGAGCAGATACCTCCGGCGTTTCAAGTAGCTGCTCGATGGCAGCCGTATTGTCTGCCGGGATCGAGACCAACTGGGCGGCCGATATACAGCTCATGGCACGGGCCTCTTCCGACAGCGCATCAAGGTAGATCGAAAGCACTTCAGTGCCTTCAATCTGGTGCAGTGTGCCAGCCTTTATGCAGATGGCCGGAGCAGTAAGCACCTGATTCAGACCTCGCACCGTCACTTGACCGCAAAGGCCAATGGTCACTTGGTGCGCCATATGGCTGTGCAGATCATGGCTGCCAGCATGCCCCAAGAAGATCCCCAGCCCTGGCGATACCCAGGCTTTTCCACGCCAGCAGACGCCCTCGGAAATGGCCATTTAAGCGCCTCAGGCCTTTGTGTCGTGCTGCTGTTCGATTTTGCGAATTTCGGCCTGAAAAGCCTCATCTAACAAGCTCGGCTTCTTGCGCCAAGGCTGGCGGTCAGGCTTGCGCTGGGCGGCGTACAACACAACTTCAGCTCCCGTGGTAGCGACAAAGCTTTGTGCTTGTCGCTCAAGTTCGGCCCTCAACTCGTCTTTGGTCATAGCGCTCCTAGGATGGTTGCTGGGGGAAATTCCATGTGAAAGGCGGTGATGCCATTGCTGGAAGTGCACCAGATCTTGCCATTGTGGGCCGCCACAATGGATCGAGTAATGGCCAAGCCAAGCCCGGCATTGCTCGGGCTGCCTTCACGGCGAGCCGGGTCTACTCGATAGAAACGGTCGAAGAGCTTATCCAGGTGCTCCGGCTTGATGGTTTCGCCTGGGTTCTCGACAATTAGAGTAACGGCACTTGCGGTCGACTTGATCGTTACCAATATCGTCTTCCCGGCAGTTGTATAGCGCAACGCATTGGACAACAGGTTCGAGATCGCCCGATCCAGCATCAGCTTGTCACCCAGCACGCTGCCAGAGCCGGTCACAACCAACTGGATGCCTTGCTCGTCCGCTAATAGGTGGTAGTACTCAATCAGCTTGGTGGCTACCTCGCTGAGCTCAATGCGCGATTGCTCGGGAATGATCAGGCCGTTGTCCGACTTAGCCAGGAACAGCATGTCATCGATCATTCGCGACATGCGTTTCAGATCGTCTAGGTTCGAGTAAAGATTCTCTTCATAGGCTTCGAGGTTACGTTTTTGGGTGAGTACCACCTCGGTGTGCGTCATCAGATTACTGAGTGGTGTGCGTAACTCATGGGCGATATCGGCAGAAAAATTTGAGAGCCGAACAAATGCATCGTCGAGCCTGGCAAGCATCGCATTGAACGAAGTCACCAACTGCTGAAGCTCAAGAGGGACGGGCTCCAGTGGAATGCGCTCCTTCAGTGACCGCGCAGACATCGACGTCGCGACATGGGTCACCTGTCGCAGGGGTCTCAACCCACTACGCGCGACCACCCAGCCCAACGCAGCGCTGACCAGTGCGCTAATCACCAAGCCAATCCAGAACCACCGCTGCAACGTTTCAAAGAAATGCACATGGTTGGTCACATCAAGGATCAGCAAAGCCGTTAGAAACGCAGGTTGGTCAGGGGTTGATACCTGCGCGGTCATCCCTCGATACATGTGTCCATTTTCCTCCCACGCCCACATGCCGTGGTCAGGATTGAGGCGGTATTTCTCGGGAATATTGAAAGGCAGTGGCTCGGCAAAAAGCACGGTACCGTCGTTTGCAAGGATGATCGCCGCTAAATCGTGGTGAGCCCCTAACAGCGCTTTCAGCTGAGGCAGCACCTCTTCAAGGTCTGCATGGCTACGCGTATTACTCAGGATTTGCTGAGTCGATTCTAGCTTCTCGTCCAGCGTCTGCTGGTCAAGCATCATGAAGTGATGCCGGCTGAGCTCGTTGAAACTCAGGCCGGCCACCGTTAGGACTGCAATCACCGCAAACATGAACATCAAACTCATACGCGCGGTCAGTGACAGGTGCTTCATTCAGACTCCGGCGCATCAAGCATGTAGCCCATACCACGAGCGGTATGAATCAGTTTTAGCTCGAAATCATCGTCAATTTTCGCCCGCAAGCGTCGGATAGCCACTTCAATCACATTGGTGTCGCTGTCGAAATTCATGTCCCAGACCTGGGACGCGATCAACGACTTGGGAAGAACTTCGCCACGCCGACGCAGCAGTAATTCGAGCAGCGAGAACTCCTTTGCAGTCAGATCAATCCGCTTACCACTGCGCACGGCACGACGCTTAAGCAGATCAACTTCAAGATCGGCTATTTTCATTGTGGTCTGCGTCGGCGAACTATTGCCGCGGCGGAGCAATGTCCTGACGCGGGCTAACAACTCAGAAAAAGCGAAGGGCTTGACCAGGTAGTCGTCCGCCCCCAGCTCTAGACCTTTCACACGATCCTCGACACCGTCCCGCGCCGTCAGAAATAACACCGGGACATCCTTACCTGCAGCCCGAATCATCCGCAGCACTTCCCAGCCATCCAGGCCCGGCATCATCACGTCCAGAATCAACAGATCATAGGCCTCGCTCAGCGCATGCTGGAGTGCATCCGTTCCCGTCATAACGCGGTCGACGTTGAAGCCAGCCTCAGTGAGACCTTGTTGCAGGTAAGTGCCTGTTTTTGGCTCGTCTTCAGCGACCAGAAGTTTCATGCGGGCGGTTCCCAAATTTTGAGTGGCCTGAGTGTGCAGTCAAATCCCCCTCCCAACCAGAAGCTTACGAAAATGTAATCCTAGCTTCAGGCCTCTGTCAGGCGGCCCTGTCTAGGGTGCAAGCATGAGCACTAGGTTGTGCTCTTGGCCCTCTAATGAATAACAACAGAGGTGCCGGTCACTGCTTCAATTGAGGAGACTGCCCTATGAAACTGCTTAAACCTTTATTTCTGGTTGGTTCGCTCCTGCTTGCTTCAGCCGTTTGGGCAGAGGGCGGGAGTGACCGCGTCTTCGAGCGCATCGAGAGCATGCGAGACAAAGCCGAAGCGGTACTAATTCAGGCGGAAAAGGCTCCCGCCAGCGAGCGCCATGTGCATATGAAAGAGCACATGAAAATGCTCGACGAGATGATGAACCAGCTTCACAGCGAGCATCCTGCTCCCGGCATATCTACGGAAGAACATCTTGCGTGGATGGAGCGACACGACAAATTGGTCGACGACGTACTTGCGCAGATGATGCGTGAGCACAAGCTGATGATGGCCGATAAAGAGTGTCACCCATAAGAATTCCCATCTTCAAGGCCTTCATGATTGCTCCTTTGGCCTAGCGGCACCTCGACGGTGCCGCGTTTTTTTCAAGCTGACTAATTTGTAGTTTTGGGGTCAGCCCCCCGGCAGGAAACGGGGAATAGCATGAGATTTCCAACCACCTCAGTGAGGTCTCATCATGAAACGTTCACGCCCCCAGTTGTTGATCACGGCGCTGCTGTTCGCAGCTGCAACTCAGGCCTCGGCACAAACGCTTGGCCTTGAAAGCAACATTGGTCAGCCGGCCAAAGCAACCCCCGCTACACGTACAGTTTTCGTGAAAATGGATGACATCAGCTACGGCCAGAAGTCTATCGATGTGAAGCCTGGCGAAACCGTCCGCTTCGTGTTGAAGAACGAAGGGGCACTGATGCACGAATTCAATATCGGTAAAGCCGTATCGCAACTGGATCATCAACGCAAAATGGCTGCTTTGGTCAAGGACGGCACACTGACGCCAACAGGCAAAGCGAAGTCAATCGTCTGGCATGAACGGTCGGGCCTTGGAGACTCCAATCCACCTGGCATTCCTGAAGTCGTTGAAGCAATACATGATGACCCAAACGCCATCCTTGTTGAGCCCGGAACTACCAAGGAGTTTGTCTGGACCTTCAGCGACTCGGCCAACCTCAACTTCGCCTGCACCCTCCCTGGACATTATCAGGCCGGGATGGTCGGTGAATTCGTAATGCGCTGAGACAACAATCAGGTGCCCCCGGCCAATGCCGGGCCGCACCTGATTTCAGTGCATCTTTCAGATATGTAGTTTTCGCGTAAGCCAGCTGACAGCACCGCCTGATTAGCATTGATGTTGTTCCTAACAACTCCATTTTCCGAGATGCATTATGAAAGCCAAACTAACTTCATTTTTTCTCGCCACAACCCTGGTTTTCTCCGCCTCTGCTGCCATGGCTAACCCGAGCCATAGTAAAAGCGATATAGGCCAACCAGGAGACGCCAAGCAAGCTGATCGCATCATCGAAATCAAGATGGGCGATATCTATTTCGAGCCGAAGAGCATTGATATCAAAGCAGGAGAAACCGTCCGCTTCGTACTCAAGAATGAGGGCTCGCTACTGCATGAATTCAACCTGGGCATGGCAGCCGCACATGCAGCACATCAAAAAGAAATGGCCGCAATGTTTCAGAACGGCACGCTGTCTCCAACGGGCGCACAGGACATGAGCAACATGGATCATGCTATGGGCGGGATGAAGATGGTCGGCATGAAACACGACGATCCAAACAGCGTCTTGATCGAGCCGGGAGCCACTGAAGAACTGGTATGGACCTTTACTAAGGCAACGGGGCTTGAGTTCGCCTGCAACATCCCAGGCCATTACCAATCGGGGATGGTTGGTAAAGTGAACGTACGCTAATCATTGAGTTCGGATTGATATACGTCAATTGCTGGGACGCAGTAGAGACTATTGTCATTTGCTGTCCCACCAATACTGCCTCAACTCAAACGAGGATCGAGCTATGGACCACTCCCACCACCCAGGCTCTGAATTGCCATTCTGGAAAAGCAAAACTGGCATTGCACTGATCATGTTGGCTGTCATCGCCGTTTTTTATGTGGCCCGCGAGCATTTTGGCCACATCTCCCAGGCACTGCCTTACTTGATTCTGCTGTTGTGCCCGCTGATGCACATGTTCGGCCACAACCATGGTGGGCATTCCCATCAGGATGGTGCTGATACTCCCAAGGACGACAACCGGAAGTAAGCCCTATGCACACCACATCGCGCCAACTTGACCATGAGCATTCCAAGCATCAGGAAGACCAGCATGGGAGTCAGCACGATCCGGTGTGCGGCATGGCCGTCAAGCCAGACAGCCCATTCAGTGAGAGCCACGAAGGTCAGACATACCGTTTCTGCAGCGCGAAATGCCAGGAGAAGTTCCGGGCAGCACCTACCAGCTATTCGAACCCGCCCAAGAGTACGGAACACCAGCATCATGAAGCTGCGCCTCCCTCATCAGGGGCCGCAGGGACGGCGGAGTACACCTGTCCTATGCATCCAGAAATACGCCAGCCAAAACCTGGCAATTGCCCCATCTGTGGCATGACCTTGGAGGCAGTGATTCCGGAGCTGGAGGAAGAGGAGAATTCAGAACTTAAAGATTTCTCCCGGCGATTCTGGTGGACACTCCCACTCACGATTATCGTGACGGTCTTGGCTATGGCCGGCCACTCATTAACGCTATTTCATGGCGCAACGCAGAACTGGGTAGAGCTTGCCTTGGCGACGCCTGTGACACTCTGGGGCGGCTGGGTATTCTTTGCCCGAGGCATCGACTCAGTCCGTCATCGCAGCCCAAATATGTGGACACTGATTGGCCTGGGTACAGCGGCAGCCTACCTCTACAGCGTTGCCGCGACCCTGGCCCCACAGCTGTTCCCCCAAGCCTTTTTCCAGGACGGGCGCATTGGTGTCTACTTCGAAGCTGCGGCGGTAATTATCTCGCTGACGTTATTGGGCCAGATGCTCGAACTCAAGGCTCGCTCACAAACCTCAGCTGCCATCAAATCGCTATTGGGCCTGGCACCCAAAACCGCGCGACGCATCAAACCCGACGGCTTGGAAGAAGATATTCCGTTGACCCATGTGCACCTGGGCGACCATCTGCGAGTACGTCCCGGCGAGAAAGTTCCGGTGGACGGCACAGTTCTCGAAGGCGAAAGCGCCGTCGATGAAGCCATGCTGACCGGCGAACCGCTACCGGTGACCAAGCGCGTTGGCGATACGCTGATTGGCGCGACCATGAATACCCACGGTAGCCTGGTCATGCAGGCGCAGAAGGTGGGAGCCGACACCATGTTGTCCCAAATAGTGCAGATGGTCGCCAGAGCACAGCGCTCCAAGGCACCCATGCAGCGTATGGCTGATGCCGTAGCGGGCTACTTCGTGCTTGGCGTGATCGCCATCGCGATCCTCACGTTCTTCGGCTGGGGCTTGTTCGGTCCGGAGTCGGGCTGGGTATTTGGTCTGATCAACGCGGTTGCCGTACTGATCATCGCCTGTCCCTGTGCACTGGGTCTGGCGACCCCTATGTCGGTGATGGTTTCGACTGGCAAGGCTGCAACCAGTGGTGTCTTGTTCCGCGATGCCAGTGCCATTGAGAACCTGTGCAAGATCGATACGCTGATCGTCGACAAAACCGGCACGCTGACCGAGGGACGGCCTGTATTCCATAGCGCAGAGGGTGCCGGCCCATTCGAACCGAACGAGGTGCTGCGATTGGCTGCAAGCCTTGATCAAGGCAGTGAGCATCCGCTGGCCCATGCGATCGTTGATTACGCCCGCACCCAGGGTATTGAGTTGGCCAAGCCGGACTCTTTCGAGTCGGGCTCCGGCATCGGCGTGCGCGGCCAAGTGGAAGGTCGGCAGCTGCAATTGGGTAATACAGCATTGATGGCAGACGCCGGAGTAGATGCCACCCCTCTGAGTAACCGGGCAGAGCAGCTCCGCCTAGAGGGCATTAGCATTGTCTTCTTGGCGGTGGATGGCGTTCTGGCAGGACTTCTGGCTGTCTCCGATCCGATCAAACCGACCTCCAAACAAGCAGTTACCAGGCTTCAAGAGGTCGATGTGAAAGTCATCATGGCCACTGGCGATGGGCTTACTACCGCAAGGGCGGTAGCCAGGGAGTTGGGTATTGAAGAAGTCCATGGCGAGGTTAAACCTCAGGACAAGGAAAAGTTGGTTGCCGACCTGCAGAGCTATGGCCGCCGAGTAGCCATGGCTGGCGATGGCATCAACGACGCACCTGCGCTGGCTCGTGCCGATGTGGGTATTGCGATGGGAACCGGTACAGATGTGGCGATGAACAGTGCTCAGGTGACCTTGGTCAAAGGTGATCTGATGGGCATCTTACGGGCAAGAACACTGTCCGTGGCCACGGTAAAAAACATGCGGCAGAACCTAGCCTTTGCCTTCATCTATAACGCCATGGGAATTCCACTCGCTGCAGGGGTGCTTTATCCCCTGACTGGCCACTTGCTGTCGCCCATGATTGCGGCATTGGCTATGAGCGTCAGTTCAGCATCGGTTGTATTCAACGCATTGAGACTGCGGAAAATCCGCATCGACTGAAATGAACGTGAATCTAAAGCCAGTCGACAGGTATCAGTAATTGCATCAACTCCGAAAAGACATCTACCAGCGCTAAAAAACAAGCTTGACCTTGCCATCGTGTCAAGGTCGATGCTCAGGTTACGGCATCTATGCCGCCTAACCAACGAGGTGATTTATGTTTGTTCTACAGGTATCAGGAATGGGTTGTGGCAGTTGCGTCAGCAAAATCACAAAGGCAATTCAGGCGGTAGATGAAACCGCAAAAGTGGAGATTGACCGTGCTGCAGGTAAGGTATCGGTAGACAGCCAAGAACCCGCAGAATCTATCCGCAAGGTGATTCAGGACCTGGGCTATACCGCGCAGGTCAGCGCGTTAGAACCGGCTGAGTTGTGATCGACTCCATTTGACACCATCAACTCGAACTTTTGCGAGCGATGAGGTCATGGCTTCAGGGCCATGACCTCATTTGAAACCCGTGATATCAGACCAGTACCGCTGTCTGTGCCTCGATCAGAGTTTCCACTGCCGCATAGAGGTCAACGTCCGTTTGCTGAGTTTTGATCGAGACCACCAGGCTGTACCTTACGGTGTCGTCATATCGCTGCTGCTTAACAAGCGTTTTCCACCACCCCAGTGCGGGATAGATACCAAGCATTCCCCGTCCTGCCAGTTCAGCTGCAGTGCCTCGCCAGATGTCCGAGTGGAGAGAGCCTCGATGTCTTGTCTGGGTACCGAGCAGCCAGTTCGGATCTGAGCCGCCACCCTGGTAACCACCTTCCTCTTCATCCCGTGCACGCTTGTTGATGCGCTGGCGGAACTGGTCACGATCTTCGTTTGGACGGCTGACATCGAAGCGCAAGCCATGCGACTCGTAGCGATAGCGCCCCTTGATACCGCGTTCGGCTATGCCGGGGTTTGGCTCTACGAAGTAGGAAAGTGTCACCCGCATTTCCACCTCGATGTTGCCTAGGTTGAGCAGTTCCTGCTGCGGCCATGGAAGCAGATGAAGATGCATATCCCGCGCGGTGGGCGGCTTGGTGCCCTGCCTCATGAACGGCCTAAGATGGTCCTCGACAATCATGGTCAAGGAGTCGCCGGCACTCCACAGGGCGCGACTTAGATCTGGTACGCCAAATCCGCAGTGCTTGACCAGATTCTCGTAGCCTGCCTTGGTGCCAGCAGCAAGGAAATCCTGCCTCATACGATCAGGCCACTCAGCTGAGTGCACGATTAGAGCTCGTACAGTCTCGGGCCAGAACTGTGGGTAGTTCGTCGATACTTGTGCGGCCATGCGAGCTGCTAGCGCGGATGCTGCGCTGGTGGCGCTGGTCGTCGTCAAAAGCCGTTGTTCTGGTTCGTGTGCCGTGGTGACAAGGGAAAGACAGGGCTCGGTGTATGCTTGTTGCCCGTCTGTAGCCAGGTTACCTCCTTCGAACACTACATCGGGTTTCAAGGGCCAAGCCGAGTTGCTCCAGGTCCCCGAAGTCGTGCTGTATGGGCTGAGGCTGCCTGCGGCAGCGATCGGGCGCAATCCAGGGTTGGGAGGGTCGATAGTGACCTTCTGGGTGTAAGCGCCTACGCACAGTGCGTTCCAGGCCTGGGCCGGATCATGGATTCCGTCAGTGGTGGTGTTATGCGGGTAGTGGGTGGCCTGGTTCTTGTCCGCATTGCCGGCGGACACGACGATCAGCCGAGGGTTAGCCCTCTCTCCCAATACGTCGGATGCGAGCTCATCAACTGCTGCTGACCATGCGGAAGGGCGGCCACGATCCCGGTAATCGAGACTGGTGATCGCCATGCTGTAGACCCGGCGCACTTCTGGCTTGGCAGTATCCGGTTGGGTTACAGCGTCGATCATCAGCGCGCCGTAGGGCTCCTTCTGATTTCCTTGGGCAGCGGGAAGCAGTTTCACCGACTCAAGGCGGTGCTCGATCGAAATGGGGCTTTGTCCACTAAGAGGGTCAAACAGATCACCATAAAGTGCGATTCCAGCTAGCTCTGTGCCATGACCCGTAGTGTCCGCGAGCCCCCAGTTGGCATCGACGGTATAGAGGTCATTCGCGTCAATGTGCTGAGCCAAGAGTGGGTGGCCCCGATTGACTCCGGTATCTAGGAGGCAGACGCGGATACTGTCGTCCCCTGCGGGGGTGGTTCGCTCAAGCAGGTTCTCGACCCATTCTCTTTGTTCTAGCGGCGCAAGGGCATCAAAAAACTCGGCGGTGTCCTTGGCTCTACGAATCTCGGCGACTTCGTTGAGCAGCAAGAGTGACCGAGTGATGGCCGCTCGCGAGGCGAAAACGTTGAGGACTGTCCGCTCAGGAAACTTCAGCACTTTTTCGGATGTATGAAAGCCACATGCTTCGGCAACCGACTTAAAGCGGTTCAGCACTGCTTCACGGCCTTCCCTGATAGGCAGCCAGAATTCCCACCAAATGGTTTCGTTTTCATCTGGCGGCAACACTGCGGGATCATCAGTCCACAGGGCGTTGAAAGCTGCGACTCGGATTTCTTGGATTGGATTCAGGAGCGGAGCGTTGCGCGGACTCCCCTTGGAGGTCTCCACCTCCAGGTATTGCCTGACGAGGTTCTCAAAGGCTTTGAGCTGACCATCTGGAACGAATACCGTGGCGAAGTCAGTATTCGTGGCGGGGTCATGACGCAGGTTCATGAGCTCAATGCGCTGAGCGCCTCGGGCAAGGCCTTCGAATGCAAGCGCGTAACCCGGCTCACTCCGAAATTCGATTTGCAGGCCGTACCCACCTTCGGGCCTGTCTCCTTGTCGCATTTGCCTTTCAGATGCTTCGCGCTGCAGCTGAACTGCAGAGGCCATCTGACCGCTTACATGTTGGAGTTGAGCGAGTAGCTTTCCGCCATGAGCCCCTCGATTTGGCGTGGGGTAGCGAGGGTCTCGTGTTGCTGATGCTGTGGATCGGAACCGTTCGGGTAGTCCCTGTCCCTGGAGATGAAAGTGAGGCCGTTGTCCGTTGATCGATTCCGTCATCTAAATGCTCAACTACGTTAGGAGTGCCGTCTCCCGTGGAAAGTCTTCCGTTCTTCAAGGTGCCTTTCCACGTCCTTGACCGCCATCTCGGTACGGTCATGAATGATCGTGTCCTTGATCGCGTCGTCTGCCGCCCTCGCAAGTTCTGCATGGCTGAGCCCCTCTGCGACCTTGCAGAGTTTGTCCCAGCTGCGAATCGACTTGGAAAAGTTCGCTAGTCGATTCTTGAGCACAGCCTTGGTCTGTTCCTGATTGGGCAGTCCGTATTCGATAACATCATCGAAGCGTCGGAACAAGGCGTAGTCAAGAATTTCAGGGTGATTGGTGGCAGCGATGATCAGGCTGTTGGATTGGTCCTGCTCGATCATCTGCAGAAAGCTGTTCAGGACGCGACGGATTTCGCCCACGTCGTTGGCAAGACCACGCTGGGAACCGATGGCATCGAACTCGTCGAAGAAATAAATGCCGCGAGTATCGCGAATGGCATCAAAAATCTGACGCAGCTTGGCTGCGGTTTCACCCATGTACTTGGTGATGAGGCTATCAAGGCGGACGATGTACAGCGGAATACCGAGCTCGCCGGCAAGCGCCGAGGCGGTCATGGTCTTGCCGGTACCAGGTGGCCCAACCAAAAGCAGCTTGCGGCGAGGGGAGAGGCCGTGTGCACGAATCTTCTCGAAGTTGCGCTGCTCATTGATGATTCTTCCAAGACGGGCATGAGTGGCCTCGTCCAGAATCATTTCCGAGAAGCGGGTCTTTGGAAGAGCTACTGACAGTAGGTTACTCAGCTCGCCGCGAGGCTGGCCGATGGGCACCGGCTGCCCGGAAGGCAGACGATTTTTCTTGGCCGAATCAATTATGGCCCGCAAATCCTCTGCAAGCTTCCCGTGACCCTGCTTAGCCTCATGGGCCGCCATCTGCATAGCAACGGCAAGGAAATGCGTGTCATCTCCCTTGATATGCGAGCGCAGAAGCGCTTTCAGTTGTTCGCCGCTAGCCATGGTTTCTACCTTCCCGTAGGGGTTAGTTTAATCGTTAAGACCCGCTTCTGACCTTGAATACGTCAACTTTTATTCACACAAGCAATCAGTGTCTGGCCTGAGTTCAA
>Ga0209504_1000088_pt1 | contig 86097 bp, 61 predicted proteins | sample COGITO_mtgs_1005_FD_184791 | JGI IMG/M metagenome (GOLD analysis project Ga0209504, IMG submission 184791) | Pelagic marine microbial communities from North Sea - COGITO_mtgs_100511 (SPAdes) (version 2) | ecosystem: Environmental > Aquatic > Marine > Epipelagic ... | reverse complement strand
GCATCATACCGCAAGCAATAGGAGGTTTAAAACCCTTCATCCTTGAAGATTCGGGGTTGTTGGCCGCCTTCACTCACCCCAGTCACATAGAACAGCCATGCTCCTGGGGATTTGTTCAGTTGCCGCGGTTCCACCGTGGCCATTCCGAATCGTCAATGATTTTGGGTTTAAAACCCTTCATCCTTGAAGATTCGGGGTTGTTGGCAGCTTTCACTCACTGAAGCGTCAATCCGACTGGAACGCCAGCGCGGCCAGTCACATAGTACAGCTATGCTTCGGGTCGGACTGGCGTTCCAGATTTGTTCAGTTGCCGCGGTTCCACCGTGGCCATTCCGAATCGTCAATGATTTTGGGTTTAAAACCTTTCATCCTTGAAGATTCGGGGTTGTTGGCAGCTTTCACTCACTGAAGCGTCAATCCGACTGGAACGCCAGCGCGGCCAGTCACATAGCATAGCTATGCTCCGGGTCGGACTGGCGTTCCAGATTTGTTCAGTTGTCGCGGTTCCACCGTGGCCATTCCGAATCGTCAATGATTTTGGGTTTAAAACCTTGCTTCTGACCTAAGGGGTACATAAAAGTTCGCGAGCGTTGGCAATGGCGCTGGCGCTGACATTTTCGCCCGCCAATAACCGGGCAATTTCCTGCACCCGCTCATCGTCACTCAGGTTACGCATCCTGGTTTCGGTATGAATGCCGTCGGTATATTTTTCGACATACATTTGCTGATGACCCTGACTCGCCACTTGCGGTAAGTGGGTAACACAAATGACTTGTGTGGCGCTGCCAAGCTGCCGTAATAACCGGCCAACGCCGGCTGCAACAGGGCCGCTGATGCCAACATCTACTTCATCAAAAATCAGCGTTGGGGTGGTGATTTTGTCTGCCAGAATCACTTGCACCGCCAGGCTGATGCGAGACAACTCACCACCAGATGTCACTTTATGCATTGGTTGTAACGGCTGGCCCGGATTGGTACTGACAATAAATTCAATATGATCAAGGCCCTGAGCATTGGCTTTGTCGAGCGCCAGCGTCTGCACTGCAATCTGGAATCTGGCGTTGTGCATACTTAAATCGGCCATGCTGGCGGCAATTTTTGTACTAAGCTCCAGCGCTGCTTGTTGCCGTTGTTCGGTGAGCGAAGCGGCAGTTTCACTGTACTGTCGTGCCGCTTGGGCGATGGCCAAGTCCAGTTCATTCAGGCGTTCATCATCACCAGCCAGTTGCAACAGCTGTGAGCTTAAATGCTGATGATGCAGTGTAAGCTGATCATTAGGCACCTGATGTTTGCGGCTTAACGTCAGCCATTGGCCTAATCGTTGGTCAATTTCGCTCAGCCGCTCCGGATCAATATCGACCCGTTCGCCATAACGGCGCAATTCACGGCTGGCTTCATCCACTTGGACCAATGCTTCTTGCAACATCTGGTCGACACTGGCAAGTTTTGTGTCAATGGCACTCGCATCAGCAATCTGATGTGCGGCCATTCGAAGCAAATTGAGCACATTGCCATCGTCACTGTCGCTGAGGAGTTGCACACATTGTTGGCTCGACTCAATTAACTGTGCACTGTGGCTTAACCGTTGATGCTCGTTTTCCAATGCTGAGAACTCATCGGCTTGTGGTGAAAATTGATCAAGCTCGGCCACCTGGTATTCCAACAGTTGCCGCTGCGCTTCCCGTTGTTGCTGGGACTTTTGTAGCTCCTGGTATTCTTGCTTGAGCTGTTGCCAACTTTTCCAATGTTGTTTGACGCTGGCAAGTAGTGTTGGGTGATCGGCGAAGGCATCCAGTAACTGGCGTTGGTGATCGGATTTTAATAACAGTTGATGCGCGTGCTGGCCGTGAATGCTGAGCAGCAGCTGACCTAACAGTTTGAGTTGTTGTGCCGGCACCTGCACGCCGTTGATGTACCCGCGGGATCGGCCTTCGCTACCAACAACACGGCGCACGATACATTCGTTGCCCATCGCCAGATCCTGGCTTTGCAACCATTGCTGCGCTGCAGGTAAATTACTGATATCAAAGGTAGCGACAAAATCGGCTTTGTCGGTGCCCGGCCTGACGACAGTGCCATCGGCGCGTTCACCCAGACATAACGCCAAAGCGTCCAGTGAAATGGATTTACCGGCGCCGGTTTCGCCGGTGATGGTGGTCATGCCGGCGTGCCATTCTATTTCCAGCGCCCGGACTATGGCAAAATTGCTGATATGCAGATGGGTTAACATAAAGGCCTCCGGGCAAAACTACTGGATATAATTCATGACTGTGAATTTATACAGTAATTAACCGGCTGGCAAGGCTCACTGCAGAAAAATTTTCATGCAGCAAAACTCATAAAAATATGACAGTTAAAAGCCATTGATTTTAATAAAGTTTAGAACCCCAACCCAGCTTGTTGCGCAGCACATTAAAATAACTGTAGCCCGGAGGATGGACCAATTTCAGTGGTTTTGGGTGTTTGCGGATGACAATTTCATCGCCCGGCATCACCGCCAGAATCACGTGGCTGTCGCAGCTGATTTGTAAGTGTGCGTCGTTGCTTGGCGCAACTTTTAAGCGGATTTCGCTGTTGCCGGATACCACCAGTGGCCGGCTGCTGAGGGTGTGCGGGAACATTGGCACCAGGCTCATAGCGTCCAGTTCTGGCGTTAAAATAGGGCCGCCACCAGATAAGGAATAAGCAGTTGAACCGGTTGGGGTGCTGACGATCAGGCCATCGGATCTTTGGCTAAACACAAATTCGTCATTTATATAGGCTTCAAATTCAATCATATGCGCGACTTTGTCGGCGTGTAAAACAGCTTCATTCACTGCACTATTGCTGCTTTTGATGCTGTCATGACGATGCACTTCAATTTCCAGCAAGTTACGGTGCTCATTGACGTAATTTCCTGCCAGCACTTCGGCCAGTGGAATTTGAAAACTTTCCGGCGATAAATCGGTTAAAAAACCCAGATTGCCACGGTTCACGCCGAGCACCGCCACGCCAAAACGGGCCAGAACCCGTGCAGCGCCCAGCATATTGCCGTCACCGCCAACGACGATGGCTAAATCGCAGTTTTTACCTAAATCAACTAAATCCATCGCTTGCACGCCATCAAGGCCTAAGGATCCTGCGACCTTTTCTTCGACATAAACCTGTAGCTGATATTGTTTTAAAAAATGATAAAGACTCACCAGCGTGTGGTTGGCGCCCTGATGATTGGGCTTGCCGATCAGGCCGATAGTTCGAAAGGCGTGGCTCATAGCTTGTTGATCCAGCGAAAGTTTGGCTTTGAGTATACGCAGCAGCAGCGCTCTGTACCAGTGGCAAACTATGCAACTGCCGCTTGTTAAACCACTGCAGTTGATTTTTTCGACCAAAGCCCCACTATAAGCAAGTGTTTAGTAAAAGGTGGCAGTATGACGCTTGGCCTGAGTCGATCAGAATTGATCCTGAAATTAATTGTTGAGCAGTATCTGGCAGATGGTTCGCCGGTTTCTTCAAAAGCAATTTCAGAACATACCGCGTTGCAGGTCAGTTCTGCCACTGTGCGTAACACCATGATGCAGCTTGAGCAGCTGGGGCTTATTCGCTCGCCGCATACCTCGGCCGGGCGTATTCCGACTACCCAAGGTATCCGGTTATTCATCGATAAAATGTTGCAGTTGGAGCCGTTGCCTTCACGCTGGCTAAACGAAATGCAGCAGAATTTGCAACCACAATTGCCGGTTTCATTGTTATGCCAAAAGGCGGGGCAGCTGCTCGCCAACCTCACCGGTTTGGTCAGCATTTTTAGTCCGCCAAAAAGCAGTGGCCGGGTGATCCGGCAGGTTGATTTGGTGCGGTTAGCTGCCGATCGCCTGTTATTGGTGGTGATTGACGAAGAAGGTGACATTTTGCATCGGGTACTTTCGCAGCAACAAAGTGTTGAAGCGATGACGTTAAGCCGTGCTTTGTGTCTACTTAATGCAGCGTTATGCGGGCAACAATGGTTGGATGGTATTTCCAGGCTGTCGTTGATGTTAAAAACCGAAACCGGGGCTATCGCCGGATTGCTGCAGGATGTCATGGCGCAGCTGAGTTTAGATGAGTTACAACAAAATCAGCCGTTAGTATTTGGTCAGCATCATTTATTGCAAGCTGCTGAATCACAAAAAGATCCAGCCCTGCAGCAAGTGATTCAATTGCTGGAACAACCGTCCTGTTTAATGAGTTTATTAAAACCATTGACCTTAGACGACAGCACCAAGTTAATTCTTGGACGAGAGTCGGGTATTGCGCAATTGCATAATGTCAGTGTGATCACCGTGCGGTATCAGGCAGAGCCACACCGTTATCTGGCGCTGCTTGGGCCACGGCGGATGAACTATGCACGATTAATCCCTTTGGTTGAGGCTTGTGGCCAACTATTGTCAAAGCACTTGAATCAGCCAAAACAATCCCCATAATAGCCAGACTTGAGAATTGAGATGTAGGTTTGGAGTAGTCAATCGATGAGCGAGCAAGAAAAAGTGCAAAACGAACAGCAAACAGCAGCAGAGCTGGCAGCGGCAGAGCTTGAAAAAGCGCAGCAAACCACAGAGCAAGCAGGCGAGCCGGTACAATTATCGGGTGAGCAGGCGATCATTGCCAAATTGGAAGCTGAACTGGTTGCAGCAAAACAACTGGCCGCCGATCAACAGGATCTGGCACTTCGGGTGAAAGCCGAAGCTGAAAACAGCAAACGTCGTTCAGCACAAGATGTTGAAAAAGCACATAAATTTGCTCTGGAAAAATTCGCTGGTGACTTATTACCTGTCCTGGATAATTTAGAACGTTCGTTAAGTTTTATCGACCGTGACAATGAAGCAGTGAAAGCTTTGGCCGAAGGTGTCGAGCTGACCTTAAAAGGGATGTTGGATACCGTCGCGAAATTCGGCGTGCAACAAATTGACCCACAAGGTCAGCCATTTAATCCGGAATTCCATCAGGCGATGTCGATTCAGCCAAATGCCGATTTAGATGCCAATACGGTGATTTTTGTGATGCAAAAAGGCTATGAACTCAATGGCCGCTTGTTGCGCCCAGCAATGGTTGGTGTGTCGAAAAAGCCTGATTAATCAGACGTTTTTGCGAAGAAGAAGCCGGTTTTTACGCCGGCTTTTTTGCGCCTGAAGTTTTGATTGTCGATTCACAACGACAGCAAATTGTTGCTTGCGGCATCTGCAGGGAAAACGCGTATCCGCTAACTGACTTTAAACCGACCCACCAGCCCAAACAGCGTATTCGAAAGCTGTTTAATTTGCGCCGACAACTTCTCGTTACTTTCAGCAATGCCACCTGCCGCACTGGCTTGGTCGTGCAAGGCATACAGGTTTTTGGTGATTTCTTCCGACACCAGGCTTTGCTCTTCAGTCGCTGCCGCGGTTTGCGTGGCCATATCGTTGACCCGGCGCGACGATTCCTGCAGTTGATGAAACACTTCATCGGCTTTGGAAAAAAATTCCAAAGTGCGATCGGCGTTGGCTTTGCCGCTATTGATGGCGCCGGACGCCTGATTAACGCGGCTTTGTAAGCTCTGGATCATCTCCTGAATATGGTTGGTACTTTGTTGGGTGCGCGACGCCAGGGTGCGTACTTCATCGGCAACCACCGCAAAACCGCGGCCCTGTTCACCGGCACGCGCTGCTTCAATCGCAGCATTTAACGCCAGTAAGTTGGTTTGTTCGGCGATACTTCGAATGACGTCCAGCACTGAGGCGATATTTTCCGAACTATTTTCCAGTTCAGTAGAACAGCTCAGTGCCATATCCACATCACTGGAAAGCGCCGTCATGCTTTGATTGACGCTATTGACCACCTGTAATCCTTGTTCGGCATTTTTACTTGCCATGTCCGCTTCATGTGCTGAATTGGTCGCGACCACCGCCATTTCTTTGTTGGCAATGGTCATTTCATGCACCGCGCTAACGATTGAATCAGAGGCGATATTGAGTGAATTGGTAATGTTTTTACTGTTGTTTGCCGATTGCGATAAATGTTCGGTCAACTGACTAAGCTGCCCGGCTTGTTGCAAAACCGAGGCGATTAACTGGCACAAATTGGCGACAAAACCATTAAATTCATGGGCAAGTTCGGCAAATTCGTCACGGCTTTGTACGTTAAGCCGGGCGGTTAAATCGCCTTCACCTGAGGCAATTTCATTGATGCGGCGGGTCAAAAAGTTAATTTGGCCGGTTAAGGTACGTGGGATTTGATAACTAAACCAGCCGGCAATCAGTAAAATGCTCAGGGTAATGCCGTACGTCAGCCATTGAAAACGCGTGATAGAAGCCGTGAGTGCTTGTTGCTCGGAAATGGACTTTTGCAAAGCTGCATCACCTGCTTCATCCAGCACTTTACGCAGTGAAGCAAATTTTTGTTCTTCATCGATAATAAGTGCTTGTAGATCCGCCTGATTATCTGCAGCGCCAATCAGACTGTTTGTGCTTTGCTGCCACTGTGCAAATTCCTGCTCAAAGCCACTGAATTTTCCGGTGACATCGGGGTAAGCTTTTAAATAACCAAGATATTCACCAAAACGTCCTTTCACTTGTTCGGCGTTTTCGGTCACATCTTTACGTTGTTGCTCGACATCGCCGAATTTATTCAAAAAGTGAGTGGTGGCGAGTTTGGCTTGATACAGATCCCGATCCGCATTCAGGACCACCGAAATGGCTTTGAGGAAATTGTCAGCCTGTGCATCTAACGCACTGCGTTGCATCGCCGACAAATAACTAAACATCGAAACCACAATAAGTAGGGTCACACCGAGCATCAACATGGGCATGGTGCTTTTCACTCTGATACTGTGAAAGTTCATCTAAAGTTCCTTGTCCTGATTATTGTTGTGACGCAAGTATGGGCATGGATTGAAGATTTCTCCAATTCATCGGTTAATTTGCATGGATGATGTGACTCGTTGGCATGACCGGGCGGCCGTAAACCACAGCGCATGGTTAAACAGGATATGGCAAACCATGCTGTCGCGAGATTGCAACAACCCCCCCGCATGATAAACCGCATTGTCCATAAAACAGAGCCTGGTGCGCATGAGCAAATCTGCAAGGAAGTAACGGCTGGCAAAAAGTGCTGGCAGCGACCAGAATTGCTGAACTATGAAGTGATCAGCAGTCAGCAGTCAGCAGTCAGCTGGCATGCCATGACCATTGTTGCAATTCGCTGATTGCAGCCAGAAGTTTCGAATTTATATAGTGGGAACGGTATGATGCCCAGCGCACCTCAATCGTCAGACTTCAAGGATGTAAACATGAACAAAAAATATGGTCTGTTGGCGCTGATTTTCAGTTTACTGCTTGGCTGTGGTGGCGGCAGCGATGACAAGGCTGCGCCTTCACCGGTCGGCGAAACGCCAACCTCGATCCATTGGCAACCGACGGCAACTGCCGACTGGCAAGTTAGCACCGCAACGGCAGAAGGTTTAAACAGCAGCTTGCTCGATCAAGCGTATCAGGCCGGTCGCAACGAACATGGTTTATATGCGGTATTGGTGGTGAAACGTGGTTTGTTGGTGGGCGAAGCTTATTACAGCAACAAAAAAGCCAGCGATTTACTGCATTTACGTTCGGTCACTAAAACGCTGGTCTCAACCTTGATTGGCATCGCCATTGCCGAGCGCAAAATTCAAAGTATTGATCAGCCAATCAGCGATTTTTTGCGCGCAGATTATGGCAATTTACTCAGCAACAAAGCTGACTTGACCATCCGGCATTTATTGACGATGAGTTCTGGCATAAGCTGGGACGAAAGCACTTTAAGTGGTTATGCCGATTGGGAAAGTTCAGCGGATCCAACACGTTATGTGCTTGAACGGAATCTACTGACGACACCTGGGCAGCAATTTAATTACAATTCTGGTACCAGCCATTTGTTATCCGTGATCCTGACCAAAGCCACCGGCATGAGCACCGAAAGTTATGCTCAAACCAAATTATTTACGCCGCTTGGCATTACCCGCTGGAGCTGGCCAACATTGCGCGATGGCTTTCACAATGGAGCTGCCGGTTTGCAACTGACGGCACGTGATTTAACCAAACTAGTGGTGTTGTGGCAGCAACAGGGCCGCTGGTTGCAACAGCAGCTTATCCCTGCGAGTTACCTGCTGAACGCTGCAGAATCACAGCGCAATTTGCTCGCCAGTGTCGGCGGGCTGAATTTAACCGGTTATGGTTTTTTATGGTGGTTGGGCAGCGATAATGGTCGCGCACTGCAATTGGCCTGGGGTTATGGCGGTCAGTTTGCGCTAACTTTACCGGCGCAAGACGTGACCATTCTGGTGATGGGCAATAACGTTCCTGCAAATGTTCGCGACCAAGAGCGCCGGTTGATGGAACTTGTGGTGCAGAAAATTTTGCCCGCGATCCCGCAATAACGCCTGACTGCAGCGGTTACAGCTTCGCTGTCGAATCCTGCGGCAGCGTGGCTGATAATGGAAAGACCTTGTCATAGCCCCAGTGATACAGATAGCCATACACCAGATAAAACAGCATAAAGGCCAAATCCAGCAGTAAGGCCTGCCACAAGCTAATTGCCAGCAACCAGGCGGTTAACGGTAAAAATAAAATCAGTAACCCCGCTTCAAAAGCCAAGGCATGCCACACCCTTTCGCCCAGCGTTTTTTGCCAGCGGCCGCGTGGGATCAGGTAATAACGGTCAAACCACAGATTAAACTGATAATTCCACCAGGTCGCGAGCAGCGACATCAACACCGCCAGACCACCCAGTTGCAGCAGCGGTTTATCCAGCAACAAGGTAGAGACCGGTACCAGCAATAACAAACCGATAATTTCAAAGGCCAACGCCATCCGGATCCGATCCGGTAAGCTGCGTTGTAGCGGCGGCTGCTGTGTCGGAGCCGGTTGAGTCTGAGTCGGTTGTATCATATTGATCATCCAGAATTATAAAAAAACGAGCTGATTTACCGCAGATATTATCTATGTTTAACTGGTAGATACAGTTGGAACCTATCAGGAAAACAGATAGATGAATCTGCAACAATTACAAACTTTAGCGGTAGTGGTCGAAACCGGTTCGTTTTCGGCAGCAGCACGGCGGTTGCAAAAAGCCCAGTCGGCGGTAAGTTCGGCCATCGCTGAGTTGGAAATTGATTTAGGCATCATGCTGTTTGATCGCAGCAAAAGATACCCGCAGCTCACCAGCGCTGGTGAGCGGGTGTTACAGCAAGCGCTGATCATTAATGCCCAGTGTCAGGCGCTGAGCGAATTTGCCTCTGGTTTGAGTGACGGTGAAGAAAGCAGCTTGACGCTAGCCGTGGACGATGAAGGACAGCTGCCGTGGCTGGCGCCCATCCTAGCTGAATTTGCGCTGGTATTTCCGCGCTTGGAGCTGCGATTATTGTTCCCACTGTTGGAAGATTTGACGTTGCTGTTGCGCCAGGGCGAGGCTGATTTGGCGATTAGTTATCAGCCGTTGTCACCGCCGGCTGATATTGAGCGTTGGCCACTGCAGGCGATTCATTTTGTATTGCTGGTGGCGGCCACACATCCGCTGGCGGCTTTAGTTGAGGAAGGGGTGACAACAAACCAATTGCAGCAACACCGGCAATTGCTGGTCACTGATCGCTTGCAAGGGGTCGAAAAACAACGCGGTCGGTTAGCGGCTGATGTCTGGTGGCTGGAAGGAGACGTTGCAGTGCTGGCGTTGGTAAAACAAGGACTCGGCTGGGCCTGGTTACCAGAGCCGCTGGCGCAAACTGCGTTAGCTGAGCATCCGGCGGCGCTACTGCCACTTCATCTAAAAGACGCAGCCGGTTTACCTTCGTCGATATTGCCGGTGCAGCTGGAACTATGGCGCCAGCGTGGCAAAACGCCGGGGCCAGCGGCGCGGTGGTTGTTAGAGCGATTATTGAACAGAACCTAAGCTGGTTTTATAGCAACTCGCGCCAGACCCATTTTGCCAACGGGTGTTGTTGCTTTTTCAGCTCCCGCACAAAGAGCTGGGCAATCCAGCTGGCGCCCTGGGTAGTTAAATGAGTGTTGTCGGTCTTGCCGTCCGGAAACTTCTGATACAAACCGGCCGGCACCTGAATAAAATACGCCTGACTGGCCGCCAGACCAAAACGGCTGATGTCGGCGCAGCTTTGCGCATTCAAATCAAACAGCGTTACTTTTTCGCGAGCCGCCACTTTGCGCATCGCATCGGCGTAAGTAGCGAGGTTATTTTCGAGCTGGCCTTTGTCATCAAAACTGCGGCGGCAAATCGGTGTTGCCAGCATGGGTATTGCATCTTTGGCGCGCACTTCAGCGATAAAACGCCTCAGTAGTTGCGGATAGGCGGAATCTGCGGCGGCGTAGCGGCTTGGGTCGTCCTGTTTTTGGTCGTTGTGGCCAAACTGGATCAACACATAGTCACCAGGCTTGAGCTCGGTCACCAGCAATTGCCATCGGCCTTCATTTAAAAAACGCAGCGTACTACGACCATTGGCGGCGTGATTGATAATCGACAATTCCGGCAGCATAAATTCAGGTAATAGCTGGCCCCAACCACGCTCCGGATAAGCCAGATTGACTTTGTCGGCCATCGTCGAATCGCCAACTAAGTGCAGCCGCGGCGAGGGCAGATCGGTACTGGTGCCTTTGGGAACGGGTTGACTCATGGCGTTAACACTCGAAAGAGAAAAACACAGCACTGTGGATAACAAAGCATGATAAAGAAAATTCATCGGCAGTTCCGGTTAATTTGACGTTGGTTTTGAATTTGGAGCCGTTTTTAAATGTGGAACTGACTGAACAGCTTTGGCTTGCTGCAGCCAAAGCCTGATCTGCACCAGTTGTGCTTCTGGTTGCCACTCTCCGTTAAAGGTCCAGTCGGTGTTTATTTTGCTCGCTTGAGCGGCAGTTAAATTATCACGCAACCAAGCATAAGTAGGCCCTTGATTTTGATAAAAATAATTCCTATCGCCATATAAATTGGGCTGATCGCGTGTTGGATCTTCCGGATAAGTACGACGGAAAATCGGCTGGTCGGCAAGCTCCGGGCTAAAGCTGTTGTGCAGTAAATAAAACTGCCCGTCATAATGACGTCGCCCCAGCGCAAAGCCCTTGGCGCCTTGGAAACTTGAATGCATGACCACCAGCTTTTGCGCCGGGTTTAACTCACCGTCATGCCATAACGTGGCGGAATCATTCTGATTAATAAACTCACTGTGAGTGATAAATGCGGTGCCACGTGGGCAAACCATATCAACCCGCCCCCGGAACTGACAATGGCTGTGGTAATACATGCCATTGGTTTTATTCCATAAACTTAAAGTGTCGGCGCCTGAAGTGAGTAAAGCGCAGTGATCGGTGATAATGCGGCTGGCTTGTTCAAAACCACGCACCGCAAACTGATGTTCAAAGCGGTCAAGATCCTGCGGGTTTTCATCGGCGTAACTGTTGTGGACGGTTAAATCGAGTAGGGCGATATCAGAGCTTTGAATATTCACCACCGCTGCGCCCCAGTCTTGACTGAGTGCTTTGCCGGTTGGCAGCCTGTTTACTGTTTTTGTATTGGTATCAGCCTTTTGCTTTAAAAAATGTTGCCGCAGCTCCGGATATTGCAGAATAGTCCGGTCGCGACCCCTGCCGACCAACACCACTTTATCGCGCACTAAAAAAACTTTCTCGCGATAAGTGCCAGCGGCCAGTTGCAGCACTACCCATTGGTTTGGATCTGGCGCTAAAGTTGGCAGTGCGTCCAGCGCTTGGCTGATGGTGCGAAAAGTGCCGGTTGGGTGGTGGCGATCCAACGGCGCGGCAATCTGCAGGATCAGTGGCGGTGGGTTTGCGTTGGCAATTGCTGGCGGTACCAGTACCAGCACCAGCAGCGCCAAAGCAATACGCCAGCAGAACTGGCGCATCATTTTTTTGAATAAGAACAAGCGATTGCTAAATACTGTCATTAGTTTTTCAGCAGCAGCGACACCTGCACACCCGACATGATAAATGCGGCAGTGCCTTTGCTGTCGTTGCGATAAATCGGCTCGCTCATGTAATAGTGATAACTACCATCGCGGCCAGCGCCTAAACCTGCCACCTGCACCATTTTGGTCAGGCTGATGCTTTGATCCGGATGCACCAGTACAAACTCATTTAGCAGTCCCTGATAGGCTTTGATGGTCGCATCACGGTATTGCTGACCTTGTAAATAACCTTTGTTTTGCGCTTTGGCCAGGAAATACACAAACATGCTGCTGGCGCTCGATTCTAAATAATTACCACGTTCACCGGGTTTATCAATGATTTGCCACCAGACGCCAGAGGCCGGATCCTGATAACGCAGCAGCGCATCGGCGAGCTCCGGGATCATCGATAGCAGCGGTTTGCGAAGCTCAAGGCTGGTTTCTGGAATACGGTCCAGCACATCGACCAACGCCATACCCAGCCAGCCGATACCGCGGCTCCAGAAAAACTTTGAGCGACCAGTCGCAGGATCGGCCCAGTTCATGCTTTTGGATTCATCCCAAGCATGAAAATACAGGCCGGTGGCCGGGTCACGCAGCATCTCGCGGCTGACTTCAAATTCATGCACCACTTGTTTTAAGCTGGCGCCATTTTCAAATAACTGGCTGTAGTAGGCGAGGTAGGGCATGCCCATATACACCCCGTCCAGCCACAGCTGATGCGGGTAGATTTTTTTGTGCCAGTAAGCGCCATTGCTGGTTTTTGGATGATCTGTTAATTGCGCCCGAAGTTTCTCTGCAGCAAGCTGATATTTGGCATCGCCGGTTTTTTCAAACATCCGAAGCAGCACCGAGCCGCTATTGATGCTGTCGATATTAAATTTACTGGCATCATAACTATGAATGGTGCCGTCCGCAGCGACAAAGCTGTCAGCCATTTTGCTCACCGCCGCTTGATATTCGGGCTTGGGCGCGACCTGATTTAAATCATCATAAGCCTGCATCAGCAAGCCGGTGGTGTATTCAAACGCTACTGGCCGGTCACGCTCGCTGTCCCAGCCACCCCAATAATATTGGCCGGCCTGACGGTTTAAGTCGCTATCAGCAAACCGGGTGCTCCAGGCTAACGCACTGGCGCTGGTCAACGGTTGTTCGGTTTGAGTTTTGCTAAGGGCAGTTTTTAAGCTCAGCCGTGGCGCTGAGGTCAGCTTTTCCACTTCCTGTTGTAAATACGCTACAAACTGTTGCTGATTCTGAATGCCGTTTAACTCATGCTGCCAGGCGCCAACAAAATAGTACTCCAGATGTTGCCCCGACACGTCCATCACCGACACATGGCTGTTGGCATCGGAAGTGATTTTTTCCAGTTTGCCACGCTTAAACAGCAGTGCCATACCCAGGTTGGCACCATCGAGGCTTTGTTTGCCGTAAGTCGCCAGGTAAGTGTAAGTGTGACCGCTGCTTTCCAATGTGCCGGTCAGCACTTCTGTATCAGGTAATTTCACGATGCCGATGGCTAAATTATCCAGTGGCTGGTCGAAAGTAAGGCGGTTTTGCAGCAAACGGCTACCAGCGGTCATCGACAAATGCGCTTGAATATTCACCGTTTTTCCGGCAACTTGCCAGTTTTTGTAGTCGATGGTGAGCGCTGAATAGAGGGGGCCATTTTCGACGATGGTTGCGGTGTGGCCAGATAGTTTGGAGACCAGTTCAACCGCTTCGCCATTCCAATAACCAAAACCACCGGCGCCTAAAGATTTGCCTACTTTGAGTACATCCATGCCCCAGTCTTGTGGTTCATGGTATGACTTATACCCATCAAGCCCGACCTGATGCAGCACCGGTTTGCCGGTTTTGTTGCCGAAAATATCAAAGCCGTTGCGCCAATCGAGATAAATGCGATATCCGACTTTATCCGACTCAATACCCGGGCCTTCGTAACGAATAAATTCACTGTGATCGGTGTACTGCGCTGGTGGCGTCAGGCTTTTTACGTTCTGAAAAGTACCGCCAATATATTTACCTTCTTGCCACTGACCACCGGCTTTTTCGGAAATTTCGGCTTGGGTCAGTTGCACTGAAGTTGCCGGTTCACCTTGTTGGATCAGCAGTTCTTTACTGCCGCCTGCGCTAAAATCCGGAGCGATGAACAGGCTGTCTTTTTCGCCATCGGCATCACGGTCAATCAATTGCGACGGCAGTGCTTGGCCGGCTAATTCGGTGACGCGTAGGTTTTCATCAGGCTTTAACATCACGCCTAAATCAGTAAAAGGTAATAAAACAGGTTGCTGATTGCGGGCAAAATCCGATGGATTATCGATGCGCAAGTTGGCGATGGTGGCGCTAGCCAGTGCCGGTGTTTCGGTTGCTGGTGCCGCTGCTGCGGTAGACGGTGCAGCCGCATCAGGTGCTGGCTGCGAGCAAGCGCTAAGCAACACACTCAGGCTGGTCAATAAAATTATACGGTTAGGCAGAAAATTCACAAAAAGCCCCTGATCTGTCGTTCAAAAACAAAGTCAGCCTAAGCAGGCTGACCTCTTACATACATCATATATCCCCTAAATCATTGGCGATGCAGGTAGGCGGCAATTGAGCGAAACTGGAACGCCAGCCCGACCCGGGAACATAGCAGTCTATGTGACCGGGGAGAGCGAATGAAGCCAACAACCCTGCATCGTCAAGGATGACGGGGATTAGTACTTATATTGCACACCTAGGTAATACTGCCGACCCGTTTCATGGTAATAGGTCAAACGGTTGCCGGCATCATCAACCCATTGGTCATCCACTTCGTCGGTCAGGTTCAGCGCTTCGAAGGTTAGTTTCCACTGCTCGGTGAAAGCGTAGGACACTGAAGCATCAACGTTGGTGGTGGCATTGGTGCCTTCCATGTCGTTGCCGTCACGGCCGATAGCGGTGGTCAGGTAACGATCCCGTTTGGCCAGGCTGACCCGGGCGTTTAACTTTTCATGTTCATAATACAAAGTAGCCGCTGTGGTGCTGCGCGATAAACCTTGTAAATCACGGGTGGCCTGCACCACGCCAGCGACGTTGATGTAATCCATTTCCGCTTTCACGTTGGTGTAGTTACCGATAAAACCAAAGCGATTCCAGAATTCCGGTAAGGCAGTAAACGGCATCTGGAAGCTGACTTCAAACCCTTTTAAATCGCCGCCTGGGCCGTTCAGTGGGGTGGTGATTTGCCAATCGACATTTTCATCACAACCAGAATTGCCACCGTAGCCAGGGCCTGCGGTACAAGCATCAATCGCTGCCTGAATGGGTAAGCCGGTGGCGGTGAAAGGTTTGGTTTCACGTAAAGATTGCACGTGGCTGTCGATATCTTTTTGGAACAACGCCAGGCCTAACATCGCTTCGTCGCTGAAATAAAATTCCAGACCTAAATCGTAAGTTTTGGCTTTGGTTGGTTCCAGTTGCGGGTTACCCCCAGAAACTGAGCGGCTGCCACCTGATACTGACACTGAAACGTCCGGGCGAATCGAGCCTAAACCAGCGCGCGCCATTACTTCAGCAAAACCAAAACGCAGCACCACATCTTCAAATGGCTCGTAGTTTAAGTTGAGTGAAGGTAGCACTTCGTTGTAATCGTGCTCTGCGGTGATTTGCTGCGCGGCGCCACCGACGGTCGCGAAAGCAGTCGAGCTTTGATCAGTTTTAACCTGACGCACCCCGGCATTACCCCACAACGGCGCATCTTTTAATTCGGTATTAAAGGACGCCATCAGGTAAGCACCGTGAGTGGTTTCTTCGGCTGAATAGTTATCCGGACGGCGGAAATCTTTGCTGACAGCAAAGACACCGGTGTTGCTATACAAACCATATTTAGCATCAATGGCGTCGAAGTTTGGGATCAACCAGTTTGGATTTGGGCCCAGGCCAGAGTTGTAAGTGGCAATCAGGTCTGGGGTATAAACGATGCCAGCACCGTTTTCAGTCTGCCGACGCGCTTCATAAGTTTCGAAGCTGAATTTCTTGTAGTGCAGACCACTTTTTAAGGTGATGAAATCGTTCAGCGTCCAGGCCAAATTCAGTTCAGCGGTATCAAAACCGTTTTCGGCGCCAAGCGGACGTAACCGCACGCTGTTCGAGGTCCAACCGGTTGGGTCAAACACGCTGTTGCCAAAGGTTAAGATTGGATTGTCACGGGCGCCATCACGGTAATCGTAGCTAAAAGTGGTGCCGGTTTTTTCCATCACCAGGGTGGTTTGCACCGGGTTGTCGAACTTTGAGGTGGTGGTACCAATCATCCCTTCCAATTTTAAGCTGTCATTCAAATGATGACTACCGTGTAAGGTAATTTGCGAGAAGTCGGTGCCAAGTTCATCAAAGCGGTTTTCGGAGCGGATAGTGGCATTTTCGAAACTGCCGTAGGTCATGGTGTTGGTATCATCGATAAAATAATCCAGCACATTCATGCCACCGCTAATACCGCTGCCATTGGTGGCGGTTGTTGGACGGTTACCACCGGCATTTAAAATACCCTGCATAAAAATTTCGTTACGGGTGGCGTCGGTGTTGGCGTACAGCACATCTAAGTCAAATTTGGTGTCGTCGTTTGGTTTAAATTGCAACGCGGCACTTAAACCTAACCGTTCCATTTCGTGGGTGTACGAGTCGTAACGTGGCAGACGTGGCCGGAAGGCATTGTTGATGGTATTGAGTTCAGTGGCGGTGCTATTGCCTTTGTATCGACCGAAGTCGTTGGCATTACCCCAGCGCACGGTGCTAGAGCCTTGGTCTTTTAAACTACGCTCGGAATAAGAGGCTGAAAATAGTGCGCCTAATTTGCCATCGGCGAAAATATTACTGACTAAAAACGAGGTTTTAGGATCAGATTTTTCCGATAAGTCGTTGTAACCAAGCTGGCCGGAAGCGGCAAAAGTGAAACCGTCATAGTCAAAGGGGCGGGCGGCGCGAAGGTCAACTGTGGCGCCTAATGAGCCTTCTTCAATATCAGCGCTGGCGGTTTTGCGTACCGTTAAGGAGCTAAATAAATCAGATGAGAAAGTGTTGAAGTCAAAACCACGGCCCCGGTTAGCACCACCAATTTGGTCGGTACCACCGCTGGTCGAAATTGCTTCCATACCGTTGATGCGGACACGGGTAAAATCCGGGCCTAAACCGCGGACCGAAATCTGCCGGCCTTCACCAGCGGCACGGCTAATCGCCACGCCAGGAATACGTTGCAACGATTCAGCTAAGTTTAAATCAGGGAAATCGGCGATGTCTTCAGCCAAGATCGAATCGACGGCACTGTCGGCCTGACGTTTTTGGTTCAGCGCGTTACTTAAACTGTCGCGGAAGCTGCCGGTGACCTGGATCACTTCGATATCTTTTTCAGCCGCTTTGGCATCGGTAGCCGGAGTTTGTTGGGCCAGCAGTTGTGGGGTGAAACCAAAAGTAAAACCGGCCAGCAGCATGGCTGAAACCAGTTTGTTGGGGCGAAATTGTGAGCGTTGAACAGCCATAATGCTTTCCTCATCCTGTCTATACCCGTCATCCTTGAAGATCCGGGGTTGTTGCCTTCATTCGTTCGCCGCAGTCACATAGATAGCTATGCTCATGCGGCCTCACTCACTCGGCGCCTACCCGAATCTTCAATGATTTTGGGTTTATATTCGGTGTCGCTCAAGGTACATGCCTGCGACATTTTTTTTGCTGGAAGACACCTGCTGGCGGCTCCCTGTTGATTTTTGTCTACCGGTGGCAAAAAATGCTTGCTATTTTGTGCCACCGATGGCAAAAAGCTAACACCAACGAATTCATACTGTCAAATACCGAACAAAAATAAATCAGTAAACATGGCAGCTTTTAGCAACGATTTACGCCTAACATGTTGAATTTAATCGTGGTAATTGTTTTTAGATGCCTGGGTAAAGTCTGACTTTGTTTCATATATGGTGCAAAGTGGCAGCCAAGAGCCAGCCACGAGCCAGCAAGTGGCGGCTAGACTTCACGACGATGGGGGCCAGCGGCTATCAGTTGCCAGAAAATGTAGCAGCACAAGTTCAGAAGCCCCAGCACGTTGGCGCTGACCGGCCATAAATTTACAGCAAGGAGTTTTTACCGATGACCGATATTTCCGCTTTATTCAGGCTTGATGGCCAAACGGCACTGGTGACAGGTGCCAGCCGTGGTTTGGGTAAAGCGATTGCGCTTGCTCTGGCCAGTAGTGGCGCACGGGTGATTTGCTCAAGTTCTACCGTTGAAGGCGCGGCCGATACTGTGGCTGCTATTCAGGCTCTGGGCGGGCAAGCAATCGCCGTCGCTGCTGATTTAGCCGACGAAGGGTCGGTGCGCGCACTGGCGGTGGCTGCCATTGAGTGGCAAGGCCAGGTCGATATTCTGGTGAACTGTGGTGGCACGATTTTTCGCGCACCAGCGATGGAATTCCCGATGCAGCAGTGGCGGCAGAATCTGGCCGTCAACCTCGATGCAGCATTTTTGCTGTGTCAACTGGTCGGCGAGGGCATGATCACACGCGGTCAGGGCAAAATTATTAATATCGCTTCGATGCTGAGCTACAGCGGCGGCATCACGGTGCCGGCTTATACCGCCAGTAAACATGCGATTGCCGGCCTCACCAAAGCGCTGGCTAACGAATGGGCGCAGTATGGTTTGAATATCAATGCCATCGCCCCTGGTTATTTTAAAACCGACAACACTTTTGCACTGCAGCAAAACCCCGAGCGTAATGCACAAATTCTGGCGCGTTTGCCAGCCGGACGCTGGGGCGAGCCGGAAGATTTAACCGGCGCTGTGGTGTTTTTGGCAAGTCGCGCCAGCAATTATGTCAACGGCCACGTGCTGGCGGTGGATGGCGGCTGGCTGGCGCGTTAAGAAAACGCAGCTGCAAACGGCTCCAATGCAAGCCGAATGACAATTTTTGGCTGTCGTGATAACGGCAGTGACCACCTGATTACTGGAGATAAAGATGACCACACCCATTTTCACCAACCGTTACGCCACCCATCCGGATGACGTTCGTCACTACGATACCGACGAACTGCGCCAGCATTTCCTGCTGGATAACCTGATGCAGCCGGACCTGCTGGTGCTCAATTACACCCATTACGAGCGGATGCTGGTTGGTAGCGCGGTGCCGGTGCAAGGCCCGGTGGTATTAGCAACTGTGGATGCACTCAAAGCGGCGTATTTTTTAGAGCGGCGTGAACTCGGCGTCATTAACATTGGCGGCAAAGGCGTGGTGTTGGTCGATGGCGTTAGCTACCCGCTTGATAATAAAGAAGCTTTATATGTCGGCATGGGCGCACGCGAGGTGAGTTTTCTAAGTGACGATGCCAGCACACCGGCGAAGTTTTACTTAAATTCCACTCCGGCACATCGCAATTACCCGAACGCGCATATCACCATGGCGCAATGCAATGTGCTGCATATGGGCGCGCTGGAAACCAGTAATCACCGTGATATTTATCAGCTGATGATCCGCGACGTGGTGCAAACCTGTCAGTTACAAATGGGCTTAACGGTGCTGAAACCGGGCAGCGTCTGGAACACCATGCCAGCGCATCAACACGACCGGCGGATGGAAGCTTATTTCTACTTTGATTTAGGTGCCGATCAGCAGGTTTGTCATTTTATGGGCGAACCACAGCAAACGCGGCACATCTGGGTTGGTAGTGAACAAGCGGTGGTGTCGCCGCCTTGGTCTATTCACAGCGGCTGCGGTACCAGCAACTATGCCTTTATCTGGGGCATGGCCGGTGAAAACCTGGATTATCACGATATGGACAAATTCCCGGTCAGTAGTTTGCGCTAGGACTGACGGATAAAACTGACGGATAAAAAACAGGTTGTAATGCCGGTTGTTTGCGCAGTCGGCAACACAAAGCGTAACGCGACAACCTGATAAAACAATCAATACGGCAAGCATAAAAACAGTAAAACAGTACTACAAAAATAATCAACAGGGCTTAACGACATGAATATTCTCAACAGGCCACCGCTGGTGAAGCAGCCGCCGCGCTCCAGGCGCTGGTTGTTACTGCTGGTCAGTACCTTATGGTTACTTGGTAGCTGCAGCAAGCAGCAGGACCTGGTCACGTTACGGATGGGCCATTCGCTGGATCAGGAACATGTGGTGCATAAAGCCATGCTGAAAATGGCCGAACGACTGGCGTTTTATTCCAATGGTAGTATGGAGATCCGCATTTATAGCGGTGGTCAACTGGGCTCTGAGCGCGAGTTGGTGGAGCTGCTGCAAATTGGCAGTCTGGCGCTGACCAAAGTGTCGGCCTCACCGCTGGAAGGTTTTGTGCCGATGATGAAAATCTTCAGCTTGCCGTATGTGTTTCGCGACAGCGCGCATTTATGGACAGTGCTGGATGGTGAAATTGGCCAGCAATTATTAAATGCGATGAGCCCGGTGCATTTAAAAGGCCTCGGTTATTACGACGCCGGTAGTCGCAGTTTTTATACCACCAACAAAGCGATCAATCGCCCGGCTGATCTAAAAGGCCTGAAATTCCGGGTACCCAATAGCCAAACCGCAGTGGAAATGGTGCAAGCATTAGGCGGCGCCGCCACGCCGGTCGATTGGGGCGAACTGTACACCGCCTTGCAGCAAGGCGTGGTGGACGGTGCTGAAAATAACCCACCCAGTTTCTATTTATCCAGACATTACGAATTATCCAAATATTACATTCTGGATGAACACAGCAGCGTGCCAGATGTGATTTTGATGAGCCAGCATATCTGGGATCAACTGACCAGCGAGCAACAAGGCTGGGTGCAGCAAGCGATGAACGATTCGATTGTCTATCAGAAAACCTTGTGGCAACAAGCCAGCGATGATGCCTTAGCCAAAGTCAAAGCCCACGGCGTGCAGGTGATTTACCCGGACAAAACTTTATTTACCCAAGCGGTGCAGCCACTGCATGACCAGTTAAAAGGCAGTGAGGTTGGAGATTTACTACAAAAAATCAAAGACATGCCAGTCGCAGCCGCAAACGGAGGTTCCGATGAATAAAACCGTATTTTGGGTCGACCAAATTTTACGTCGTACCCTGATGCTGCTGATGGCGTCGATCGTGTTGGTGGTGTGCTGGCAGGTGTTGTCGCGGTATGCACTGGGTGCACCCAGTTCAATGACCGAAGAAATTGCCCGTTGTTTGTTGCTGTGGATAGGGATGCTCGGCGCCGCTTTTGCGTATCGCACCGGGCAGCATTTAGGACTGGATATTCTGACCCGCAAAATGCCAGCCATTTGGCAGCACCGGGTGGCACTTATTTTAACCGCAGCTGTGGTGCTGTTTGCTTTTGCGGCGATGGTGGTCGGCGGTGGCAAGCTAGTGCTACTGACCTATCAGCTGGATCAGATGTCGGCAGCGCTGGGTATTCGGGTCAGCTGGATTTATCTGGCGTTGCCCTTAAGTGGTTTATTGATTGCTTTTTATGGCCTGTGTCAGCTGCGCTGCTTGTGGCAGAAGATTGAACTGACCCCGGCGGAGGATTGTTAAGATGGAATTATCGGCACTGGTATTACTGCTGGTATTTTTTGCACTGTTGATGCTCAACGTACCTATTTCATTTTGTATTGGTTTGGCTACCTTGGCCACCATGTTGCTCAGTATGGATTTACTGCCTGCGCTGACCACGTTAGCGCAGCGGATGGCCGGTGGCCTCAATAGTTTTGCGTTACTGGCGATTCCGTTTTTTGTGCTGTCAGGTTTGTTGATGGGGCGCGGCGGCATCGCCAAACGATTGATTGAATGTGCGATGGCGCTGGTTGGCGCCCTGCCAGGCGGTCTGGCGTTGGTGAACGTGATGTCCTGTATGTTGTTTGGCGCGATTTCTGGCTCAGCCGTGGCGGCAACTTCGGCCATTGGTAGTTTTATGCTGCCGGAAATGAAAAAACAAGGTTATGACGACAGCTACAGTGCCGCAGTCACAGCGGCTGCCGCCACCACCGGCATGTTGATCCCACCGTCGAATATCATGATTGTCTACGCCATCGCGAGCGGTGGGGTGTCGATTGCCGCCTTGTTTGTCGCCGGTTATTTACCTGGGATTTTATTAGGTTTGGCGCTGATGATCGTCTGTGCTGGTTATGCCAAAGTCAAAGGTTACCCAACCGGCGCGCGCTTACCGTTAACATTGGTGGCGCAAAAAGTGGCGGCGGCCATTCCAAGTCTGTTTATGATTTTCCTGGTGATTGGCGGCATTATCAGTGGCGCATTTACCGCAACCGAAGCGGGCGCCATTGCGGTGGTGTATTCCTTTGTGTTGGCTGTGGTGGTGTACCGCGAAGTCAAAGTGTCGGAGCTTGGGAATATTTTATTAAAATCGACCGAAACTACCGCCATTGTGTTGGCGCTCATTGCCACCTCAGCGGCGATGTCGTGGATTCTATCTTATGAGAATATTCCGCAAACGGTCAGTCAGGGGTTATTGACCTTAAGCGACAACCCAATTCTGATTTTATTGTTGATTAATATCATCTTATTGGTGGTCGGTGCCTTTATGGATATGACGCCGGCAGTGCTGATTTTTACGCCGATTTTCCTGCCGGTGGCGGTTGAGCTTGGTATGTCGCCGCTGCATTTTGGCATCATGATGATTTTAAACCTGTCGATTGGTCTGGTGTCGCCGCCGGTGGGGAGTGTGCTGTTTGTCGCTTGTGCCATTGCCAAAGTGCGGCTGGAACAATTGCTCAAACCTTTGTTGCCGATGTACGCCGCGATGTTTGTGGTCCTGATGCTGGTCACCTACGTGCCGGCAATCAGTGAATGGTTACCATCAGTCTTTGGTTTATAAAGGGGGTCGTTGAATGAGCAGCTATGTGATCCCAAATCTTGCCAATGCCTGCCGCTTGCTGGAACTGGTGGCGCGCTCGCCTTTAGGTTTAAGCTTGTCGGAATTGGAGCAACAGCTGTCTTTACCGCGCACCACCGCCTTTCGGATTTTACAAACCTTGTGTCAGCAACAAGTGCTGTGTAAACAAGGCCGTAAGTATCTGGTGGGCACCGGTTTGTACCGGTTGGGGCTGGATCTGATCAACCACAATCCACTGCATCAACAAGCGTTGCCACATTTGCAGCAGTTGGCGCTCGCCACGGGTTTAAGTGCCCAGTTGGTGTTGCCACAACAAGGCAGCGCTTTGGTGGCCGAAGTGGTCGATAGTCCAAATAACTTTGGCATGGCGGCTCGGCCTGGTTTTTGTGCGCAATTACATTGCTCAGCAGCGGGGAAGCTGTTTTTAACCCATTTATATTTCGAGCAATTAACCGAACTTGCAGTGACGCCGGGCTTTATCCGGCACACCACACAAACTATTACCGATCCGGCAGCGCTCAAGGTAGAATTGCAGCGCATTCAGGCGCGCGGTTATGCGCTGGACGAGCAGGAATACCGCGACGGCGTGCGCTGTCTGGCGGTACCGGTGCGTGATCAACGGGGTGTGGTGGTGGCGGCGATTGGTGTCACTGGCCCGTTGCAATTATTTCCGGAGCTAGCGACAGCTGCTGTGGCGCAACAGGTAAAACAAGCGGCCATCGCAGTATCGCTGGCGACGTACCGGCCAGAGTTGTTGGTGGGAACGCGTTAAGCAGGCGACAACCCCGTATCTTCAAGGATGACGGGGATAAATAAAAATGCAGAAGTACAATGGGCACTATCTCAGAAGGTCACATGCATAAAACTTCGACGATCAATGATGTTGCAAGACTCGCCGGTGTCTCCAAACGCACCGTATCAAGGGTGATTAATGGCTCGCTGAGCGTCGGCGACAGTACCCGCGAGCGGGTTGAGAAAATTATCAGCGAACTGAATTATTCGCCCAATACCCAGGCGCGGGGACTGGCGTCCAGCCGCTCTTATTTGCTCGGGTTAATTTACGATAACCCGGATGCATTGTACCTCGATGATGTACAACGTGGTGTGCTGGAAGTGTGCTCGCAGCTGGGCTACGAGCTGGTGGTGCATCCATGTCGTTATCGCAGTGAAACACTGGTGCAGGATTGTTTTAATTTTATTAACCGCTCAAAACTGGATGGCGTGATAGTGCTGCCGCCGGTGTCGGAGCTGGATCACTTAGCGTCGGCACTCAAAGAAGCCGGCCGGCCTTATGTCCGTTTAACCTCGGTATTGCTGGATGAAACCCGGCATAGTGTGGTGTCTGATGACCGCGCTGCTGCTGCTGAAATGGCGCGTTATTTTGCCCAGCTTGGCCACAGTGATATCGCTTTTATCAGCGGTCCGCACCGCTATAAATCGTCCACCGAACGGATGGAAGGTTTTAAACTTGGTCTGTCGGCTTATGGCATTGCGCTCAAACCGGAACGGATTATTGAAGGCAATAATACGTATGAAACCGGGATTGAATGCGCCAGGCAATTGTTAGCGCAGCAGCCACTGCCCAGTGCAATTTTTGCCAACAACGACCAGATGGCCGCCGGGGTCCTCAAAGCCGCCCATGATTTAGGTATTGCTATCCCCGGCCAGTTATCGGTCGCTGGCTTTGATGATAACTTATTGGCCTCACGGGTTATTCCGGCGCTGACTACGATTCGTCGGCCAGTAAGACAAATGGCGCAACTGGCCGCCAGTAAAATTATTATGGATATTGAGCACAACAGCAAAGCTGCCAATAACGTGGCTGCCAAGGTGGCGCCAACGCTGGTGGTGCGGGAATCAACTGCCCGTTTTGCCGGGCCAGTCTCCTGAGTTCCTTTATTAGAAAAAAACGTTATTCAGACTGCCATTCTGGTGCAGATTCGGGTATGGTAAAACGCACTGGCATTACGATCACAGGAAGTATCGTCTGGTGCGTTTGATATACATTTTGCTGTTGCAACTGTTGCTGTCCCTCTACAGCTTTGAAGTTCTGGCGCGCCCTGCGCCATTAGCCGATTATTTCCGCGAAAGCTGGACCACCCGTGACGGTCTGCCGCACAACACTATCAATAGTATTATTCAAAGCAAAGACGGTTATTTATGGTTCGCCACCTGGGAAGGCGCGGCGCGTTATGATGGTCGCAATTTCACCGTGTTTGGACGAAGTAGCCTCACCGGTTTACCTGATTCCGGTGTCCGGGTGTTTAGCCTCGATCGCAACGGTGATTTATTAATGGGCGGTTCCCGTGGTGGCATGGCGCTGGTCAAAGACGGCCAGTGGCAGTCGTTACCTGCCGTAGAAAAACTGATCAACGATTTAACCCGCGACGCCAATGGCCGGTTGTGGATAGCCACTGAAGGCGGCGGACTGCTGCTGCAACAACCTGATGGACAAACCCGGCAGTTTACGGCGGCTGACGGCCTGCAGCCTTCAGTGATTTACCGGCTGCTGGACGACTCGAAGGGTAAAATCTGGTTGGCGACCCAACAAGGCTTGTATTGGTTTGATCCCACGTTAGCGGATCCGGTATTTCAGCTGGTGGGGCCAGAGCAAGGCATGCCGCTCACTTCTATTTTTGCACTGACGTTGGCCAATGACGGTACTTTGCTGGTGGGGACTGAACAAGGCGCTTTTAAACGGCAGCAGCAACAATTTTTGCCACTGGACCCAGGCCTACAAGGTGTCGCGGTGTCGGTGATGATGTTGGATCAACAACAACAGATCTGGCTTGGCACTATTAATCAGGGCGTGATGCGCCTTGGTACACTCGGGCTGGAACAACTGACCGTTGCCGATGGTTTGCCAAATAACCGGGTGTTGGCGTTATGGCAGGATCGCGAAAAAAGTATTTGGATTGGCACCAATGGTGGTGTGCTTCGGCTACGTGATGCGCCATTTAGCAACCTGACGACCAGCAAAGGGTTATCAGATAACTATGTGCGAACCGTGCTGGAACATAACGACGGTTCGGTATGGATTGGATCCAGTGGCGGTCTGGATCGGTATGTCAATGGCAAGGTGTTGCCAATCACCAATCCACAAGGCGGTCCGTTGACGTCAGTGCTGAGTTTAGCGGAAGGGCCAGATGGTGACATCTGGCTAGGCAGTTATTCGCAAGGGTTGCTGCGGTTGCGCGCTGGCAAAGTGATCGCGGTGTATGATCGGGCGATGGGTCTGACGTCAAACGAAGTGCGGGCCATTTTGCCAATGAAAGATGGCAGTGTCTGGGTCGGTACTTCCGGCGGACTCAGTCATTTAGTCGATGGCAAAGTGCGCGGATTTCATGTCAAAGATGGTTTATCCGGCGAATTCGTCACTGCGCTTACGGTGCAGCCAAATGGCAAATTGTGGGTGGGAACCGGCAGCGGTGTCTCGGTGCAGGACGGCGATACTTTCCGGCAGCTCCCGCTGAATAAACTCGAGCAAGCCGATTATGTGTTTGGTTTTTATCAACCGCCGGCCAGCCCGGATTTATGGCTGGCAACGGATCGGGGATTAGTCCGATATGAAGCGAGCAGTGGAGAGATCCAACTGGTTGGCAAAGCAGCTGGTTTGCCCTTTGATAAAATTTTCGCCATTGCCGCCGAAACGGATCAGTATTTTTGGCTGAGTTCCAATCGTGGCATTTTGCGGGTCAAGCAGCACGACGTGTTGCAAGTTGCAATTGGCGCTCTGCCGCAACTGGTCGGTTATGAATTATTTGGCGAAAGCGATGGCATGCATAGTGCCCAGTGTAATGGTGGTTCGGGGCCCGCCGCTGTTGCCCGCAAGGATGGCAGTTTGTGGTTTGCTACATCACAAGGGGTAGCGATGGTCACGCCGGCGCGGCTTGGTGAGTTTGCCATTCGCACGCCGCCAGTCGTGGTGCAGAAAGTCAGCGCCGATGGTGTGCAATACCAGGTGTCTGCCAGTCAATTACCCGCGGGGACCCGAAGAGTAGAAATGCAATTTGCCGGTTTAAGTTATGTGATGCCGACCCGCATTCAGTACCGCACTAAATTGGTTGGGTTTGACAAAGACTGGGTCGAGCGCGGCCCGCAGCATATCGCCGAATACACGAATCTGACACCGGGTCGCTATCAGTTTTTGGTCAGCGCCGCTTATCCGGATGGTGACTGGTCGGTTGAGCCGGCCTCAATACAGTTGGAGATTTTGCCGTTTTTCTGGCAGCGCACCGATTTTATCGCCGCAGCGGTGACTGTGCTGGTGTTTCTGATGTTGGCCTTGTATCGCTGGCGTATTCACCGCTTGCGCCTGAATGAGCAAAAGCTGCGGCGGCAGGTGCTGGAAAAAACGTCGGCGCTGCGCCAACAAGCTGACATTCTGACCTTAGCGGTGGAAGAAAAAAGTATTTTGGCTGAACAATTACGCTTGCAGGCAGCGGCTTTTGAAGCGCAGGCGCGCGAAGATGGTTTAACTGGACTTGCCAATCGCCGTGCCTTTGATGAGCAACTGGCGTCAGAGTTTAATCGGGCGCAACGCCTGCATCATCAGCTGTGCCTGGTGATTATCGACATCGACCATTTTAAACGGATCAATGATCAATGGTCGCATATGGCCGGTGACGAAGTGTTAAAGCGTATTGCGCAAATCCTGAAATTGCATAGTCGCGATATTGATATGACGTCGCGCTGGGGTGGTGAAGAGTTTGCATTGTTATTACCACAAACCAGTTTGCAACAAGGGCATGAAGTCTGTGAGCGCCTGCGTCACGCCATTGAAAATACCGATTATCAAGACATCGCCGCCGGACTAACGGTCACCGCCAGTTTTGGCCTGGCGGTGAACACCGGTTTGGCACATTACGACAAGCTGATTTCCCGCGCCGATAGTTTGTTGTATCAGGCCAAAGCGAATGGCCGTAATACGGTCTGCAGTTAGTGTGGTCGCCGTCGTCAAAACGAGCATCAAAGCGAGCATTAATCCGGCCGTCAAGTGACGGCCGGTGCATTTCAAGGACGATCCAAAGGCTGGATCAGAACTTAAAGACCACTTTAACCGTCGCGTCGACTTTACTGGCATCAACAAACCCAATCAGGTTGGGGTTGCCAGCAACCAGTTTAAGCATTTCTTCTTCAGTAGCAAGCTCCTTCGGCGGTGTGCCTTTCCCGGTAAATACCAGTTTTGACCAGTACGCCTTTAATTGGCTTGCCGATTTTTTCAGCACCACGTCGTTAAAACTAGCGCTGCTTGGCGCGGTTTCTACCATGGACATTGGTACAACTGACTGCCCATCGGCAAAAGACTTCTCCCGGCCTAAATAAATTTTTGCCACAGACGAGGCATCCAACGCATTGTTGTTCGATGGATGGACAATCACCGCCACTTCAGCAAAAACCAGTGGGCTGCAAAGCGTGGTAAGTAAGGTCGAGAATAATAAAATTCTGTTTTTCATCAGAAGCCCCTTAGAAAACTAAATCAATGCCGAAGGAAAACAGCTGATAATCGCCAACTGTCGACCTGGTATCGGTACCTTTAAAATAATCCGCTTTAAAGGCGGCGCTTGGATGGAAGTCATAGCGGACTGATAAGCCCATGCCGTCGAACTCACGCTGGCCAAAAGCAGAGGTAATACCACGTCCCGTGGCCTGCAGCACTGGATGCGTCACGCCGTTTAAATATCCAAAGTCTGGATCTTGCGCGTAATCTTCGGTATGGATGGTCACGACAACGTTGTCAAAACGGTGCCCCAGCGCCAGATACCAGGAATTATTCAGCACATCGGTTGATTCTTTCACTTCGTAACTGACGTATTCAAAATCGACCAGCCAGTTGCTGTAGTCGATTGCAAAGCCGCTAAACCAATAAAAGGCGTCCTTTTCGTCCCAACCAATTCTGCTTCTAAAATCTGCAATCTGGGCGGCTGTGGCTCCATTCGCCGTGGCCAGGGCAATACCGCCGGCGGCCAGCGGAAACACCGTGGTGCTGTCGATGGTTGCGCCATCAATTTCGGCGGCAAAAACACCACCGAAAACCTGCCACCAGTCACCGGCTAAAGTGGCATTGGCTGACATTATATTGTCCAGACCAAAACCAACAGTCGTGTTGGTCACCGCACTAAACACTTCACCCGTCCAGCCGCCATACAGCACTTTGGTCTGCAGGTTGTAGTCGCCGATATTAAACTGGCTGTCCAGCGCGATACCTTCAATGGTGCTGAAATCTAGTCCGATATAGACCGCTTTGGGTAACCTGGAGAAGTTATGAGCGTAGCCGACTTTTTCATATTCCGATTGGTGGAAAATCGGGTTGGCAAAACGGCCGCCACTGATCCGGTGGGTGTCGTTTAGCTGATAGCTAAAATATGCCCAACGGGCGTCCACCTCAAAGTCATTAAGCCCATCACCATATAATTGCACTGTCGCTGACAATCCTTCGGACAAATCAGCGGAGGCCTGAATGGCAAACAACGATTCGGTTTTAAACGATAATTCACCTTCTTCGTACCCAGGGTAAGGAGGGAGTCCACCATCAGAGGAGACCGAAGTACCGCGGATGGATGCAAAACCATTTAGCTTCACTTCGGCAACTGCCGACGGCAGATACAGAGTCGTTAGCAACACCGGACCTATCAGCCAGTATTGCCGTGGGTTATATTGCAGTTTCATCGCCTATCCTTTTGTTATTGTGGGTATTCATCTCAAGGGTAGTTGAGCTTTTCATCGATGCAGGGCCTTTTTGCGCTTGAACAAGATAAATTTGTCCTTTATCAACGTTTCGGACAATATTTATCAAGCAGCTAAACGAAGTAGTCTTTAGGCTTGGGCAGAATTCAGGATCATCATGTTGCAGGATTTCAGATGCTTAAACGATGTTGTATTGGGTTTGTTGGAGCCATTTGGGTGATGCCGGTGGCGATGAGTGAACCGCAGTCCATTTTACGGGTGCCGCATATTGCGGATGCCGCTCCTTTTATGATCGTCAATGATCAGCAACAGCCGGTATCCGGAATGTTGTTCGAGTTGTATCAGGTTTTAAGCCATAGTCTTGGATTGACGATGCAGATTGAAGCGGTTCCGCGCAAGCTGGTTGGTAAAGTGCTGCACCAAGGTGATATTGATATCTACTGTAACGCCACACCAGAATGGTTCACCCAACCTGATTTACGCTGGAGCCCGCCGTTATTTATTCACCGTGACGTGGTGGTTAGCCGGCGTAAATACGCTGATTTTGCCAGTTTCCTGCAGCACGCTGAGGGGCAGATCGGGACAACCTTTGAATACATCTATCCAACATTACGCTGGTTGTTACAAAGTGGTCGGTTACAGCGGGTTGATAGTTTTTCGCCAAGGGAGAGTTTGCGGTTATTAGAAGCCGGCCATTTGGATGCGGTGGTTGTGTCCGAACTGGAACTGAATTATTTTCTGCGTGACCATGAAGGATTATCCACCCTGGTTGTGGCGCAGGATGAAATTCGCTGTATCTATGCGCCGCAGCTGGAAGACAAGCAGGTTCAACAATTAAATGACCAGTTGACCTTATTGATCAAGCAAGGTGAGTTAATCCGTATTGTTGATAAATATCAATAATATAAAAAGATCTAGCCGAGCAATGTAAACAGCTTTCGCCTCGTGATGTTTGGGCTTTTTTTAATCGAAAACGCAACAACACCAAGCTTTGCGTAATTTCATATCTGAAACCAATAAATAGCATTCTGCCAGCGGTGGCAAAAAATTTCTGTCAGCTATTGCCACCGGTGGCAGATGCGTTATATTGTGGTTCAATACAGAGATTAATTGTACTTATGTTGTACTTCTGTGGTGTGAGTTCGACAGTTTTTCGACAGCTTTCCGGCATGTGGAGTGATAACCGTGACCATCAATCGACAAAAACGACAGCATATGAAAGGCGGCCTGATGTCATTGGCGGCTTTATCGCTGCCGCTTAGCGGCTGGTTATCGGGCTGTGCTAAAACGCAATCGATGGATGCCACATCAGCAACTTCTGCAACTTCTGCAACATCAGCGTCGAAATTAACTCCTTCACAACAGACGCTACAGGCACAACACCAGCAGCTGTGGCAACAAGCCGACGCTATTGTAAAAAGTATCGTGCCGACCCAATTTGCCGCCGGTGATTTTCTGATCAGCGATTTTGGCGCTGTTGCAGGCTCTGATTGCACCAACGCTATTGCCAATGCCATTGCCGCTTGTACTAAAGCTGGCGGCGGACGGGTGGTGGTGCCACAAGGGCGCTGGCTGACCGGTGCTGTGCATTTAAAATCTAATGTCAATTTGCACCTTAAGAAAAATGCCGTGCTGGCGTTTTCCACCGATCCTAAAGCCTATTTGCCTTATGTGTTTACCCGCTGGGAAGGCGTGGAACTGATGGGTTATTCGCCGCTGATTTACGCTTTTGAGCAAGACAATATCGCCATTACCGGCGAAGGTATTTTAGAAGGTGGTGGTAGCAACCAAAGCTGGTGGCCGTGGAAAGGCAAATGGAAACATACGCCGTGGCAGCTTGACGCAGCAACCGATCAACAGCAAACGCGTGCGCCGTTATTTACGATGGCCGAAGCGGGAGTGCCGGTGGCGGAGCGGGTATTTGACAAGAATTTTCTAAGGCCGCCGTTTATTCAGCCGTATCGCTGTAGCCGGGTGTTGATTGAAGGCGTGACGATTCGCAATTCACCCTTTTGGTTGGTCAATCCGGTGCTCTGTACCGACGTGATTGTGCGTGGTGTGAACTTTGTCAGCCATGGTCCAAATTCTGATGGTTGCGACCCTGAATCCTGTAACCGCGTCTTAATTGAAAATTGCCTGTTTGATACCGGCGATGATTGTATTGCGCTGAAATCCGGTCGCAATAACGATGGTCGGCGCTTGGCAACACCAGTGCAAAACGTGGTGATCCAGGATTGTATGATGAAATCCGGTCACGGTGGTGTGGTGATCGGCAGTGAAATTTCCGGCGGCGCCAACCACATTTTCGCCCGCAGATTACGAATGAGCAGCCCGGATTTAGAACGTGGCCTGCGGATTAAAACCAACTCGTTGCGCGGTGGTCTGATTGATACCGTGGCTTTAACTGATATCGAGATTGGTGAAGTCAAAGACGCCATCGTCATTAACTTCTACTACGAAGAAGGGGATGCCGGTGACCACTTGCCATTGGTGCAGAATATTTTTGTCAGCAATTTGCATGTGAAAAAAGCCAAGCGGATTTTTGAAGTGCGGGGTTTACCACGGGCGCCGGTGGGCTTGGTGCAGTTGTCGAATGTGACCATTGATCAAGCACAAATTGGCGTGGTGGAAGGGGCGCCGCAGCTGCTGTTGGATAACGTACTTTATAACGGCAAACCGTTAAAGCTGTAGTCGCTAAGCCGCTACCGCAACTATGGAAGTGACCTAATTTTAATTTGCCACCGCTAGCCAAACGGGGCACAGGAGCAAGTCGATGTCGACTGAATCAACAACAGCAGCCAGCAACAGCAAGCCAGGATGCAGTGTTAGTTTGCCGGACGCCGCGGCCACGCAAACAGTCGCTTTGTGGCAAGTGCATCCACGCGATAACGTATTGATCGCGCTGCGCACCATCGCTCAAGGCGAAGTGTTGCCAGAACCTTATCAGCAGGTCACGGCGCTGGAAGAAATTCCGGCTGGCCACAAAGTAGCGATTGCCGATTTAGCCCCAGGCGCCGAAGTGCGTAAATACGGTTTTGCCATTGGCGCGGCCACGGCAGCGGTCAAAGCCGGTAGCCATATTCACTCGCACAATACGGCGACGAATCTGAGCGGCGAACTGGCCTACAACTACAGCGGCTGTCAGGCGACGGAGCTGAGTTACCCCGCTGATTTACCCACCGAATTTATGGGCTACCGGCGTAAAAACGGCAAAGTCGGTACCCGCAACGAGCTTTGGATCATCAATACCGTGGGTTGCGTCAATCGTGCCGCTACCCGGATTGCGGCTGAAGCCAATAAGCGATTGGCCGCGGCTGGCCTGTTAAATACCGATATTTTGCATAGCAATATCGACGGCGTATTTGCCTACACCCATCCTTTTGGTTGCTCGCAACTCGGCGATGATTTAGCCCATACCCGCACTATTTTGGCTGGTCTTATTCAGCATCCCAACGCTGGTGCTGTGTTGGTCGTTGGACTCGGTTGTGAAAACAATCAACTGGCGAAACTGTTGGAAGCCAGCCCCGGGGTCGATAGTAGCCGCATTCGCTCGTTTAACGCCCAGCAAGTGGAAGATGAAGTCGAAGAAGGCATTGCAGCGGTTGAAGAATTATTAGCGTTGATGGCTGAAGATAAGCGGTCAGCGTGCCCGGTGTCGGAACTGGTATTTGGCATGAAATGCGGTGGCTCCGATGGTTTAAGTGGCCTTACCGCTAATCCGCTGGTCGGCCAGGTGGCTGATTTAGCCGCTGGCGCTGGTGGCAAAGTGATTTTGACCGAAACGCCGGAAATGTTTGGCGCTGAGCAAGTGTTTATGGCGCGGGCCCGCAATGAAGTGGTGTTTAACGACATCGTGAAGCTGGTGAATAGCTTTAAGCAATATTTTATCGACAACAACCAACCAGTGTATGAAAACCCAAGCCCTGGCAATAAAGCCGGTGGTTTGACGACGTTGGAAGAAAAATCCTTAGGTGCCATTCAAAAAGGTGGTTCGGCCATTGTTGAGCAAGTGATCCAATACGGTGAACTGGCGAGCGTGCCGGGACTAACCTTGCTGGAAGGGCCGGGCAATGACGCGGTGTCGTCCACTGCGCTCACCGCTGCTGGCGCGACTTTACTGTTATTTACCACCGGTCGTGGCACGCCACTGGGTTTTCCGGTGCCGACGGTGAAGATTTCGTCGAACTCCAATTTAGCTGCCCGCAAACCGATGTGGATTGATTACGACGCTGGCGCCATGCTGCTGCCGGGTGTTGATTCGCAGCAATTTAGCAAAGAATTTTTCCGTTATTTACTGCAGGTGGCGTCAGGTCAGTACACCCGCAATGAGAAGTCTGACAATAAAGAAATTGCGCTGTGGAAAAACGGCGTCACGCTTTAACTTATTGAATAAGTTGCCGTAAACAGCGGCAACTGAAGGAGCCCAGATGGCCGCGTTAACTTTACATCCAGACCGTTTATTTCCGTCCGATCCAACAGTTCGGGCCATCGCGCAGCGTTTATACCGCGAAATCGCCGGTTTACCTATTGTCAGCCCGCACGGGCATACCGACCCCAAATGGTTTGCCGACAATGCCAATTTTGATAACGCCACCAGCTTGTTATTGCTGCCGGATCACTATGTATTCCGGATGTTGTACAGCCAGGGTATTTCTTTGGAAAGCTTAGGTATTCGTCGTAAAGATGGTGTGGCAGTGGAAACTGATTACCGCAAAATTTTCCAGACTTTTGCCAGTCATTATCATTTGTTCCGTGGTACACCATCAAGAATGTGGCTTGATCATGTGTTTAGCGAAGTGTTTGGTTTCACCGAAGCCTTTACTACAGCGACCGCTGACAATTTTTACGACAGCATCAACGCGCAGCTGGTAAAACCTGAATTTAAGCCCCGTACCTTGTTAGACCGTTTTAACATCGAGCTGTTGGCGACCACCGAAGGCGCGCTTAATTCACTGAAATACCATGGCGCACTCAAAGGCACCGGGTACGACAAAAAAGTCATCACTACTTTCCGCCCGGATGACGTGGTCGATGCCGATCGCGCCGATTTTGCCGCCAATGTGCAAAAGCTCGGCGAACTAACCGGCCAAGACAGCCAAAGCTTTGAAGGTTATTTACAGGCGCTGCGCATCCGCCGGCAATTTTTCCGTGACCATGGCGCCACCGCGACCGATCACGGTCACCCAACCGCTAAAACCGCCGATTTATCCAAAGCCGAAGCGGCCGCGTTATTCACTTTGTGTTTAAAAGGTGAAGCCAATAGCACACAAACCGAATTATTCCGCGCACAAATGCTGACTGAAATGGCCGGCATGAGCATCGAAGATGGCATGACCATGCAAATTCACCCGGGCGCCTTTCGGAATCATAACCCGGTTATTTTCCAGAATTTTGGCCCGGATAAAGGCGCTGATATTCCAAGCCCAACCGAATTTGTCAGCAATTTAAAACCGTTGCTGGATAAGTACGGCAATAACGCTGATTTAAAAATCATCCTGTTTACACTGGATGAAACCACTTACGCCCGTGAACTGGCGCCATTGGCTGGCCATTATCCTTGTCTGAAGTTAGGACCAGCCTGGTGGTTCCATGACAGCCCGGAAGGCATGCTGCGTTTTCGCCATCAGGTCACTGAAACTGCAGGGTTTTATAACACTGTTGGTTTTAATGATGACACCCGGGCTTTCTTCTCCATTCCGGCGCGTCACGATGTCGCGCGGCGCATCGACTGCCGTTTCCTGGCAGGTTTAGTCGCCGAGCATCGGTTAGGTGAAGATGAAGCGGCCGAACTGGCCTATCAGTTGACGTATGGGTTGGTGAAAAAGGCTTATCAGCTGGCGTAAGCTGGCGGATTGAATGAGATCAGGAGCCGAAATGGTTCCGGCAATTATGGACTTGGTGATGAGCGCAAACGCACAAACAATGCCACCGCTGGCAGAAACCAATACTTCAACCCTGGCACGGTTAAGTCAGCAGACGCTGCGCAATTCCGCGGCAGTTGCTGCTGAGTTAGCGCTGCCTGATTATTTACAACAAGCAAGCAGCCAGCAGCCCGGCATTGGCATTGTGCATTTAGGCCCCGGCGCATTTTTCCGCGGCCATCAGGCCTGGTATACCCATCAAGCGTTAAAGCAGGGTGGCGACTGGCGGATTTGTGCAGTGGCGCTGCGAAGTTCTGACGTGTCGGATGCATTAACGCCGCAAGATGGTTTATATACGCTGGCGGTGATGGAGCAGCAAACCCACTACCAGCTGATTGGCTCAGTGGCCGAAGTGCTGGTCGCGCCAAAACATTTCCCACAAGTGCTGGCGCGCTTAACGGCGGCATCGACCAAATACGTCACCATGACCATCACCGAAAAAGGCTATTGCCTGAATGGTGCTGGGGTGCTCGATTTGCAACATGCGGATATCGTGCATGATTTACAAAGTTTCGCTGATGATAGTCAGCCCAAATCAGCCATTGGTTTATTGGTCAAAGCGCTGCAACGCCGCTTTACCGCTAACGTGCCACCTTTTGTCGTGGTGAGCTGCGATAACCTGACCGACAACGGCCATAAGCTGAAAAATGCGTTATTGGCCTTTGCCGAAAAAAGCTCACCGGCGCTGGCCAATTGGCTAAAACAACAGTTGATTAGTCCTTGCACTATGGTCGATAGTATTACGCCAGCGACCGACGATGCGCTGCGTGAAGCAGTCGCTATCGAGCTAGGATTACAGGACGCCTGGCCAATTAAACGCGAAGCGTTTTGTCAGTGGGTGATTGAAGATATTCTGCCCGCCGACCGCCCAGCCTGGGGCAAAGCTGGGGTGATTTACGCCAGTGATGTTAGCGCTTTTGAAAAAGCCAAGTTGCGGCTGTTAAATGCTCCGCATTCCACCATGGCCTACCTTGGCGTGTTGCTGGGCATTGAAACTGTCTATGACGCGATGCAACAACCGGCGTTGGTTAGTTTCTTAAAAGCGCTGGTAGCGGAAGAAATTGTGCCATCGTTTCAGGCACCGGCTGAGCTGGACGTGACAAGTTACAGCGCCGATATTTTCCGTCGTTTTGAAAACCCGTCCGTGCGGCATTTGTTGGCGCAAATTGCCTGGGATGGTTCGCAAAAGTTACCGATGCGGCTCATTCCAATTATTCAGGACAACTTAGCGGCGGGTCGGCCGATTGCCAAACTGGCGCTGGCAATTGCCGCCTGGTGTCGGTTTATCCGGTTACGTGCTTCACAGCAGGCACAAGGTGTGACTTTGATTGACCCGCTGGCGGAGCAGCTTCTGGCGGTAGCGGCGCAGTGTGCTGTTACTTCCGGCACCACCGACGCTGGCACCGATATCGCGTTGTTTTTAACTTTAGACGCAGTCTTCCCGCCGAAACTGGCGCTGGACAGCCGTTTTGTCGCCGCGCTGAAAAACGCTTACACCAGCCTTGATCAATTACAACTTTCTACTTTAGCGCTGCAATTGCAGCCAGACGGAGTTTCGGCATGACCGTTTTATCTTCTTCGCCTTCCTTATCAACACTGATGAGCGGCCCGGCGTTATTACCCATTATTCAAGCCGATAGCGCAGCGCAAGCGGTGCAAATTGCCAAAGCGATGCAACAAGGAGGCATCAGTGCGGTGGAAGTAGTTCTTCGCACGGCTGCTGCGCTCGATGGCATCAGTGCTATTCGCCAGCAATGCCCGGATTTGTTAGTCGGCGCAGGCACCGTGCTCAGCAAAGCCGATGCTGACAATTGCAAAAACGCCGGCGCGCAGTTTTTAGTGAGCCCAGCCAGCACGCCAGCGTTGTTGCAGGCGATGATCGATACCGGTCTGGCGATGGCGCCTGGCGTGTCGACCAGCTCTGAAGTGGCGATGGCGCTGGAAATGGGTTTAACCGAATTGAAGTTTTTTCCGGCGCATTTAAGTGGTGGCACTGAAATGCTCAAAGCGCTGAGCGGCATTTATCAGCAAGTCAGGTTTTGTCCGACTGGCGGTATTGCGCAGCACAATCTGGCGGAATATTTGGTGCTTCCTAACGTGTTTGTAGTCGGCGGCTCCTGGATTTCGCCAGCTACTTTAGTGAAAGCGGGCGAGTGGCAACAGATCACGGAATTGGCGGCAGCGGCAGTAGCGGTCGCGCAGCAGTGCAAGCCTACAGCAGCCTTGCAGCGCCGTGCCTAAACCCGTCATCCTTGAAGCTGCAGGGTTGTTGGCCGCCTTTGCTCGCCCCAGTCACATAGTACAGCTATGCTCCTGGGGTCTCGCTCAGTTGCCGCCTACCTGCATCTTCAATGATTTTGGGTTAGTATCGATATCTTGATCTTCTCTTAAACGACTGTTAACGCAGACAATTAGCAACTCAGACGGACGGCGAAAGACTATGACACAACGGGTTATCATGATGGGTGAATGTATGGTCGAGCTGTTTCAGCTGGTCGAAAACGTTTATCACCAGAATTTTGCTGGCGACGTGTTTAATACCGCGGTGTATTTAAAACGCAGTGTCGGCTCTGAAGCACAAGTGCAGTTTTTCAGCGCCATCGGCACCGACCTCATCAGCGATAAATTGCTGCGTGCGGTGCAGGATGAAAAAATCGACACCGATTTATTACTGCGCACTAAAACCGCCCGTCCTGGCCTGTATATGATCAATACCGACTGTTTTGGCGAACGTAGTTTTGTCTACTGGCGCGAAACTTCAGCGGCGAAACAAGTGCTGCAATGTCTGCAGGCGCAGCAATTGCAAGCATCGTTAGCGGGTGTGGATTTGTTTTATTTCTCTGGTATCACGCTGGCGATTTTGTCGCCGGAAGATCGCGAAGCCTTGTTTACACTGGTGAAGGAACTTAAAGGTAGCGGTTGCCGGATTGGCTTTGACCCCAATTACCGGCCGGCTTTATGGCAAAGCCCAGATCAGGCGCGGGAGAATTTTATCCGTGCTTATCAGCTCGCCGACTTAGCGCTGCCTGGCGTCGACGACCATAAAGTGTTGTTTAACGATGCCGATTCACCAGCCGTGCTGGCGCGGTTAGTCAGTTATGGCGTGCAGGAAATTATTGTCAAAAACGGCAAAGAAGGTGTGTTGGCGCTGGTGGACGGCGATTCGTTCCACAGCCCGGCAGTGCAGGTGAAAAAAGTGGTCGATACCACAGCCGCTGGCGATTCCTACAACGGTGGTTATTTGTCGGCGCGGTTACAAGGCAAATCAGCCAAAGCGGCTTGTCAGTACGCGGCGACTTTAGCGGCTTTTGTGGTGGAACATACCGGCGCAATTGTGGCAAAAGACAAATTTGCCGAATTTCAAACGAAGTATCCGATCGCTGATTTCTAGTTAAAAAGATTTTCTAAAGACCGATTTTTTGCTGCGGTTCGCCGCAGTACGGGCTTTTTTTGCCTGAAATTCGGCAATTACCTAATTAATAGCAGCACAGTAGCCATTTGCAGGAGCAGCAACGTGAACCAAGCCATCAGCCCTTTAGCCGGATTATTTCCAACAAGCGCCGATATTCCGCCGCAATTTGCACCGGGTGAACCAGTGTTTCAACGGGAATATCTGATCGGCGGTGAACTCAAAAGCTGGCCTGGGGAACTGGCACCAGTGGTAAGCCCGGTCTGTTTACGTGATGAAAGCACCAACCAATTAACGCCTTATGTGCTCGGCGCCACGCCGCTGCTGGATGGCGCTGCCGCTTTAACCGCGTTGGACGCGGCGCTTCAAGCCTATGATTTAGGTCGTGGTGAATGGCCAACACTGCCAGTGCTGGAGCGGGTGCTGCATGTTGAAAAATTCCTGCAGGCGATGCTGAAAACCCGCAGCGAAGTCATCAAGCTTTTAATGTGGGAAATCGGCAAAAACGAAGCCGATGCCAGTAAAGAATTTGACCGCACCTGTGACTATATCCGCGACACCATTCATGCGCTAAAACAGCAGGATCGCAACGCCGCGCACTTTATTGTGGAGCAGGGCACCATCGGCAAAATCCGCCGGGTGCCGGTCGGCGTGGCGCTCTGTATGGGGCCGTTTAACTATCCGCTGAATGAAACTTTTACCACCTTAATCCCGGCGTTGATCATGGGCAATACGGTGATTTTTAAACCGGCTAAATATGGCGTGTTGCTGATTAAGCCTTTGTTGCAGGCCTTTGCCGACAGTTTTCCGCCAGGTGTCATCAACATCATTTATGGCCGTGGCCGCGAAACTGTGGGCATGCTGATGGAAAGTGGCAAAATTGATGTTTTTGCTTTTATCGGGACGAATAAAGGCGCCAGCGATTTAAAAAAACTGCACCCAAAACCACATCGCCTGCGCGCTGTGCTGGGCTTAGATGCAAAAAATCCGGCGATTATTCTGCCTTGTTGCGACCTTGCTGCCACGGTAAAAGAAGCGGTGTCCGGTGCGTTAAGCTTTAACGGTCAGCGCTGTACTGCACTGAAAATTCTGTTTGTACATCAATCGATTGCCGATGAATTTGTGCAAAAACTGGCGCTGGAAGTCAATACACTGAAACTGGCGATGCCATGGCAAACTGGTGCGCAAATTACCCCGTTGCCAGAGCCTGGCAAAACCGCCGCTTTAACCGCGTTATTAGTAGACGCAACAGCCAAAGGCGCGCTGGTGATGAACGCTGGCGGCGGCGACGTGGCGGCCTCGTTATTTAAACCGGCGGTGTTGTATCCGGTAAGCACCGAGATGCGCTTGTATCAAGAAGAGCAATTCGGGCCGCTGGTGCCGGTGGTGCCATTTTCAGACATCAGCGAAGTCATTGATTATGTGATCCATTCTGACTTTGGCCAGCAGCTCAGTATCTTCGGTCGTGAGCCACAACAAGTCGGTGAGCTGGTGGATATTTTTGCCAATCAGGTCGGACGCATCAATATCAACAATCAGTGTCAGCGTAGTCCGGACAGTTTCCCCTTTACCGGTCGCAAAGATTCAGCCGAAGGCACCTTGTCGGTAGAAGACGCCTTATTGCAGTTTTCTATTCCAACATTGGTCGCAGCCAAGCAAACCGATGCCCAAATTGCATTGCTAAAACAAATGATCCTAAAGCGTAGTTCGAGCTTTTTGGCGACGGATTTTCTGTTTTAGCTTTAACACAACTTTTTATTGAACGGAAATGCCACCGGTGGCTGATGAATTTTATCTGCCGATGGCTGCAAGACTCGTATTTTTAACCAATAAGCAGGTCGCAGTAAGAACCTGTAATCACAACAAAAAAAGACAGGGAATATCCATGACAGTACAAAAATCGAATCAACAGACTGGCACGCACCAGTCAACAGAGTTAAACCGTTTACAGCCATTATTTCAGGCGATGTTATTAGCAGGCGGTATGACGATATTACTGCAACCTGCGGTAGCCCAAGAAGTTGTGGCGCAGGAAAATACAGCACAGGCACAAAGCACCGTCGATACCAACAAGCCTGCCGCTACCACCGCCAAAGAAAAAGACATCGAAGTGATCGCCGTCTCTGGCTTTCGCGGCAGCTTAAACGTCGCGTTAATGGCCAAACGTGAAGCGGTTGGCTCTAAAGAAACTATCCTCGCGGAAGATTTGGGCAAGTTCCCGGATTTAAATATTGCCGATGCGCTCGCGCGGGTGCCGGGCATTGCCATTGAGCAAGATGCCGGTGAAGGGCGGCAAATCAGCTTACGTGGTTTGGGCTCAACCTTTGTCAAAACCACCATTAACGGCATGGAATCGGCATCCGCTGGTGCTGCTACTGACGCCGCAGGCGGGGCCAATAAAAGCCGGGCTTTTGATTTTAACGTGTTTGCGTCTGAGTTATTTACCCAAATTGACGTCAATAAAACCAGTTCAGCAGAATTGGAAGACGGCGGTATTTCCGGCAACGTCAATTTACAAACGGCACGGCCTTTTCAGTATCAGGAAGATAAATTCGCTTATAACGTCAACGCCCGTTATAACGATGTCGCCGAAGAAGTCACGCCGCGCGCATCTTTAATGTTCAGCAAAAACTGGGACAACAAATTTGGCGTGTTATTTTCCGCCGCATATTCCGAAGGTCTGGTGCAAAGCGAAGGCGCGACCACGTTGCGCTGGAATATCAATCATCCATCCTTTAAGGCTGGTTCGCCGGATAACAAACTGACCACCGCACCGGTGTTTTTATTGTCCCCCAAAGGCGCCTACACCAATGCCAATATGGAAGGCTTGTACCTGCCACGGATTCCGCGTTATTCGATTTTCAATAAAGCACAAGATCGCTTGGGCTTAACCGGCGCGCTGCAATATCAGGCGACTGACGATTTACGGTTTAGTTTGGATCTGTTGCACGCCTCGCTTGATAGCACCATGGATGAGTTTCATTATTCGGCGCTGCTGCGCGGGAATGTCAGCAGTAAAACCAATATTTACGCCGAAAACCTGGTGGTGGATGCCAACAATACCGTGGTGGCGGCGACTTTATCCGGCGTGCCTATTCGCTCAGAAGCGCGTAAAGATGTGTCGACCTCCGATTTTAATCAGGTGACGCTGACCGCCGACTGGCAGCTGAATGATGCCCTGTCGCTGGTTGCGCTGGCCGGTTTTGGTGAGTCGAAACTGGATACACCGTTTCAGCATACCTTTGCGCTCGATTCCTTTAACTCCACTTTTGCCTACAGTTTTGATGGTGCAATTGACCCGGTGGCATTAATTGGCCAAACCGGCAGCGGTATTGGTGCAGGTTCGATGAATATGGATATGCCTTCATTTGCTTTTGCCCCGGCGCAAAAACCTGGCGCCACTTACACCGCTGAGCAGTTACAGCAGCTGATGCTGAATCCTGATCTGTACAGTATCGGTTTAGCCCGCAACAAAGATCAGTATATCAATAGCGAAAACAGTAACTTAAGCCTGAGCTTTAAATATGTACTGAACGATGATTACAGCCTGAAATTTGGTCTGAATCACCGGGTGTTTGCAACGGCCAACGTGCAAGGCGACAACGGCTGGAAGGTGCTGAATACCACCACCAACAAAACCAGCGGCGACAGCGCTGAGGCTTTGGTGCAAAAACTAGCTGCAGACCGGCTGCGTGGTGCGTTATTTGGCTTATCGCTGAGTGATGTTGGCGCTTCTTTTGGTAACGCAGCTTCGGTGCCGGGCTCTTCTACCTTAACCGCCGGCAGCTGGTTAACACCGGATTACGCCAAATCATTGGCCGCTTTTGGTGGAGAAAGCTTTTTTGCCGCCAAAGAGCGTTACGCCACCACTTACGATGTAAAAGAAGAAGTGACCGGCGCTTATCTGCAACTCGATTTCACCAAAACACTGTTTGATAAGGATTTACGCGGCAATATCGGCGTGCGGGTGATTGAAAATACCAACACTTCGGCCATTGTGAACCTCGATCATATTTATGCTGACGGTTACACACCGGGCCGTGGCGCTGGTGCGAATTTGCCTGGTGGCTACGGCTGGCGCGAAACGGTGAGCGAAAGCAGCGACGTGTTGCCATCCTTGAACCTGGCCTATGATTTAACTGATGATATTGTCGCGCGTTTTAGCTTAGCCCAGGCCATTACCCGACCAGCCATTGCTGATTTGGCTTCAGCCATTAAGGTCAATACGCCGGATAGCAAAGATCCAACCGCGACCATCGAACAAGGCGCCGGGCCAACTCTGCGCCCTTATGAGTCGAATCAAGTGGATGTGGCGTTGGAGTGGTACTTTGCCGAAGAGTCGTTATTGGCGGTGGCGGCGTTTTATAAAGACATCACCGGTCTTAGTAAAGGCTCTAAGCAAGAAGTGTATTCGCGTGAGCAGTTAAGCGCGATGGGCATCGATTTGGGTGAGGTTGACCCTGCGTCCATCACCTGGGATGTGACGCAATTATTGAATACACCAGCTGAAGGTGTGACCGGCCTGGAGTTAATATACCAACAACCATTTAGCTTTTTACCAGCGCCGTGGAACGGTTTTGGCTTCTTGTCGAATCTAACCTGGATTGACTACAAACGTGATATTACCGACCCATTTACCGCGCAGGTTGCCAGTATTTTGGCTGAAGAAACCTCGCGCTTAAGTTACAACTACACTGTGTATTTTGAGCAGGACAACTGGAGTGCGCGGGTGTCGTATAACTTCCGCGAACGTTACACCAAAGAGTATCTGGATAAATACAAAGACGAAGGCAGTTTTGGCCGGGGTTATGAAGACAAAGGTCAGCTGAACTTCTCGTCGCGTTATCAGATTAATAAAAATCTGTCGTTGTCGTTTGAAGCACTGAATCTGACCAATGCACCAACTGAGCAGTGGAGTGATGTGTACACCTCGCGTCCGGTGGAATATCTGCTGACGGGTCGGCAGTATTTGGTTGGGGTGCGGGGTTCGTTTTAAGTGAAGTTTTGATCACGATATAGTTCGTGATCATCAGGATCCGGACTTGGCTGCGGCAGCAAGTCCGGTTATTAATTTTCCATTATCTGGAAATGCTATGGTGAACAAACACTTTTGGGGCTCGTCGTTTTCTTTGGCATGGCTGTTGGTCGTGCTGTGTGGCCTGACGTCAGCGAGCGGTGTTGCAGCCACAGATCCAGAGCAGGATCAAAATGTGGATTGGCGTCAGCAAGTGGCGCAAGACCCAGCTTGGCAGGCTTATTTTGAGCGCTCAACGGCGTTAGCGGCGAAAGACCAATTGCAGCTGCAAAACGAGCTTATTGCGCTTAAACAAACGAAAGCCAGCAAACCTTTTAAGCACAAACAATTTGGTTTTGAGCCAGAGCCAATTATTGAATACCTGCAAAGTCCGGATGCTATTCGGGTCGCTAAGGTGATTTTATCCTTTCAGACACCGTCCGGTGGCTGGAGTAAAAGAACCGATATGGCGGGTCAGCCACGCCAGCCCGGCCAAATGTATGGCGTGGAGAAAAACTATATTCCGACTTTTGATAACGGCGCCACCACCACCCAACTGCGCTGGCTGGCGGCGTTTTATCCTTATGCACCAGCAACCTTAAAACCACAGCTCAAAGCCGCGTTGGAGCAGGGCGTGTTGTTTGTGCTGGCGGCGCAATATCCGAACGGCGGTTTTGCTCAGACTTATCCGCTACGGGGTGGTTATCATGATGCGGTGACGTTAAACGACCATGTGTTGGTGGAATTATTAGGCTTACTCAAAGATGTCGCGACAGCCTCACAGTTCGCCTTGTTGCCAGAGAAAATAAGGCACCAAGCAATGCAGCAGTTTTTGCTGGGTATCGAATTATTGTTAAAGGCGCAGGTGAAACTCAACGGCAAATTGACCATTTGGGCGGCGCAGCATCATCCGTTGAATTTAGAGCCGTTAGCGGCGCGCGCTTACGAGCTGGCAGCACTTGCCAGCAGCGAAAGTGCCGGTGTCACTTTGTTATTGATGGAGTTACCAAAGCCATCTGCGGCTGTGGTGCAAGCGGTAGAAGCAGCAGTGAGCTGGTTTTCGGAAAAACAAATTCTGGATACCAAAGTGGAGCGCGACGACAATGGCATGCGATTGGTAGCAGCGCCCGGCGCCAAACCATTGTGGGCCAGGTTTTATGATTTAAAAACCCAACAGCCGCTATTTGTCGATCGTGACGGCAGCATCAAAGCCAAAGTCACAGATTTATCGCTGGAACGACAACAAGGTTACGGCTGGTATCAAAACAACGCAGCAGCAGTGCTGAAGGCGTACCCTAAATGGCGGGCAAATTTGGGGTCAGAATAACCTTTGGGGTCAGAGTACTACTCTGACCCCAAAGGTGAGCGTTACACCCACTCGCGGACTTTCTCCAGCAGGGTGCGGGCGTCAATGGGTTTAGTGACAAAATCGTTCATGCCGGCGTCGAGGCATTCCTGATGAAAATCCGCCGTGACGTGCGCGGTTAACGCGATGACAGGTAGTCTGGCGTATTGCGCTTGCGAGCGAATGGCGCGGGTGGCGGTGTAACCGTCCATCACCGGCATATGCACGTCCATCAGTACTAGTTGATACTGGTTTTTCGGTAGCATTTCCAGCGCTTGCGCCCCATTTTCAGCGATATTCACCGAAAAACCGGCGTGCTGCAAAATGATCCGCGCTAAAGTCTGGTTGTAACTGTTGTCTTCGACCAACAACACCAAACCTGGCGCACCGCTAGAGGCCGCGCTTGACTGGGTTTCGACGGTCGGTTGCGGGCCTGGGTTTAGAGCAATGGCGATTGCGGTGTAACAACGGGCGCTAAAACTAAAAGTACTGCCAACACCCACTTCACTTTGCACCTGAATACTGCCACCCATCAGACCGACTAAGCGCTGGGCGATACTGAGCCCGAGACCGGTGCCGCCATATTTACGGCTGGTCGAGCTATCGGCCTGACTAAAGGCCTGGAACAGATTGTCACATTGCTCCTGGGTCAGACCAATACCGGTATCTCTGACGGCAAACTGTAACCAGATTTCATCATGACAACCTTCGAGGGAATTAACCGTTTTGCAAAGGTCCACACAATGATCAACAGTCAAAGTCACCTGACCAGTGCCGGTAAATTTCACCGCATTACTAAGCAAATTCACCAGCACCTGGCTTAAGCGCAGCGGGTCGCCAACCAGAAAATCAGGTACACCCGGTTCGACACTAAACTGCAATTCGAGGCGTTTTTGCCGGCTCTGTTCGATAAACAAATCCCGCACTTGCTGCAACATATCGCTTAACCGAAACCGGACTTTTTCCAGTTCCAGCTTACCGGCTTCGACTTTAGAAAAGTCGAGAATATCGTTGATAATACTTAATAAAATCTTGCTGGAGTTGGTAATTTTCGATAAGTAAAGCTGCTGCTCGGCAAAGGACTCCGTGTTCTGCGCCAATTGCGAAAAACCAATAATAGCGTTCATTGGGGTGCGGATCTCATGGCTCATATTGGCCAGAAACTCACTTTTAGCCTGCGCCGCAGCTTCAGCTTTGGTTTTGGCTTGCTCCAACATCTGCATGGTATTTTCCAGATGTTGGGTCCGTTCATTCACCAGCAAACTCAGCCGTTGTTGCTCACGTAGCGCCAGATTTAACCGCCAACGCATCACCGACAATACGCCAAGTGCAATCAGCAGCAAATAACTGACCAGTGCCCACCAGCGTAAATACCAGGGGCTGACAATCTGCAGTGGGTAAGGGCTCGCCGAGCTGATTTCGCCAATGGCATTTTTGTATTGCACTTCAAACTGATAACGGCCGGCCGGTAAGTTGGTGTAGTCGCGGTAAGTTTCATTGCTCCAGCGCGACCAGTCGTTTTCAAAGCCATTGAGTTTCACCCGGAACAACATGGTATCCAGATGTCCAAATCGCGGCACGGTATATTCCAGTCGCAGCGAATTCTGACTGGCCGCCAGTTGAAGTGGTTGACCCGCGACTTGTGTCAGCGGTTCTCCCTGATGTTTTACACTTCGGATCAAGGGCGGGAATTGTTGGTTAGCCGCAGGTCCGGGCTGATTTTTAGCCGCAGCAAAGCGAAAAATACCTTCAGCTCCACCAAACCAAATCACGTCTTCTGCTTCAATTAGAATTTCGTCCAGCGGCGTATCAGCAAGCGGATAAAGTGGGGCGGTGGTCCATTGCAGCGCCCCGGTGGCTGCACTGTTAGGCTGTTGCGTATGCTCGCCTGCCACTGTCAGCGGCACAGCAGCACCGGCCTGACGTTCACCGGTCTGGTTATTCCAGGTCAACATCCAGAGTCGCCCCTGACTGTCACGGGATGGCGAGCGTACCCAGGGTTGCTCGGTAAACAACGATTGATAAACCAGATCCGGCGAAAACCGCTGACTAACCTGATCAAAGCGGTATAACCCGCGCACCGAGGAAATGAATAATTGCTGGTCCAGTAACGATACCGAATTGCGATTGTCACTGGGCAACCCGTGCGCTGCGCCAAAATGCGTGACAATAGGTGCAGGCTGCGGCACCCCAGCTGTGATAGATGGCAATTGCAGCCGGTAAACGCCGTGCGCTAAGGTGCCAACCCACAGTTCGCCGGAGGCAGTTTCAATCAGACTATTAATATTGCCGGTTACACCTTCAATCTGGGCTTGTGCCTGCCAGCCATCCGCGGTTTTTAGTAAGCTGGTCAGGCCATTTTGTAAGCCAAGCCAGACCCGTTGCGGCTGTTGTTTCGAGCGCAGCAATACTTTGCTGGGCACCAGCGTCGCCAGCAATAGCTGTGCTTGCTGATTGGCCAGCAGATAAACACCTTTATTGTTTGCAATCAATAATTCATCGTCGACACTAACCAAATCCCAGGTCTGAAATTTCAACGGTTCCAGCTGCACAAAACCAGATTGTTTGCCACTTTGCGAATCCAGCCGGAACAACCCTTGGCTAGTGCCTGCATACAAAATGTGCTGGTGGCGATGTAACGCATGCACATTGCCGGTGAGACCCATCACATGGTTGTACAAAGAAATCGCTGATGAAGCTTCGACTCGTGCCAGGCCATGGTCCAACGCCAGCCATAAACCTTGTTGTGGATCTTCGTACAAAGCGCGCACGTTGTCGTTCAGCAAACCGGCATTGATATTCAAATGGTTGACCAGTTTGCCTTGCGCGTTCAGCAAAAACACCCCATCCCGTACCGTAGCAATTGCCAGCAAGCCGTTGCGTAACTTTTTACTGTTGTACAGCAGCGCTTGTTGCAAGGTGGTATCAATATCGGTGGCGAAGGGCGTCAGTGTGCCGTTATTTAACAGGAAAAAACCTTGGGTACGACAGCCAATCAATAATTGCTGTTCGCCCCAGGCTTCAATCACAAACACATTTTTGTCAATCAGAGCCGTACCACCAGCCACCGGCTGCAGTTCGCCGTCGACGAACTGTAATAAACCACGTTGCTGGTCAAGGATCAGCACCCGGTCATTGATTTGAAAGGCTTTGCCAAAATGACTGTCGCTGCGCCAAGTGCGCACCTGTCGTTCATTGATTAAAAACACATCACGGCGTGACACAAAGATCACACCTTCGTCGACGACGAAAGTTTGTCTGATGTCAGAAAAATCACGATAAGGCTCCGGGATCCGATCGGTCCAGGATGTAAATTTGCTTCCAGCCGGCATTGCCGGGTCGATATAACCTAAATCACCTTTGGCGCCGACAAAAATCCGGCCATCTGTACCAACAGCGAGTGAACGAACCACCGATTGATTGGCTGTTTGAATGGTTTGCCAATGCACACCGTCAAACTCCAATACGCCTACATTGTTGCCAACATACAAAATGCCACGTTGATCCTGCACTATGGCCCAGTTTTGGGTGCCAGCGTTATATTCATTTGGTTTGTAGTTTTTTAGCAGCGGCAAACCGTTTTCACTGGCGAATACGGTGCATTGCACAGTGGCCAATAACAGTAGCCATTGCCACAGTTTGCGAAAATAACGATTAAAAGGGGATGGCAAAACGCCAGGCGCGGATCCCTGCACACAGTACCTCTTTGCACTTAACAACACAGACTGGAAAATTGATTCTGGTCAAACTTTAGACATCGCTATAGTACATGGCAAACCGACCCAAACTAAAGCGAAATTATCCAATCTGTTGACATGTCGGTGATGGCTGTCCGACAGCAGGCACAATGGCCTCTTCAGCTGCACTGGAGATTGGTTTGACATCCGGTCAAATTTTATCCTTCATGATTTTATCGAGATAACCCATCGCAAAGGCGGATACCACAAATGTGATATGGATCAATAGGTACCACATGATTTTATCATTCGGAATATTCGGCGTGTCGATAAAGATTTTTAACAGATGAATCGAAGAAATCGCAACAATTGACGCCGCCACTTTATTCTTTAATGATGCCGAATCCACTTTACCCAGCCAGTTTAATTTCTCGTCGCTTTCATTAATATCAAGCCGCGACACGAAGTTTTCATACCCTGAAAACATCACCATCACAATCAGACCGCCCACCAGCGTGATATCAATCAGCGACAGCACTACCAGAATTAAATCCACTTCTTTGATGCTGAATACCGAAGGCAGAATATGCAAAACTTCCTGAAAAAACTTAATTCCAAGCGCCAGCAAAACCAGGCTCAGCCCAAGGTAGATGGGCGCCATGATCCAGCGCGATGCATAAATCAATTTTTCCAGTAATTTTTCCACCGAATTTGCCATCAATCTTAAGTCCTTAAAATCTGAATAGAGCTTTATAATTGGGATTTTATCTGGAAAATCAATCAACAGTACAAAATTGTCGTTCGGTGTACTGTACATTTGTGAAAATTATCGCACAATGCCAGCCACAACCCGTGCACTTAGCGGGCTTCCGCGCTTTGAATTCGCACTGTAATCAGTTTAGACAAAGGATATTCATCATGAAAAAAACCATGTTGGCTTTGGCGTTGCTTGTAAGTACCAACGGCTGGGCCGATGAAGGCATGTGGCAACCACATCAGTTACCGGAACTGGAAGCCGTATTAAAAAGTAAAGGTCTGGCAATTGATGCGGCCAGCATTGCAGAGCTGACCACGTTTCCCATGAATGCAGTGATTAGTTTAGGCGGTTGTACCGCCTCTTTTATTTCCAACCAGGGCTTGGCCGTCACCAATCATCATTGCGCTTACGGCAGCATTCAGCATAACAGCACTGCACAAAACAACTTATTGCAAAGTGGTTTTTTGGCCAAAGCATTGAGCGAAGAATTACCGGCGGCACCAGGTTCCAAAATTTTTGTCACTGAACAAGTCAGCAATGTCACTAAACAAATCAATCAGGAATTAACGCCACAATTACTGGGCAAAGATCGGTTTGATAAAATTGATCAACTGCGTAAAGAGCTGATTGCCGAATGTGAAGCAACCGCCGGTTACCGTTGTGGCGTGTACAGTTTTCATGGTGGACTGGAGTATTACCTGATCAAACAGCTGGAAATCAACGATGTGCGTTTAGTGCACGCACCGGCTGGCGGTGTTGGTAAATTTGGCGGTGATATCGACAACTGGATGTGGCCACGTCACACCGGTGATTATTCATTTTATCGCGCTTATGTCGGTAAAGACGGCAAACCCGCAGATTTTCATGCCGACAACGTACCTTTTACCCCACCTTCATTTTTAAAAGTGTCGGCTAAAGGTGTGCAGGAAAACGATTTTGTAATGGTGATTGGCTATCCGGGTCGCACCAATCGCTACAATACGGCATTTGAACTGAAAAATATGTTCACCCAAAACCTGCCGTTATCAAAAGCGTACCGCGAACAAACCATTGAGCTGATTAAACAAATAGCACCTGCGGGTTCAGAAGCCAGAATTAAGTACGAGTCTATTCTGGCGGGCCTTGCCAACTATGCCAAAAACTATGAAGGCATGTTAGCAAGTTATCAAAAAGGCACCACCCAGCAGCGTAAAGATACCTCAGAGCAAATTATGCAGCGCTGGATTAAAGCCGATGCGGGCCGTCAGGCACGTTTTGCACCGGCGCTGAAAAACTTGCAGGAACTGTCCGAACAAAATATTGAATTTCAACAACGGGATTTAATTTTGGGTTATTTTGGTTATGCCCAGACGTTCAGCACCGCACGTAAACTTTACCGTTTAGCGCATGAATCGGCCAAACCCAATGAAGAACGTGAAACCGGTTATCAGGAACGGGATCTGGAACGTTTTAACGCCGGTTTAAAACGGATGTCGCGTAGTTTTGACCCACAAGTCGACCTGGAAATTGCCTTGCATTTCCTGAAGCATTACAGCCAGTTGCCAGCCAAACAACGGGTTGCGGCTGTTGATACGTTTTTTGGTTTGACTGGTGCTGATATAGGTGAAAAAGCCCTCAAAGAAAAACTGCAGGCCATGTACCAGCAAACCAAACTCGGTGACGAGATTGAACGTTTGGCCTGGGTTGGTAAATCAGTCGATGAGTTTAAAGCCAGCGCAGATCCGATGATCCAGTTTGCGGTCGCGATGTTTGACACTGATCTTGCAGAAGAAAATAAAAGCAAAGAGCTGATGGGGAAATTAGCGGTGGCGCGGCCAAAAGTGATGGAAGCGGTGATTGCCTTTAATAAAACCCAGAACAAACCGGTATATGCCGATGCCAACGGTACTTTACGTGTGACATATGGCACAGTGCAGGGTTATCAGCCACGGGATGCGGTCAATTACAGCCCGTTTACCACCGTCAAAGGTATTGTCGAAAAAGCCACCGGCATCGAACCTTTTGATGCGCCACCAGCCCAGTTGGCGGCGATTCAAAAAGCCGATTTTGCCGGTTACACCCACCCGGTGTTAAACACGGTGCCGGTGAATTTCCTCAGTAACGTGGATACCACAGGCGGTAATTCTGGCTCGCCAACGCTCAACGGTAAAGCCGAATTAGTCGGTCTGCTGTTTGATGGGGTGATTGAAGGCATTATTGGTGATGTCGATTACGATCCGGCACTGAACCGTTCTATTCATGTCGACAGCCGTTATATGCTATGGCAAATGGAAAAAGTAGATGGCGCGGACAATCTGCTCAAAGAAATGGAGATTGTGCGTTAATCGATGTTCCTGAACAGGTGATCACCACAGGCGTACTGCAAGATTGCAGCAGTACGCCTTTTTTATGGGTAAAATTTGTAGCTTGATGATGGCAAACGATGATGGATTTGGTTGCAGGCGTCACTGCTTCGTTTGCGCCTTTTCTATTCGTTCGACACTGCTCGGGTGTGAACTCAGATACTGCATCCAGTGCTCCAGTTCTTCAGCGGTTTTACCGCCACTGGCAGCTGTGATGGCTTGCATCGCTTCAACAAAGGCCTGACTGGATTTCCCAAGCGCCTTTAACTGATCGGTTGCAAAATCATCGGCTTGTGATTCCATTTGCCGCGAAAACGACGCTTGCAACAAACTACCGCCCGTCCCCAGCAGCACTTCAGTGATGCCTTCCAAATCGGTAAACAACATCGCAAAGACTAAACTGCTGGCCGTTGATTGCACCAACATGGTCATGCCGTGTTGATGCTTCACATGACCTACTTCATGTAAAAATATCGCCAGCAGCGCATCCGGTTTATCTTTGAGTAAATCGATAAGCTCATCGGTAAACACCAGGGTGCCTGCTGGCAATGCAAAGGCGTTTGGCCCTAGCTGTTTGGCCTGCCGAAACTGAATCTCAATAGGCTGCTGTTGTCGTTTTGGTAAACTGGCCAGCGCCTGCAACCATTGTTCCCGCCAGTATTGCTGGGTGTCTGCCGGTAATTTCGACGGGTTCAGCCAGGTTTTGTCCAGCATCAACAAAGTTTGTTGATCAACTTCGCTAATGGCGGCAGTTGGCACCCAGGGCACGATTGCGACCGCTAATTTGGGGATCCCAACCATCACAATCCACCACAACAGTACCGGTACCAGCAGCACTGACAGCACAATAATTGTTTTGTGCTGTTCCAGTCGTGTGGCAAGCCCGGCGATCTGACGTTGGTTTAGTCGCGTTTTGTGATCATCTGGCAGAAAATAACTGCCATCAGCAAAGCGCACTTCCAGCGGCAATCCGGGCAAGTCGGCACCGGTGCTAAATTCGCTGCCTTGCCACAATACGCTACCATCAGCATCAAGGATGGACAGGTTTTCAGCGGTATAATGCAGTACTGCGGCGCAGCTTTGGCTGCTGGCCGCAAGATAATAAATACCCGGAATAGGTTGCATCATCGACTCAGGTTAATGAAAAGTCAGCGTCATACAACCCAGCGATATCTTCGGCAAAAGCAGATGATTCCGCAGCCAGTTGGTCACGCATCAGATCCAGCGCCGGTTGCACTGTCACTTCGGTATGTTCGGCTAACAACTGACTCATTCGCACCGTCGTCCATGGGTATGCAAGACCGAAGGTACATACGATGGCCAGCAGATTGGTCAGACTGACCATAAATAATTTGCTGGTCGGTACATCCGATTTAAAGCTGGCAAGTTCTGGCAATTCTGTTGAATTAAACAAATGATTGCGGACAATCGCCTGATAGACCGCACCTGCCAGGGTAAATACCACAAAATAAGCGGCGAACAGCGGGAGCATCAACATCGGGTTGGTCTTGATATTCCCTTCAATCAATGGGGATACGGCGTAGAACACCATAAAGCCAATCGCCGCAAGGCCCAGGGTAACCAGGATCGCCATCAACACCGCCCGATAATAAGTACCGGTTTCGGTGTTCACAACAAATGATTTTCCGCCATAAGTGACGTTGCTGAAAATAAACTGATCGAGTTTTTTCATTGCATAAGGCAAAGCCAGATAAAACGTAAAAATGCTCAAAAACGGCAGTACCATAAAATACATCATGGCCTCGCCATAATTGCCTTTAAACCCAAACCGGATATTGCGGTAACTGGTCATCCGCAAATTAAAGCGTAACCCCGAAATGAGTAACCAGGGCATCACAAACAGCAGCGCAATAGCGGCTATGACGGCGAACAGTGGGTACAAATTACTGAGTACCGACACCACCATAAATACCAGAATGGCCAGTAAACGGCCTTTTAAAATTTGCAGCGGGGTAGCTAAGTAGCGAAAGGCATGACCATCTACTTTGGTGTGACCATAAAAATATTGGTGGGTACGAACTTTGGCCCAGGCACTATAAATGCCTAAAGTAATAATACTAAGTAGCACGTTGACGATCCAGATCCCAAAAAATTCGCCTCCTTGACCACTGAATTTAATTCTGCCAGAACGGGCATTGTTTGCTGCTGGAATGGTGTTGTCCATGACAATCCTTGTAGATGAATTTGAAAGTTAAATCTTTGCGATAGCCTGCGGCTCATCGCAAGACGACGTATATTTGAAACATTTATCTATCTTTTATGTCAAGTTAAAAGATCAAAAGTAGTGTTTTATTATTCGCCTGTACCAAAGTTGCAGTTTGGCCGGTTTTAAGCAGTGATCACCGATAGTGTCTGTGCCAAATAACGGGTTGGTTACTGCAACCAGCTGCTGGTTATTCGTATTAAAAGTCAGGAATTGCTGCAGGCCCAACCCGATTGGTATTCAGCCTTTTTTGCAGTATGATAGGGCGCCTTTAAAACCGGTGAACAGCATTGTCAATCGGTGATTCAACGGCAGTTTGAAGTCCGGGTTTTCGATGATGTCGGGTTTGGAGATATGTTGGATTTGAGGGGCTGTTGGATTTGTGGGAATTTTGGATTTAAGGGTATGTTGGATTTGAGGAATAGCGCATGAAATTGCAACTGGTGGTACGCCGGGCACCCGCCGCGGCTGGGTTACGTTGGTTGCAACAGGGCTGGGCACTTTTTAAACAGCAGCCTGGTTTATGGATCCAACTGGTATTTATTATTCATTTATCCACTTTATTAGGCGCTGTACATCCATTGCTCGGTGTGGTGGTCGCGTTACTCAACCCATTTTTAACCGCTGGATTGTACCGTTGTATTGTGGCCCGGCAAAAAGGTGAAACGGCAAGTCTGGCGCAGTTTTGGCAACCGCTGAAAGAACCAGCCTGTCGCGCGGTATTTTTACGATTGGCAGCCGCCAATATGTTGTTTAGTATTCCATTGACCTTACTGGCGACAGAGCTGTTCCAACAGGTACAAACTGGAAGTGTTAACTTCTTATTATTATTGGTTTTAGTCATAGGAATGACCTTGGTGCTGATGCTATTTGCCTACGCTATTGCTATCGCCTATTTTCTGAAAGAACCGCGGTTGTTGCCCATTTTTCAGGCCAGTTTTATCGCGTGCTGGCGTAATGTACAGCCGTTGTCAGTTTATGGTGTGATCTCATTGTTGTTAATAAGCACCGGTATGCCGACGTTATTTATCAGCTGGATTATTGTATTGCCGCTGCTATCGATCAGTTTCTTTTTGTCGTTCACCGAGTTTTTCGCGTTAACGCCGGTTGATACCGACAGCAATGGCGGTGGTGGCGAAAAAGATGATGACAAGGCAGGTTTCCTTGAAGTCTGATGCGAAGCCGGACATAACGCCGAGTGCGGCCGAACTTAAAAAAATCGCTATCGATTTATTAAGCCGGCGTGACCATAGCCGTCAAGAATTAAAGCAAAAATTGCTACTAAAAGGTGGCGAAGCTGAGTGTATCGCCGAGGTGATTGACTGGTGCACCAGTGAAAATTACCAGAGTGATAGTCGTTATTGCGCCATGCTAGTGCGCGCGAAAGTGAATAAAGGCTACGGCCCGGCGTTCGTTTCGCAGGCGGCACGCGAAAATGGCATCGACCGCGAAATACTGACGCAAACGCTCGAAGAACTCGAGATCGACTGGTTTGAACTGGCACTATCGCAATACCAAAAGAAATTTGCTGACAAGCCAATCACAGATTTTCAGGACAAACAAAAACGCATGGGATTTATGCAGCGGCGTGGTTTTAACTCCGCGCAAATCCAGTACGCCTTAAAGCCAGAGTAGTTGCAATAATCAAGGCAACGACAACGGGCAGATATCATCACGACAGTTAGGATTTGGATATGTACATGACATCAGCGCAGCTTCGGCGCGCATTTCTGGATTATTTCGCCAGTAAAGATCACCAGGTAGTTGCCAGCAGTTCATTGATCCCGGGCAACGATCCAACCCTGCTATTCACCAATGCCGGCATGGTGCAGTTTAAAGACGTATTTTTAGGCCAGGACAAGCGCAGCTACAACCGTGCAGTGTCGTCGCAGCGTTGTGTGCGGGCCGGTGGCAAGCATAACGATCTGGAAAACGTCGGTTATACCGCGCGTCACCATACCTTCTTCGAGATGCTGGGTAACTTCAGCTTTGGTGATTATTTCAAACGTGATGCGATTCATTACGCCTGGCAATTCCTCACTGAAGTTTTGCAGTTACCCAAAGAAAAACTGCTGATCACGGTCTACGCTACCGACGATGAAGCCTACGATATCTGGACCCAAGAAATTGGTATTCCGGCAGATCGCGCTATTCGCATTGGCGACAACAAAGGTGCACCTTTTGCGTCAGATAACTTCTGGGCGATGGGCGATACCGGTCCTTGTGGCCCTTGTACCGAGATTTTCTACGATCATGGCGACCATATCTGGGGTGGCCCACCGGGCTCACCCGACGAAGATGGCGACCGTTATATCGAAATCTGGAACAACGTCTTTATGCAGTTCAACCGCCACGCTGATGGCCGGATGGAACCGCTGCCAAAACCTAGCGTCGATACCGGCATGGGCCTGGAACGTATTTCGGCCATTTTGCAGCACGTGCACAGCAACTATGAAATTGATATTTTCCAGGGCTTAATCAAAGCCGCAGCCGCCATCACCGGCACCACCGATTTAGACAATAAATCGCTGCGCGTCATCGCCGACCACATACGTTCTTGCTCGTTTTTAATTGTTGATGGCGTAATGCCAAGCAATGAAGGCCGTGGTTATGTGCTGCGCCGGATCATCCGCCGTGCCGTACGTCACGGTAACCAACTCGGCGCCAAAGGGGTGTTTTTCAGCAAGTTAGTGGCTGAACTTGGCGTGCAGATGGGCGAAGCTTATCCGGAACTGATTGAAAAACAGGCCATTATCGAAAAAGTACTGCGGATGGAAGAAGAGCAGTTTGGCAAAACGCTGGAACGTGGTTTGTTACTGCTGACCGACGTGCTGGGCCAGCTTGGTGACAGTACGGTGATCCCGGGCGAAATCGCATTTAAACTTTACGACACTTACGGTTTCCCGATTGATTTAACCTCTGACGTGGCGCGCGAACGTGGTTTTAGCGTCGATCAGGCCGGTTTTGAAGCGGCGATGGAAGCCCAGCGTAAACGCGCACAACAAGCATCGAATTTTGGCGCTGATTACAATCAGGCGCTAACATCGAGCAACGTCACCGAATTTACCGGTTACAGCGAAGAACACGGCAATGCCGTGGTGGTCGAAATTCTGCGGGATGGTGAAGTAGTCACGTCGCTAATTGATGGCCAGCAAGCGTTGATCGTTTTGGATCAAACACCATTTTATGCAGAATCCGGCGGTCAAACCGGTGATAGCGGTGTGTTAAAGCTGGCGGATGGCGGTGTGTTCACCGTCACCGACACGGTAAAAATCGGCAAAGCTTTTGCCCATAAAGGCATTTTGTCTGGTGCGCTGCAACTGAACGATCGGGTTGAAGCCGTCATCGACAGCGCCCGTCGTGATGCAATCAAGAAAAACCACTCTGCAACGCACTTATTACATGCCGCGCTGCGCCAGGTATTGGGTGAACACGTCACGCAAAAAGGCTCGTTAGTGGGCGCTGAGCGGTTACGGTTTGACTTCTCGCATTTTGAAGCAGTCAAAGCCGACGAAATTCGCACTATTGAAGTGTTAGTGAATCAGCAAATTCAGCAAAACCATGAGGTCAGCACCCGCCTGATGAACCTCGACGCGGCCAAAGCCGCTGGCGCAATGGCGCTGTTTGGCGAGAAATACGATGACGACGTGCGGGTACTGTCAATGGGCGCATTCTCCACCGAACTTTGTGGCGGCACCCACGTGGCCCGCACCGGTGATATCGGCTTGTTTAAAATTGTGGTCGAAAGTGGGATTGCCGCTGGTGTTCGCCGGATTGAAGCCGTGACGGGTGCAGGTGCAGTGGCTCACTTACACAAATTAGAGCAACAAGCGCAGTTAGTCGCATCCATGCTCAAAGGCGACGTGATGAGCATTGCCGAGCGCGTGACTCAAGCTTTAGACAAGAGCAAATCACTGGAAAAAGAACTGGAACAGCTTAAAGCCAAATTGGCCAGCGCTGCTGGTGCGTCACTGCTGGACCAAGTGGTGCAAATTAACGGCGTGAAGGTGCTCATTGCCAACTTACCAGGTGCTGATGCCAAAGGTTTCCGCACTATGGTGGACGAGCTGAAAGTTAAATTAGGTTCAGGCGTGATTTTGCTGGCAACTACAAGCGACGACAAAGTCAGCTTGATTGCCGGTGTCACCAAAGATCTTACGGCCAAAGTTCAGGCTGGCGCCTTTATTGGCTGGGCAGCTGAACAGGTTGGTGGCAAAGGCGGCGGTAAGCCGGATTTAGCCCAGGCCGGTGGTACCGATGTCGCCGCTTTAGCAGGCGTATTGGCTGCTGCGCCAGACTACTTAAGTTCAAAGCTGTAATTTAAGTGGCTTTATTAGTTCAGAAATTCGGTGGCACCTCAGTCGGGTCCACCGATCGGATTGAACGGGTGGCGGAGCTGATTATCCGCAGCATTCAGGCTGGCCATAAAGTGGTGGCTGTGGTGTCAGCGATGGCAGGCGAGACTAATCGGCTGCTGGGCCTGGCGCAACAAATCGACCCCCGCGCCGCCAGTCGTGAGCTCGATGTCTTAGCTGCCACCGGTGAGCAGGTCACAGTGGCATTGCTGGCGATGGCGCTGATTAAACGCGGTTATCCGGCGGTCTCTTTGCTGGCGGACCAAATTTGTATTCATACCGATAATAAATTTGGCAAGGCCAGAATAGTTGCGGTAGATAATCAGCGGTTGTTGCAGGAATTGGAACAGGGCCACATCGTGGTCGCCGCTGGTTTTCAGGGTCGGGATATTGAAGGCAACGTCACAACGTTAGGGCGGGGCGGTTCCGATACCTCGGCGGTGGCGCTGGCGGCAGCAATATCTGCTGATGAGTGTCAGATCTATACCGATGTCGATGGTGTCTACAGTATCGACCCACGAATTTGCCCGGATGCCAGACGACTACCCCTGATGCCATTTACCGATATGCTGGAGTTGGCAAGCCTTGGCGCCAAAGTGTTGCATTCACGCTCGGTGGAATACGCCGGACGTTTTAAAGTGCCGCTGCGGGTATTGTCGACCTTTAAACCGGATGCCGGGACTTTGATTGTGGATGAGGATAAGTTAATGACCCAGCCTTATATTTCAGGCATTGCCGGACAAAGCGGGGTGACTTTACTGCGGCTGGAAGCTATTACAGCGATACAGTGGCAGCAAGTCGTTGGTATGCTGGCCGAGCTCAACATTGAAACCGACATGTTGCAGCAATCTGGCCAGTGGCCGGAACAGCTGACGATGAGCTTTAGTCTGGCAGCGGTAGATTTGCTACAAGTGACTGATGCATTGCAGAAAATAACCGAAAATAGTGTTATTACTGTGCATCATCCCGACCAGAACCTTGCTAAACTATCGGTTGTGGGGATCGGAATTAAATCGGATCCGATGTTAGTTGCCAGGATCTTCAATCTGCTTTTTGAGATGAATGTGCAAATTTGGGCACTTTGTCATGCTGAAAGCCGGTTTTCAGTGTTAATCGCAGCGGAGCTTCTTGAAAAAGTAGCGGCGCGCCTGCATCAGGTATTAGTAACCACGGAGAATTAATTCCAGAATTTTCATAAATTTGAATGCTGGGTTATGATTGTGGACATGGACGCGGCACCAATCAGGCAATGCGTCGTACAATAAAACTGGATTTTTAAAAAGGATAGGAGCAAGCGAATGCTTATATTAACCCGTCGGGTCGGTGAGACTTTAATGATCGGTGATGAAGTGACGGTCACAGTGTTAGGTGTCAAAGGAAATCAGGTACGGATTGGTGTGAATGCGCCAAAAGAAGTATCAGTACACCGAGAAGAAATTTACATGCGAATTCAGGCTGAAAAAGGCACACCCGGCAGCTACACCCCGGATGATGATCAATAATACTGCTGCGCTAAATATTTGTTTTTGTTGTTTTGTTGTGTGATTTTTACCCGGTTTCGTCATTAATTGCTCAGATTGCTTAAAAGGTCAGCAAACAAACTTTTAAGCAGGAAAAAATGTTTGACTTATTTTCCTGAGACATTAATATACGCACCGCAACGTAGCGCGGAGAGATGGCCGAGTGGCTGAAGGCGCACCCCTGCTAAGGGTGTATAGGGGAAACTCTATCGAGGGTTCGAATCCCTCTCCCTCCGCCAGTTGTTTTAGATTAGATGGACGCATAGCTCAGCTGGATAGAGTACTCGGCTACGAACCGAGCGGTCGGAGGTTCGAATCCTCCTGCGTCCGCCATCTAAATCAACATAAGTCGTTACATTGCTGGGTGAAGTAAAAAATAGTACTACGGACGCATAGCTCAGCTGGATAGAGTACTCGGCTACGAACCGAGCGGTCGGAGGTTCGAATCCTCCTGCGTCCGCCATTAAACCTGCCTAGTGCAGGTTTTGTGTTTTCTACATCCCTGTGAAAAATCCTACCTGGCTCCGCGAAAGCTTGCTTCTCTATTTCATTTTGAACATTTGCAATGGCCATCAGCTGGCTATGTCCTTGCACCTCACTGGCGCATGCGCTGCAGCTGTCCATTCGATGCAACCCCCATATTATTCCGGCCGGAAATGGCGATATCAGCTCATGCCATTGCCAGCAGCTTTTTGGTGCGGATATTGCGCTAAATTAGTGCAAAATAAAGAAAAAATATAACCGCCCCTCATCTGTTAGCCCTCTGGATTTCTGCCGGTTGTTGTGTTTTTATGGGGCGGCAACTTTTTGGGGGTCACATGTTGTATAAAAAAATAACATCAATAAAACATAAAATATTAATCACGGTTGGCGGTTCTACCGCTGTGTTGTTTATGATTGCAGCGGTACTGGTGGTGAGTCACCTCGCAAGCCAAACCCGTGCTCAGGTTGAAGCCGAAGTAAATAGTCTGATGCAAAAGGAGGCGGTGTCAGTTGAACAATTTTTTGCCGAGTATGCGCAGGTCGCCCGTACTTTTTTACATAGTCCGCAGTTTCAGCAATGGTTTGTCGGTTATCCGGGCCGTGGCACTGAATTAACGGGCTTGCCTGGTTATCACGAAATTAATCACACCTTTAAAACGATTAGCAGCAGTGATGACACTATTTTGTCGGCCTTTTTTGCATTGGACCGTTCAGCGGAATATTTCCGTGAAGATTCCCGCACCGGCGTTGATACCGAAGGCCCGGATGCCGGCAACGTCGAAAAAGGCTATTTCGCCACTAAACGGCCCTGGTATCTGGAGTCGATGCAGCACAACAAGTTTTTTGTAGGTTCTCCTTCGGCTGATTTCACCACCGGCATCGTGTCAGCCGTGGTGGAAGGGCCGGTGTACTTGCCTGATGGGCGCTTGCTTGGTGTGGGCGGTTTAGATTTACATATCAATAAAGTTGGCGATAAAGTCGATACCATTCGCTATCAAGGCGAGGGCATTCCATTTTTACTGGATGGCAAAGGCAATATTGTGCATTTCTCCAAACAAAATGGCCTTGAAGTAAAGCCGAATGATCCCATTGCTGAGTTTGATCAAAAGGTTAAAGACAGCATGGGTTTTGCCACCATCGCCAAAGCGGCACAATCGGGTAGCGCCGGTTTTTCACAGCTGACGTTTCAGGGGCAGGAATATTACGTGTCCTATCAGCCGGTGCAGCTGGAGTTTCCCAAAATGGCCTGGCTGGTTGGGGTGATGGTGCCGGCGACGCTCATTGATGGGCCTATTCAGTCGGCTATCAACTGGGCATTAATTGGTACTGTATTCATCTTATCGATTATCACGTTGACGATTTTGTTCAGTACCAATTTGATCACGCTCCCGCTGATTAAACTGACTGACGCCATGCGCGATATCGCCAGCGGCAACGGTGATTTAACCCGCACCATCGAGATTGAACAGCAAGACGAAGTCGGCGCGCTGGCCGGACACTTTAATACTTTTGTTGGAAAATTACGCCATTCGCTGCAGCTTACCCGCGATCAGGCACATCAGGTGCAAAGCTCCAGTCAGCATCTGAACCAGGTGGTTGGTTTAACCAATCAGGAAATTCAGCATGGCAAATTGCAAATTGATGCGGTATCAGCAGCAGTAACCGAAATGGCGGCAACGGTGCAGGAAATCAGCCATAACGCCCAATCGACCAGTGATGCCGCTGCACATGCGCAGCAACAGGGTCAGGACGGCTTTAAACTGTCAGAACTTGCGGTACTGGATATGAATCAGCTCGACAGCCGGATGCTCGAAGCGGTGCAGGTGGTGATGGGGCTGGCCAAAGAGTCGGAAAGCATTGGTACTGTGGTGGATGTAATTAAAGGCATTGCTGAACAAACGAACCTATTGGCGCTTAATGCGGCGATTGAAGCGGCACGGGCGGGTGAGCAGGGGCGTGGTTTTGCGGTGGTCGCCGATGAAGTCCGGTCCTTGGCCGGGCGCACCCGTGAGAGCACCGATGATATCCGGCGGATGGTGGAAAAATTACAACAAATTGCCAAGCAGGCCGAAGAAGTGATGGAACGCGGTCGCAGCCAGACGGAAATTAGTGCTGGCCGTGCCCAGTCGATGCAGCAAGCGTTGGCGGCTATCAGCAAGGCCATCGTCGTGGTGCAGGAGCAAAGCACGCAAATTGCCGTGGCAACAGAACAACAAACCATAGTGGCTGAAGATATTAATCAAAGTTTACATGCAATTACGGCATTGATTGATAACACCGCCAGCCATGCACTGGAGCTGACGCAGGAAGCAAAACAGCTGGATGGTTCAGCCAGCGAGCTGAAGCAGGTGGTGGCACAATTTAAAATCTAGCACAGCAGTAGAACGTCAGGCTGAGCTAAAAACTCAGCCTGGCTTTTTGATATACCACTGTAGTTTCTCGTCGATGAGTCCCTGTTGTCGTGCTTTTTGCAGATATTGATTTAACCCAGGTAAATAAGCCTGCCAGCGCGGATGGAATGCGATGGTCAGTCCAACCATGCTAAAACCCAGCGGCGACTGATGTAGTACGGCATCTGACAGCTGATGTGATGCGATCCATTTCGCCACATGTTCATTTAAATAAGCATAATCGCAACGACCATTTTGCAACATCCGCAATTGCGCCAGTTCGCTGGATGAGTCGATGCGTTGGGTTCCCGATTTGATGAAATGTGGTTCAAGCGCGTCATAAACATAATATTGCCGGGTACAGACTTTTTTGTTTGCCAGCCACTGCTCAGGTTTGAGCCCGGTTTTAAAAGGCTGCAGCGAGAACAAATAATCGCGGTGGACGATCACCGGTTCGGAAAATACCAGCAGTTCCGGATCGACCGCCCACTCTCTGGCCATCAGCATCGCATCAACATCGCCGCTATACAGTCGGTGCTCTGCACCACGACGGTTATCGAGAATAAATTCTACCTGAATTTGTTCGTGGGAAAAAAAGTCGCGGATCAGATCCGGCACCAATCCGACCACGTTCTGGCTATTGGCTTCTTGGTGCATATAAGGAGGAACTTGTGGGTAGTACAACACGAATTTTAGTTTTTCAGCGGCAAGTACGGGAAATGCCACTAAAAGCAATGTCAGTAAGTAGCTCGCTTGACGCCAACTGCGCAGATCTGTCATCACCGAACTCCTTGTCTCTGCTGATCCCTCTATTGATTATTCTCCAAATTGGCAACAACAACAAGCCGGGTCAACGTTTTACACCAAACACTTCATCATTAAAGCGCAAAATCAGCCATCTATTGGTAGTAAAGTTGTTAAACACTTTAATTTTTCTGCATTCTCCTTTACCATGGATGCAAGGGAAAAATAAAAGGCAAAATAGGGATATTTTATTTTTCAAGAGTGAAAATGATGTTCAGGCCGTATATATTTGCACTTTCAGCGCTTTTTTTAGGGGTGAGCAGCGAGTTAGCTGCCAGTGATTGGACCAAAGCAAAAAATGAATTCAGAACTGCTATTGGTGTAAATCAAACTAACAATTTATTTAACACTGCTGATTCAACAGCATCGGCGCAGCATCTGCAACTAGGTCTGCAATACGATTGGCTGAGCCTGTATGAAGGCTTTGGCCTGTACTTGCCGGCAAAAATCACCAGTCGTCATTATCGCGAACATTCTGCTCTGAACGATCAGGACTATCAGTTCGCACCTGCATTAAAGTTGTTTTTGGCCGAAGCGGTCGATGTCACTGTTGAAAGTCAGTTTCAGCGGCAACAACTGCTTGCTGGTATTGGCAGTGCAGAGTTTCTTGACTCAGCGACACTACCGGCAGTTCGCGATGATCTGAAACGTTTTGCGCTGGCTTTACAGCTTGGACGGCAACCGGATCGGCAAAATCTGGCGCTACGGCTTGGTACTGCGCGCAATCGACTGCAATCGCATATTCATTCTGCAGCTGTGCAAGATAACCCACTGATCAATCAACTGGATTCAGATTTTCTGCAACTTGATTATGGTCACCGGTTCAGCGAAAACACCTCAATGTTACTGAATGCAGAACTGCGAAAAGAGCAACAACTGCAAGTCGACACTGATTTACAGCAAATTGGCGCCGGATTTATACAGCAATGGAGTGGCTCGCAGCAGCTTCGGGTACTGGGCGGCTATTTTCAGCGTGATAGCCAAGGTGTCAAAAATTCCGGTTCGTTCTGGCAAGTGGACAATATGTGGCAATTATCTGACAGCTGGCAACTGCTGCTGAGCAGTCACCGGCTTTCGGTGTTGTCTTATGCCACCAACAGCGTGACTCAGCTTGATACCACCTATCAGGCACAGCTTAGCTATCTATTCAGTGAACCTCACCGGTTTAAATTAGGGGCAGGCCACCGAGCCTCTCGTCTTGACGAGCAATTATTGTATCGTAAACGCTTGGAATTTACTGTCGGCTGGGACTGGAATCTCACTCAATACTGGCAAAGCCAACTGAGTCTGATGCATTTCAGGCAAGACGATAGTACTGAAGCGACGTACAACCGCAATGAAATATTCTGGCAATTGAGTTGGTTATGGTAAATCTGCTGCGGATGTTGTGGGTCATGTTGAGTTGTATGTGCAGTCTCGCTGCACAGGCAGACCCGACTCCGGCAACGCTGCAGAGTTATATGTTTGGCCCTGGCGATACCATCAAAATTAGTGTCTATCAGGAAGCTGATTTGTCGGTCATTGCCGAAATCAGCCAACAAGGTTTTATCGATATGCCGTTGCTTGGCAGTGTCAAAATGACCGGTCTCACCCAACAAAGTGCCAAAGAACATCTGGAGCAATTGCTACGGGACGGTTATTTGGTATCGCCAAGTGTGTCGATCACTGTCGATAGTTACCGGCCATTTTTTATTTACGGCGAAGTGCGCAGCCCAGGCAGTTACCCTTATCAGCCGGATATTACGCTGGAGCAGGCAATCGCGTTGTCCGGAGGTTTATTAGACCGTGCTTCACGCAGCCAGTGGCATATTCAGCGAGGCGCCGAAAAAGCAACTTTTGTGGCGAAATCCGACACCATTATCCTACCGGGTGATGTGATCAAAATAGATAAGAGTTTCTTTTAAATGGGAAACAGCGGCCATAAATTACAACAGCCAGGCAATGACGACATTGAGCTCACGGTCATTGTGGCCATTTTGTCGGCGCGCCGCTGGTTGATTTTGCTGATTACCGCCAGCATTTTTATTGTAGTAACCCTGATGGTAGGGCAACTGCCTTCGATGTATCGCGCATCCACCACCCTGATGGTGAAAGGCGTATTGGCGTCTAATCCATTGCAGTCTTTAATCCCAGGAGCCGGCAGTGGCACCGACGAGCTGGATACGCAAATCAAATTATTGACCTCGACCCAGTTTGCCAAAGATGTGGTGGCACAGTTACCAACTGATCTACAGCTTGGTTTACCGGATGACCAACGCCGGGATGACGCGCAGGCGCTCCTTGGCAGCCTGACGGTGCAAGCCGTTCCAAAAACCACTTTGCTGCAAATCACTTATACCCACCACAATCCTTATATTTCCTCGGAAGTGGTGAATCTGGTGGCCAACAGTTTTATGGCCTATCAGAGTAATCTGATGCAACAGCACAGCCACCAGGCGAGTGACTGGATCAAACAACGGGTTGATGAAGTCAAAGACAAATTAACCGCTTCGGAAAACAAATTGCAGCAGTTCCGGCAGCTCCACAACATTATTGACATCAGCAGTGATGTGGAACTGGTCAAACAGGAAATAGCCCAACTCTTTTTGGAGCGACGCGAGTTCACGCGGCAATTGCAGGAACTCACTATTTTGCTTGGTAAAACCGGCCTGTTACAGCAGGATTTTGAGCAACTGAGCAATATTCCCGAAGTGAGCTCAGTACCGGTCATCGCCACTTTGCAGCAACAATTGTCGATGCAACAAGCCGAGTTTGCCCAGCTCAAGTTAAGTTATTTACCAAAACATCCACGTTTTATTGCCGCGGCGAAAAAAATTGAAGTCAGCAAACAACAACTAAAAACGGAAGTCGACAAGCTAACCCATAACTACACAGTGCGGCAAGCTGATTTACGCCGGATGTTACTGCAGGTCGAAGGTAAAGTCGCCAGCGCCACTGGCAGCCTCGAAAGTCTGGTGAATGTCGGGCAAGAGCATAAAAAACTGGAAGCTGAGATCCAGGCCAACATGCATTTACTGGGTACTTTGTCAGACAAAATGAAAGAAACTGAACTGATGAAGGATATCAATAAAACCTCCAGCATCATCATTGTTGATCCGGCCACAGTGCCAATCTCGCCAATCGGCCCCAAGCGGCTATTGTTGTCAGTTGCCGCTTTGATGATTGGTTTTGTTGGCGCGTTGTTTTTAGTGTTATGTCTGCATTTTTTCGCCGATGTCACGTCAAAGTACCGCCATATAGCTGCCCGATTCGGCTATAAGCTGATAGGCGTGGTGCCGCAAATCCGGGTTAAAGGCATCGACAAAGCGCTGCCAGTGATCCGTCAATCTGGCAAACAATATACTTTGTATCAGGAATATATCCGGTCAATCCGCACCAACATTCTGCTGGATAAACATCTGAATACACAAAAAATTCTGGCGTTAACTTCGATTTCGCCGAATGAAGGTAAATCCAGTATTTGTTTGCAGCTGGCAAAATCATTTTCCGAGCTGGAGCGGGTGATTGTGATCGACGCTGATTTGCGTTTTCCGGCGTTGGCCGAAGCGCTGGGTGAAAATCCACACCGGCCTGGCCTGACTAATTTATTGGCAAAAACCCATACTTTTGAACAATGTGTGTTTTATTGCAAAGAACTGAACGCCGACGTGTTGTCATCCGGCATCCGGCCAATGAACCCTTTGCTGTTTTTATCGATGCCAAGGTTTGACGCTATTCTCAAAGTGCTGGCGAAAAAATATGATCGGGTGATTATCGAATGTCCGCCGATTTTATCGGTCAGTGACGCGATGGTGGTGGCCAAATGTGTGGGTAAATTAGAACTGGTGGTCGATGTGAAAAAAACGCCGCTGGTCGACTTTGCCGCCAAAATGGAATTGCTGGAGCAATCCGGGGTCAACATTGGCGGTATTATTTTAAACCGGGTTAAAAACGATACCTCGAACTACTACGCCACATCCGCCACTCGCGCCAAACAGCCTTCGGCGCTACGGCAGATGCTGCATGACAATCTGCGACGCGCTTAATGGAATACCTCTGGGGTCAGAGTACTACTCTGACCCCAGAGGTATTCTTGAACCCGCAGTTTTTTGAGCTAACAATCCTCAACAGTGGCGGATGCCTGATCCGGATCACTGAAAATCAGCTGCTGCAGCGGCGTCAGCGCTGACACCGGCGGCAAGCCGATAGTATTGGTGGCATCCAGCCGGATAGCGGCGTGCAGCGGTAATGTTCCAAGACCTTTCAGCGCAATCAGCTCCACATCCGGGGTTTTAATCAGCCGCGGTACTTCCCGTTTACCAAATTGCGCCACTGACGGGATAAAAGGCCGTAACCTGCTGATTAATTTGTCTAAAAACCAACTGCTGACTTCACCGCCAATAATAATGGTCTGACAGTTAAAGATACTTTCCAAGGTATGAATGGCGATGCGCATTGGTTCGGTGCTGAGCGCAAACCAGGGATCGAGTTTATCACCGGCATTTTCCACATTGATGGTTAGTAACGATTGCGCTTGCAGTTGCGGCTGCTTTTTACGGATAAAATTTGTCAACGAGGTGACTGAAACATAATCATTCAACCGACCAAGCTCGGTGGTTTTTTCATCCAGATCCGGTGTTACAAAAATTTCGCCTAAAGCGCCGGTCAGGCCATTGTGACCGAGCAATAACTTACGGTCATACACCAGCGCCGCATCAAGCTGCTGGCCTAAGTGGATATAACAAAAACTGTCGAGTAACTTGGCTTCGCCATGCAGCAGATGATAAGCAGCACAAGCAGCAGCGGTATGTTCGATAGCGACCGGCAGTTGCAGCAAACCAATCAGCTGTTGTTGCAGCAGCTGATTTTGTTGCTGGCGTTGCTCCACCGCAACATCACCGAATTGCACGAGTGTCAGACCAGCCCCCAGCAGTTGCTCACGATTGATCTGATGCTGCGACAACAGCGTCGTCGCCAGCTGTTGCACCGTTTCGGCTTGCTTGGAAGTTACCGACTCTCGGATGTTGCCAAGCACAGTGCCATCCAGTTGACATAACGCCACTTCAACCTGCTGCGGGAACACCCGGATCGCCAGGCTAAAACATAGCTGGGTGTTCAACATCAGCATGGTTGAAGGTTTGCCGACTTTTTCTTTTTTGATCCCAGTTTCAATCACCAACTGAGTCGTCAGCAATTCATCAATCAGATTGGTGATGGTTTGTTTGGTCAAATGGGTGGCGCGGGCAATATCGGCGCGCGATACCGGCCCATGTGTCACCACCTGCGATAATACCAGCCGCAAATTTACCGATTTATTCTGTTTAGAGTTCGAACCTTTCATCCGCTTTTTTTTGTCCTGCTCAGGCTGTCGCTGCATTGTACATTTTGCATTGTACGTTGTTGAAATGTTGAATCGTTTCCGGCGCCTGCAGCAAGTGAACGCGACAAAACCGGTCGGCCAGCATATCAATAGTTGCTGATATTCATAGTTAAATTTTATTAAGTAAAATTGATTGACATATTATGACTGGTCGTAATATAACCAATATAACAACATCAACCAAGTAGGTGTAGCGTGATATTCACCAAGTATTTAGCCGGTATTTTACTCTTTGGCGGCATTTTCGGTCCGGTTGCGTGTGTGCAGGCCGATTTTGCGGCTGACTTAGCGACTGATTTAAAGCAAGCCGCAACAGCAGAACAGATCCAAATTACCGCCGCCGAACAGCAACAAATCAAACAGCAACAACTCACCGCCGCTTTGGTCTGGCACGGCACCAGCCCTTGGGTCAGCGCCGTGACTGCGGGGGCGACTGCTGAATTTGCGGCGATGGGGGTGAAAGTAGTGGCGGTAACCGATGCGCAGTTCGACCCGGCCAAACAAGCCTCAGATATTGAAAACATTAGTATGCTCAAACCAGATTTTATGTTGTCGCTGGTGGTTGATGCGGCGAGCGCTAAAGGCAGTTTGCAAAAGGCCGTCGACGGTGGCGCTAGGCTGGTGCTGCTGAGCAATCCTATTCCGGGCTTTGTGCTAAATCAGCACTACGCCGGTATTGTCACCGACGATATGTTTGGCATGGGACGAGAAGCTGCCAAAGTGCTGGCTAAGCATTTTTCAGCTAAGGATGCTGATCAAGCAAAACCAGCCCGCATCGCCACCATTTTCCACGATGCCAGTTATTTTATTACCAACAACCGCGATCAGGCGTTTCGCGAGGAACTGGCCAAACATCTGCATTTGCAGCTGGTGGCGGAAAAAGGCTTTGTGCGCGAACAAGAAACGGCTGATGTCGCGGCAGCGCTGATTTTACAGCAGCCACAACTGGACGCCATTTATGTGTCTTGGGACGCAGCAGCAGAAGGGGTGATTGAAGCACTGCGAGCTGCCGGGCGCGCTGATATTAAAGTGATTACCCATGATTTAGGCGTCAATAATCTGCTCGATTTGGCCCGCAGCGGCAATATGCTGGCGACCATTGCCGACCAGCCGTATCTAATTGGCCAGACCATGGCGCGGCAAGCTGCACTCGCTGAACTTGGCCGCAAGCTGCCGGCTTTTACGCTGGTGCCCTTTACCACAGTTCAGCAAGACAACGTTGCCAGTAGTTGGCAGCACTCATTTCGCAGCCCGGTGCCATCGTTGCTGCAAGCAGTACTTCAACCATAACGGAGTTTTCCAATGACGGAATTATTTGCTCAGCTGCGCCCGCAACAGCTCAGACATCAGATCAAGCAGCTGCCGCTGCGGCAATTCTTGCTACGACGTGATGCCTACATTTATTACATTTTCCTGTTGGTGTTGGCGTTATTCGCCGTGGTGTTACACGACACCGCATTTTTTTCCTTTGATAACTTTATGAATATTGTCCGCCAGACCACACCGGTGACGGTGATGGCAATTGCCCTTAGTTTCGCGCTGGCGGTGGGGCATATCGATTTATCGATTGGCGCTGTGGTGGCATTAAGCGCTTTGGTGGCGGCGCTGATTTTACCTGAAGGTGGCATTGTACTGGCCACAGCAGCTGCGCTTGGCGTCGGTTTGCTGGTTGGTTTTATCAACGGCGTGCTGACCGAGAAGTTACAGGTGTCATCGTTACTCATCACCCTCGGCACCATGAGTGTACTGGCCGGGATTGCCCGGCAGCTGACGGGTATGGAGTCGGTGCCGATTATTAATCAGCATTTCAGTTTCTGGTTTGGTGCCGGTGATGTTGCTGGGGTGCCGGTGTTATTGCTGTGGACCTTGCTCATCACTGCGCTTGGGTTTGTGCTTTTGAATAAATTACGGTTTGGTCGGCATTTACTGGCGGTAGGTGGCAACCCGCAAGCCGCGCGCGCCATGGGTATTTCATTAAACAGTATGCGGGTCAAAGCTTTAATGATTTCAGCAGTGGGTGCGGCGCTGGCGGGTTTGTTGTATGCCGGCCGGTTGCAAGGTGCCCGTTATACGTTGGGAGAAGCCGATTTATTAACGGTGATTGCTGCTGTAGCGATTGGTGGCACCAGTTTATTTGGCGGTCGGGTTTGTATCATCGGCGCGGTGTTGGGTTCCTGGCTGATGGGGATGATTAATAACGGACTGATTTTAAGTGGTTTTTCCACCAATGAGCAGATGATCGCCCGTGGCGTGATTTTAATTGTTGCAGTGGCGATTGGTGTGCGGGAGGCCCGAAATGGTTAGAACACAGTTAGGCCAGCAGGCGCTGGAAATCAGCAATCTGAGTAAATCTTTTGGTGCAGTGCAAGCGTTAAAAAGTGTCAGTTTTAGTGTGCAAAAAGGCGAAGTGGTGGCGTTATTGGGTGATAACGGCGCTGGTAAATCGACTTTGGTGCGTTGTATCGCCGGTATTCATCAGCCGGATGGTGGTGAAATTAAAGTCAACGCCAAAGTGGTTAATATCAGCAGTCCGCAACAGGCGCGCGACGCTGGGATTGAAACGGTGTTTCAGGATCTCGCGATGGTCGGCGAATTTGATATCAGCGAAAACCTGTTTTTAAACCGGGAAATTCTCAGCAAAAACCCGTTATTACGAGTGCTGGGTTGGCTGGATAAAACCGCCATGCAAAAACAGGCTCGTAAGTCACTGAATCGCCTGAATAGCCGGATGCCGGATTTCACAAATAAGGTGCAAAACCTGTCGGGCGGCCAACGACAGGCGGTGGCCATTGCCCGGGCGGTCAACTGGGGCGCCGATGTGGTGATTATGGATGAACCGACCGCCGCGCTTGGGGTGGAGCAAAGCGCGCAGGTGAATGCGCTGATTAAACTGATTAGCTCGCAAGGCGTGGCGGTGCTGCTGATCAGTCATAACATGCAGCATGTGCTGGAAACTTGTGATCGAGCAGTGGTGCTGTATCAGGGCCATTCGGTGGCTGATGTGGCGTTGACCGATGTCAGCAAAGAGCATCTGGTGGCGTTGATCACCGGTGCGGCTGTTGCAGCTTAAATGGACTTACCAGGAGGAAACCTGATGCACAACACGCAAATGACGCAAATGCAATATCGAGTCAGCCAGTTGGTCGCTAGTTTGCCGCTGCCGCAAAAAGTCGGTCAGCTGTTTATGCTGGCGTTTGCTGGCCAGGATTTAGCTTATGCCAAAACACTGGTGGCCGATTTTCACATTGGTGGTTTTTATCTGACCGATGACAATGCGCCCAATCCGGCCGCGGCCCGTGCGCTTGCCCGCGAGCTGCAGCATACGGCGGCGCTGCGGGCATGTGACGCGCCGCTGATTTTAGGTGTTGATCAAGAAGGCGCCTGGGGCGTGCTGACCCAGCATACCGATTTGGGCCCCGGTAATCTGGCGCTCGGTGTGGCTGATGATGTGGCTTTAACGGCTCAGATGTATCAGGTGTATGCCCGGCAGATGTTGCCGCTTGGCTACAACACCATTTTGGCGCCTTGTGCTGATGTGAACAGCAACCCGGACAATCCGATTATTGGTCAGCGCTCGTTTGGGGCAAGTCCTCTGCTGGTGAGCCGTCATGTAGCTGCGGCCGTGCAGGCGTTAACGCAAGCAGGTAGCTTAAGCTGTGCCAAACATTTTCCCGGCCATGGCGATACGGCGACTGATAGTCACAGCGGTTTGCCGCGGGTTGAACTGGATAAAAAAGCATTACTGGCAAGCCATCTGCAGCCCTTTGTGGTGGCGATTGCGGCCGGAGTGCCGCTGATCATGACCAGCCATATTCTGTATCCGGCGCTCGACACCGAGTATCCCGCCACTTTATCACCGGCAATTCTGACCGATTTACTGCGCCACGAGCTTGGTTTTGACGGGGTGATCCTGACCGACAGTATGAATATGGGCGCGATGCGGCAGTTTTATACGCCGGTGGCGGCGGCGGTGCAGGCACTCAAAGCCGGTGCCGATATGATTATGCTCAGTGAAGAGCATTATGAAAACGAACGCACCGACTATAAAAAACTGCAGGCAGAAACCATTGTCGGGGTGATTGAAGCGGTGCGCCAGGGCGAGTTGGCCGAAGCGGTGATTGATCAGGCGCTGCAACGGGTACTTCGACTGCGTTATCAGCTCAGTCAGCAACTACCGGAAACAACAGCTGCCAAGCCATTACCAGCAACGCAAATCGCCGGATGCATAGCCACAGAAGCAGCCCAATCTGCGTTGAAATTACTGCGCAATAACGCCGCAGTTTTTCCGCGGCAGCACCAAAAACAACCACTGCTACTGGCTTTTGCAGCGGATCCCAAAGGCTACGACAAAATCTGCAACAGTCGCGGCATTGGCCCCAACGATCCAATTCCGGCCAGCAGTGTGCTGCGCGACGAACTGAAACGAAGTTCAGTCGTCGTCGAGTTCTGGTCTTATCCAACACTGCAACAGCAGTTAGCAGCCGGAGCACCGTTGGCAGAAGGGCAGTTGCTGGTACTGGTGACCGAAGATTATCCACTGCCAGGCGATCAGTTGGATCTTTCGGCGCAGCAACAAAAAGTGCAACAGGCTATCGGGTTGTGGCGAGATCAGGTGATGGTACTGGCGCTGCGATCTGACACTGAGCTTGCGGCTTACCCAGAGCTCGCGACTTATCTTTGTAGTTATTCCAGCCGCCGTTGTAGTGCTATTGCCGCCGCGAAAGTACTCATTGACGGACATCTTTAAATTATTCATTAAGTTAAAGTAATTTTATTAAAAATTAATCGTTTATAAAAATAGCGAACTTAATTAGTCAATATGATTGACAAATAATTAGTAAAGCAAATAGACTAAATTTTGAGCGCATAAGACTTTTAACACACAAGATTTTCAACAAACAAGATTTTAAAAACACAAGCACAGCCATCACGGCAGCCAAAGGTCAGCAAATTCGTAATAGCAGCAACTTTGTCTCAGCGTGACCGGTACCGCAACAATAAGAAACGGGGAAGCAAGTTATGAAGTCAGTACAAAGTTGTTATTTAAGTTTATGTATCGGATTGGCCCTGGGCAGTCCGCTGGCGCTGGCCGCAGCTGAACAAGCCGCAGCGCAAACTGCTGGCAGCACAAATGATGCCGCAGCAACCAACAAAATCGAACGTATTGCCGTCACAGCTACCAAACGCAAAACCTATTTAATGGAAACGCCGCTGGCGGTCACTGCGTTTAGTCAGGAAGCGCTGACCCGCGGTGGCGTGAAAGAATTACGCGAACTCACTACCGCCATTCCAAATACCCAGTTTGTGGTGTCAGGCACCGATTCCGGTATTCAGGCTTCTATTCGCGGTGTGCGCTCAGGCAACAATACCGAAACCGGTGACCCGGCGGTGGGTGTGCACATTGACGGCATTTATTCGCCACGGCCACAAGGCGCTTTAGCACTGTTGTATGACGTGTCGCAGGTTGAAGTGTTACGTGGCCCACAAGGTACTTTGTTCGGCCGTAACTCAACCGGTGGTTCGATTAACGTCATTCCAAATAAACCAGATACCAGCAATAGCTACAGCAGCGTGGTATTAGGCTACGGCAACTACAACCACAAACAACTCCGTGGTTTAACCAATATCGCGGTGAACGACCGCTTTGCGCTGCGTTTTGCCTTGATGGCGGATCGCCGCGATGGTTATATCGAGCAGGACATGGATACCCGCGACATCAACCGCCCGGATATTAAGGACCCATTTACCGGTAAACCAATGGCTGCCGATGGTATTGCCGATACTGATCAACGCGAAAACCGCCGGGTCAGCAAAAAAGACTATTACACCAACTCTAACAAGCAGGCTATCCGTGGCCTGGCGCGTTGGGTACCAACCGATACCCTGACCTGGGATCTAACGCTGGAGCATTTCGCGGATAAAAGTGCCGGCGAGCTGTTTTTCAAAGATTGCGACCAGGCCAAAGGCACGGTGGACCAATGTAACAAACCGCAGTTTTACGCCAATATCAACGTCCCTGGCGATATGGATATGACCATCGACAGCCTGCGCTCGCATCTGAATTGGATGTTGAACGACGAATGGGCGGCTGATTACCGGTTTAGCGTGGCGCAACAAGAGCGTTACCAGTTGTTTGACGAGGATGCTGGTTTTGCCGCTGCACCGTCGCGCGCCAAATTAGACAGCTTCAGCCATCCGCTGCTATTTGACCGTTACGCCCGCACCAACGCAGAATTTGATTCGACCATTCATGAACTGCAATTTACCTACACTGCCGCCGATCTGAAGTTTGTCAGCGGGGTGTTTTCAATGCGCGAGAAAAACAAAATCAAATTTGATGTCGAGCTGGTGCACGGTTTACGGCATTCGGCTTTAGGTTACCATCCGGCAGCATTTTCTTATCCGCAGGATGACCGGCGCGCCAATGCTGATGCGGTGTTTGGCCAGTTTGACTATAGCCTGACTGAACAACTGCAGCTGACCTTGGGTTATCGCCAGACCAAAGATAAAAAAATCGACAATGGTGGTGTGGGTTACGAGCTGGTGTTCAGCGACAAATACTACAACGGTAAATACGATCCGAAAATTCACGGCAGTATTCAGTCAAATAACTTAACCAAAGACATGGGAACCTATCCACCGCTCGGTCAGGTGCTGACGGCAGGGCGCCGCACTTATCACACCGAAGACTGGGAAAAAGGCACCTGGAAAGTCGGCGCTGATTACCGGTTACCTTCCGGAGATATGGTGTATGGCTTTGTCGCAACGGGCTTTAAAGCCGGTGGTTTTTTCGAAGATTTCGACATCTGTGACTGCGGCCAGTATTCCAACCTGCCGTACGGCCCGGAGGAAGTGACCAACTTTGAAACCGGCTACAAAGGTGCGTTACTGGACGGTCGGATGAACCTGTCGGCAGCACTGTTCTACAGCGAATACACCGATATGCAGGTCACCAACAACCAGAAAGTCGGCACCCGGCCAGATGGCAGCGAAAAAACCCATAACGTCACCACCAACATTGGTGAAGCCACCCTCAAAGGTCTGGAGCTGGAACTGGATTACATTCCTTGGACCGGCGGCCGGATTTCCGGTTACGTCGCCTGGTTAAATGCGCGGGTCGACAATATTCCGTTTGAAGATGCTTATTACTGCTCCGAGCGGCTGGAATATGGTCAGAAACCTTGTGCTGGTGTCGTTGATATCAGCGGTAACAGCCTGCCGTATTCACCGGACTGGTCCAGCACTTTAAATGTGCGTCACACCTTTGAACTGGCATCCGGTTTTGCACTGGAGCCACAACTGAGCGCGCACTGGCAAAGCAAAATGTACACCTCGCTGAATAACTACGATGGTGCCCATTTATCTGATGCGCAGCCGTCGTACTGGAAAGTTGATGCGTCGGTGAAACTCATGCCAGCCAGCGGCGATTGGTATGTCGAAGCTTATGGTTCGAACCTGACCGACGAAGTGGTGCGTAATGCCAACTACTTCCAGTTCCGCGACGGTTTTATCCGTTCGACTTTTAACCCGCCAAGAATGTTTGGCGTGCGGGTTGGTGTCGATTTTTAATTAGTCGACCGTTAACAAGCTCAATTTCATCCGGGCCACACCGCTACGCCGGGCTGCACTAATGCGAGATCGCGAGATCGCGAGATTGCAAGGCAACAGTGCAGCTCACGGCGTACGGCCTGCGATATCCAGCCGTTGGCTGAACCTGGCTCGGGTTCAGCGTTGTGTTCGGGTTGGCTCATGGTTAACGAAGAAGCGAACTGCAGAGTTGCTTCATTCGTTAACTCAACTTTTGACTAACCGTCGAAAAACACAGAGGACGACCGATGCACAATAAAAAATTACCAATGCTTTCAACAGCCTGCTTAATGATGTTGCTTGGTTTTAGCAACACAGCCGCAGCAACTCAAGGCACCTTTCAGAACTTTCTGGATACCATGCGCGCTTTTGAATCGGGTATTGATCCGGCCAAAGCCGATTTCTACCGGCAAAAACTGGATTTACCGGTGTATAACTACGCCCGTGTTACCGCGCCTGGCCAGATAGTACGGGATCCGGTCACTGGTTCGATGATCCCGGAGCCGACCACCATCCGCGAGTTTTTCACCAAGCTTGGGGTGAATCATCTGTATGCTGAATATCCGCAAGATGAAGCGGCGATGTTCCGCACTATGCAATATAACTCGCTGAATGCCTGGGGTTTTATCGGCTATCAGTTAGGCGAGGCGGTGCTGATTTCCGCCGGTTATTACAGTCCGCGGCAAGTGCAGCTGGCGAACGAAAAACTCGATAGTTTTTATATCTTTATGCCCGACAGCACCTGGGCCAATGGCGTTAAGCAAGCACGCTCCGAAATTCCGGGATCCGGCGGTAATTATATTCTGGCAACTGACACTAACTTATGGCTCGGTGAATTTGTCGGTAAAAACGGCGTCAGTAGCCTGAACGATTTACGGCTGCCGGACAAACAGGAAATGGTGATCCGCGATGTGATGCGGTTTAACTATGGCGTGATGACCGAGTTGCTGACCAAAGCCAATATGACCTGGGCGCAAGCGCTGGCCAAATCCTGGCCGGGTAAAGATGAACAAGGTAACAACATCACCATTAAGGCGACGATGTCAGGTTTGTTGGCGGCGGCGCATTTACGCGGCGCTTGGGGCACCGCCGATTTACTGACCAAAAACAATATCACCTGTGATGAACTTGGTACCTGTATCACCACTTATATCCACAAGTTCGGTGGTTTTCCGACCATTTTCGACACGCCAGCCAATGATCTGATCAGCGGCAGTCCCTACAACGAAACCTTAACCGCAGGTTGGGGCAACGACGTGGTGGAAACCGGTGGTGGTAAAGATGTGATCCAGCTGAATCAATCCACCGGTGGTAATACGCTGGTGAAAAGTTTTACCGTGGGTGACGATCGTATTTTGTTACGCGGCTGGACGGTTGCCAATCCGCTGGCGAATCTGACGGTCACGCAAGGCGCGAATGGCGCAACGCTCAATTTTGCCAGCCAGAGTCTGGTGCTGGAGAATGTCAGTGCTGCTGCGGTGTTGGCTAATCCGGCATCGGTGATTACGGCCGGCAACATTTATCCGCTGGCCTGGAGCGGTAAAAGTACCGTCGATAACTTTAATCCGCTGGCCGATCAGATCCGTGGCACTGCCGGCATCGACTTTAAACATTTAAAAGCCTTTCAGGATAACGGCAGCCTGTTTGTTGGAACGCAAGCAGCGGACGGTGGTATTTATTCCTGGATTGAGCTGAAAAACGTCAATCGCAGTCAGCTCAATCCGGAGATGTTTGTTGATATTACCGGCAGTTACCAGCGCCTGGGTTTTACTGTGATGCTGAATTACCAGAGCTGGGGCTGGGGTCAGGTCAAAGTGGTAGATTATTTTAAAGCCGCCGATACAGTGATTAATTTAAGTGCTTTTCCCTATACTTTTTCGCAGCTGAAGCTATCGCAGGATGGCAGCACCACGGTATTGAGCCTGCATGGCGCTGGCGCACAAGGGGACACCAAAACCCTCCGCTTGCTGAATACGCCTGTCAGCAGTCTCACCGCCGCCAATTTCTTTGGCTTAAAAGGGGGCAGTTTCAGCGACGTGACCATTGATGATCCGGCCAATGCCATTTACCACAGCGTAACGGTTAGCGTCAGTGGCAGCGGCGGTACGGTCAGCCCAGCCGGTGTACAGCAGGTGCGCGACAATACCAACTTAGCGCTGGTGATCACCCCGAACAGCGGCTATACCATCAAATCGATTCTGGTCAACGGTGTCGCACAACCGGTCAGCGCCAATTTCAGCCTGGTGCAAGTGAAAGCTGCTGCCACTGTGGTGGTGAGTTTTGAGCAAGGTACTTCGAACGGTTGCACCTTACCGGTATGGGAAGCGACAAAAGTGTATGTCGGTGGTAATAAAGTGCAGCATCAGGGTTTTGAGTATACCGCGAAGTGGTGGACCCAAAACGAAACGCCGGGCATTGCCGGGGTCTGGACCAAGGGACCTGCTTGTTTATAACGATGGCAGTTTGGATAAAGAATTGTTTGTAAGATAAAAGAGTGCGATGTAGCAGTGTGCCGACTAGGCGATGAGCCGGTACGCTGCTTTTTTTTATACCCCGAATTTCAAGGATGAAGGGTATATCAACCCTTTAAAAACTCAGGCGCCAACGTCAGCTCGTCGTTTTTATTCACGCCAACACCACGATCGATAACGTTTTTGGCGATTTGCTTGGCTTCATCCAGTGAATGCATTTCATAAGTACCACACTGGTACACATTTAATTCCGGGATTTCCGATTGCAGCTGTACTTTTAACACATCAGCCATCGCTGCTTGCCAGCTGTCGGCAACGCGCTGCTCGTCTGGCGTGCCAATCAGGCTCATATAAAAACCGGTGCGGCAACCCATTGGTGAAATATCGATAATTTCCACGCCATTACCATTTAAATGATCACGCATAAAACCGGCGAATAAATGTTCCAGCGTGTGGATGCCTTTTTCCGATAGAATTTCCTGATTTGGTACACAAAAACGCAAATCAAATACGGTGATGGCATCGCCTTTTGGCGTGGTCATGGTTTTGGCCACCCGCACTGCCGGTGCTTTCATAATGGTGTGGTCAACGGTAAAGCTGTCTAGTAATGGCATGAGTGAAATTCCTGCGTGAGTATAAATAAAAAACCAGATAATTAGATTATACAGAGCTACGCCCGTTCAGGTGAATTGGTTTTTATCCTCGTCATGCTGCGGTTGCCCTGATTGAGGTGCCGCTACACATTGAATGGTCATAAGGGGCATTTGGTGACAAAAACTGCGGTCAAAGGTCAAAAAAGTCACTTTAACGGCAAAAAACAAAAAAATTTGTTGGAATAACCTTGAATCGATCAGGGATTAGCCCCATTAACCGGTCAACACAATTTTAATTGTTCAGAATCAAAAGCGGAGTACAGTTATGGGTAGAATTATTGGTATTGACTTAGGTACAACAAACAGCTGTGTGGCCATTTTAGACGGCGACCAACCTCGCGTTATCGAGAACGCTGAAGGTACCCGTACCACGCCTTCTATCATCGCTTATGCTGAAGATGGCGAAGTATTAGTTGGCCAGCCGGCAAAACGTCAGGCAGTGACTAACCCAAAAAATACCTTATTTGCAATCAAACGTTTAATTGGTCGTCGTTTTGAAGACGCTGAAGTGCAACGTGACATCAAAATCATGCCTTACCAAATTGTCAAAGCTGACAATGGTGATGCCTGGGTTGAAGTGAAAGGCAAAAAATTAGCAGCACCACAGATTTCTGCGGAAGTGCTGAAAAAAATGAAGAAAACAGCTGAAGATTATCTGGGCGAGCCAGTGACTGAAGCGGTTATCACAGTACCAGCCTATTTTAACGATGCACAGCGTCAGGCCACCAAAGACGCCGGTCGTATTGCTGGTTTAGAAGTTCGCCGTATTATCAACGAACCAACTGCTGCTGCCCTTGCTTATGGCATGGACAAGAAAAAAGGCGACACCAAAGTTGCAGTGTATGACTTAGGTGGTGGTACTTTTGATATTTCAATCATCGAAATCGACGATGTGGATGGCGAGCAAACGTTCGAAGTATTGTCGACCAACGGTGACACCCACTTAGGTGGTGAAGACTTTGACTCACGCGTCATTAACTACTTAGTGGACGAGTTCAAAAAAGAGCAGGGCATTGACCTGCGTCACGACCCACTGGCGATGCAACGTTTAAAAGAAGCCGGTGAGAAAGCGAAAATTGAACTGTCTTCAGCATCACAAACTGAAGTGAACCTGCCGTACATCACTGCTGATGCCACAGGTCCAAAACACTTAAATATCAAAGTAACCCGCGCTAAGCTGGAATCTTTGGTAGAAGATTTAATTCAACGCACCATTGAGCCGTTAAAACAAGCGCTGAAAGATGCTGACTTGTCAGTAAGCGACATTAACGACATCATCCTGGTGGGCGGTCAAACGCGGATGCCTAAAGTACAGGAAGCGGTAACAGCTTTCTTTGGCAAAGAGCCACGTAAAGATGTGAACCCGGATGAAGCAGTTGCAGTTGGTGCGGCGATTCAAGGTGCGGTACTGTCAGGCGACGTGACGGACGTACTGTTGTTAGACGTAACGCCATTGTCTTTAGGTATCGAGACCATGGGTAGCGTGATGACGGCGCTGATTGAGAAAAACACCACCATCCCAACCAAGAAGTCACAGACTTTCTCAACTGCGGATGATAACCAGGCTGCCGTGACCATTCATGTGCTGCAAGGTGAGCGTAAACAAGCTGCGGCGAACAAATCGCTGGGCCAGTTTAACTTAGAAGGTATTCGCCCGGGTCGTCGTGGCGAGCCACAAATTGAAGTGACTTTCGATTTAGACGCCGACGGTATTCTGCATGTGTCTGCTAAAGATAAAGACACTGGCAAAGAGCAGAAAATCACGATTAAAGCCTCTTCAGGTCTGACCGATGAAGAAGTGGAACGCATGGTACGTGATGCCGAGTTGAATGCTGAAGAAGACAAAAAGTTTGAAGAGATGGTGCAAACCCGCAATCAAGCCGATGCGCTGGTTCACGCTACTCGCAAACAAGTCGAAGAAGCCGGCAATAACCTGGCGACCAACGACAAGCAAGAAATTGAAGCGGCGATCAGCGCTTTAGAAACTGCGATCAAAGGCAGCGACAAAGCAGAAATCGAAGCCAAAACTCAAACTCTGATGCAGGCAGCGCAAAAGCTGCAAGCCGCAGCACAGCCTGGCCAGGCCCAACCTGGTGCAGCTGACAACGCCAAAAACGCCGGTGACGACGTGGTTGATGCTGAGTTTGAAGAAGTAAAAGACAAATAATGATTGTTCAGATGAAGCCGTATCTTTAAGATGCGGTTTCTACTGGCTTGACACTAGAGCGACCGCCCCGGCGGTCGTTTGTCTATCTCTTACATGAAGCAGCATTATGTCAAAGCGTGATTATTATGAAGTGCTCGGTGTCACCAAAGGCGCCGATGACAAAGAAATTAAAAAGGCCTATAAACGCCTCGCAATGAAATATCACCCGGACCGTACTCAGGGTGATAAAGCATTGGAAGAAAAGTTTAAAGAATTACAAGAAGCCTACGAAGTTCTGTCGGACGACCAGAAAAAAGCCGCTTACGACCAATACGGCCATGCCGGCGTGGATCCAAACCGCGGTGCTGGTGGTTTTGGCGGTGGCAACGGCGATTTTGGCGACATTTTCGGTGACGTGTTTGGCGATATTTTCGGGGGTGGTCGCCGTGGTGGTGGTCAATCGCGCGCGCAGCGTGGTTCTGATTTACGCTACAACCTGGAAATGAATTTAGAAGACGCGGTGCGCGGCAAGTCCGTCGACATCAAGATCCCAACTTGGGTTGGCTGTGACGTCTGTGACGGTTCTGGCGCTAAAAAAGGCACGCAAGCTAAGTCTTGCCCAACCTGTCATGGCGCTGGCCAGGTCACAATGCGTCAGGGCTTTTTCGCGGTACAACAAACCTGTCCGACCTGTAGCGGTCGGGGCAAGATTATTCCGGATCCATGCACCAAGTGTCATGGCGAAGGCCGCGTCGAAAAAACCAAAACACTGGCGGTGAAAATCCCTGCTGGTGTGGATACCGGCGATCGGATCCGCTTAACCGGTGAAGGCGAAGCGGGCATGCATGGCGCGCCAGCGGGCGATTTGTATGTGCAGGTGCATGTCAAAGATCACCCAATCTTCGTGCGTGATGGCAATAATTTGTCTTGTGATGTGCCGATTAGCTTCAGCATCGCCGCGCTTGGTGGTGAAATCGACGTGCCAACGCTGGATGGCCGGGTGAAATTAAAGATCCCTGCTGAAACCCAAACCGAAAAAATGTTCCGTCTGCGTGGTAAAGGCGTACAGTCGGTCCGTGGCGGCGGGGTTGGTGATTTGGTCTGTAAAGTGGTGGTCGAAACGCCGGTTAACCTGTCTGATAAACAAAAAGACTTGTTACGTCAGCTTGATGAAAGCTGGGGCGGCGACAGCGAAGCCAAACACCGGCCAAAATCGAAAGGCTTTTTTGATGGTGTGAAAAAGTTCTTTGATGATTTAACCGGTTAATCTCGTTGAATACCGCCAGCACTTGCTGGCGGTGTTGTTTTAGGTTCTATAATCTTGTTAGCAACCGTGTCATTTGTTCGAACTGAAAAAAGGGATCCTGATGTTCAAATCTTCTTATGCGTTAATGACAAAACTCACCCTGGCGGTGACCACTGTACTGATGTTGGGCTCTTGCGCTGAATCGCCAACCGGCCGCCCGCAACTGATGTTATTTGATAATACCCAGGTCAGTAAAATGGGCATTCAGACCTTTGAAGAGCTGAAAACCAAAACCCCGATCAGCAAAGACAAAAAAACCAATCAATATGTGCAATGTGTGGCGCAAGCTGTTTTAAAAGTCACGCCGCAAAAGTACCAGACCAATCCATGGGAAATTGTCGTTTTCGAAAGTGATCAGGTGAACGCCTTTGCGCTGCCTGGTGGCAAAATTGGCGTCTACACCGGTTTGTTGCTGGTGGCGGAAAACCAACATCAGCTTGCTGCGGTGATTGGTCACGAAATCGCCCACGTCATGGCTGGCCACTCTAACGAACGGTTATCCAGCAATCAGTTCGTGCAAACGACTTTAGGTGTGGCAGACGCGGCTTTAAATGTGATGAACACAAAATATAAGGCTGAAATTTCCAGTATGTTCGGCGTTGGAGCCCAATACGGCGTTGTCTTACCTTTTAGCCGCATCCACGAAACCGAAGCCGACGTCATTGGTTTAGATTTGATGGCAAAAGCCGGTTTTGAACCAGAGCAGTCGGTTGCGCTTTGGCAAAACATGGCCAAACAAGGCAGCGGCGGCACCCCACAAATTTTATCCAGCCACCCGGTACCAGAGAACCGGATAAAGAAACTGCAAAAAGATATGCCCTCTGCATTAGCTGCTTACCAAGCTCGGCAGGCGCAGGGGGCATTGCCCCGTTGTAATAAGTAACGTTTTGGGCAACGTTTTGCCGTTTTTGCTTTGGCGTATTCTGTGGATCACACTTCCGACCGTAGGGCGTACTCACCCGAAGGGTAGTACGCCGGCTTTTGTTATTTGACAGCAAATGACTGTTTTTAAAAGCGTTTCGCCGATGGCGAGTTTCTTTCTTTTGCTTCGCCACAACATTGCAGGAGCAATGTTGAACAGCTTTAGCTGGCCCCGCAGGGGTGAGCCACATGGATGTGGCGAATAAAAGAAAGAAACCAAAGAAAAGGCGACCCCGGATCGCTCGAAAGCCCGCAATAAAATCAATGGTTTGAGGCGCCTGCGCAAACTCGCGGTTCGCTAACGTCGAACCGCTCAAACAGTGCACCGGCTTAAAACCTCAAACCATCAATTCTAAAGCGGCTCGCTTTACGGGGCTGAAGAGCGGCCGTGAACTTGTTTTTTTAAGATGGAAAATTACATGAATAAAAGCTCAGAATTTACAACTGCATTTGATACCGACGATGGCCTTTGTACAAAACGCAAATTATTGGTTGTATCATCAATGCTTTTGTTGGCTATGACTTTTACTGGAGCAAAAATTACAGAAGCGAATACATTTATTTTTAAAATAACTTTTGCACACCAAAATGGGCTCGCGACTTTGTTGGCAATTTCCGTCATTTTCTTGATGATTCGTTACTACAACTACGCTAAGCCATATCACGATAAGCTCTATTTCATTTGGTCACAGCGTCTAGTTCGCCAACCCTTTTTTTATTCGTCAGATCCGAATGGTTTCGATGATGATGGTATTTGTGCAATTAGCCGTTGTTCAGAACTAGACGCACATCTTCATCAGGAAATTCAAAGTTGGAATTTTCATTATTCATATGGATGGCCATTCACTCGTTACATTGAGCACATTTGGAGTTATGGCGGACCAGAGAATGAAGATCGTTTTGATTCAGTAAACATTTACAAAATGTTTGGGTTTAAAATTTATCTAATATGCTTATGGCTTGAAGCAAAAGAACAAGTTAAGTCATTTTTTACTCATCGAGAAAATCTTGATATTTTGTCCCCATATATGTTGGGATACCTTGCATTGGCAAGTTTCTATTTTAGTGAATATTTTCCAAAAATATTAAAGTTAATTTCGCCTGAATTTGCGGGTTAGCGGTCAAGACGTATCAAATTGGCAGCATCCTACTCCAAAGCCATCAGTTGTCTCGAACCCCACATCGGCGTATGCTTTACACGTCATACATGTCTTGCGGAGGCTTTATGTTATCGCTTCGATTAAGTACTGAAATTGAAGAACGACTGGCCAAACTGGCTGATTCCACTGGTCGCACTAAGTCCTTTTATGCCAAGGAAGCGATTTTGCGTTACCTGGATGAAATGGAAGATACCTATATCGCCCTAAGCCGTCTGGAGCAACCGGGTAAACGTGTCAGCATGGATGCCGTGGAGCGCGAGCTTGGTCTGGACGATTGAGTGGGACGAGCGGGCTGTTAAAGAGCTCAAGAAACTCGATAAGCAAATACAGCGGGATATTCTCCATTACCTGAAAAGTCGTATTGCAACGGATGAATCTCCACGCCGATTTGGTAAAGCCTTATTAGGCGATAAGGCAGGCCTGTGGCGTTATCGGGTGAAAGACTACCGTATTATCTGCCTGATTGAAGACGGCAACCTAGTGGTACTAGTGCTGAAAACCAGCCACCGTAAAGTGGTTTACGATTAAAAGTCTGTCTTTGCGGCAAAATGTGCTCTTGCACTTAATCCCCGTAAAGTGAGCCGCTTTAAAATCGACTGTTTGAGGTTTTAAGACAGCGCACTGTTTGAGCGATTTGACGTTAGCAAATCGCGAGTTTGCGCAGTCGCCTCAAACGGTCGATTTTATTGCGGGCTTTCGAGCGATCCGGGGTCTGAAGAAGTCAAGGACATAGGTAACACTTTACTTCACAGACATAGGTGACACTTTTAAGGTTAAATAGTCCTTCAAAGGGCCGGTTGCTTGTCTTTCATCCAGTGTGCC
>Ga0209504_1000087_pt1 | contig 87479 bp, 88 predicted proteins | sample COGITO_mtgs_1005_FD_184791 | JGI IMG/M metagenome (GOLD analysis project Ga0209504, IMG submission 184791) | Pelagic marine microbial communities from North Sea - COGITO_mtgs_100511 (SPAdes) (version 2) | ecosystem: Environmental > Aquatic > Marine > Epipelagic ... | reverse complement strand
AACAGTTTCATGATGAATTCCAAATAATGGTAAAGAAACCAACATGATTAAGGTTCCCTGTAAAACAAAAACTTGAAAAAAACTGAACCACCAATATCTTTCTGCTCCATAATGTCGCCTAAATTCTTGGTATCTGAAATCTTCAGGCTTTCCAAAATTTCTTTTGAATAAGTATGCAGATAGCCGAATTCCCCAAACACTCACTAAGCATAGAACAACTAAATTACGAGTATACATATGAGTCTCCAGCATAAAATAGGCAACATTTACAACCACAAACCCAGTTCCCCAAAAAGCATCAACAATACTAACATTTTTTAATGGAATACTAATAAGCCACAGAATGACCATTAAAAATAGTATGAGAGAAGCGGCTAAGAGAAAATTCATATATGATGTAGTGATATTAAAGATGGAAAGTACAAAACTATTTAAAAGTGTAGGGATAATTGTGATATGATTATTTTGAAAACAGCATCAATATATAACAAACCACAACTCCTTTTATAAAGCAGATCCAATACAATTGGTAATATGAAAGGTTCAATTTAATTCGTATTTTTTCAACTAAAGTTTTGTGCCAGACTATCATTTGTTCTAAAAATTTAAGAATTATGTTAAAGATACTAAATTTTTTTTGTGCAATTCCTTAGCTGTTTCTGAGTCTCTTTTAAAGGCAATAGACACTACTATATTTTGAAACCTCATATAATTTCCCTAAATTACTTTCTTATAGAAACTAAAATAACTCATATTATGAAATTACTTTTTAAAAGAATTCTTTTTCTAATGGTATCTGTTTTACTAATTAATTGTACCACAAATGGCGGTAAAAATCTAGTAGAAGGAGATAATTATGGAAAAACCTATAGTATTGGAGACAATGCTATGTCAGAAAAGCTTTTGATGTTGTCAGAGGCATATAGCGCCCAGAATACAGACGAGTTAGTAAAACATTATGATGCTGCATTTTTAGGAGAAAATGGAGTAGAAACTACACGAGAATGGTTAGAATCTATGGATTCTATAAGTATGAAACCATATGTAGTTATTCCAGTAAAACTAGCAGGTGATCCAGACACTAAAGTATTGGCATGGTCTAAAGAGGAACGTCATTATAAAAATGGCTCTTATGAAAAATTAGATCTTATGGAGTTTTTTAATTTTAATAAAGAGGGAAAAGTAGACGCTTTTAGACAATGGAAATCTATAGATTCCTCTAATTTTGGAAAATCTTATGGAGGTAAATTTATTGGAGAAGGTACTAACGAATACTCAGGGAGGCCATTAGTTTTCTCAGATAGAAATGAAGTTGAAATCATAGAAAAAATGATCAAAGATTATAATGACATGAATGCAGCCGGATTTTCGGAACCTTTTGCTGATATGGCTGTTTTAAATAATTATAAAGGAGAAGCTCAGAAACTAAAGAAAGAAGAAATGGGAGATTTGTTTAAGGATTACAGATCTGTTAGTTGGGTTCCTTATGCAATTGTTCCTTTAAAAATATACAATACAGATGCTGCCTCAGGTGTTCAAGTGATGTCTAAAGAAACTAGAGTTTTTAAAAACGGAAAGGTATGGGAAAAAGAATTATTTGAAATTTTCTACTTTAATCTAGATGGTAAAATTACGTCTATGGTACAATACGCTAGAGATTTCTAATTTTTGATTCCATTAAAAAGTATTTGGGAGTTATCATTGTATTGGTAGCTCCTTTTTTTATGGGTGCAATAGATTAGTTATGAGTCAGTTTTTTTTTAGAAATATCTTAGTAAGATTTCCTATATTTATTAGATGAAGTATCCTCTTTATTTTTTTTTGATGTTATCAGTTGTTGTTGTTTTTGGTCAAGACTATGAAACAAAGCAATATATAAGCCAAAATGATACGCTTCCGTATCGCATACTACTTCCAGAAAACTATAATCCAAATAAGTCTTACCCTTTGGTTGTTTTTCTGCACGGAGCAGGAGAAAGAGGTAATGATAATGAGTTGCAGTTAATTCACGGGAGTTTTCTTTTCAAATCAAAGGAGTTTAGACAAAAACATCCTGCAATTGTCGTATTTCCTCAGTGTCCTAAAAATTCATATTGGGCTAGTGTTCAAAAAAATCAGATTCAAAAAAAGGAGAAAAAATATAAATTTCAAAAAAAATTAGGGAAATATCGTACTCAAGAATTACTAGAGTTGTTTTTAAACGACTTGGAGAAATCATATAAAATTGATACTACAAGACGATATATTGGTGGGCTGTCCATGGGAGGTATGGGAACATTTGAGTTGGTAGCTAGAATGCCAAATTATTTTGCAGCTGCATTTGCAATTTGTGGTGGAGGTAATCCTTCATGGTCAAAGATACTAAGTAGTACTCCTTTTTGGATTTTTCATGGCAGCAATGATCTTATAGTTTCTTATGGCTATTCTAAAAGAATGTTTCGAAACATGAAACGATATAATAAGGAAACTAGATTTACAACTTATGAAGGAGTAGGTCATAATAGTTGGGATACTGCTTTTAAAGAACTTGAATTATTCCCTTGGGTTTTTTCTTTCATAAAAAAGTAAATAACCCACATTGCTGTGGGTATTTCTTGTTCCAATTATCTTCTATTGTGATTAGGCAAAATAAATATAGATTGCAATTACAATCACACAAATAGTTATTCCAACTTGTGTTGTATATTTCCATGGAGTAATGTCTACTTGTTTTGTGTGTTCTTGAACAAATGGCTCTTTTCTTGGGTATAGCTTTCCAATAATTAACATAATTACTACGTTCATTATAAATAAAATAGCCATCACGTCTAAAAAGTGAGGATATGCTTGTGCCTCAATTAAAGCTAATGCAGCTTCATCTGTAATGCCAGCATCTTTTGCCAATTCTAATGCTTTGGACACAAAATAAGGTTGCATAAAAAACTGACTAGTAATGTATAACAAACAACCCGAAGCTAAGCCTATTTTAGCTGCAATTGCTGGAACGCGCTTTGTTAAGTAACCAACTACAATAATGGTTAAAATAGGAATACTATAAATTCCATTAATCTCTTGTAAATAATCAAATAAGCTCCCAGCATTTGCAATAAGTGGTGCAATAAACATCGAAGCAATTGCCAAAACAACTCCAAAGATTTTCCCGTATTTTACAATAGTTTTTTCGTCTGCCTCTTTATTAATGTGCTGTTTGTAAACATCAATTCCAAACAAGGTTACAGAACTATTTAAAACACTGTTAAAAGAGCTTAAAATGGCTCCAAACAATACTGCCGCAAAGAAACCAACCCAAGCCGTAGGAAGAACTTTTCTAACCAACATTGGATAGGCGCTGTCTGCACTTTCTAAATTTCCTTGAAAAAGATGAAAGGCAATAATACCAGGTAAAACAACAATAATAGGACCCAATATTTTTATAAATGAGGCTAATAATAAACCTTTCTGACCTTCTTTTAAATCTTTTGCTCCCAGCGCTCTTTGAATAATCTGTTGGTTGGTTCCCCAATAAAATAATTGTACCAACATCATTCCTGTAAATATGGTATAGAAAGGGACTGGGTCTGTTGGGCCACCCATAGATTTAAATTTTTCTGGGTTTTCAGTGGTTAAAATAGAAAGCCCATCTAAAAGACTTCCATCACCAATCATCATTAAACCAAATACAGGAATTAAGAGCCCACCAATTAGCAATCCTATTGCATTTATCGAATCTGACACAACAACAGCCTTTAAGCCTCCAAATACGGCATAGACAGATCCAATAATTCCTATTCCCCATACACAAATCCATATAGATTGAGTGTGACTTACTCCCAATAATTCAGGAATATCAAACATTCCGCTAATGGCTAATGATCCTGAGTATAAAATCACTGGAAGAAGCACAACCACATAACCAGACAAGAATAAAACGGAGGTTAATGTTTTTGTAGCTACATCAAAACGTTTTGCTAAAAACCCAGGAACGGTTGTTAATCCACCTTTTAAATATCTAGGTAGTAAAAACATGGCTGTTACTACCATAGCAATGGCAGCAAGTGTTTCCCAAACCATAACCGATAAGCCACTTTGATAGGCAGATCCGTTTAGTCCAACAATTTGTTCAGTAGATAAGTTGGTGAGTAAAAGAGATCCTGCAATTACTCCAGCTGTTAAGCTTCGTCCACCAAGAAAGTAACCATCTGAAGAGGTTTCTTTCATGTTTCTAGTTTTTAAGTAGGAGATAATTGCTACTAAAGCTGTGAATCCAATAAATGATAAGAATAGCATAGGTTATTGATTAATTGATTAATTGATGAATGTATTATTTTGGACTGGAAGATAATTTTTTTAAGTTGAAAAGAAAACTAAATTTTAATAATACTCTTAAAAAAAGGAGTCAAATTGTTTTTTTTGGTTGATGCTATAAAAAAGCCCTACCAGTGTGGTAGGGCCTCAAAAAAATATTTTTGAAATCTTTCTCTTATTAAAAATGAGTAACTTCAGTTTTATTCTTTTGCTGTCGCTCTTTCATAAACGTAAATCATTTTAATTTTTCCATTCACAAAAAGTACATCATGCACATGGTGTAATGTAACTTCTTCACCATCTACTGTGTCAGTTAAATCTTGTCCAGAAGTAACCCATTGATTTAATACTCCTTTTGTGTCAGTAAATTGATTGGCAATCATATATTTAGTTGTCCATTTTGGACTACTTTTTGAAAACCAATCTTTTAAAAATACAATATGTGCTTTAGATCCATCAATAACATCCCCATTAGGTGGATATCCTTTAAAACTATCATCATTAATATTTTGAATAGTTTTTAAATCTTTTTCATTGTGTGCTTTAATATATGCCTCCCAAAGTCGTGTAGTGGTCATATCTCCCCCATAAAGTGAGATTCTTGTGCTATCATTAGGAATTTCAACTCCAATTGCTTTAGGAGTGCTTTGTGTTTCTGACTCATTTACATTATTACAAGAAATTGTAATTATTGCCAATAAGAATACTACTATTGTTTTTTTCATTTTCTTTATTTTAAGATTTCTATTTTTCAACAGCCATTACTTGTTCCCAAATCACACGAAGTCTGAACCCATCTGGATCATAATCATTCATTTTTGATTTTGATGGTGGTGTAAAATCTGAAACATCTAAAGCTTTCATTGCATCAACAAGAGTTTTGTAGCCATCCCATGTCATTACCGTACTTTCATCTTGCCCCATTGGATAAATTTTAGCTCCAATACCCCAGTTTGTTAAACCTGATTCACCGCTTTTAATTGTTTCTTCCATCATGGGCTTCCATAAATTTTGGTTTTCACTCACAAATCCTTTCATATTTTTTGGACGAGCATAATTCCATACAGAATATTTTCCTCCCTGCCCAGGAATTTGATCTAACACTTTATAGTTGTGAATTTCATAAACGGTATAAGGAGACATAGCGTCTTGAACATTAAACCCTAGTGTTTCAGGATTCCAAGATGTGCTTAACATTGCTTCTAATGATGGGTACCCATTTACAAAGGCATAATTAACATCATTGTTGCCAGCAGTTCCTACTTTACGCGCCAATAACCAAAGGTTTTGTTCACCCTTGTCTATTGCTGCTTTTTTTACTTTTGCCCAATAGGTAGTTTCTTTTCGTTCAAATTCTTCAATATTTTCTGAAGCTACAGATACATAAGTAATAGAATAGTATTGAGCGGTCATTGAAAGAGATGCAAGTAATGCAAATCCAAAAAGTAATTTTTTCATATGTTTAGTTTATATAAATAATAAGTTATTGTATTACAAGTAATTTTATATTTCAAGTTTTGTTAGTTAAAAATAGCGCCATTGTAATACACATCTTCCCTACCAATTTTGCCCTTACTATTAAACCACATTTGACTATGCAATTTCATTGTTTTCATCTCTCCAGATTTCTTGTTTTTGAAAGTAAATTTCCACCAAGATAAAGCTACGCCTCCATTTCCTTCATAGTCTAGGTAATCTGGATATCCTACTTCATCAATTGATACTATTTCAAATTCACTTAGTACATTGGTAACGCTTTCTATTTGTTCTTCTAAAGAATTATAATCTTTATCAGTTAAATTACTGTCATATATTCTTGCATTTTTACCAAAATCTTGAAATGTTTTTTCAATATTTCCCTGTGCTAAATGATAGTATACTTTTCTAACTATTCCAATAGATGGATGATCTTTATAAATGACACCATTCTTAACTGTTTCTCTAGAAATACTCCATTTATCCCATGCAGCTTGATTATCAGACCATAAAAAACGTTTTATTTTTTTGCCTTCTTTATCAAAAATAAAGGTGCCGTTTCGAGGTGTTTTAATTTTAAACCCATTGTTTTTATCCCAAGCAGTAAACATTTGGAAAGTATAGACATAGGTTCCATCATCTTTATATTCTATAGCATCAGAATATGCAGAACCTCTATTTTCAATAGACATGTTTACAAAATTCTTATTCATCCAGGCAGATTGTCCTGTCAGATTATTAATGTCTCCTCCTTTGTAGTTAGGGTTATTATTCATAGAATTCCACATCTTAAAATCATCACTTACAAGACTTTTTAATGTTTCAACATCACCATCAACATACGCTTTGTTAAATTGATTTACGATTGCTATGGCTGGATGATTTTTATAAACTTTACCATTTTTTTCTTTTTGAGACATTACCAAAAAAGGAATCATAAGTAATAGCACTGTAATTTTTCTTGTTTTCATATTTAATTAGTGTAATTGATTAATATTAGTTTTTATTAACAACTAATGTAGTTATAATTAATTGTGATTTAAAATTAATTTTGAAAATTTAATTTAAATTCCTTAAATTATTATCTTAAATAAATATATTTACTCCAAAGCAAAAAAGTAAACAATTCCATTATATTGGTTTTACTTTATAAGTTTAATAAGCCATGAAAAAAATAATTACACTCTCATTTTTATTAATTTTAGTTACTATGAATTCTCAACAAAAACAATTACCATTTTTTGAAATAGGCAGCTACTCATCAGACTATTCTCCTACCAATATTGTATCAAGAATGATTGAAGGATTAGGATATCGATTTTATTGGGCAACAGAATCTTTGCTAGAAAAAGATTTAAATTATAAACCAAGTGATGACAGTAGATCTACTTTTGAAGTTATTAAGCATATCTATGATCTTAGCTCAGCGATGGTTTTAACAATGGAAGGGAATGAAGTTACGTATGATCAAGATAAACTTAGTTATGAAGCCTTGCGTGAGAAAACGTTAAACAACCTACTAGCTGTATATCACAGTCTTAAAGATATAAAGGATTTTTCATCCTTAACAATTATTTTAAACCGCAATGGTGAAAAAATGACTTTCCCTTTTTGGAATATGATTAATGGTCCTATTTCTGATGCCATATGGCACTCTGGCCAAGTTGTTGCCAATAGAAGAGCTAGTGGTAACCCGATAAACCCCAAAGTGAATGTTTTTATCGGAAAAACAATGCCCTAGTAATACAGTATTGTTTTTAGTTAGATTTAATGAAAAATAATATGAAGTAGTAGTAAGCTAATAGCCAAAGCCCATCCCCAATTTTTAATTCTTCTACTAGAGGGTTGAAAAAGAGATGTTAATTTGTGAACACCACCTTTATTTCCTAATAATGCAATAAGTAAACTACTAAAAATTACCCAGAAGGCTCTGAGAAAGTAATTCATCTCAGGAAATAAGAATTGTAGTGCAATATTAATTGGAAGTGAAGCAATAAAAGCAATGAATACAACTCTTTTATTTGGTTTAATTAATAACACTGAAGCACAGATTAATACAACGATACCACAGTTAATATAATAACGTAAATTATTAAGGGTATGCGTAAATGCTGAGTTAGGGTTATCAAATTTAAGATACAATAAAACGAACCCCATTATTAAAGCAGTTCCTAAGCTAAAGAGAATTGTTTTTCTTCCAGCATTAATTTTTTCTCGATCGGTTGCTTTTTTATTTATGTAAGTTGCATAAATATCTGTAGACCAAAGAGTTGCTAGTGAGTTAAATGTAGAATCTACAGTGCTCATTAACGAAGCAAATAAACCACAGAGTATAATTCCTTTTACCCCATTTGGAAGATATGTTTTTACTAGGTAGGGAAAGGCTAAATCTGGCTCAGACAGACTATCGCCTAGAATTCCATAAAGAGCAATCCCTGGAACTATAATAATAACAGCCATAAAGTATTTAAGTACACCGCCCACCATTAAGCCAGTTTGCGCATGTGCAATACTTTTAGCAGCTAAGGCTCTTTGAATAACCGTTTGATTAGCACACCAATAATTGATGTTTAAAAAGAATAAACCAAATAAATGTGTCCATGGAAGCGTAGGGTGATCACTTGGCAAATGGAGATGCATTTTTTGGGGCACCTTTACATATAATTGTTCCCAACCACCTAGATGATAAATAGCTGTTAGACAGACTACAATACCTCCTAAAAGTAATGTTCCAAACTGAATTATATCAGTTTTTACAACAGCACTTAGACCTCCAAAATAGGTGTATATTGCCGAAAACACTCCAAGTATAACAATTAATATTGCAATACGAATTATCCTATTGTCACTTAAAAAAGAGAGTTGCTCGCTAAAGACCATATCTGCAGCATAAGCGCCCCAAAAAAGAGCAGCTCCAAGGGTAACAGTTGCAAAAAGAGCCATATTAGTTAATGAGTAAAAAAGAGCAATACGTTTCCCTAATTTTTTTGCAATAAACTGCGTAACAGTTGTTATTTTTTCTTTCAAAAAAAGAGGTACAAAAACAAAAGTACCTAATAAGATTCCTTGTACTGCATTAATTTCAAGATTGGCTTGAGCTAAACCAAAAAGATAAGCAGACCCCATCATTCCTAAAAACTGATATCCTTGAATGTTTGTGGCAATGGTAGAAAGAGCAATAGAGTACCATGGTAAATTTCTTGAGCTAAGAAAGTACTCATCAGCAGAACTATCTGCACTAATTTTACCGCGAAGAGCTACAAATAATATGACTACAAAATAAGTGATTACAATTATAAAATCTATCATAATTATTTTCTTGGTCCGTTAGCTAAAGGACTATTAGGGATGTTTTTTGGCATGCGTCCAAATACTTCTGGTAAGGAAACAGTTTTTAATCTTGGGAGTACTAATTTTGCGAACAATTCACATTCTTTTTGATGAGGGTATCCAGAAAAAATAAAAGAATTAATTCCCATTTCTATATAATGTTCAATTTTTGCTACAACTTGATCGGGGTTTCCAACAATAGCTGCACCACAACCCGAACGTGCTAATCCTATTCCTGTCCATAAGTTAGGTTCTACATAATATTTTTCATCTGCTTCTTCACGTAATTGCGACTGCCTAGCAACACCTAATGAAGTTGCGTCTTGAGCTCTGTTTCGGATGTCAGTTCCCATTTTAATATCTAATTTAGAAATTAAACTATCTGCATAATCACGAGCTTCTTTTTCAGTTTCACGAACAATTACATGAACTCGCAAGCCAAATTTTACTGTTCGCTTGTATGATGCTGCTTTTAGAGTCATCACATCCATTAAATTCTTTAATTTAAATTCTGTCTCAGGCCACATCAGGTAGACATCACAGAATTCTGCACAAAGATCTACCCCATCTGGAGAATAGCCACCAAAATATAATAGTGGACCACCATTTTGTTGATAGGGTTGTACAGGTCTTGTGTTTAGATCTAACTGGTAATACTTTCCTTTAAATTTAATTTGATCTTGTGTCCAAGATTGTTTTAGAATTTGAATGACCTCCCTAGAACGAGCATAGCGTTCTTTTGAAGATAATTTCATTCCTGGCAAGTCTGATGAAATAATATTAATGGTAAGGCGTCCTTTGAGCATATGATCTAGTGAAGCGATAGTTCTAGCCAACATAGGTGGGTGTAACTCCCCACATCTAATGGCTACCAGAAAATTTATCTGTTTTGTGATAGTTGCCATTCCTGCAGCAAAAGATATGGGGTCTTGACCTACTTGGTAAGAGGATGGACACAAAACATTTTTAAAGCCCAATTCATCAGCAGTGCTAACAATTGTAGATGTATTCTCCCATGAACTTTTGTAGAGAGGGTTGCGATTTCCCAGAAATTCATCGTCTCCATCGCACAGTGGAGCAAACCATGATATCTCTGCTCCATCAATTTTGGCAGAAAAGTTGTTATTCATTCTCTAAAAGTAAAAAAAAAATTACAACATAAAAGGATTATTTTTTCATCTCTTTGTATCAGTCATAAATCACATTAAATTTATGAATAAGATGACTAAAAAAACATGATTCTCTTATAGAGTTTTATTTATATGATCTTAGTTCTACAACATTAGATTTTAAAGACCAATTAAGTATTGAAATTTAAAAAAGAATTGGGTTTGATTAAATTGCAGCAATTGAAAGTGAGCACCTTCAATCTCTTCTATGGTGTTTTGATTACCACCAAAGTAAAATATTGTTGATGGGTTAGGATTCCATTGCACCAACGGCTGAATAAAAAACTGATTGGTAAAGGTGTTTTTTTGCGAAATAAGCCTAATATTAAAGGCATTGCTAAATTGATATCTCACGTTTAAACGAGCAATATTTCCTTCAAAATAGTTTCCGCTTCCATCTAATCGTTCTAGTTTTGAATACCTTAGAGATGGATTTATAATTAAATTATCATTCACTTGAAAATTTAAGCTTAGAAAAGAAGACTTTAGTTTACCTACCTCAGGAATCTCTTCATTTACAGAAAGGTCTTTTCCGCTATCTACACTTGCTCTAAAATTAAATGATTCACTTGGTGAGCCATTTAAAGAGAAAGAATGTGTTGGTAAATTATTAAAACGAACCTCTAAAAAGGTTTTTACTGCATCATAATCAAGGGTGTATTTAAGTTCAGTTTGCCCAAAGGTTTTAATAGAAGCAAATAAATCAATACTAAAGTTCTTGTATAAATCTTCAAAAGTATACACGAGATCTATTTTGGTTCCAAAACCAAAAGACTGAAGAGCAGGTTTATTAATGATATTGTTATACTCATGAAAAAGAGTTCCCCAACGACGATTATTTTTAACCACAAAACCAACGTCAGATCTGTACTGAGGTGAAATATTTCGGTAAAAAAGATAACTCTGCCAATGTTCTGTTTTCCTATACAGTTGTATGTACAAAGCATCACCATTTACCTTGTCTCCATCTAAAGCAATGGTTTTTCCATTAATAGTTGCATCAGTATCTATCCAATCATTTATGGGTTCTTCATTGATATTTTTAAATACCTCAAAACTTAATCGTAAATTTTGATTTAATAAAAAAAGACCATCGAAGCCAAATACATGACCAAAGCCACCACCTTTATAGAATTTATTCATCATGACACCACCAAAACGAGATTTAGGACTTAACAGGTGTTGATATCTCAGCACATTTACCAAACTTTGCCCTCCCAAACCAGAATAAGATCTGTCTTCACCACCCACCAGGTATACAGAGTTTTTATCTAATGCATTTAGTAGAAATAAACGAGATTTTTTCCCCTGGCTTATTAATTTTGTAGCAATAGATGGGTTTATAATTGATCGGGAGTAAAAGGCCCCATCTGTAAAGTTTACAAGATCTGTTCCTCTATTAAAAAAAGGCCGTCTTTCTGGGTATTGTAATGAAAAAGAAGAGTTAACATCTATTTGTGTTACATCTGCTTCTACTTGAGAAAAATCAGGATTCAGCGTTAGTTCAAAACTGGTGTTTTTATTGATATCTAAATTGACTCCTAAACCAACATTTCCTTTTACAGACCCATAGGTCATTTTTTCGTTAGGTGAGGTTCTGGATCCCTGAATATTGCTAGAAACGTAGGGTAATATTTCTAGTCGTTTATCAATAACAATATCTTTTAAAATTAGGTTATCAGTTGTTTGGCAGACCACACAACTATTATCCCTATCGCGAGCTTGACTACTTACCTCAATTTCATTTCCGTTTTCAAAATATCTCCTGTAAAAATTGATATGCCATTCTTGATCTGTTCCGTTAGGAAACGGAATTTCAGAAAACGGAATTTTCATTTCTATAGTGTAACCATCTTCAATAATAGCAGCTTTAGATTCAAAATTAATGTTAAAGGTGCTATCATATCTATCGTTATCAGATAATGCATTAACTTGTTTTAAATCGAATTGGCTCCCTAGAGCATTTACTGCAAGAGCTAGATTGTTTCTTGCATCCGAAAATGGATCTAATCGCATCAGTACAAGATCATCGTTCCAAATAGAAAAATCGTCTCTAGGTCTTATAGAAGCACGGATGTTTTTGGGATCATCTTTTGCATAAATCCCAACAAATAAGTGGGTGTCTGAATAGGTAACGTATGCTGTTGTTTCTTTTCGTGCTGCTTCATTGTTAGCAGGGCTAAATTCAATATCTAGAGGTATTTTAACTGCATTAGACCATTCTTGTTCAGAGAGTAAGCCATCTATAACAATCTGTCTTTCTGTAGACTTTTTTGGCGTGAATGTTTCTTGTGCAAAAAGAAGTTGTCCTACACTAAAACATAAAATTAGAATTAAAATTCTCATAAAGCATAGAGTACTTAAGGCAAAAATAATTTGTCAAAAATAATTTTTTAATCAGTACAAATTACATTTTTAAAAAAATTGGCTATATTTTAAGATTATTATACAGTGTATTGGTTGTTAATTATATTAGAACTTTAGTTGCTCTATTTGTCTTATATCTCTTGAAGATCTGCCAACTTTTATATTGTAACTTCCTTTTTCCAAAGCCCAATCATTCTTTTTTTCATCCCAGTAACTCAATTCTTTTATTGGAATTTTGACAGAAACGCTTTCCATTGCTTCTGGCTCTATGAGTTTGGTTTTAGTAAAAGCCTTTAATTCTTGAGTTGGTCGGTGAATTTTTGAATTCAGTTTTTCGGTATAGAACTGAACTACTTCTTTTCCTGAAACTTTTCCTACATTTTTTATGTTTAAAGAAATATTAATGGTGTCATTTTTTTGGCTAACCTCCAACATTTCATAATCAAATTTAGTGTAACTTAGTCCATATCCAAAAGGATAAGATACGTCTAAGTTTTTTTTGTCAAAATGTCTATATCCTACATAGATTCCTTCTTCGTAAATTGTATAGTCCTCATCTTTAACCTTTCTAGCTTTAGGAGTTTCGTTGGGTGGAAATATTAAATTTTTAACCATACCTTCTAACGTGAACATTTTAGGGTTTTTAGGAAAATTATCATGAGAAGCATGGTCTGATAAATATATAGGGAAAGTCATAGGTAATTTTCCGCTAGGATTTAGTTTACCAGTAAGAATATCAGTTACAGAATTTCCTCCTTCTTGCCCTCCTTGCCAAGCTAAAAGAATAGCGTCTGGTAAGTTTTTCCAAGAGGCTGTTTCAATAACTCCTCCAATATTTAGGACTACGATTACTTTTTTATTCTCTTTGTGAAAAGCTTCCGTAATATTATAAATCATTTCATGTTCGAGTTCTGTAAGTAAAAAATCATCTATTTCTAGACGGTCTCCACCTTCACCTGCATTTCTACCCAAGGTTAAAATACCTATGTCAGAAGTTGTTACAATGTCATGAAGTTGCTCTGTGGTATACTTCATTTCGGAAGGAGTAAAAGGGGTGAATATTGATTCCAAACCCTCAGGTTTTTTAAAACTTTCAATTGTAGCTATTTTATGAGTCTCAAAAGTCTGTTTTGCTATATTATTTATTTTAAATCCAGCATTACTCAATCCTTCTTCTAAAGAAATGGTGTAAGCTTCATTAACATCTCCCGATCCTGTTCCACCTGCAATAAATTCATATGATGTAACACCTAATAAGGCTATATTATTTATATCAGAAAAGGGTAAAACATCATCATTCTTTAGTAAAACCATTCCTTCAGAGGCTGAATTTCTTGTTATTTCTGCATGCTTTTTTAAATCTGGGCTATTGTTATAGCTATAATTCTGCATTTTTTTAGTCTTAAAAATTAAGGTTAAAATACGCGTAGTGGCTCTATTTATATGATCTAAAGACAACTCTCCTTTTCCTGCGGCTTTAATTAAAGCTTTCCATTGTCTGTTGGTTCCTGGTTCTAATAAATCATTTCCAGCAGATATTTGTGCAGCAACATTTTTACCTCCAAACCAATCTGTCATTACTAAGCCTTTAAAGCCCCATTTATCTCTTAGTATATTGGTTAAAAGATTGTTGCTCTCTGAGGTATAAGTTCCATTTACTTTATTGTAAGAAGACATGATGGTCCATGGTTGAGAACGTTTTACGATATGTTCAAATCCTTTTAAATATATTTCATGCATTGCTCTGTCTGAAATAATTACATCATTTAACAAGCGGTTTGTTTCTTGGTTATTAGCTACAAAATGTTTCACAGATGTACCTATACCATTACTTTGTATACCATTCACCATTGCTGCCCCCATATATCCAGAAAGTAGTGGGTCTTCAGAAAAATATTCAAAATTACGCCCACATAAAGGATGTCTATGAATATTAGCTGCAGGCCCTAGAATAACATCTATTCCATATGCTTCTGCTTCTTTACCCATAGCATTACCAACTTCATAAATTAAGGCTTCATTCCAAGAGGAAGCAAGAAGGGTTGCAATTGGGAAAGCGGTGCAGTAGAAGGTTTTGTTTTCACCCTTTCTAGTTGGCTCTATTCGAAGCCCTGCGGGTCCATCAGAAAGATATATTGTTGGAATCCCTAGTCTTGGTGTTGGAACAATAGTACCAACTGCTCCAGAAATTCCACCTGGTTTTGTTATTCCAATACCAGAAGCCATACCAGCACCTTTTAGTATGTGAATTTTTTCTTCTAAGGTCATTTGAGAAAGCACATCATGAACGCGCCCTTTTATGGAATGACGATGGTCTTCATATACATCTAGTTTGCCATTGTTATTTCTGTCAAAAAAAGTATAGCCATCTTTGGTTAATTCGCTAAAATTAGTTTGTTCATCATACCCATTTTCAAAAGTTAGGAACGTCTTGTTAACATACCAAAAAGAGAGCCCTCCGCTAAGAAGTATTAAGAATATTAGCAGTCCTGTAATCTTAAAAAAAAGAATTCTTTTTTTCTTCATAAGAATATAATTTTATAAAAATAGTTGAAGTTTTGTCGTAAAATAGACTTGTACTAAAATAATAAAAAATGGTTAATTTTTTTTTAAAAGAATCTATTTTTATTATTACTGTGTTAAATGACTATAAGAGCATTCTTAAAAAGAATGCTTTTAAGCAGATGATTTTAGTTCGTAGAAATCATTACTAGAGATTCTTATTTAAAACGATATAGAACGCTCAGGTGGCGATTGATACATTAAAAATGTTGTTAAAAGTGTTGCTATGAAGTAGGTTGTTGTAAATACAGCAAGAGGAAAATTAATTTCCCATAAAGTCAATTTAAAAGGGTATAATAAAAATAATAAACCTAAAAAACTTCTAGAAATTTCGAAGAAAAAAGCCCATTTATGACCATCCATTATAGAGGTAAACCCAAAGATAGTTGTTGAAATGAGTAGTCCAAAAATTAATTGAGAACCAACACTAAGATCACCAAAAGAGGATAGAAAAACATAAATAAAGATATTCAAACATACAAACTGAAACACCGCAATAATTTTATGTAATGTTGAGTATTTTGGGGCATATTTTTCTAGTGCATAAATGTTTTCAATAGCTGATATGGGAAAACGATCAGCTACATCTTTAGGGCGCCACCCGGTTGGCATAAACCACAGTTTAAACTTATCTCCCCAGTTTTTAGCATGCCAAGCATCTTTTGCCAGCCCCCAATTGTGTTGAAAATTAATAATGATTGGATTCCAGGTTTGTACAGGTTTTAATGTGCCATATACACAAGGTACTTCTGCTAATTCTTCTTGGAAGGTTCCAAACAATCGGTCCCAAACACAAAAAATGGCAGAAAGGTTTTTGTCTACATATTCTTTATTGATAGCATGATGAACTCTGTGTTGTGAGGGTGTCACAAAAATATATTCTAACCATCCTAATTTTCCAATATGACGGGTATGATACCAAAATTGACCAAAAAGATGAAGTGGAGCCAATACAATAATAATTTTTGGAGGAACACCAAATAAAGCCGCCGGAATTAAAAATAAGGCGCCAAAACCAATAATATTTTTTGAGATGCTTTGGCGAAGGGCACAGGCCAAGTTAAACTCTTCACTGCTGTGATGTACAACATGTCTGTTCCAGAATATATTTATTGAATGATTTAAACGATGATTCCAATAACTCGCAAAATCCATACAGACTAAGGCAATTAAATACAAACCAATACTTTCTTCAAGTTGAATTAAGGCAATAGTATCTAATATATACGGATAAGAAATAATAATAAAACCAATTCCCAACAAATCTTTAATCATATTTGTAGTTCCAGCACTTAGGCTAGAAATAGTATCCATTAAATTATAGGTCAGGTTTTTTCTCCACAATCCGTAAAGTATTTCAATTAAAATTAATACCATAAAACTTGGTAAAGCAATCAATAAGACATTTGCGTAGGTTTCCATCTTAAAAAATAAATATTGCACAAGTTACAAATTAATTTTTTTTAGAGACTATTTCAATTTTTAGCTATTCCAACTTATTTTAACCTAAATTATTATTAAATTGTTTTATGTATCTAATTTCTTGTTTTTGGTCGAAAAACTTAATACATTAATACAGAAAACAATAAATTTCTCTTCCTATTTAATTCAAGAATTAAAAAAGATATTTTTTTGATTCTGAAAAATTAATAATCATGTATATTGTAATTTGTTTACAAAACAAACTAAATAAACAATAAATGAAAATAAGCGATCAAAATAGCTATTGGAAAACAAACTTAAAATACTTAGCAATTTTATTAACCATATGGTTTGTTGTTTCTTATGGCTTTGGAATTATCTTAGTTGATGAATTAAATACCATTAGAATGGGTGGCTTTAAACTTGGGTTTTGGTTTGCTCAACAAGGGTCAATTTATGTATTTACTATTTTAATTTTTGTTTACATTAGATTGATGAATAAATTAGACAAAAAATACAATCTAGATAGCTAATTATGGATTTACAAACTTGGACATGGATTTTAGTTGGAATCACATTCACCTTATATATTGGTATCGCAATTTGGTCTAGAGCAGGTTCTACTAAAGAATTTTATGTTGCTGGAGGAGGAGTTTCACCACTTGCAAACGGATTGGCAACAGCCGCAGACTGGATGTCTGCTGCATCATTTATATCAATGGCTGGAATTATTTCATTTAATGGGTATGACGGGTCTGTTTATTTGATGGGCTGGACAGGAGGATATGTGTTGTTAGCACTTTTATTAGCACCTTATCTTCGAAAATTTGGAAAATTTACAGTGCCAGACTTTATTGGAGATCGTTATTATTCTAATGTTGCCAGAACTGTTGCAGTATTTTGTGCGCTCATTGTATCTTTTACCTATGTAGCAGGACAAATGCGTGGTGTAGGTTTGGTGTTTTCTAGATTTTTAGAAGTAGATATAAACACAGGTGTTGTTATAGGGATGATTATCGTTTTATTTTATGCGGTTTTGGGAGGTATGAAAGGAATCACTTATACACAAGTTGCTCAATATTGTGTGCTAATTTTTGCATTTATGGTTCCTGCAATTTTTATTTCTGTTCAAATGACAGGGAATCCAATTCCACAAATAGGATTTGGCGGACAAGATGCAAATGGGGTTTATTTATTAGATAAGTTAGACGGCTTACATAGAGATTTGGGCTTTGCTGAATATACTTCAGGAAGTAAATCAAAATTAGATGTATTTTTTATTACAGCAGCCTTAATGGTAGGAACTGCTGGTTTACCTCATGTAATCGTTCGTTTTTTTACGGTAAAAAAAGTTTCTGATGCACGTAAATCTGCCGGTTGGGCATTATTATTTATCATGATTTTATATACAACGGCACCAGCAATTGCTGTTTTTTCGAGAACTAATATGATAGAAACAGTAAATAACCAAGAATATAAGAATATGCCAGATTGGTTTACTACCTGGGAAGAAACGGGCTTATTGTCTTTTAATGATAAAAATAATGATGGTAAAATACAGTACCTCGCAGACACTTCTAAAAATGAATTAATAGTAGATAAAGACATTATGGTATTGGCCAATCCTGAAATTGCAGGATTACCAAATTGGGTTATTGCATTAGTGGCAGCAGGAGCATTAGCTGCTGCATTGTCTACAGCAGCAGGTTTATTATTGGTTATTTCTGCATCAGTATCTCATGATTTAATTAAGAAAATGATTAAACCAGATATTTCAGAAAAAGGCGAATTAGTAGCCGCTCGCTTATCTGCAGTTGTTGCTGTTTGTGTTGCAGGGTATTTTGGCATCAACCCGCCAGATTTTGTGGCCGCTACAGTTGCTTTGGCATTTGGTTTGGCGGCAGCCTCTTTTTTTCCAGCAATTATTTTAGGAATTTTTACTAAAAAAATGAACAAAGAAGGAGCCATCTCAGGAATGGTAGTTGGTATTGTGGTGATGCTATTTTATATGTTGAAATTTAAATTTGATTGGTTTGGTGGAGGCACAAAAGAAGATTGGTGGTTTGGAATATCACCTGAGGGTTTTGGAACTGTAGCAATGATTATTAATTTTACGGTATCTATTATCATTTCTAAATTTACTCCAGATCCACCAAAAGAAGTACAAGAGATAGTTGCCAATATTAGGATTCCAAGTGGTGCTGGAAATGCAACACATTAATATTTACCTTGAAAAACATTGATTAGTAGTAAGAAATTACACTAGTATAAATTAAAAAATACAATGAGTAATTATCATATAAAACATCTCGAAGAATATTATCAAGTGTATAGAAAGTCTATTCGTGAACCAGAGAGTTTTTGGGAAGAAATAGCTGAAGAACATTTTTTATGGAGAAAAAAGTGGGATTCTGTTTTAGATTGGGATTTTTCAACACCAGAAATTTCATGGTTTAAAGGAGCGAAATTAAATATTACCGAGAATTGTATTGATAGACACTTAACTACTCGTGGAGATAAAACAGCCATTTTATTTGAACCTAACAATCCAGATGAGGGAGCACAACATATATCCTACAATGAGCTTCATAAAAGAGTTAATAAATTTGCAAACGTTTTAAAAGAACAAGGAATTAAAAAAGGAGATAGAGTCTGTATTTACTTGCCAATGATTCCAGAATTAGCCATTTCTGTATTAGCCTGTGCTAGAATAGGTGCCATACATTCTGTGGTATTTGCCGGATTTTCATCAACTGCTTTGGCTACTAGAATTAATGATTCAGATTGTAAAATGGTCATCACTTCAGATGGTTCTTATAGAGGTGCAAAAACCATCGATTTAAAAGGAATTGTAGATGAAGCACTAGAAAGTTGTTCTTGTGTAGAAACAGTGTTAGTTGCAAAAAGAATACAAACAGATATACATATGAATATGGGGCGCGATAAATGGTTAGCACCACTATTAGAAAAAGCTTCTGATGATTGTGCTCCAGAAACAATGGATGCAGAAGACCCTTTATTTATTTTGTATACATCGGGTTCTACAGGAATGCCTAAAGGAATGGTTCATACCACAGCTGGATATATGGTGTATACTGCCTATACGTTTAAAAATGCATTTCAATACACAGAAAATGATGTGTACTGGTGTACTGCAGACATTGGTTGGATTACAGGACACAGTTATATTGTTTATGGACCACTAGCAAATGGCGCAACTACGGTTATGTTTGAAGGTGTGCCAAGCTACCCAGATTATGGTCGTTTTTGGGACATTGTTCAAAAGCATAAAGTTAGTCAGTTTTATACAGCTCCTACCGCCATTAGAGCTTTGGCAAAACAAGGCACTGATTTCATAGAAAACTATGATCTTTCTTCCTTAAAAGTTTTAGGTTCTGTTGGAGAGCCTATAAACGAAGAAGCTTGGCATTGGTATAATGAAAACATAGGAAAAAGAAAGAGTCCTATTATAGACTCTTGGTGGCAAACAGAAACCGGTGGAATTATGATTTCTCCAATTCCATATGTAACTCCCACCAAACCAACCTATGCAACTTTGCCATTTATTGGAGTTCAACCAGCAATCATGGATGAGAATGGAAATGAGTTAAAAGGAAATCAAGTGGAAGGTCGTTTGTGTATAAAATTTCCTTGGCCAAGTATTGCAAGAACTATTTGGGGAAATCATCAACGCTATAAAGAAACTTATTTCTCTGCATTTGATAACAAGTATTTTACTGGAGATGGGGCACTAAGAGACGAAGTTGGGTATTATAGAATAACCGGTAGGGTTGATGATGTAATTATTGTATCTGGTCACAATCTTGGAACAGCCCCAATAGAAGATGCTATTAATGAACACCCTGCGGTTGCAGAATCTGCCATTGTTGGTTTTCCTCATGATATAAAAGGAAGTGCTTTATATGGTTATATCACAATAAAAGACATTAGTGAGTCTAGAAATCAAGATAATTTAAGAACAGAAATCAACCAATTAATTACAGATAGAATAGGGCCCATCGCTAAGCTTGATAAAATTCAATTTACCAATGGTTTGCCAAAAACACGTTCGGGTAAAATTATGCGAAGAATTTTAAGAAAAATTGCCTGTAATGAATCCGATAGCTTAGGTGATACAAGTACACTATTAAACCAAGAAGTGGTTCAAGAAATTATAGATAATGTAATTTAAACTAAAAATATTCTTTTTCATGTCTACTTGGCTAATGCCTTTTTAATAGCTATTTCAGCTAACTTTTCCATCACTAAATACCCCTTTTTATTAGGGTGAACAAGATCATTAGCTGTTGTATATTCTGGCACTTTTAAGCCCCCTTTGTCATCTGCCATAGCAGCATAATAATCTAAATAAATAAAATTATTTTCCTCAGAAAATGCCTTTAAGGCTTTGTTAATTATAATAATTTTAGATGCAGGATCTAGCCCTGGTTTCCAAGGATAATCTATTGCTGGTAAAATAGAAGAGATGATTACTTTTATTCCATTGGCATTTGCAATTTCAGACATAGACTTAATATTATCTATAATAGATTCAAGAGAGATGTATCCACTATTACCAGCAATATCATTTGTGCCCGCTAAAATGATTACAACTGATGGGTTTAAATTAATCACATCTTCTCTAAATCGTAAAAGCATTTGAGGTGTAGTTTGACCACCTATACCTCTGTTGATATAATCTCTATTGTTAAAAAATTCTGGCCGCATTTGAATCCAACCTTCGGTAATTGAATTGCCCATAAAAACAACTCTATTATTAGCTGTTGTGTGTAGTTTAAGTTCTAGATTAGCTTTGTCATACCGGCTTGTATTTGCAAATTCATTCCAGTCTTGAGAATTTATTTTTTGGGAACATGCTAGTGGTAATAATAAAGCTATTAAAAGAGGTTTTAAATTCATAATTAATGTTTTTTATTAATAGTTTTGATACTCTTATATACCTATCCTACAAAAGTTTTATTAATATGGGTTAAACTTTTAAAACTATATGAATAACTTCGATAAATAACTAAATCAAACGGGTAAACAACACAATTTAGTTAAAAATTTAATAACAAAATACTGGTATTCATTATTTGTAATAAAAGGGCTACGGTTTGGTCAATTTATGTTCTGAAACATTGTTTTTAACCTTCCAGGCAATACCTACAAGCAAAAATTGGAGAGGCAATCTTATAAGAGCAGCGTTTCGGCTTCCTATGGCAGGCGTCTCAGAGAATACATCCCAAACATGAATTGGTAAAAATAAAAGCATTAAAATTAAAACACCCCAGGCACCAATAATTTCCACTTTTTTAAAAAACAATGCAAGACCAAATAAAATTTCAAACAAGCCAGATACATATATAATAGCTATAGTAAATGGTAAAAAAGAAGGAACAAATGCAATGTAATTATTAGGGCTTATAAAATGCTGTATACCACCAAAGATTAAAAAGATTGCTAAAATAACTTTCAATAAAAACCATATTTTTTTCATTCTATAAATTTAAACATTAAAAGTTCAATAAATTTCAGAGTACAACTAAAATTTAGTTATTAGTGATACTTCAAGAACAATAAGAGTCAATAAAAAAGCCTCACATTTCTGTAAGACTTTTTGCTTTGTATAACTTTTAGTTTTACTAAAAATATTTGTTATTAACGACAAAAACTTATTCCATTAAACCAAGTTGTTTCATAAATACGTTATTGTCAAAGTAATCCTGTTCTTGAAAAATCTTTCCGTCTTTCATAACTACCAGGGTTACACCATAAAGATCTACTTTATTGTTTGATGCAGGAATACCAAATAAATCTCCGTCATGAGTTCCTTGAAAGCGCCAATGCTTTGTAATTAAATCTCCTTGTCCGTACACATCAATCATTGAAAATTTAGCATCAGAAAACCCTGTTAGATAGTTGTTATAGTATGCTTTAAAACCATCTATACCAGTAATTGGTCCTGTTGCAGTAATTACGGTAACCTCAGAATCAAAGCTATCTGTATTAATTAAATTAATATCTCTATCATTCATGACTTTATCCCAAACATTAGAATACATAGAAATATTGGCGTCTAATTTTACCTTAGATTGTTGAAGATTTTGATATTCTTGATTAGGAGTTTCATTGCAACTAAACATGGTTATTGCAATTAAAATTACATAGAGTTTGTTCATAATAATAGTTTTAAAATTGATTACTTTTGTTTTGATAGTAAATATAGTAATTACTATTAAAATAAAAGTAATAATTAATATCAATATTTTATGATTAATGAAGATTTTCGTTGCAATTGCCCTGTAACCTCTGCGTTAGATTTATTGGGAGATAAGTGGAGCTTAGTTATCATCAAACAAATGTTATTACAAGAATGTAGAACCTTTAAGGATTTCTCTGAAAGTACAGAGGCTATTGCACCAAACATATTATCGGTTAGGTTAAAAAAATTAGAAAAATTTAAATTTATTGAAAAGAAAAAAATCCCTCAAAATAAAAAAACAAATATTTACCTTTTAACGCAGAAAGGGCTCTCATTAACTCCTATAATTGTAGAGTTGGCATTATGGAGTGACCATAATTTAAGATCAATACATCAAAAAATAGATCTTCATCCAATATTAGATGCCATGAATCATGATAAAAATGACGCTATTAAGAAATTACAGAAGGAGTATAAAATAAAATCAGCTGTACTTTAGAAGTATGTTTATGTAATTATAATTTTTAGTGTACCTCAATTAATTCACAAGCCATCAAAAAAAGGCCTACATTTCTTAAAACCTTATGGCTCCCCTTATTATTCAAAGTTGCAGTAGAGCTAAATTTTTTCGTGAATTAAATCACTCCACACCACCATAAATACCCCGAACCTCAAAGAATTACAAAATATTTGCAGTAATTTAGGTTTCTGAAAATTATTTACATTTGAAAAAAGCAAGGTTTTATCTAGTTAGGCTTCCCATTATATCAATTACAATATTCTTTTTTTGTTGTGTTACTGCTGCTTTAATTCACCCTGGATCTCACAAAGAAATTATTGGCTATCAATCAGATTACTACTCTTTCACCCATAATTTCCTGAGTGAATTAGGAAGTTTAAAAACAAATACAGACGAGACAAACCCAGCTATTATACAAAAAGATAACACCCCGTCCATGCTTTTATTTAATGGGAGTTTGATTTTAATTGGGGCAACACTAATGCTATTTTACGTTAATTTTAAAAAAGTGTTTGGTCTTATTGAGGACTCTAGCAAGTCAATATTTTATTCTAAAATTACCATGCCAGTAGGGTTACTAGCAGGATTTTTTTATGCTGGAGTTGGATTGGTACCTCACGACCTTCATTTTGAGGCGCATGTGTTTTTTGCAAATTATGCCTTTCTAACTCTTTTCATCCTTTGTATTCTTCACAGTCTTGCGGTTTACCATTCTAACTCACTCAGCAACACCTATGTGCTAGGATATGTAGCCTTTTGTATCGTGCTATTTATTTATTTGAGAATTATATTTTATGGTCCTCAGATTGGTCCTGGAAAAATATATAGTGAAACAGATCTGATGCTACAAGTGATCGCTCAAAAGTCAATTGTACTAACATTTATGGCTGCCATCCTCCACCAAGTTTATGGATTTAATTTACTCTTGAATAAAAAAAGATAAAACGCAACTTCTTCATACTACAAAAAAAAGGCTTACATCGCTGTAAACCTTTTTGCTCCCCCTCTTGGGCTCGAACCAAGGACCCTCTGATTAACAGTCAGATGCTCTAACCAACTGAGCTAAGGAGGAATTTGCTAGAATATTTTTATTTTAGCGTGTGCAAATATATATCTTTTACAAAAAGCACAAAAACTTTTTTCGTAAAAAAACACCTAATATTATAAATCATTAAAAAAAGAGTGAACAGAACATCTACTTTATGTTATTACATAGTTTTTTAGAGCGTATATTCTTAACTATTACAGTATATTTAAATACTGAATATTATTTCTATTTTTTGTAAAAGTTGTATTTTTACAGCTAATAATTAGCTTAGATACATAGTATTCTATTTTTATGGATAAGTTTTCTTTCTTAAACGCAGCACACACAGGCTTTATAGCCGATTTATACGATCAATATTTACAGAATCCAGATGCTGTAGAACCAAGTTGGAGGAGCTTCTTTCAGGGCTATGATTTGGCAAATGAGAATTTTTCTCTCACAAAGGAGGCAGAAACTTCTGTTGAAATACCACAATCTGTAAAAAAAGAGTTTTTAGTTGTAGATTTAATTAACGGGTATAGAACTAGAGGTCATTTGTTTACAAAAACAAACCCAGTTAGAGATAGAAGAAAATATTCTCCTAGTTTAGATATTGAAAATTTCGGGTTGTCACAAAATGATTTAGACAGCACTTTTAATGCTGGAGAAATAGTAGGGATTGGCCCTAAAAAACTCTCAGAAATTATAGCTCATCTAGAACTTATTTATTGTGATTCTATAGGTGTAGAGTATATGTACATGCGAAATCCAGAAAAATTATCATGGTGGAAAGATCGTTTAATAAAAAATGACAATCATCCTAATTATTCTGAAGATTCTAAAAAATACATCTTATCAAAATTAAACCAAGCAGTTACCTTTGAAAGTTTTTTACAAACAAAATATGTAGGTCAAAAGCGTTTTTCTCTAGAAGGAGGTGAAGCTTTAATTCCTGGAATTAGTGTTGCTCTTAGAAATGCTGCAGAAGTATATGGAGTGGAAGAGTGTGTTTTAGGAATGGCACATAGAGGACGATTAAACACCTTAGTAAATATTTTCAAAAAACCCGTTAGAGATTTATTTAGTGAATTTGAAGGGAAAGATTTTGAAGACACAAATATAGATGGTGATGTAAAATATCACTTAGGCTTAACCCTGAGTAAAACCTTTAGAAACGGGAAACAAATTAAAATGAATTTGGTGCCCAACCCGTCACATTTAGAAACTGTTGCAGCTGTTGCTGAAGGAATTACCAGAGCCAAAATAGATAGAAAATATAACGGAGACGAAAGTAAAATTCTTCCCATTATTGTTCATGGAGATGCTGCCATAGCCGGACAGGGTATTGCCTATGAAATTACTCAAATGGCAAAATTAAACGGCTATAAAACCGGAGGAACTATTCATATTGTTGTAAATAATCAGATTGGTTTTACCACCAATTATTTAGATGCACGTTCTAGTACTTATTGTACAGATGTTGCCAAGGTAACCTTGTCTCCAGTATTGCATGTAAACGCAGATGATACAGAAGCTGTATGTCATGCTATGGAAATGGCATTAGATTTTAGAATGAAATTTAAATCAGATGTTTTTATAGATTTATTGGGTTACAGAAAATACGGCCATAACGAAGGAGATGAACCCCGTTTTACACAGCCAAAACTATACAAAGCAATCTCAAAGCATAAAAATGTAAAAGATATTTATGCTGCCCAGTTATTGGCAGAAAACAATATTAATTCAGAATATTTAGAGACCATAACCAATAATTTTAAACAACTTTTAGAAACTGAATTTAACGAATCTAAAAAAGTAAAAACTTCCAAAGTTAGAGAGTTTATGGAGTCTACTTGGAAAGGGTTTAAAAGACAGCGATTAGCATCAATGCTAGAAACAGAAAACACTACTTATTCAGTTGATAAATTAAAAAATATTGCCAAAGTAGTTTCTACTGTTCCAGAAAATGTTCAGTTTGTAAGAAAAGCAGAACGTATTTTACAAGGAAGAGCTAAAATGGTATTTGAAACCAACACTTTAGACTGGGGGATGGCTGAAAATCTTGCCTACGGTAGTTTACTAGAAGAAGGTTTTAACGTGCGTATCTCTGGACAAGACGTAGAAAGAGGAACTTTTTCTCACAGACATGCTGTTCTTAGAGATGAAGTATCTGAAGAACGTATTAATTTATTAAATACCAATCCTCATAATATTGGGAATATGACGATTTACAATTCGTTATTATCTGAATATGGTGTCTTAGGATTTGATTATGGGTATGCCATGGCAAATCCGAATACCTTAACCATTTGGGAAGCGCAATTTGGAGATTTTTCTAACGGAGCCCAAATTATGTTTGACCAGTATATTTCTGCTGCAGAAGATAAATGGAAAATGCAAAACGGAATAGTAGTGCTACTTCCACACGGATATGAAGGACAAGGATCAGAACATTCATCTGCAAGAATAGAGCGTTATTTACAACTCTGTGCAGAAGATAATATGACGGTTGCTAATTGTACTACACCCAGCAACTTTTATCATTTGTTGCGTAGACAGATGAAACGAAATTACAGAAAACCTTTAATTGTTTTTACACCAAAAAGTTTACTGCGTCATCCAAAAGTAGTTAATACTATAGAAGATTTAGCTACAGGAGAATTTCAAGAAGTTATAGATGATACACTAAACCCAGCCAAGGTTACCAAACTTGTTTTTTGTATGGGTAAATTCTATTATGATTTATTAGCAGAACGAGATATCTTAGCAAGAGAAGATGTGGCTTTGGTTAGAATAGAACAATTATTTCCATTGCATTTAGAAAAATTACAACAAGTTATAGATCGGTACCCATCTGTAGAAAACTATGTTTGGGCACAAGAAGAACCTAGAAATATGGGTGCTTGGAGTTTTATGTTAGAACGATTAGATTTGGTGAAATTAAATGTGTGTTCTCGAAAATATTATGCAGTTCCTGCAGCAGGCTCTAGCACACGATTTAAAAAACGTCACAAAGCAGTCATAGACAGTGTTTTTAATGATGCCAAGTAAAATAGTAAAGAAAAAAAATAAATGTAAGCTGACTAGTTCAGCCTACGTAAAATAAGAACTGATGATTTTAGAAATGAGAGTTCCTTCGCCAGGAGAATCAATTACAGAAGTAGAAATTGCAACATGGTTAGTTGAAGATGGAGAGTATGTAGAAAAAGACCAACCGATTGCTGAAGTAGATTCAGACAAAGCTACCTTAGAGTTGCCGGCGGAAGAAAGCGGTATCATTACTTTACAAGCAGAAGAAGGAGATGCTGTGGAGGTTGGAGCGGTGGTCTGTTTAATAGACACTGCTGCAGCAAAACCAGAGGGGTCATCTACTGCGTCAGAAAAAGCTACAGTAAAAGAAACACCAAAAGTAAACCCAATAAAAGAAGAAGTTGCTAATACCTACGCATCAGGAACTGCCTCTCCAGCAGCTAAGAAAATTTTAGCGGAGAAAGGTATGGATACTACAACAATTAAAGGAACAGGTAAAGCTGGTAGAATAACCAAAGACGATGCTGTAAAAGCAGTACCTTCTATGGGAACCATGCCAGCAGATGGTAACAGAGGAACAACACGTAAAAAAATGTCTATGCTACGAAGAAAAGTAGCAGAACGTTTGGTAGCTGTAAAGAGCGAAACAGCCATGTTAACTACTTTTAACGAAGTAAACATGCAACCTATTTTTGATCTAAGAACACAATATAAAGAAGATTTTAAAGCCAAGCACGGTGTTGGCTTAGGGTTTATGTCTTTCTTCACATTAGCAGTTGTAAGAGCTTTAAAAATGTATCCAGATGTAAACTCTATGATTGATGGAGACTTTAAAATAGAACATGATTTTCAAGATATATCCATAGCAGTTTCAGGCCCAAAAGGATTGATGGTGCCTGTTATTAGAAATGCAGAAAAATTAAGCTTTAAAGGAGTTGAGAGCGAAGTAAAACGTTTAGCTATAAGAGCTAGAGATGGACAAATTACCATTGATGAAATGACTGGAGGTACCTTTACCATTACCAATGGGGGTGTTTTTGGATCTATGCTATCTACACCTATTATTAACCCACCACAAAGTGCTATTCTTGGCATGCATAATATTGTAAACAGACCTATGGCAGTGGCTGGAGAAGTTGTTATACAACCTATCATGTATGTAGCCTTGTCTTATGATCATAGAATTATAGATGGTAGAGAGTCTGTAGGGTTTTTAGTAGCTATTAAAGAAGCGCTAGAAAACCCAGTAGCATTGTTAATGGATAGTAACCCAACAAAGTCTTTAGAGATGTAGTTGAATCTTTTTTTTAACATAAATTAAATCCCAAGCAATGTTGCTTGGGTTTTTTTATATCCTAAAAACAAGGTTTATTCTTAATTAAGGCTGTGAATATCCCCATAAATGGGGATAAAAAAAATTCACCATTTATAGGGATTGATTTAGTGACCAAACATCCTCATCTTTATAAATTATTTTTTTTAACTTATGTATAACTCCCTAATTAATACTAAGCTTCCAGTGTATGATAATGAGTTATATATCATTAAAAAGTTAGGAAGTCATTAATAAAATTAAAAGCTATATATATGTTATCAAAAGACGAATGCAAAAAAGCAACTACAAAATGGAAAGACACAATTAAAAAATGGCAAAAAGAAAAAGCTACTGTTAAAGAGATTAATAAAATAATTGATCCTACTGCTGTATTTAATTTTTCACAGGCTGATTGTAAATGGATACATGATAATAATAAAGTTAGTAATTTTAATGCCTATGCTGGGATTTATGATCATAAATTTATTTTAATTATTGTACCTTTAAATGAAAATGGTGAAGAAAACACAAAACTTAAAGAATACCCAACCGTAAAATTGACAGATTTAAAAGATGATATCACATTAACACAAATAGACATAGTCACCACCAAAATAGAAACCACACTATCCAAAGATTTAGAAGTAATTGAGCGTAGTAAAAACGTCAATTTACCAACTTACAATCATCCTACCATTAAAGAAAAAGATTCTATAAGAGAAATAATAAAATGGAAAAATGAATGTTTAGAATGGTTTTCATTTATGTGTAGTAGTAAACACAAAAGAAAAAAAATATTCACATCATTTTCAATACCATCAGCAGATTTATCATCTTCAGATGAAGGAGCAGTTGCATTATTTGGTTTTAAACGTTCTTCTATTTATGAGATGCAAATACCTATATTAGTTTTTGTGAATATTACTCATAAAATTAATACTAAAAAAATGGCTAAATCAGAAGAAAAACGAATAACGCCAAGTATAGAAACAAATACAAAAAATTGGTCTCATCCCTCTCCACCTTATGCAAATAAAAGTTTCAGTATTTTTAATTAAAAAAGGATAATGACATATTATTTATCTCTCATCTTGTACTTTTTTTTATTGCTTATTGCCTTTGTGTTTGCTAACAGTGATAAACAAACACGCAATAATAAACTGAGTAAAAGGTATGTTAGATATTTGGGATTTATCTTAGCAATAGAGTTTCTTAGACTACTATCAATATATGTTCTAGATATTAAAATAGCAAATTATCTTTTTCCATTTTATATTGCTGGTGAGTTCTTTTTAGTATTATCTTTTTTTCAGGTTGAACTAAAACAAAAAAGAAAGATGCAAACACTAATAGCCATAGTTACTGGTTGTCTGTTTATTGAAAGTATCGCTATGTGGTTTGTTTTTGATAATGCAACCATAGGTTATGGTAAAACAATTTCTCACTTAACTATAGTTTTAGCAGCTGCTTATATTCTAGTAAAAAATCTGAAGGAATTAGAAACAAATAATCCATTTTTAATTGTTTATGGAGCGTTGTTTCTTTATTATTCAGTATCCTTATTTTTGTTTTTATTAATGAGTCAGTTAACCAAATCAACTATACATATCTGGACGATAAACAATTTGTTGTCTTGTATTTTATATGGTAGTTCTATTTATACTTTTCACCTATTAAAGAAATCGTACTAAATATCAATTATGTTATTATTCTGATTGTCATGTTATCGATAATCATAGTATTTGCTTTCATAGCATACAGTGCTTTTGTACAAAAAATACTAAGGGAGAAATCTCAGCAGTATCAACTAGAATTAGCACACCAAAAAGAAGTGACACTTCAATACACAAGTGTTCAAGAAAGTGAACGTAAACGGATTGCTGAACTATTACACGATGATATTGGGAATAAATTAAACATACTCTCTCTTTGGATTAATAATGAAGACTCTTTAAATAATAAACGATCTAGAGAAGTAATTAAACAACAAATTCCAGCATTAATTGAAGCTACAAGAACAATCTCTCATTCATTGTATCCAGTAAATTTAGAAAAATTTGGATTAATACTTACTCTTGAAGCTTTGATCTCAAATGTTAATGAATCTCTCCATATTCAATTAATTGTAAATCATGATTATCAAAAAAGACCAATCTCTTTTGAGGTTCAAATCTATCGAATTATTCAAGAGTTTTTAAGTAATGTAATTAAACATGCAAAAGCAAGCAATATGTTAATTCATATTAGAGATACAGAAACTTCACTTGCTTTAATTTTATCTGATAATGGTGTAGGTTTTGACAACAGTATACTTAAAAAAGGAATGGGTCTAAAAAATATTGATAGTAGAATTAAATCTATTAACGCCTTCAGCAAATGGAAAAGTAAAAAAGGGAATGGTTCACGCTTAATTATAATACTTCCAATACAATGAATAAAAAGATTAAAATAGCAATTATAGATGATGAAACATTACTGGTTGAAGGGTTTTCTATTATGTTTTCAAATGTTAAAAACATACAAGTTGGAATAACCGCAAACAATGGGTTAGATTTTCTTAATGCACTAGAAGAATCTCTTGAATCAGATTTTCCAGACATCGCTATAATAGATATTCAAATGAAACCTATGGATGGGTTTGAACTGGTTGAAATTTTGAAGGAAAAACACCCCTACTTAAAGATTATTATTTTGTCTTCTCATTATAAAAGTAATGTATTAGGACATATGATTAAGCTAGGCGTATCTGCATTCATTCCTAAAAATGCCAACAAAGAACTGCTAGTTACCGCTATTGAATCAGTGAATAATTCTGGGGTGTATTTTACAAAAACTGATCAAGAACTGCTTGCAAAATACCTGAGTAGCCGTTCTAAAAAATTAAGATTCACTTCTAATGAGTTACTGTCTAAAAGAGAAAATGAAATTTTAAAATTAATTTGTTTAGAAAATACAAATCAAGAAATTGGAGATAAATTATGCATAAGTAAACGAACTGTTGAAAATCATAGACAAAAAATTCTTGAAAAAATTGGTGCAAAAAATACTGTAGGATTAGTAGTTTATGCAATTGCTAATGATATTCATTCTTTAACATAAGATACCTTTCAATATTTACACTGATACTATATTTCCTTTTGTCTTCGATATTTTAACTGTGATAGATTAAAATCATATACAAATCAACTGCTGTTGATAAAATTCATTTTAGTATATTTAACTACTAATCTTATCTTAAAAAGTCATGAAAAAACTCACCAATATTTTACTATTTACCCTATTAATTTCTGTAGCTATGTCAGCTCAAAAAACCAAAGAAGCTGTGTTAAAAAAACTAGATTCTCAAACTGAAAAATATGGATCTATAGCAATGCAAATATGGGATTTAGCAGAAATGGGGTATTTAGAAGAGCAAAGTTCTTCTCTTTTACAAGAAACTATGTCAAAAGAAGGCTTTACCATCAAAAAAAGTGTAGCAGATATTCCTACGGCTTTTGTAGCTGAATATGGTTCAGGCTTACCAATTATTGCTATTTTAGGCGAATTTGATGCCTTGCCGGGTTTGTCTCAACAAGCCATTCCAGAAAAAAAATCTGCCAATGGTGACGCTGGTCATGCTTGTGGTCATCATTTGTTTGGAACAGCATCTGCTGCAGCAGCTATCTCAGTAAAACAATGGATGAAAAACACCAAGCAAAAAGGAACTATTAGATTTTATGGCTGCCCCGCAGAAGAAGGTGGTGGTGCAAAAGTATATATGGCAAGAGAAGGGTTGTTTGATGATGTTGATATTGCATTACACTGGCACCCAGGTTCTCAAAATGCGGCTAGTGCCGCAGCAGCATTAGCAAATATTTCTGCAAAATTTAGATTTTATGGAATTTCTGCCCATGCAGCTGGTGCTCCAGAAAAGGGGCGCTCTGCTTTAGATGGTGTTGAGGCTATGAATGCGATGGTGAATATGATGCGAGAACATGTGCCGCAAGAAGCAAGAATCCATTACGTAATTACAGACGGTGGGAAAGCACCAAATGTAGTTCCAGATTTTGCAGAAGTTTACTATTATTCTAGACACAATAGTAGAGAAGTTGTTCGAAGTATTTTTGATAGAATAGTGAAAGCAGGTGAAGGTGCTGCTTTAGGTACGGGTACTACTATGGATTATGAATTAATTAATGGCGTTCATGAACTACTTCCAAATCTTAGCCTTCAAAAACTTGTTCATGATAATCTTTCTGTCATAGGAGGGGTTGCATATTCTGCAGAAGAAAAAGAATTTGCTGATAAAATAGCCCTCACTTTAGGTCAGACAAAAGCAGATTTAGATAGAGCAGTAAACATACAGCCATACAAAGAAACTGCACGTGCTTATGGCTCTACGGATGTTGGTGATGTTAGTTTTGTAGTACCTACCGTTGGTTTTGGAACTGCAACCTGGGTTCCTGGAACTTCTGCTCATAGTTGGCAAGCTGTTGCTGCTGGCGGTACCTCAATAGGTAAAAAAGGGATGATGGTTGCTGCAAAAACTCTTACTGCAACTGTCATAGATTTATTTAACAATCAACAATTAATTGTGAAAGCAAAAGCAGAGTTTAAGAATAGAAGAGGGGCAAATTTTATTTATAAACCTCTTCTAGGCAATAGACCTCCAGCACTTAATTATAGAAAATAGAAAAACTAGTTAGTATTAACCAATCCGTAACAATTTAAATGACCCTCATGTCCAACAAAGCTGGGTGTGACATATATACGAGTCTCCTATAAATTACCCTATTTTACCAACACATTTTTTTTAGCAAATAGCCGATAATTAGGTATCTTGCTACAAAAAGCTGAAATGCCTAAAAATGCTGAGCTAGATCTGGCCCTCCAATTTATTGAAAAAACTGATAGAAACCTTTTTATAACTGGTAAAGCAGGTACAGGAAAAACTACTTTTTTGCACAACGTAAAAGCAGCATCATTAAAAAGAATGGTTGTCGTAGCACCTACTGGTGTGGCAGCTATTAATGCAAAAGGCGTTACCATTCATTCTTTTTTTCAAATGCCTTTTGGGCCTATTTTACCCAACCAAATTGCCCAAACCTCTAACCAACAACGCAAGTTTTCTAAGACTAAAATAGATATTATTAAATCTTTAGATTTAGTGATTATAGATGAAATAAGCATGGTGCGTGCAGATGTATTAGACGGGATAGATCAGGTATTACGTAGGTATAAAAACAAGCACAAAGTTTTTGGTGGGGTGCAAATTTTAATGATTGGAGATCTTCAACAATTGGCACCCGTAGTAAAACCAAATGAATGGAGTTTGCTTCAGCAACACTATAATACCGTTTATTTTTTTAGTGCCAAAGCTTTTCAAGAAGCACAAGTAGTAGCTATAGAATTACAACATATTTATAGACAAAAAAATGAAAATTTTATTCAAATACTAAATGAAATTAGGAATGATCAGTTATCTGAAGCCTCCGCTACTATTTTAAATGAACGATACCAACCAAGTTTTTCTCCACATAAAGATGAAGGCTATATTACCCTTACTACTCACAATAGAAGAGCGAGCATAATAAATGATTCTGAGTTAAACAAACTGAACACAAAAAATTATTTTTTTAAGGCAGAAGTGTCTGGTAAATTTAGTGAAAACGCGTTTCCTAACGATGAAAAATTAGCTTTAAAAGTTGGGGCACAAGTCATGTTTATTAAAAATGACTCTTCGCCAGAAAAAAAATATTACAACGGTAAAATAGGGATTATAACAGACATTTCTAGAGAAAATGTAACCGTACAATGTGCCAACGAAATAGATGAAATTGTCACAGAAAAAGAACAATGGGACACGGTTAATTACTCTATTAACGAAGAAACTAAAGAGTTAAAAGAAGACATTGTTGGAACCTTTACCCAAATTCCCTTACGCTTGGCTTGGGCCATTACAATTCATAAAAGCCAGGGGTTAACTTTTGAGAAAGCGATTATAGATGCAGAAGCATCTTTTGCACACGGACAAACCTATGTGGCCCTAAGTAGATGTACTTCTTTAGAAGGCTTGGTCTTAAAAACACCCATTACAAGTAGCGCTATTATTAATGACAACACTGTGCGTGTTTTTAACAAAGAAGTAGAAGAAAACCTCCCAGATGAGACTATCTTAACTTCTTCTGAAATTCAGTTTCAATTAAATTTAATATCAGAATTATTTGACTACCAATCGTTTTTATATCCAATTACTAGATTGATAGATATCTTTTACAAAAACAGCACTAGCATCAAAGGAAACATCATAGATCATTTACAAGTCATAAAAGATGACGGTATTGTTGCCTTGATGAAGGTTTCTAACGGATTTAAAAATCAGTTAATAGCCATTTCTGAAGATGGTATTTTACCCGAAAACAGTTCTCAAATTCAAGAACGTTTTATAAAAGCAGTAGATTATTTTCTAACTGAAACTATTAAAAATATTGTTCAACCATTGGCAAGCATCTCTTTTTCTTCTGACAATAAAGCTGTAAAAAAAGATTTTACACTGCAGTTTGACAGGTTACAAGAGGTGCTAAGCGAAAAAGTTTTTGCCTTAAAAAAGATGACTGAAGGTTTTAAAGTACAGCCATACCTTAAAGTGAGGGCTGATTCGGTTTTGCAAAAAACAGCTCCAATAAAAAAGAAAAAATTACCTTCTAAAAGAGATCCTATTTTAGCACTCAAATTACGAGAGCTACGAGATGATATATCTAAGGCTGAAAAAACTCCCCATTTTCAAATTTTTACCCAAGAGACCTTGTATGCTATTTGTGATGACCTTCCAAGAACAGAAAAAGAGCTGTTAAAGGTTCCTGGAATGGGAAAGATTCGAGTTAAGAAATATGGAGAGGAAATTTTAGAATCTATAGAAGTCTATTGCAAAGAAAATGGTATTAATAAGTTCAATGAGCAAAAAAAAGAGGATAAAAAACCTACCAAACAGATCTCTTTTGAGTTGTTTAAAAAAGGACTGTCTATCAAAGAAATTGCCTTAGAAAGAAGTTTAACTTCTGGCACTGTAGAAAGTCATTTGGCAAGTTATATTCCTTCTGGAGAAATAGATGTATTAGAATTAATTCCTCTAAAAAAGTATCAAAAAATGACGAAAGCTATAGCGGCTGTAGACTATAAGAATTTGACACATTTAAAAGAGAGTGTAGATAAATCATATACGTTTATGGAGCTAAGAATGGTGCTCTTGTCTTTAGAATTAGATTCATAAAAAAACCCAAGTTAGAAACTTGGGTTTTTTTTAATGGATACAACTAAAGGTCTTATTTTACCTCTCTAGTACTAATATGAAACTCTTCATAAGTTTGTAGTAAACTCATTAAAGCTGTAATTAAATCTTGTGTTTCCAGTAAAATACTAAAGTATAAGGTTGTATTTTTTGGACTAGATTCTTCTTGCCTTATTCTAGTGACTTGTTTTTCGATAGAAGCAGAAACATCTTGTAATAAGGCTTGTTTTTCAACCAATATCGGGTCTAAATCATCAAAAGATCTGTGTTCAAATATGGTGCTTACTTTAGCTAGTAAGTCACTTAATTGATTGTCTATTTCCTTTAAATCACTAATCTGATCTTTCTTTAAATTTTTATGATTGTTATTTACATGTTTAAAACTGGCTCTAGAAATATAACTAATAGACTGCGCAACATCTTGTAAATAACCAAGAACTAGAATATAAAATCTACTTGCCTGAACAGATGTATCATCTAAAGATTTTATAAAATAGAAAACACCATCTTTTAAGCCGTCTATTTCATCATTTAGTTTCCCAACGTGTTTATCTGTCTTGCGTAATTTGTTCAAGTCATGATTAGATAAATCATTCACAACATTAGTGTATAATTTATTCACACGATTTGCAACTTCAGAAATATGATCTGCACTTTCTTCAATCACACCGTTTATGGTAATTAATTCTGCTCTTTCTATATACTGTTGTTCTTTTACCTCTTTAGATTTCTTTCTGTGGATTATGGTGTTTCTTCCAATTAAAAAAGCCACAAGAACTAATAGTACAGGAATCATAACCATATCCCAACTAATAAGATATGCTACCAATGCAGCAGCTAAAAAGGCAGTAATAGCAGTTAAAAACCAACCACCTACAACATTAATAACTCCGGCAACTCTGTACACAGCACTTTCTCTACCCCAAGCTCTATCTGCCAAGGAAGTACCCATGGCTACCATAAAAGTTACATAAGTAGTAGACAAAGGTAATTTCATAGAAGTAGCAATAGAGATTAAAATACCTGCTACAATTAAATTTACAGACGCTCTTACCATATCAAATGCTGGCAATTCGTAGGTTTTATCTTTTGGCAGTTCAATAACCGGTTTCTGAAACTTAGAATCTACAAATGCAATTGTTTTGGCTGGAAGAATATAACTTAAGCCGGCATTAATTCCCATAGAAGCCCTTACCACCAATCTTGATAAAGGATTTGGTTGAAACTTTTCATGACCTTCTCCCTGACGAGATAAGTCAATTCCTGTTTTAATTACATTTCTAGCTTTACTAGATGTCCATAAGGTAACCACCATAATTCCACCAGCTAATAATAGCAACCACACATTAGACGGTACTTTTTTGGCTAAGATTTCCATAGAAAAAGCATTGGCTTCTACACCAGAAACACTCCATGCTTCATAAGAGTTCCAGGCTGCAATAGGTACACCAATAAAGTTCACCAAATCGTTTCCTGAAAATGCCATTGCCAACGAAAAAGTACCAATACCAATAATTAGTTTTAATACATTTAGTTTTAGTACCTTAATAAATACCTGAGAAATTACGGTCCATAAAAGAAAACTTCCAGCAATTATTAACAAGGTATTGTCTTCTATTAAATGTTTTACGTCCTTATAATAAGGAGTCCCTTTCATTCCTTTAATGATAATGAAATAGGTAATAGCAGTAATTGCAAATCCTCCAAACAAAGCATTAATATAACTAGGTCTTTTTTCGAAGTTAAACGAGTAAATAAGCCTAGAAACAAACTGAACGAGCGCCCCCACAGAGAACGCAACAACCACAGACAGCAGTATTCCAAAAATAATTAATGAAGCTTTTTCGTAATTGATATAATTCCAGATAGCACTAATAGATTCTGCATCGTTTTGAGAAATCTTAATTAATGAGATTGCTACTGCTGCACCTAATAATTCAAATACAATAGACACAGTAGTAGATGTTGGCATACCAAGGGTATTAAACACATCTAATAATAGAATATCTGTAATCATAACCGCCATAAAAATGAACATGATGTCCTGAAACATAAACATGCCAGGATTAAAGATTCCCTTTCGGGCAACTTCCATCATACCACTAGAGGTAATGGCGCCAAAAAATACACCAATACTGGCAATAATCATGATGTTTCTAATTGTAATTGCTTTAGAACCGATGGCTGAATTTAAAAAATTTACAGCATCGTTACTTACTCCTACTACTAAGTCTACCACAGCTAATATAGCTAAGGCAATTAACATTAAAATATATGGATCTCCCATGTTCTTGTTTTTATTTTAGTACGAATGTACAGTGACTATCTTTTATGAATGTTACCGTTATGTTATTTATTAAAAATGAATATCTACTTGTAATCTATAAAGTAATTCATTTGTGCCTCCTGTTAAATTTAAATAGCTCAAATCTGTTTGTACTTTTAATTTGTGTCCTAAGATATATTTAGATAAACCTAAAGTATATTGAGTTTCATTTCCTTTTCCTGTAATATTTTGATCCCAATCTATATTGGTATATCTACCAGAAATTTCTAAGGTTTCTGATAATAAATATCCAGTTTGTAGGTTTAATGCGTTACCAACTTGCACTTCATCTCCTGTTAAAGTTCCATCAGAATTTTTAGCAAAGGCATCTTCAGCATCTCTGTATGCATATTCAGCCATTACTGAAAAGCCTTTGTGCTTATACATAGCATCTACAAAAACTGTTGAAATATTAGTTGAATAAAAACCAGTATCAGTTGTCATATAAGAACCTTGATTACTTCTATTTTTTACAGCATCATTATTAAAATCATACGTAAAACCCAAAGCTAATTTTGGCGCTGGTTCGAACTTTAAATCACTTCCTCTGTAGTCTCCTTTGCTTGCAAATTTACCAAAAGGTAACAATTCAACTCTAGTAGTGTATTGATGACCTCCTAAATTTCCAGTTGTTATATTTCTACCTTCACCCTGAGACATTGAAAACATTTCTTTTACAATAAACTTGTCTGTAAGGTTAAAGTGATGTCTTAATTGGAATCCCATATCACGGTCTATATTAAATCTACTATTTAATAAAGAACGATCTACTTGTTGTAAGTCTCCTGAAGAAATAACACGTTCTCTATTTCCAGGTAATTTCGTCTGACCAAACCAGAGAACAAAATTTCCAGAAAAGTTCCATTTTACAACGGCATCTAAAATATATTTAGGAGCCTCATTGGTAAATGAAGAAGCTTTTCCAATGTCTCTATTAGAGAGACCTAATTCTAATTTGTAAGTTAATTTTGGAGAATAAGCAAAACCGCTAAACTTTAAACGAGCTCTTCTTACTAGAAGAGATGAAGACGGGTTTGATAGGCCATTGTTAACATCCCAATTTGAAGTGCCTAGCATTTGCATTCTAGCACTAATATTCATTGAGAACGAACTGTCTTTTCCAATTAAATTAAAGAGTCCTTTTCCAAATTTAGGAGCATTTGCTTCTTGAGAACTTAAGCTCATACAAATAAATAGAGCTGTGTATAGAAACACATAGTTGATTTTCATAATACGTATTAGTTTTTGTCACTGCAAATAACCAATACCAATGTTAACTTAATGTTTCGTAAATATTAAAAAACTGCCTTGGCCAAAGGCAGTTCATAAATCAATAATATTAATCGACAAAAACTAAGTATTATGATTCTAATTAATCTTTAAGATTATCCAAATATCTGAATATTGTTTGAATACATAGTTTTCAAAAAATAAAGGAATTGTTAAGAAATTTTGAAGATTAGACCCCAGAAATGCTTTTAATTAAAGCTTGGTTAAAAATTAGATAACATTTTGGTAATAAGAATGAATAACTTCTAAATTTTCTTCTTTTCTTGAGTAGCAACAAAGTTTTTCAAATAAAAAGGCTCAAAATAAGCAATATCTTCTGTTTTATTTTCTTTGTATTTATCATAAGATAATTGAGTCATTTCTTTGGCTGAAGGAAATGCATTTTTGATAAATACCGCATTCTTATGAACTATGGTCTCTTTACATTTTTCTGCACCATCACCCAGAAAATAAACTGTGTGATTTTGCAATTTATCACAGAAAGAATGTTCATCAATAATATCAGCCTTAGTTTCCCTAATAAGGGTATAAGATTCATCATAAATAGCAGAATAAACTTCCATTCTTCTGGCATCAATCATTGGGATAATATAGCCTTTATCTATAGTGGTAGAATGTGCTAAGATTTCTAGAGAATTGATAGAGATTAATGGGATGTCATTGGCAAAACACAATCCTTTGGCTGCAGAAACACCAATACGTAAACCAGTGTAAGAACCAGGGCCTTTGCCTACAGCAATAGCCTCAATTTCTTTAATTGTTAGTTTGCTCTCTAGTAAAGCTTCTTTAATTAAGGGATGCAGCATTTCTGAATGAGAATACGCACCATTGTTAATTTCTTTTAAAGAAATAAGTTCCCCGGATTTAGCAATACTAACGGAGCAGTTTTTAGTAGAAGTTTCTATGTGTAAGATAAAACTCAAGTCTTTTTCTTGTAAAGATAAAGCATAAAAAAACGGCAACCAAAAGTTGCCGTTTTGTATAGTATATAGTTGTTTAATCTAAATTCAAATTTCCGTAATAAAACTGAAGTACCTTTGTTTTAAACACAAAATCATATTTGGCTCTAATTAATGCAGATTCGGCACTTACCAATCTAGTTCTTACCAAATCAAAGTCAAATAAAGTACTAGCACCTAAGTTATAACTTTCTTGGGCATTCTTGAAGGCTTCTCTTTGAGCCTTTAAAGAGATAGTTGCTGCTTCAAATGTTTTTGCGGCTGCTTTAGCATCTGCAAAGGCCTGTTCTATTGTTTGCTGTAGTTGTAGTTTTTGATTGTCTAAATTTAAAAGAGACAACTCTCTATTAATATAAGATTTAGCTACATTATTTTTTGTCTGGAATCTATTAAATATAGGAATGTTTAAAGATACAGACATTCCGTAGGTAACTCTATCTACTAATACTTGTTTAAAAAAGTATTCGTTATTTTGACCAGGAAATAAATTGTTTAACTGATTAAAATAAGAGGTTCCACTATTAATATTATAACTAAGGGATGGTAAAAAAGCTCCTTTAGATAACTCAATATTTAAATCTGCATTCTGAATACCTAGTTCAGCACTTTTTATCTGTGGTTGATTTGTTAAGGCCTTCTCATAAACAACATCGGATGTTTCGTAAAGCAGCAACCCTGAAGGTGTATTTACCTCCATATTTTCTACATCAAAACCTACTGAAGATATTTGTAATAATTGAGCTAAATTTAGTAAAGCTATGGTTAGTGTATTTTCACGAGCAATTACGTTTTGTTGATCGTTGGCAGCTGTAGACTGAGAGTTCAAAAGATCTCCTTTTGCCGTAATACCCGCCTCATATCTTTGTGAGGCAGCCTCCACTTGTTTTTTGCTAATTTCAGCTTGAACTCTTGCTACAGCTAAATTTTCTTTTGCAAAAAGGATGTTTAAATAGCCATTTACAACAAACAAAGAAACATCATTTTGGGCTTTTTCTAAATCTAATTTACTTGCTTCTATACCAAGCTGTGCTTGTTTGTAGGAATTTAAATTTCTAAAACCATTAAAGATTGTACCATTAACAGAAAGATTGAACCGTCCATTAAAATTGGTGGTATTTTTTAATACACCACTTCTATCTGGAGATAATCCAGAATTAATACCACCGCTAGAACTGGCATTAATTGAAGGAAGAAAATTTCCTTGGGTGATGGCTACATCTCTTTCAGAAAGAGAAATATTAAGCGCATTTTGTTTGATAGAAATATTATTTTCTAATGCGTATTCTACACACTTCTTTAGGGTCCATTTTTCTTGCGAATAAGCAATAGAAACAAAGAGAAGTGATACAATTAGTAAAATTTTTTTAGTCATCTTGGTTGTATTATTTTTCAAATTTGTGTAACAATTTTGGCATAAGATGTTCAAGTCATTTTTTACACCTTATGTTAGACGATCAAAATTAGAATATGTTACACCCAATGGCTCTTATTGAAATGTTAATTTTTAACTCCTTTTTTATATCGGTAGATAAAATAGAATAAAACACCAATAAGTATATAAGGAAATACCATTAAATAGGTGATGCCATTATTAATACCCTCTGCCATTGTTTGGTCTCCACTTTCAACAACAGCTTTACACATAGCACACTGAGAATAGATTGGAGTTGTAGATACAAACATAAGTAGCATTACAAAAAAGTAAGTAAGATATTTAGACATAGTAAGGAGATATCATGAGGTATACAATAACGCCAGTTACAGCAACATATAGCCAAATAGGAAAGGTAATTTTAGCAATTTTTCTATGCTCAGTAAATTTACCCAATTTAGCCTTCATTAAGGTAACTAATACAAATGGTATTACAATTACAGAAAGTACTATATGTGTAATTAAAATAAAATAATAGAGATATTTAATAAATCCTTCACCTCCAAATGTAGTAGAATCTGATGTCATATGATAGGCAACATACATGACAAGAAAAAGAACAGAGCAGATAATAGCTAATGTATTTAATCTTTCATGCAATGTTTTTTTACCATTTTTAATTGCAATTACAGCAGCAATTAATAAAACAGCAGTAATGCCATTTACTGTTGCATATATTGGAGGTAAAAATCGAAGAGGCTCTACATCAAAACCTAATTTCCTTAAATTTATTCCAAACAAAGCAGCTACTGCCAATGGAATTATAATTGATAAAATGGTGATTACTCGTTTGTATTTTTTCTCTGTTAATTCAATTCTACTCATTTAATAAAATTTTAATGTCTTCTTTTAATTCATTTATTTGGTCCGGAAAACCAGCATCTTCAATAGCTCTGTAATACAGTAATGGATTTCCTTGAGCATCTTTTCTTGACCTAATAGTTCCGGTTTTATCTACCAAAGCAAACAGACCAGAATGTTCAAAGCCTCCATGCTCTACTTTATTATCTATTCCGGCATATAATTTAAACCCTTTGTTAGATAAATTAAACACAGTCTCTTCTGATTTTCCAGATAATAAGTGCCAGTTTTTATGAGTAATGCCGTTAGAACTAGCATAGCTCTTCAAAACTTCTTGAGTGTCTATAGCTGGTGTTATAGAGATTGAAGCTATTCCTACATTTGAATTCTCTGTAAATTCTTTCTGAATAAGAAGCATTTTCTGATTCATAATAGGACAAATACTAGGGCAAGTCGTAAAGAAAAATTCTACAACATATACTTTCCCTTCATAAGTCTCATTATTGATGATGTTGCCATCTTGATTTGTAAATTCAAAAGAAGGTACTTTATTATAAACAAAGAGTTTATTATTAGCTAGTTGTACAGCCTCATTTTTTTTATTTAGTCTGTTGTCATCTATTAAGGTTTCATTAGAAATTCTATCATCGAGATTTCTAATCACATAGATTCCAAAGATTAGTATGATAAAAGAGATTCCTATGTATGAATTTTTTTTGCTCATATAGTTAGTTTTTTCTAACTGCTTTGTTTTTATTTTTAAAAGCGGCTCTATACTCATAGAGCAATACTTTTATGTCATCTTCCATTTTATTATTTAATTCTGCAACAGATTCAATATTATAGCCATAAATTATTTGTTTTTCTTCATCACCATCATTATCTCTTCCTCTAAGACTTAGCTCTTTGTCTATAAGGTATACTTTTTTTGAATACAATGAAGAATCTAATATGTCTTTTGTTTTGAGGTTTGCATGCAATGATGAAATGACTTCTCTATCCATAGAAATAAAGTTCCATTTATACATGTCTGTAAAAGTTTCCAAATCTGATGATAATTTTTTAACATCTTCTTCTGATGTTTCTGGATATATAGCAATTATTTGAAAAGGCCTGTATCCATAAAATTCTTTATAAATTTTTTGATTCAGATTAAAAACCCCTCCTTTTTTAGCCTCTATATTATCTCCTAAGAAACATAAAAGGGTTACATGATCTTGCATGGAAATGGAGTCTTCTAAAACATCTAAAGAAACATTATATGTTAACGTAGATAGTTTTTTGAAGTTGTTAATGCCCGTAGATAGTATTAAAAAGAATAACAACGGAAACACAAACAGTGCTATGAGTACAAATCTCTTCTTAGTAATTTTCATATTTAGTGATAAAAAAAGGCGGTTAAAAACCACCTTGATTAAATTTTGTTACCAACGCACTAAAGGCGCAAGTGTGCTATATAAATAGTCTCCTTCTATTAGTAGCAGTGTGACTAGATAAATGATTAGAAATACAGCAGTCCAAACAACAGCTCTTCTAAACCAAGTTTTTTCACCTTCCATATGCATGAAAGACCAAGTAATACCGTAAGCTTTAGCCAAGGTTAAAATAATAAAAATCCAGTTTAATGGGCTTGTACCTAAAAAACTAGTAAGATGTAAAACACTTGGTTTATAGATACCTAGTATAACTTCAACAATTGTTATTGCAGATAATATCCAGAATACATTCCAAATTCTTTTTGTATGTGATTGTGCGTGTGCCATATATGCTGTTATTAAAAAATTAAACTAAGTAGAAAAAAGTAAATACAAATACCCATACTAAATCTACAAAGTGCCAATATAATCCTACTTTTTCAACCATTTCATAATGACCTCTTTTTTCATAGGTTCCTACAATTACATTAAAGAAAACGATGATATTAAAAATGATACCAGAAAAAACGTGAAACCCGTGAAATCCAGTAATGAAGAAAAAGAAATCTGCAAAGATGGTATTTCCATATTCATTTACTTCTAGATTGGCGCCTTCAACAACTAGTCTTGTTTTGGCAAGCTCTAATAGTGCTTTTTCTCTAGATAATATTGTTTTTTGTTTTTTATCTAAGTCAATTAATTCTGTTCTAATTTGAATGTCAGGATTGGCTTCAAAAGAACTAATAACCTGTGCTATAGAATACTGTGCAATAGTAGCCTCTTCTTCAAACCACAAACCATTCTTTTTGGTATGCTGTTCTCTTACATCTCCTCTATCTCCAACTACAAAATCTGCTAAGGCTATTTGTTTTCCTTTAACATCTACAAATTGTAATATTTTGCCATCTGTAGTTTTTACAGCTCCGTAAGTACCATTAATAAATGTATTCCATTCCCAGGCTTGTGAGCCTACAAAAATAATACCACCAATAATGGTTAACAACATATAAACAGTTACTTTCTTCTTATTCATGTGATGGCCAGCATCTACGGCTAATACCATAGTAACAGATGAAGCAATTAAGACAAACGTCATAAAAGCTACATATATCATAGGAAATTCACCATGAAAGAAGGGAACGTGAGTAAACACTTCATCAGCAATTGGCCAAGAATCAATAAATTTAAAACGAGTTAAACCATAAGCAGCTAAAAACGCAGAGAATGTTAAGGCATCTGACACAATAAAAAACCACATCATCATTTTACCATAACTGGCTCCAAAAGGTTTTGCTCCTCCACCTCCCCAAGTAGGTTTCTTTTCATTAGGTACAGCAATGTTTGCTTCCATATATTTTATATAAATATTTCTTTAATAGTTGCCAAAATTAATCAATTTTCATCATCTAATAAAATAGAAAAAGAAAAATAAATAAATCCATAAAACATCCACAAAATGCCAAAAGATTGCACCTAGTTCAAAGCCTAGTAAATCATCTGATTTGTAGCGATATTTAAAATGATTATAAATTACAACAAGTAGCACAATAATCCCTGCAAATACATGAACTGCGTGCATTAAACTAATTCCAATAATAAATGATGTTGACACGGTGCTTGTGGGTCCTGTAAAAAATAATCCAGCATTCCTTAAATCTTCAAAACCGGCATATTGTTGCCAAATAAATGTAATTCCTAATAGAAATGTGATTAATAAAAATACAATAGACAGCTCTCTTTTGTCCTTTTTGAGGAGTTTTTGAGATATAGTAATGGTTATGCTACTTAATATAATGAGTATGGTGCTAATATAGAAAGCATCTGGTAATTCAAAAGTTACCCAATCATCTCTTCTCATACTAATTACATAAGCACTTGTAAGTCCGGCAAAAAACATTACCATACTAATCATAGAAACCCATAACATAGGTTTTGCAGATTTATTTCTACCAACTTTTAATTCTTCTTCTAAGTCTTCTTTGTTAATATTCATGTTAGTGTAAAAATTTATCGATTACATATATAATTTGAATCACTGTAATATATAAGACGCTTGATAGCATTAATTTTCTTGCTTCAATATTTGTTTGTTTTTTATGAAGTAAAATTCCATAATACAACATAAATAAACCTAGAAGGGCAATAATAATAGCTGTAATTGGATGTATATAAAAAGCTCCTGTCATTTTTAATACTGGAGCTATAGATACTAGTATCATTATAATAGTATAAAAAATAATCTGTTTCGTTGCAGATTGATCTTTTTTATCCATTGGCAACATAATAAAACCAGCTTTTTTATACTCTTCAAATTGTAACCAACCAATAGACCAGAAATGTGGAAATTGCCAAAAAAATTGAATCATAAATAAAAAACCAGCTTCTATTCCAAATTCATTTGTAGCTGCAACCCAGCCAAGCATAAAAGGAATTGCTCCGGGCAATGCGCCAACAAAAACAGCTAATGGTGAAACTGGTTTCATAGGGGTGTAAGCGCAAGTGTATAAAAAGATAGATATGGCTCCAAAAAGCGCACTTTTTGGGTTGATACTGTATAGAATACCAAGGCCAATAATAGTAAATGTAATTGCAAAAATGAAGGCGCTAGTCTTAGACATCCTTCCTGTTGGAAGTGGTCTGTTCATGGTTCTTTTCATTAAAGCATCTGTATCTTTTTCAATAATTTGATTAAAAGCATTAGAGGCAGCTACCATTAAAAACCCACCCAAACCTAATAAGAAAAGTACTTGATAATTAATAATTTCTACAGCCAATAAATACCCAGCAATAGCAGAAAAAACAACACTTAAAGACAAACCTACTTTTGCGAGCTGTTTATAGTCTGAAAGGACTCTCTGAAAGGAAATTTTAGTGTCGATAACTGTGGTTAAACTCATTAGAAATTAAATCGAATGCAAAGATATTTCATAATAATTGAAATCCCATAGCTTTTGTAAAATATTCAATTAAAATAAAAGTAAAATAATTTTCAAAAGTCTTTGTAGTTTCCTTTTTTGTTTTAAATTTGCATCCCATTCAAACGAATGGATGTTCATTAAAATACGACTACGCGAAAGTAGCTCAGGGGTAGAGCATCACCTTGCCAAGGTGGGGGTCGCGGGTTCAAATCCCGTCTTTCGCTCTATTCTACAAAAATATACCAATGCAGAAGTGGTGGAATTGGTAGACACGTTGGACTTAAAATCCAATGGGCAGTAATGCCCGTGCGGGTTCAAGTCCCGCCTTCTGTACTAAAAGCCTTTACAAGATTTCTTGTAAAGGCTTTTTCATTTTCTAGAAAAACAAAAAAAACCATCGATATCGATGGTTTTTTATAAGTAAGAGAAGTTTTTACTCTTTTTCAGTTGTAGAAGAAATTACCTTCATGATTGGGCGCATCTCCCAAGTAACTTTGGTTAACTTATCCATAGGAAGTCCTTCAATAATACCTTCACCAGCTAGATGTTTCATGGCGTTTTTTAAGCTGTCATAAGAGTCATAAGTCATCATAGAACTATACTCCTGGCCTTGTGGTGTTATTTTAGTCGCCATTCCCCATCCAACCATTCCGTTGTCACTCATATTTTTCTTAAAATGAGGGATTACATATTTTTTAGAAGATGCTGCTACTGCGTTTACATCATCTGGTGTAGCAAAATTAAGAATTACGTATGCTGCTGGTCCTGTATTAGGAATAGACATTTGCATTTTATAGGTATAACTTCTGTCGTACTTATATTTAGAACTATCGCTAAATAAGACATCTGGTTTTATACCTACTACTTTTTCTGAATGACTCCACCAAGCATTTTCATTAGCAGCAATTTCAATAGTTGGATACGCATTTACCCACATAAAGTTATAATCATCTGGCCCCACATTGGTGTTTTGCATTAAAACCCAACCCAATAACTTACCATTATTTACAGCATCTTGAGCAATTTTTTTACTATAATTCATTTCTACATTAAGAAATTGTTCTATGTCATTTTGTTCAACTTTTACGGGGCTAAATACAACTATTTGAGCAAGTAAAATGTTAACACTAAACATAGCAATTAAAGAACTTAATAGATTTTTTTTCATGGTTATATTAATTTAATGATTAAAAACAAAATTACAAAATTAGTTTTAATTTGCAATTAATTTTGTAGTTTTGATTTATTATAAATCTTATAACTAACTAACTAACTAACTAACTAAATTATTATGATGAAAAATCTATTTACTTTTTTACTATTAACCGTTTCTTTCGCATTATTTGCTCAGAACGTAGTTAATATTACTTATGTGACTGTTCCAAGACAGGATTCAGAAACTTTTCTTGAATTACATAAGAAGTTTACAAACTTATCTCTTGGAGAAGAGCGTGTTCTCGTAAACTCAGGAATGTTTGCTCATGCTTTTGCAGGAGATTATACTTATGCAATCTATGATTTTTACAATTCAGCAGAGGATCTAGTTATAGATGCAGATATTAGTAATAAAATTCTTGATCAAAATATCAAAGCAATGAAGTTAGATGAAGAAGCTCAAGCTAAAATGCAAGAAGAGTATATGAGTTATCTAGGAATGTATATAGAAGGTCATTCAGATCAAATTAGAACTTTTGAAGGCTTGGAAAAATTAGGTTTTGAAAGTGAGGGTATGGACTGGTCTACCAAAAAAGTAGTTGTTCTTAGTAAGTACAGTACTAAATGGGGTGGAAATAAAGACTTTACAGAAGGGTTAATTTCTGGAAGTTTAAAAGATAACAAAGACAGTGGGAAAACAGTAGCTATGTATGCAAGTAGACATTTGTACGGTACTGGAATGGATTGGCATTCATATATGTTTTACGAAACTTGGTCAGATTTTGCTGCTTTTGAAGAAAGTAGTTATGGAGGGCCAATGGATGAAGCAGCAAATAAATACTGGTCTTCTGTTACTTCCCATGAAGATGAGATTTTAATGTGGATTGGTGGTATAGACGAAAAAACAAAATTATTTTACTACGCAAAATAATTAAACAGTAGTTATCAAACGTTAGATACTTAAAAAGCCTTAGCACTACTGCTAAGGCTTTTCTTATAATGTAATTTGTCTATTAATTTGTTGATCTAAAGATATAAATGTCTCTGTTCTAGATACGCCTTTTATTCGTTGAATATCATTATTAAGTAAGTACATAAGGTCTTCGTTATTTTTACTTAAAATCTTAATTAAGATAGCCCAATTACCTGTTGTATAATGACTTTCAACTACTTCAGGAATTTGTTTTAGTTTCTTTATAGCTGAAGAATACATGGCAGCAGACTCTAAAAAAATACCTACAAAAGCAGTGGTAGTGTATCCTAATGCTTTAGGGTTTAAAATTAATCTTGAGCCAGCCATTAAATCAGAACCTTCTAATTTACGTAAACGTTGATGAATGGCAGCTCCAGAAATTCCTACCTCTCTTGCAATAGCCAAAATAGGTGTTCTAGCATCTTCAACAAGTCTTTTGATGATAATTTTATCAATCCCATCAATTTTAATTTTAGAAGCCATAGTGTTGTGGATTAGTTTAATGTGTAAGTATCAAATATAAAAAAAAGGAAGTACATTCTGTATGTTCTTCCTTTTAATTGTTTTTTATAAGTAGTACGCCTTATTTAGGGTTCATTTCGAAACTTTCCATAAATTTAGTCGTATAATTTCCAACAATATAATCTGGATGATCCATTAATTGCCTGTGAAAAGGAATGGTAGTTTTTACACCTTCAATTATAAATTCATCTAAAGCCCTTTTCATCTTATTAATAGCTTCTTCTCTAGTCTGAGCCGTTACAATAAGTTTGGCAATCATAGAATCATAATTTGGAGGAATCATATACCCTGAATATACGTGAGTATCTAGTCGGATTCCATGTCCTCCAGGAGCATGAAAAGTAGTTATTTTACCCGGTGAAGGTCTGAAATTATGATAAGGGTCTTCTGCATTTATTCTACATTCTATAGAATGTAGTTTTGGTAAGTAGTTTTTTCCAGAGATAGGAACACCTGCTGCAACTAAGATTTGTTCTCTAATTAAGTCATAATTGATAACTTCTTCTGTAATTGGGTGTTCTACTTGAATACGAGTATTCATCTCCATAAAGTAGAAGTTTCTGTGCTTATCAACTAAAAACTCAACAGTGCCAGCGCCTTCATATTTAATATATTCTGCAGCCTTTACGGAAGCTTCTCCCATTTTATCTCTTAATTCATCGGTCATAAATGGAGAAGGAGTTTCTTCAGTTAATTTTTGATGACGTCTTTGAACAGAACAATCTCTTTCAGATAAATGACATGCTTTACCAAAAGAGTCTCCTATAATTTGAATTTCAATATGTCTTGGTTCTTCAATTAGTTTCTCTAAATACATGGCATCATTTCCAAAAGATGCTTTTGCTTCTTGACGGGCCGAGTCCCAAGCATCTTGGAGCTCTTCAGCTTTCCAAACAGCTCTCATCCCTTTCCCACCACCACCAGCAGTAGCTTTAAGCATTACGGGATATCCTGCCTCTGTTGCTAGTTTTTCACATTCTTGAAAATCTTTTAAAATTCCTTCAGAACCTGGTATACAAGGAACTCCTGCAGAAATCATGGTTGATTTTGCCGAAGCTTTGTCTCCCATTTTATCAATCATTTCTCCAGTGGCTCCAATAAATTTTATTTCATGCTCTTCACATAACTTAGAGAATTTTGCATTTTCAGATAAGAACCCGTATCCAGGATGAATTGCATCTGCATTTGTAATCTCTGCCGCCGCAATAATATTAGACATTTTTAAATAAGAATCTACACTTGGAGGAGGGCCAATACAAACAGCTTCATCAGCAAATTTTACATGTAAGCTTTCTGCATCTGCTGTAGAATAAACAGCTACAGTTTTTATTCCCATTTCCTTACAGGTTCTAATTACTCTTAAAGCAATTTCCCCTCTATTGGCAATCAATATTTTTTTAAACATAATTGTATCGTTTTATTCTTAAGGTTATAAGATTATAATGAAATCTTTTAACTAAAAAATTAAGAAGGATCTACTAAAAATAAAGGTTGATCAAACTCTACTGGAGATGAATCGTCTATAAGAATTTTTACAATGGTACCAGAAACTTCAGATTCAATTTCATTGAAAAGTTTCATTGCTTCAATTATACAGACAGTATCACCAACATTAATGACGCTTCCAACTTCAACAAATAATGGTTTTTCAGGAGATGGTTTTCTGTATAAAGTACCAATAATTGGTGATTTGATAGTGACATATTTAGAGTCATCTGCCAAATCATTAGTAGTTGTATTTTTACGAGTTTCATTAGGCACCTCAACTGGAGCAGCTTGTAAAACTTGTGGAGCTGCCATCATTGGAGCTGGTTGTGAGTAAGTAACTTCAGTTCTTTCTGAACCAGTCTTAATGGTGATTTTTATGTCTTCCATTTCTAACTTAACTTCACTAGCGCCTGATTTAGCAACAAATTTGATAAGATTTTGAATTTCTTTAATATCCATTATACTTAGTTTTAGTTGTTTTATTTTATGAATTATAAGCCCATTTTAAATAGATAGCCCCCCATGTGAAGCCTCCACCAAACGCGGCAAATATTAAATTATCTCCTTTTTTTAATAGATGTTCATAATCTGCAAGAAGCAGCGGTAAGGTTGCTGAAGTAGTGTTCCCATATTTATGAATATTCATCATTACTTTAGCAGCATCTAGGTTTACTCTTTTAGCTGTTGCTTCAATAATTCTTTTATTGGCTTGGTGCGGAACTAACCAACTAATATCATCATTAGTAAGCTGGTTTCTAGTCAGCATTTTTTCTGCAACATCTGCCATATTAGAAACAGCAAACTTGAAAACAGTTTTTCCTTCTTGATGTACAAAGTGTTGTCCGTTTTTTAATGTATCTGTTGAAGCAGGAAGAATAGATCCTCCAGCTTCTATTTTTAAGAATTCTCTTCCAGAACCATCACTTCTTAAGTATTCATCTTGTAATCCCATACCGTCTGAATTTGGTTCAAAAAGAACAGCACCTGCGCCATCTCCAAAAATAATACAAGTTGCTCTGTCTGTATAATCAATAATAGAAGACATTTTATCAGCTCCTATAAGTAATACTTTTTTATATCTTCCAGACTCTATATATGAGGCTGCTGTAGACATACCATATAAAAAACTTGAGCATGCTGCTTGTAAATCATAGGCAAATGCATTTGTAGCTCCTATTTCTGTTGCAGTAAAAACAGCGGTGGATGCAACAGGCATATCGGGTGTTGCTGTTGCAACAATAACCATGTCTATTTCCTTTGCGTCTATATTAGATTTTTCTAGTAAATCTTTGGCTGCTCTTACAGCCATAAAAGAAGTCCCTTGGTTGGGCTCTTTTAATATTCTTCTTTCTTTGATTCCTGTTCTTGAAGTAATCCAGTCATCATTAGTTTCAACAAGAGTTGCAAGTTCTTTATTGGTTAAAATGTAATCAGGAATATATTTCCCAACTGCTGTAATAGCTGCAGTTATTTTTGACATATGATAACTTGTTATGAGGAGGATTTTTGATGTTTATTTACCTCCTTCAATCGGCTGACTAAAGTAGTAAAAATTATTTTAGTTTTTTTCAATAAAAAACGTCAAAAAAATGATTTTTTGTCTAAAAACACAAAAAAACCCTCAAAAAGAGGGCTTTTTTGTGTTTTTGGAGTAAAAAACTATACTTCTGTTGCTGCTGATTCTAATACTATTTGACCTCTATAGTATAACTTTCCCTCATGCCAATGAGCTCTGTGATATAAATGAGCTTCTCCTGTTGTTGGATCTACTGCTATTTGTTGGTCAGAAGCTTTATAATGTGTTCTCCTTTTATCTCTTCTAGTTTTAGATATTTTTCTTTTAGGATGTGCCATTTTATGTGTTTTTTTCTGTGATTAAACTTTTTAATTTATCCCACCTTGGGTCTGTACTTTCTTCATTTTCTGAAGATTTATTTTCTTTTATCTCTAATTCTTTTAATTTAGTTAAAGCTTCTGAATTCATAGTACCGTCAAGTACTTTTGGATGAACTTTTTTTGTTGGAACAGAAAGTATTATTAATTCGTATATAAATTGACTAATATCTATCTCATGATATTCATTAGGGATAATTACCATATCATCATCATCATCATTATATTCTGACCCAAATTTAATAACTAAAGGTAAATTACCTTTAACTTCTTGTTCATATGGCTCTAGTGAGGTATCACAATCAACGTTAACATATCCGTGTAAATTAAAGTCTAATTCAAAAAAAGTTGTTTTTTTGTTAAAGACTAATGAAATATGTAAAGCACTACTATTAAACTCATCAAAACCGAAAGCTTCAAAGAACGTATTTTCAATATCATAACTAAATAAATGCTTTCCTTGCTTTAATCCTATAAAAGGAATAATAAATTGTTTCAAGTTTGACATTATAAGCTAATGAATTTGAGCGGGCAAATATAATAAATTGTTTTAATTAATTATTGTTTTTTATATCAAAATGTAGACTGTTTTTTAGGTCTTAAAACATTTTGCGTGAGTTCTTTATACTCATTTCTGTTTTTAAATATTTTAATCCCTGTAAAAACGGCTTCTTTAAAAGAATCTGAGTTTGCTTTTCCTTTACCTGCAATGTCAAAAGCAGTTCCATGATCTGGAGAAGTTCTTATGTGATTTAGACCAGCGGTGAAATTAACTCCGTTGCCAAAAGTTAGTGCTTTAAAAGGTGCTAAACCTTGGTCATGATACATAGCTAGCACTCCGTCAAATTGTTTGTAGGCTTTAGATCCAAAGAATCCATCAGCAGCATAGGGGCCGTAAACCAAGATTCCACTTTCATTAATTGTGCTAATGGTAGGTTTAATCAGTTGGTTTTCTTCCTGTCCAATAACACCATTATCTCCAGAATGAGGATTTAAGCCTAGGATAGCTATCTTAGGTTTGTTGATGTTAAAGTCTTGTTTTAATGATTGATTAAGTATGGAAACTTTTCGTTCAATAAGTTCAGGAGTAATGGTTTCTGCTATTTTAGAGATTGGAATATGACCAGTGATAAGACCAATTTTTAAAAAATCATTCATCAAAATCATTAAACTCTCTCCTTCTAGATTACTTTCTAAAAATTCTGTATGACCTGAAAAATCAAATTCATCAGATTGAATTGTTTCTTTATTAATTGGAGCAGTAACAAGTATATCGATCCCACCATCTTTTAATGATTTGGTAGCATCATTAAGTGATTTAAATGCATATTTACCACCATCTTTGGTAGCGTTTCCAATTTCTAATTTTACATCTTCTTCCCAAATTCTCAATAGGTTTATTTCACCATCTTTAATTTGTTGAATAGAATTAATTTCATGAACATTAGTTTCTATATTTAAAATTTTCTTGTGAATAGAAAGAATTTTAGAACTCCCAAATAAGACCGGTGTACAAAACTCTAACATTCTTTTATCTTCAAATGTTTTTAAGACAACTTCTATTCCAACACCATTTATATCTCCTAATGAGATTCCTACTACTATTTTATCTTTTTTTTTCATATCTAAAAGTTAATATGTCTATTTTTGCACATAGCAAAAGTAACTAAATTTATATACATGTTTACTGGAATTATTGAGACATTAGGACGCGTTGAAAAGATAGAAAAAGATAGAGAAAATATTAATCTCACAATTCAAACAAATATCACAGATGAGTTAAAGATAGATCAAAGTATTGCTCACAACGGTGTCTGTCTAACTGTGGTGGCAATTTCTGGCAAAAACTATGTTGTTACAGCCATAAAGGAAACCTTAGATAAAACTAATTTGGGACACTTGTCCGAAAATGATCTGCTAAATATAGAACGAGCAATGAAGTTAGGTGATAGACTGGATGGTCATATTGTTCAAGGTCACGTAGATCAAACTGCTGTATGTTCAGAGGTTTTAGAAAATGATGGAAGTTGGATATTTACTTTTGTATATGATGCTAATGCAAACAATATAACCATTGAAAAAGGTTCTGTAACAGTAAATGGAGTAAGTCTTACAGTCGTAGATTCTAAAAAAAACCAGTTTAGCGTTGCCATTATACCGTATACATATACCCATACAGGGTTCTCTAAATTTAAAAAAGGAACTATTGTAAACTTAGAGTTCGATGTTATTGGTAAATATGTAGCAAGGCTACATGAACTTAAAAGTTAATTTTTAAGTTTTTTCACTCCATAAACTATACCTGCTATCAATAAAAATAATAGACCACCGTCTATCGGTAAACCTGGTGGTGGTGGTGGTGGAGGTGGTGGGCCTTGCGCAATCATAATTAGGGGGAATAATAGTAATAGGAGTAACGAGGCTAATTTTTTCATTTTTTCCTAAATTAGGGTTTAGAATTATTGAATTGTAAAGATATGATTAATTTTGTTAAATGTAACTATTTAAGTGGACCCAGAAGGGCTCGAACCTTCGACCCCCTGATTATGAGTCAGGTGCTCTAACCAACTGAGCTATGGGTCCAAATAATAGTTTGCAAATGTAATGTTTTTTTATAATTTTAAACATCAAAAATTTAAAATTTATTTATCTCTAGCCATTAAGAAAGAGCCAAATTCTGTAAGTTTTTCCTTATTTAATTTGCTCATATTCATTTTCTCTAACAAATTAAAAGCTAAGGATGTATAATCCTGTATTAGTTGTTGAATTAAAGATGGAATTTCATATTTTTCAAAGATTCTCTTTACTTCATCTATTTTAATAGAATTATCTTCTAATTTTTGATTGTAAAAAAAAGCTAATTTTTGTTTGTTATCATCACTTGATAGCTCCATAGCTTTTAGGTACAAATATGTTTTTTTATTTTCAATAATATCACCTCCAACCTGTTTTCCAAATGTTTCAGGGTTTCCAAAAGTATCAAGATAGTCATCCTGTAATTGAAAAGCTAGTCCAAGATTTAAACCATATTCATAGAGTAAATTGGCATTTTTTTCTGAGGACTCTGCTACAATAGCCCCCATCTTTAAGGCAGCTGCAACTAATACAGATGTCTTTAAACGAATCATGTTTAGATATTCATCTATAGTGACATCATTCCTCGTTTCAAAATCAATATCTAATTGTTGACCATCACAAACTTCTAAAGCAGTTTTACTAAATAATATCGCCAATTTTTGAAATATTTCTGGAGTATAATTTTCAAAATATTGATAAGCTAAAATTAACATAGCATCACCAGAAAGAATTCCTCTATTTAAATCCCACTTTTCATGAACAGTCTTTTTACCTCTTCTTAGAGGAGCATCATCCATTATATCGTCATGTACAAGGGTGAAGTTGTGAAATACCTCGACTGCTAAAGCAGCTGGGAAAGCCTTTTTATAATCGCCTGATAAAATATCAGCAGCCATTAAAGTTAAAATAGGTCGAATACGTTTCCCCGAAAGTTGTATAATATAATCAATTGGTTCATAGAGATTTTTAGGTTCTCTGATCCATTCTTTTTTATCTAAATACTGCTGAAATTCCTTTTGATATGATGTTAAATCCAAAGTTTGTAAAAATTTCAACAAAAATAAGATTAAAGATTTATTTTAATGTTAAGAATGTTAAAAAATCATTAAACTTTGGAAACTATTTTTGTTTCTTTGGTTTCCTTCGTAAATTTGCTAAATATTATTATGAAAGAAAAAATATTATACAACGCAACAGAAATGTTTTTAAATATTGGTTTTAAGAGCATTACAATGGATGATATTGCCTCTAATGCTGGTATTTCAAAAAAAACAATTTATGCTCACTTTAGCAACAAAACAGAATTAGTTGAGGCTGTTACTCTTCATATATTTGAGATTGTTAAAAAAGGTGTAGCTATTATTCACGCACAAGAGCAAAATCCAATTATTGAATTATTTGAAATAAAGAGATTTGTTATGGAGCATTTAAAAGATGAAAAATCTTCTCCACAGTATCAACTCCAAAAATATTATCCAAAAATTTACAATACGTTGAAGCAAAAACAATTTATGTTGTTGCAAGAACTCATAAAAGAAAATCTTGAGAAAGGGATAGCACAAAAATTATTTAGAGAAACAATTGATATTGATTTTACAGCAAGAATTTATATTCATGGCTTAGTTGGTATTAAAGATAAAGACATTTTTCCTTTACATAATTATTCAATGGATGTCTTAAGTACCAATCACTTAGAGTATCATTTACGCGGAATATCAACAAAAAGTGGAATACAAGAATTAGAAAAACAATTATAAAATTTATTAATGAAAAAGTATTTAATAATTATTACCACCCTCTCTATCGGTTTTTCGAGCTATGCTCAAAAACCCGATATGGTACTATCTTTAGATGAAGCAATTCAAATTGCATTAAAAAATAGTTACAATACCAAAGCATCTAAAAATAATGTTTTATCTGCCAAAGAAACCGTTTGGGAAACAACTGCCACCGGTTTGCCTCAAATAAGCGCAAGTATAAATTATCAAAACTTTATAAAACAGCCTGTTTCTCTTTTGCCAGCTGCAGCTTTTGATAATACAGCTTCTGTTGTAGAGACTGTTGAAGATTATTTTGATATCCAATCTAACAGAGATCCAGCATCACCAGATGGGTTTATACCTGTTGTTTTTGGAACACAACAAAATCTAAATGCTTCTGTTACTCTAACTCAATTGTTGTTTGATGGTTCTTATTTGGTAGGGTTACAAGCATCAAGAGCTTATTTGAAAATTTCTGAACAAGCAAATAAAAAAACCGAATTGTTAACTAGAGAAGCTGTTGTAAATGCTTATGGTAGTGTTTTAGTGACTGAAAAAAGCATTGCTATATTAGAAGGAAACATTACTGTTTTAGAAAAAAACTTGGAGGATGCTAAAAAGATTTATGAAAATGGTTTTAATGAGCAAGAAGATGTAGAGCAGTTAGAAATTACTTTTGGAACCTTAAAAAATCAATTACACAATATGCAAAGAATGAAAGGGATCGCATATCAAATGCTAAATCTTTCTATAGGAGTTTCTATAAATACTTCGGTTATCTTAACCGATAGTTTAGATTCTTTGGCAGAAACCAATATTAATTTGGGGCTTATTTCAGAACCATTTAATATGTCTAATCATATTGATTTAAAAATTGCAGAAAACGATAGAGAATCAAAAAGACTAATGATGCAACTCGAAAAAAGTAAAGCCTTACCGAGTTTGTCTGCTTTTGTAAACTATGGCAAACAAGCCTTTTCAGATACATTTACTTTTTTTAGAGGAAATCAACAATGGTTTGATTCATCGTTAATGGGTGTTAGTTTAAACGTTCCTATTTTTAGTAGTTTAGGCAGAAGGGCCAGAACAGCTCAAGCTAGAATAGCCCTAGAAACCTCAGATATTAGATTGGAAGAGACCAAACAACGATTAAGTTTACTTGCTGAAAAAGCAAAAAACGAATATCAATTAAGTATTGAAAATTATACTACAGCAAAAAGAAATGTTGAGCTGTCTGAACGCATCGAAAAAAAGCAACGGATAAAGTTTTTTGAAGGAATTTCTTCAAGTTTTGATTTATTGCAAGCTCAAAATCAATTATACACTCAGCAACAAAATTATGTGCAATCTATGTTAGAAGTAATTGCTAAAAAAACTGCTTTAGAAACCGCATTAAACATCCCAATTAAATAAAAAAATATCATGAAAAATATATACTTATTATTCTTGTCTGCTATTATTTTTAACTCATGTAGCAACAAAACAGCTCTCTCAGTAGACGAAATTCTAGCAACTAATGATGTAGCGAAAATCTCATCAAAAAAAATAGAAATTGACACAGAATTAGAGAGATTAACTACTAGCTTAAACAAATTAAACAGCAAGCTAAATAGTTTAAACAAAGACAAAAACACACCCTTAATTACTACCTTTAAAGCTCAAGAGCAAGTGTTTGATCATTTTATAGAATTGCAAGGAAATGTTCAAACAAAACAAAATGTTTTGGTGTATCCAGAAATGCCTGGTATTTTAAAAAAGGTATTTGTAAAAGAAGGCCAGCAAGTTGTGAAAGACCAACTTTTAGCAATAATTGATGACGGAGGTTTATCTCAACAAGTTTTACTTCTAGAAGCAAACGAACAATTAGCAAAGACAACTTTTGAGCGTCAAAAAAGATTATGGGATCAGAAGATTGGATCAGAAATGCAGTTTTTACAAGCAAAAACATCTTATAATTCTCAAAAAAGTGCCACAAAACAACTGAAACAACAGTTAGGGAAGTTTACAATTAACGCTCCATTTTCTGGAATAATAGATGATGTATTTAAAGAAAAAGGAACTGTTGTTGCACCAGGACAAGGAGCTGAAATTTTTAGAATTATAAATCTTTCTGATATGTACATAGAAACAGATGTTCCAGAAAATTACATTACCAGCATTACTAAAGATAAAATGGTAGAAGTTAATTTTCCAATACTTGGAGAAACGTTTAATTCTACAATTAGACAGGTTGGAAACTTTATAAACCCAAGTAACAGATCTTTTAAAATAGAAGTTGGTGTTTCTAATTTAGAAGGAAAAATAAAACCAAACTTAACGGCAAAATTAAAATTGAACGATTATACAAACCAATATGCAATTCTAATTCCGCAATCAATTATTTCAGAAAATGCAAAAGGAGAACAGTTTATTTACATTGTAAAAGACAAAAAAGAAAACAATTTAGCTGTTGCAGAAAGATTGGTTATTGAAACAGGCAAAACGCAAGGAGATTTTATTGAAGTAACTAAAAACCTCACTTCAGATACAGAGATTATTATGGAAGGTGCACGAAGTGTGAATAATGGACAGCTTGTAAAAGTCATCAATAAAAACTAATTAAAAAATGGCTAAAATTAACAAACAAATAGACAAAGAGTTTAAGCTATCTTCTTGGGCAATAAATAATAAAACTACTATTTATGTTTTAATGTTTCTATTTCTCTATCTAGGGATCTCGTCATATTTTACAATGCCAAGAGAGAATTTTCCGGAAATAAGCGAAACAAAAATTTACATTAGTTCTGTATATCCTGGAAATACTGCAGAAGACATTGAGAAACTCATTACAAACCCGCTTGAAGATAAATTGAAATCGATAAGTAATGTTGTTGAAATTACTTCAACATCACAGGAAGACTATTCTATTATTACGGTAGAGTTTGATGAGAGTATTGCCGTTGATAAAGCGAAACAAAAGGTTAAAGATGAAATAGATCAAGAAACGGCAGGTGAAGATTGGCCAACATTTAATGGGGCAAAAGTAACACCGAATGTTTTTGAATTAAGCATGTCTGAAGAGGTGCCTATTTTAAATATTAATATTTCTGGAAATTACCCAGTTTCTAAATTAAAAGAATATGGAGAGTATTTACAGGATGAAATAGAGGATTTATCTGAAATTAAGAAAGTAGATATTCGTGGGGCACAAGACAAAGAAATAGAGGTCGCTGTAGATATTTATAAAATGATGGCAGCAAAAGTTAGTTTTGATGATATTACTAATGCTATTAATCGTGGAAATGTAACCATGTCTGCAGGAAATTTTATTACTAGCCAACAAAGACGAACTATTAGAATTATTGGTGAAATTAACTCGCCTAATGACCTGCTTGATTTTGTAATAAAGTCAGAAAAAGGAAATTCAATTTATTTAAAAGATGTTGCAAAAATTTCTTTCAAAGACAAAGACAAAACAACTTATGCTAGAGAAAAAGGAGCTGCAGTTGTGATGTTAGATGTTAAAAAAAGAGGTGGTCAGAATATGGTCGATGCTGCAGATAAAGTTGGGGAAATTGTAGCAAAAGCTAAGAAAAATAATTTTCCCCAAGATTTAGAAGTAACTATCACAAATGATCAATCACCCAAAACAATTGGTCAAGTAGACGACTTGGTTAATAACATCATTTTTGGTGTTATTTTAGTAGTGATTGTTCTCATGTTTTTTCTTGGATTTAAAAATGCGATTTTTGTTGGTTTTGCAATACCAATGTCTATGTTTATGTCTTTGATGATTTTAGGAGCATTAGGGTACACTTTAAATACTATGGTGCTATTTGGTTTAATTATGGGACTTGGGATGTTGGTAGATAACGGGATTGTGGTGGTAGAGAATGTCTATAGATTGATGGATGAAGAAGGTATGACAAGAACTGAAGCTGCTAAGAAAGGAATTGGAGAAATTGCTTTTCCTATTATTATTTCTACCGCTACCACCGTGGCAGCATTTATTCCTTTAGGTCTTTGGCCGGGAATTATGGGCCAGTTTATGGTGATTTTACCAATTACATTGTCTATTGTTTTGGGATCTTCTCTGTTTGTTGCAATTTTCTTTAATTCGGTACTAGTTTCTCAGTTTATGAGTGTGGAAGACAAAGACATGCCATTAAAAAATATTGTAAGATTAACGAGTATTATGCTAGTTGTTGGTTTGCTAATATTTTTCTTGGGAGGAGATTATAAGGTTGTTGGAACTTTAATCATATTTATTGCGATTATGTTCTGGGTGTATAGACTTGTCTTAAGAAAAGCAGCAAATTATTTTCAGAAAAACACACTAGTATTTCTTGAGAATTGGTACGAAAGACAATTAAAAAGAGCCTTATCTGGTTGGAGACCTTATGTCTTGGTGGTAGCTACTTTTGTTCTTTTAGTTGCTGCATTTACCGGTTTTGGGTGGTCTTTAAAAGAGGAAAGAACTAAAGTAGAGTTCTTTCCGGACAATAAGCCCAATCAGATTATTGTGTATATAGAATATCCTCAAGGTACTGATATTGAAAAAACAAATGAAATCACTAGAGAAATTGAGCAAAAAGTTTTCAAAGTTTTGAACGAAAAAATGTATACTGATGATGGCTATAATTTTTTAGTAGAAAGTACCGTTTCTCAGGTTGGTGAAGGTGCTGGAAATCCAGAAAAAGATGGAGGCTCTTCTGCAGAAATGCCACATAGAGGTAAAATTACTGCCTCTATGCGTGAATTCAAATATAGAAGAGGTGAGGATAGTGAGATGTTACGGCAAAAAGTTCAAACAGCATTAGTTGGTATTTATCCTGGAGTTTTAATTTCTGTTGAAAAAGACGCAAATGGTCCTCCGGCTGGATCTCCAATTAACATTGAACTTAATGGAGACAATTATGAAGAATTAATTTTAACTGCAGAAAGAATGCGAGATTATTTAAATACGCAAAGTATTTCTGGAGTAGATGAATTAAAAATTGATGTTAATAAATCTAAACCTGGAATGCAGGTGCTAGTAGATAGAAAAAAAGCAGGCGAATTAGGAGTTTCTACAGGGCAAGTTGGCCAACAACTAAGAGCTGCTATCTTTGGAAATAAAGCAGGTATTTATAAAGAAAATGGCGAAGATTATGATATCTATGTTCGTTTTAACAAAGATGACAGGTATAATAAAAGCGCCATATTTAATCAGAAAATCACATTTAGAGATCAGGCAACCGGTAAAATTAAAGAGATCCCTGTTTCTGCAGTTGCCTCTCAAATGAACAGTTCTGGCTTTAGTGCTATTAAACATAAAAATATTAAAAGGGTTGTAACGGTTTATTCTGCACTTTCACCAGGAGAAACAGATGCCGGTGCGGTAGTTGCAAGAATTGAGAACTCTATGAAAAATTTTAATGATTTTCCAAAAGGAGTTAAAATAGATTATACAGGTCAAATTGAAGAGGAGAAAAAACAAATGAATTTTTTGATAGGTGCATTTATTACAGGCTTATTGTTAATTTTCTTTATTTTAATTATTCAATTTAACTCAGTTTCAAAACCAGGAATAATCATGTTGGCCATCTTTTTAAGTTTGATTGGTGTTTTTGGTGGTTTGGTGATCTCTGGAGCTCCTTTTGTAATTATGATGACCATGGTAGGTATTATTGCTTTGGCTGGCATTGTGGTAAACAATGGTGTGGTATTATTAGATTATACAGAATTATTAATTAGTAGAAGAAAATTACAAGATGGTGTGTCTGAATCAGAATATTTACCTCTAGATAGTTTGTATGAAACATTAGTAAAAGCAGGAAAAGCAAGATTGCGTCCTGTTTTATTAACAGCTATTACTACCATTTTAGGGTTAATACCCTTAGCTATTGGTTTAAACATAAATTTCTTTACATTATTTAGCGATTTTGACGCAAATATTTACATGGGTGGAGATAATGTTGTTTTCTGGGGTCCTCTTGCCAAAACAGTTATCTATGGCTTATTAATAGCAACATTCTTAACATTAATTGTAGTGCCAATTTTATTTTATCTTATAACTAAGTTTAAAATGAGGTTAAAAGGGTTGCTAAAAACAACCTGAAAAATTACTACATAGTTTAAAAAAACAACACTTAAAAGAGGATGCAATCATGTAGGTTTCATCCTCTTTTTGTATTTTCGAGATAATGATTCAAAACAAGAAATCTTTTACAGTAGATGAGCTCCAAAAAAAAATGGAGTATTACTGTGTATATCAAGACAGATGTCATCAAGAAGTAGAAAGAAAAATGACCGAATATCAATTAATTCCTGAAGCTAAAGAAAAGATTTTATTACACTTAATGCAGCATAATTTTTTAAATGAAGAACGATTTTCTAAAAGCTTTGCTCGAGGAAAATTTAGAATCAAAAATTGGGGAAAACAACGTATAGTAAGAGAATTGAAGTTTAAAAACATTTCTACTTATAATATAAAAACTGCTTTAAAAGAGATTGATGAACAAGATTACTTACAAACTATCTTTAAAATAACTGAGAACAGAAATAATAGTATTATTGAAAAAAATAGTCATAAAAGAAAAAAAAAGCTGATAGATTTTCTTTTGAGAAAAGGATTTGAATATGATTTAATTTTTAAGACTGTAAATGAGATTATTACTACTTAGTTAAATTTTTTAAAAAAATAGTTTCTTTTTCTTTTTTAAGATGTATTAAATCATCAATGGCCTCATTAGGTACTGTTACAGAAAGTACATAATGCTTAATTTTTAACCTATTGTTTTCTAGTATAATAACGCCAGATCCTCTACAAGCACCCATCCAAGTATCTAATAATTCATCAAACCAAATAAAATCGCCAGATTTGCTAGTATAAATATGGCGTTCTAAGGTTTTAAAATCCCAAGCTTTTCCGTCATCAAAATAGGGTTTACTAAAGTCTTGAAATTTATTTTTGGTCCAGTTTTCGGAAGCGTCTGTTCCTATAAATACAGAAATACTATCCATTTTAGAAAAATAATTTTCAAAATTTGCTTCAGAAGCAGCTTTGTGCCAATCGTTCAAAAACACCTCAACATTTTCGATGATTGATTTTTTGTCTAAAGATGTTGTAGAACTAGTTTTCTCTTTACAAGAATCAAAAACAAGTAGTGTTAAAAACACAATGACAAATTGTTTAATTATCTTTCTTTTTAGCATCTTTTTTTAGTTTTTTGGTATTATTTCTTTTCTCTTTTAAAAGTTCTTCCTCAAGTAATATCATCTTTTGAGGTCTTTTAAAAAATTTACTTTTTGAGTCTTTTTTTCTGATTTTCTTTGAACCTCTCTTTTTTTTCAGAATTTCAAATTTAGGAATATCTGAATCTATTTTTAAATTTTCAGGAGTTTCTCTTTTAAAATTTACATCTATTACATCTTCCTCTAAATCTCGCTGTTTGAGAATGGTATTTATCTTAGAGTTAATAGATGAAAACGCATGTAAAACCTTCGCTACCTGATTGTTTACTTCAACTGGTTTTATGGCAGGAATGGAAGACATATCATACAGTCTTAAGGTTTCATTGTACAATAAATTTATACGTGCTTTAAAAGCAGGAGTTTCTAAAAATTGAGGTTTAATACTATCGTTAAGACTTTTAGTAATGTCATTTAATTCTCTAGAATTATTTAATGCATTATTGGGTGAAATAGAATTGTATTGTTGTAAAAAAATAGCTAGATCTTCATACTCTTTCCAGGTATCAATATCTAGTTGAAATCTTGATTGAATGCTAGCCAGCTGATCGTGTTTTTTTACACGACTAGACTCAGGTTTTTTAATTTCCTGTATTGCAGCTGTTTTTTTGTTATTACAAGAGCTAATTAATAAAATAAATACACAATAATAAATAAACTTCATAGATCCTATATCAGTCCTTAAAAATACACAAAATCCATTAAAAATGGTGGGATATAATAAAACTGTATTTTTTTAATTTTTTTACAGATACTTTAAATAATTGTTTTTAAACAATTGTTTTTTATGAATAGCTAAATTATTTACCTTTGATTTTATGAAAAACATAAAATTAGTATGAGTCAAATTATTCTTGTATTAGGTGCTAGCGGGCAAATTGGTGGTGAATTAACACAAAAACTTCGCACTATTTATGGAAGTACTCATGTAATTGCATCAGATATCAGAAATGGGGATTCTTTGTTAATGTGTTCTGGCCCTTTTGAAATTATTGATGCTACAGATAAAGAAGCCATCTTAGCTGTTGTAAAAAAGTATGGAGTTACTCAAATATACCTTCTTGCGGCCATGCTTTCTGCAACTGGAGAAAAATACCCCAAAAAAGCTTGGGATTTAAATATGACATCTTTACTAGCGGTATTAGATATTGCAAAAGAAAAATACATCAGTCAGGTCTATTGGCCAAGCTCTATTGCTGCATTTGGACCAACAAGCCCTAAGATTAATACACCTCAAAAAACCATTATGGAGCCTTCTACTGTGTATGGAATCAGTAAAATATCTGGAGAATTTTGGTGTAATTATTATCATGAAAAATATGATGTAGATGTGAGAAGTTTGCGGTATCCTGGAATTATTAGCTGGAAGACAAAACCTGGGGGTGGAACCACAGATTATGCGGTTGATATATTTTTTAAAGCTGTTGAACAGGGGAGTTTTGAATGTTTTTTACGTGAAGATACTCGCTTACCTATGATGTATATGGAAGATGCTGTAAATGCCACAATTCAAATCATGCAAGCAACACCTGAAGATATTACGATTAGAACTTCGTATAATTTATCTGCGATGGATATTACACCAAAAGAATTAGCTGAAGAAATTAAACAAACCATCCCAAATTTTACCATTAACTATCGTCCAGATTCTAGACAAAAAATTGCAGATAGCTGGCCACAAAGTATAGACGATACCAAGGCAAGAAAAGATTGGAATTGGTCTCATAAATTTACGATTTCTTCAATGGCAAAAGATATTCTAAAAAATTTACAAGCTCAGAAAGTTAAGAATTAAAAATAATGTAAGGGTGATTCTAATTACACGTCTAAAAAATTTCAAAACAATAGAAATTTGATAAAAAAAAGTATAGAAGAAGGGCTACAAAAGGGGATTTCTTATGTAGCATATAGAACATTAATAAGCGACCTTCTAGCATCTGGAAAATCTAGCGGAGCTATTCAATCAGAAGCATTACTAACTTACAGTAAGTTGAATGATAAAAGAATGAAACGTTTAGACAAAACCAGCAAGCTTTCCCAAGAAACGATTGTTGCACTAAAAAGTATAGATGCCCCGGTTACTTGGTTGGTTCTAACAGAAGGATGGTGTGGTGATGCAGCACAATCACTGCCTATTATCAATAAAATTGTAAGTGAAAGTACTCAGATTACTCTAAAAATTATTTTAAGAGATGATCATGAAGAATTAATGAATCATTTTTTAACAAACGGAGGAAAATCAATTCCTAAGTTAATTGCATTAAATGCTAAAAATGAAGTACTAAACACTTGGGGTCCTAGACCCACTGTTGCAACAAAAATGGTGAAAAATTATAAAGAAAAACATGGGCAATTAGATGCCAGTTTTAAACAAGATCTACAAATTTGGTACAATAAAGACAAGGGAGTTAACATACAGGAAAACATGCTAGACTTATTCTAGAAGCCCATTATAAATTAAATAATTTAGAAGCCTTGGTATCTGTGCCAAGGCTTTTTTCTTTCACTATATTTGCAGTATGATTACAGACTTTACCTTACTATCTGAAGAAGCGAAAATTTGGATATATCCATCTAGTAGAAAATTTTACACCAATGAACTTGAAGAAATAGAATTAAAAGTTAAAAATTTTGTTAGTAGCTGGAAAGAAGAAGACGCTAATTTTAAATGCTCCTATCAATTTTTGTACAATAGGTTTATAATTATTGCTGCTGAAAATGAAGATTTTTCAGTGAAAAATTCGGACATGGATTTGTTGGTTGGGTTTATTATAGCGCTTCAAAACACCTATGAAGTGACTTTATTAGATAGAATGAACGTATGTTTTAAACAAGGAGAATATGTTCAGTATAAAGAGCTAAAAGATTTTAAAAAGCTGGTAAAGAATAAAGCTGTTACTGCTAAAACCATCATTTTTGATAATTTAATTACCAGTAAACACGATTTTGAAAATTATTGGGAAATACCCATAGAAGATAGTTGGTACAATCGATACTTATAATTAAAAAATAGTAAAACCAATTCCTAGTGATATATTATCATAACTCCCATTTTCAAAATTTTTAATTTTCTTTTGATGATAAATGATTTTAAACGTTGGATTTAACGTACTACCAGATTCAAATCTCCAACCAATACCAAACCCTCTGTAGTTTCCGTCAGAAAATCGTTCGGCGAGTCTCCATAATCTTCCAGTATTATAAAGCATATAAAAAGCATCGTTACCTTTAGTCCAAAGATTGTATTGGAAAGTAAAATATGTTGGAATTGTTCCTATGAAATAATCAAAATGGTAATCAAAGCCTGTATTAAAACTTATAGCAATTTTCTTTTTATATTCATAGCCAATTCCAAAACGAAGTAGAATTTCAGAGGGAACAAAGAACGGTTCATCATTAGTATTCCCAAATTCAAAATTTTCATTTATTTTAAAAGTCAGATTTGCATTAGTTTCAAAAAAAGTTAGTCCATTTTTTTGCTGAGAGAATGAAGTTAAAACAGTAAAAAGAGTACAGTAGAAAACGATAAATTTTTTCATAAAATTGATATAACCAACTATTACAAAAATTATTCCAATTCTAACTTTTCTATAAATTGATTAATTGAAAGAGCATTGTTAACAGAGAATTCACCAATTTTAGTTCTTCTTAAACTAGAAAGATGTGCTCCAGAGTTTACAGATAAACCAAAATCATAAGCCAAAGATCTAATATAGGTTCCTTTGCTGCAAACTACTTTGAAGCCTATTTTAGGCAGGGTAGTTTCTGTGAGTTGAAATTCTGAAATAGATACTTTTCTTGTTGCTATTTCTGTTGTTTCACCCTTTCTTGCTAGTTCATACAAACGCTTTCCGTCTTTTTTTATAGCTGAAAATATGGGTGGTTTTTGATCTATTTCACCTAAGAAATTTTTGGTAGCTTTTGTTAAGACTTCATTTGTAATATGATCTGTAGCAAATGTTTCATTAATTGTAGTCTCTAAATCATAGCTAGGTGTTGTAGCACCCAGCGTAAATGTTCCAGTATATTCTTTAATCTGCCCTTGGTATGTGGCAATATTTTTAGTTTCTTTTCCAGTACAAATGATTAGCAAACCCGTAGCTAGAGGATCTAAAGTTCCGGCGTGTCCTACTTTTATTTTCTTTAGACCATATTTTTGCTTGATATGCCAACGTATCTTGTTAACGGCCTGAAAAGAAGTCCATTCTAAAGGTTTATCTATTAACAACACCTGTCCGTTTAAATAATCATCAACAGTCATTATGAAATTGTATAAATAATTGTACTAATCCCTACAACAGCGCAATAGATAGCAAAATAGGTTAGTTTACTTTTTTTAACCAAAGCAATCATCCATTTACATGCTACTAAGCCAGCAATAAATGCAGCAAAAAAACCAATAATCATTGGCGCAGCATCTGTTGAAGCTACACTAATATCTCCACTAGAAAGATCTTTAATTACTTTACCAACAATTAAAGGAACTACCATTAAAAATGAAAATTTAGCAGCCTTAGTTCTGTCTATTCCTAATAAAACGGCAGTAGAAATTGTAGCTCCAGATCTAGAAATTCCTGGTAAAATGGCAATGGCTTGAGATATTCCAACTACAATAGCATTCAGGAAAGTCACGTTTTTAGTGGTATCTTTTGCTTTGTCTGCCAGTAAGAGCAGGGAGGCTGTAATAAGTAACATAAAACCAACTAGTAATATTTGTCCTCCAAATAAAGAAGCAATTTCTTCTTCAAAATAGAGCCCTATGAAAACAGTTGGAATCATAGAAACAATAATTTTAAAAGAGAATTGTGTTTCTTCGTTCCATTGAAGTTGTATCAATCCTTTAAAAATTTCTAGAATCTCTTTCCTGAAAATTACAAGCGTACTCAATGCAGTGGCAAAGTGCAACACAATGGTAAATGCTAGACTTTCTTCAGGTACAGAATTGTCTCCTAAAATAGCTTTTGCCAGTTCTAAATGGCCGCTAGATGAAACAGGTAAAAATTCGGTAAGTCCTTGAATGATTCCAAGGATAATAGCTTCAATAAGACTCATCGTTATTTTTTAGGGTTTAGGAGTATGGCATAAATTTCTATTCCCAATCCAATAATAACTAAGGTAGGTGCTAAACGAATTCGTTGAAAATCATACATTGCTTCGTTAAAAATAGTTGGATCATTGCTGCCACCGCCAGCCATAAAAATAAAACCAAGAGCTATAAAGGCTAAGCCTATAAACATAAATAGGTAGTTTTTCTTTCCAAAAAGGAATACTGGTTTAGAGGTGTTTTTTTCTGTACTCATATTCTTAATAATATAGTTCGTCTGTTTGTAAATTTAAAAAACGTTGAGTCGCAAAAAATGTACTCAACCATGAAATAATAAAAGCAATAAGTAATATTCCGCCACCAAGATACGCCAAGGTAACGTAGTCTGTTACTAATTGCAGTGTTGGAATTTTTTGATCAATATAGTAAATTACAGCTGCTAAACCAGCCAATGAGATAATAGCTCCAATAAAACCCAATCGAACACCGCTCCAAATAAACGGTTTTCTAATAAAGCCTTTAGTGGCCCCAACCATTTGCATGGTTTTGATGTTAAATCTTTTAGAATATACAGAAAGTCTGATAGAACTGTTGATGAGAATTAGCGCAACTAATCCAAAAAAGGAACTAATTGCAAACAACCAGAAACTTACCTTTTGAATATTTTGTGTTAAAAAAGTAACCAAGGGTTTGTCATAAGAAACCTCAAAAACAAAACTATTCTTATTAAATTTATCTGAAATTTCTTGCATTTTTTCTGGAGTTACAAAACCAGGATTTAAATAGATGTCTATGCTGTTTTTTAAGGGGTTAGTTCCTAAATAATTAACGAAATCTTCCCCCAAGTCTTCAGCATAAAATTTTGCAGCATCACCTTTAGAAATATATATAATTTTTCTGGTAAATAGTTCTTTCAATAAAGAGGTTCTTAAGTTTTCTATTTGTTCTTTAGAAGTGTCGTTTTTAAGAAATAAAGTAATGACAACTTCTTCTTTGAAGTGATTGGCTACTTGGGTAGACTTTAAAAGTACCAGCCCTAAAAACCCAACCATAAACAATACCAAGGCAATACTTATTACTACAGAAAAGTAAGAAGATCGCAACCGGCGTTTTTGATAAGAATCAAATTTAGATGACATAAAATTAATTAATGTACGCTCGCAAGATACAAATTAGCATTCAGAAATTTCAAGATTCAAAAATTGAAAAACTTAATTTTATCCTAAAATGTAGTATGAGATTTTTTCTTTTTTAAAGAGATTTACTGAATTAGCAAGTAATGAGTTTGTTATTCATCAATTTCTTGACAGAGTTCTATTAAAACCCCATTGCTAGATTTTGGATGCAAGAAAGCCACAAGTTTATTGTCTGCACCTTTTTTTGGGGTTTCATTTAAAACAATAAACCCCTCACTTTTAAGACGGGCTATTTCTGAAACAATATCAGTAACTGCAAATGCAATATGATGAACTCCTTCTCCTTTCTTTTCTATAAACTTAGCAATTGGACTTTCAGGATTTGTAGCTTCTAATAACTCTATCTTATTAGGGCCAGCCTTAAAAAAGGATGTTTTTACTCCTTCACTTACCACTTCTTCAACCTTATAATGATCAACACCAAATAGACTTGCAAATAAGGCATTAGAAGCTTCTAGATCTTTTACAGCGATTCCAATATGTTCTATTTTATTCATTGGTTTTATAAAGAATATAAGATAGTTCTGCACAGCAGCTTATCTGAAAAGATGCCTCCTCTTTCTGCGTTATTCAAAAGTAAGGAATGTTTTGTTAATTATTGTAGATTTGCAGCATGGAAGAAACCAATAGACAACGAAAAATAGCAGGTGTTTTACAAAAAGACTTGGTAGACGTTTTACAAAAAGCAGCTCAAGACGGAATGCAAGGTGTTATTATCTCGGTTTCTAAAGTCTCTGTAACACCAGATTTAGGGATTGCAAAAGTGTATTTAAGTGTTTTTCCTTCAGACAAAAGAAATGCTATTGTAGAAGGGGTAAAATCTAATTCGCCATTAATTCGTCATGAATTAGCCAAAAGAACTCGCAATCAATTGCGAAGAATGCCAGAACTCCTCTTTTTTGGAGATGATTCTTTAGATTATATTGAAGAAATAGATAAGTCATTGCGAGGAGAAGATGTAAACCCTATTCAAGACCCAAGTGTATTGCCAAGACGTAAAAAACAATAATCATTCTTCTCTTTGAATTTTCCATTATACATAGCTAAAAGATACCTGTTTGCTAAGAGTGGAAATAACGCAATTAATATTATTACCATTATTGCATCTATTGGTGTTATCGTAGGCACAGCAGCATTATTTATTATTCTGTCAGGCTTTTCTGGCCTAAGAACCTTCAATTATTCATTGTTAGATATTTCAGATCCAGATATTAAAATCACAGCTGCTAAAGGGAAAAGTTTTTTTTACGATGCATCTTTACAAAATCTTGTTTCTAAGGATAAAGATATTGCTGTTTTTTCTAAGGTAATTGAAGAACGAGTTTTTATAAAAAATGGAGAAAAACAACAAATAGCCTTCGTAAAAGGAGTAGATTATAATTATACTGATGTAGTAGGGTTAGATGATGCAATACAAGTTGGCACATGGTTGCAAAAAGAATACACCAATACCAGTATTATAGGAAATAGTTTAGCATATAAATTATCTGCAGGAATTGAAAGCTTTGGCGAATATCTTGAGATTCTAGTACCAAAAACAGGTACAGGTTTTTTAAACCCAGCACAAAGTTTTAGAAGTATTAATACACAAATAGTAGGTACATATTTTGGTACTGAAGACTTTGAAAACAACTATGTTTTTGTTTCAAACTCTCAGGCACAAGAATTATTAAACTACAAAGCAGATCAGTTTACAGGAATAGAAATAAAATTAAGACCTGAAATTAATGCAGATGATTTTTCAGAGCAATTGCAAGAAAAGTTAGGGGCTCAATATAAAGTACAAACAAAAGTACAGCTAAATGAACTCTTTTATAAAGTAATAAATACAGAGAATTTTGTCTCGTATCTAATTTTTACGTTGATTGTAATTATTGCGATGTTTACTATTGTAGGAGCTATCATTATGATGATTATTGATAAAAAAAAGAATCTAAAAACACTGCTAAGTTTAGGTGCTACGATGCCTGAAATAAAAAATATTTTTGTGCTGCAAGGGTTTTTATTAACAGCGGTATCTATGACTATAGGGTTGCTGGTTTCTAGTGGTTTAGTTGCCATTCAACAACAGTTTCAATTGTTTATGATTACCTCTTCAATACCCTATCCCGTAGAGCTAAGGTTGTCAAATTTATTTATTGTAATTGCCACAATTACAGTACTAGGTTTTTTAGCAGCTAAGGTAGCTAGCAGTAGAATTTCTAATGGTTTTATTGATAAATAACAGTATTATCCAATTTCTGGAATCATCGCATTGCCAAAGGTTTCTTGAACAATGTCAAAAGCAGCAAATACATCTTTTGGATCATCTGAGGTAACCATTTTTAAACGATGCTCTTTAAAATGAGGAATTCCTTTAAAATAATTGGTGTAGTGTCTTCTGGTTTCTACAACTCCTAAGTGTTCTCCTTTCCAATCTATGGCCATTTGTAAGTGACGGCGTGCCATTTCTGTTCTTTCTGAAATTGTTGGCCCGGCTAGATGTTCTCCTGTTTTGAAATAATGTTTTACTTCATTAAAAAACCAAGGATATCCAATAGAGGCTCTTCCAATCATTGCTCCATCTAAACCATATACATCACGCATTTCTTTTGCTTTTTCGGGTGTAGTTACATCACCATTTCCAAAAACAGGAATGTGCATTCTAGGATTGTTTTTTACCTCAGCAATGGGTCTCCAATCTGCTTCGCCTTTATACATTTGAGCACGTGTTCTTCCATGAATTGAAATGGCTTTACAACCTACATCTTGTAATCTTTCTGCAACTTCAACAATTTTTATAGAATCATGATCCCAACCCAAACGAGTTTTTACCGTAATTGGTAAATTGGTGTGTTTTACCATGGCTTCCGTGAGGGATACCATTAAATCTATGTCTTTTAAAATTCCAGCACCTGCACCTTTTGATACTACTTTTTTAACTGGGCAGCCAAAATTAATGTCTATAATATCTGGATTTGTTTTTTCTACAATTTCTACAGAACGCAACATAGAGTCTATATTGGCTCCAAAAATTTGGATTCCTACTGGACGTTCTTTTTCGTAAATATCTAATTTCATCACGCTTTTTGCTGCGTCACGAATAAGCCCCTCTGAAGAAATAAACTCAGTATACACAACATCAGCTCCATTTTCTTTGCATAAAGCACGAAAAGGAGGGTCACTTACATCTTCCATAGGTGCTAATAATAGCGGAAAATCTGGAAGTTCTATACTGTCTATTTTTACCAAACTGAATTATTTTTTTGCAAAATTAGTGTTTTTATTTGTCAGAATCCAAATACTACTTAATTCAAAAAAAGGGTTAAAAAACTCTTACAACATTAAAGCCAAAAACCATATCTCCTTCGGCGCTACTCATAAATCCAGGTTCGTTACTAGATTGTGAATTGGTAAATAATAATTGAAATACATGTCCGCCAGTTTCAATATCTAAGCCAAATGCATACGAATTGTCAAAAGGAGAAGCTTCAGCTCTACTCATGTTATACACATATTCTGCATTGAAGCTCATGCGTTTACTTAACTTGAAGCGGCCACCAAATCCTAAAGCAAATTGGTTGTATTTTTCTTCAGGAACTACATTTAAATTTTGTAGATTTTCTCTCACATATGTTGGAGCTAGTTGAAAAGAAAATGAGTCTGAAAATCGTCTAGAAATTAAGAGTTGTGTGGCATAACTTTGCTGGTCACTAGATTTTAATTCTGGAAAAATAGTTTCATCAATTAATGTATTTCTATTAACAGTTGTATAAGCTACAAGATTTACAGGAAAGCTTTTCGATTGCCTTGCCAAACGTATTTTAGCAGCAGCAGCAAATGTTCTATTGTATGACTCTCTACTAATGCTAAACTGAACACCTTCCCAAAAAGAGTATAATAATTGAATTTTAGTACTGGCTTCATCTAGCCCCAAAAACGTATCGAAGCCATCTTTCAAAGGACCAAACCTGTGAGAGACAATTAAATAAAAATCTCCCTGATCTGCCATTTTTGTAGATTGTAGGTTTCCTATTTTCATGGCCTTAAACGCTGGCATTTCATAAGAACTATCTGTAGCGTTCTCGTTTAATTCATCTAGTAAATCGTCTTGAGCAGACAGGCTAGAGATTACAAATAAGGAGGCACAAAAAATAAGTAAGTGTTTTTTTAACATAATGAAGTTGCTTATTGAATAATACATTGATCTAATTTTAACTCTTCTAACAAATCATCATATCCAATAATTCTTCCTTTTAAAGAAATATCATTTGTGGGATTTATTTTTTTAAGAACAGTAGTATCTTTTAATTGACAGTAAATACTGGCAGACAATAGTATTCCCTTATCATCTAGACTCGTCACTTTTCCAGAAATAACAACTATTTTATCTTGCCACGCGGCTGGGTCCTCTAAAATTTTTAGAAAAAGCTGGTCTGAAGTTCCTGTAAAGTCTACTTTTTTACTTTCAATTTTAGTAGGAGCTTGCATTGCATATGCGTAGATAGCACCTACACTAACAGCAATTACTAGAAGAATAATGATGACTAACTTATTTTTTTTCAATAAATTCATATGCTAAAGAAATAGTAATAGTTCCTGCTATTTTATTACGAACAATTTTTGGTATTTTAATCTTAAAATCTGCTGTTTGAACTTCAAATGAAGCTTGCATCAATAATTTATCTTCTTTTTTTGAAAATACTGCAAATGTTTCAATTTCTTTCTCAATACCTCTTACCGTCAGTATTCCATTAAGGATGTATTTTTTAGTATCTGATATTTCTGAAAGATTAAAACCAACAATAGTTCCTTTAAAAGTTGCTTTCGGGAAAGTACTAGAATCCATGTAGTTTTCATTAAAATGCTCTTGCATAAGAGCTACTCTAAAATTAAAAGCTTTTACAAAAAGTAGAGAGGCAATTTCTCCAGAATTTACATTAATAATTGCAGTGGTACTGTTATTTGTGGCTTCTACAGGTTCAAAGGCTTCTACTGAAGCTTTAAATTGAGTCTTTCCTGTTTTTGTATAATACTTTTGGGCAACAATTGAGACACTCAAAAATAAGAACGCTAATAGTAGTATTTTTTTCATGTATTCAAGTTTTTAATTCTCTATATAGCCATCAATAGCCCATTGTTCTAGTGTGGCAATTAATACAGGAGCCATTTGCCCATTTTGGGGCATTGGGTTAGAAACACTATTTATTCTGGCTAGTAAATTTCCGTTTTCAGTAGCTGATCTCACATTGCCATAGCCTTCTAGATTTAAGCCTGCAGAAGCAAATGTACCCGCATGGCAAGGCAGACAATTGTTTGAGATAATAATACTTACATCTGCATCATAAGTAACAGGCTCTGTAATTATTACCTTTTCTATGGTGGCTGTTGAACAGCTAGAAAAAGAAAAAACAAGAAATATAGTTCCTAAAAGAAGGTTTTTTTTGTTCATAAATTCAACTATTTTGAGTCTGAATTATTTAATGGGTAACAGTGTTTTCTACTACTGCAATTTACTACAAAAACGTAAGATTAAAACTCTAAAGAGGTAGTAATTTCTTGTTTTCCTCTTTGCACAACAACAGTAGTTGTATCTCCTTCATCAAAAACAGATAAGGCTCTCATATAACTCATCATATTAGTCACCAAACTGTCTCCCAATTGAATGACAATATCTCCTTTAAGAAGCCCTCCTCTTTGGGCAGGTCTTCCCTCAGAAACACCATCAATTCGCATTCCCTTTCCGTCAAACAAATAATCTGGTATAACCCCTAAGCCAACTTTAAATCTAGGAGTACTTTCACGTTCATTTTTTGTTTTCCTAAAAGCAAGTTTTCCATTGTCATCTAAATCAGAAATTATATTAAATATATAGTCAGAAATTGTTGCCATTCCTTGGTAGTTCAATTTTTCAGAATCGTCTCCTGGTTTATGATAATCTTCATGTTGCCCTGTAAAGAAATGTAAGACAGGAATGTCTGCTAAATAAAAACTAGTATGATCACTAGGGCCAACACCAGATTCATTTTCAATGAGTTTAAATTTGCTGTTATGAGCTTTTAAGACCTGTTTAAACATTGGAGATGTTCCTGTGCCATAGACTGCTAGAGCACTGTCTTGTTTTAACCTTCCTACCATGTCCATATTAATCATATAAGACACAGCTTTTGTGTTTATGGTTGGATTCTTTACAAAATAATTAGACCCAAGTAAGCCCATTTCTTCGCCAGAAAAAGCAATGAATATATAATTATTTTGAATGTTTTTATCTTTTAATTTTCTCGCCAAATCAAGCATAACAGCTGTTCCGCTTGCATTATCATCTGCTCCGTTATGAATAGCCTTAACAGAATCTCTGTATAAAGAACCATCGCCGCCATAGCCTAAATGATCAAAATGAGCTCCAATAACTATAGTATTTGTAGCATTATTGTTTATAAATCCAACCACATTTCTTCCTGTAATTGTTCCATCTTTGTTTTTTGTAAACTCAACCTCCGAATGTGGATCTGTTTTTGGGACAAAAGAAAATTCTTGATAAAACCCATCTGTTCCTTTTTCTGTTAAGCCAAGTTTTTTAAATCTATTTGCAATATATGCTGCAGCTTTTATTTCACCTTGTGTTCCTGTTTGTCTGCCTTCTAATTGATCATCTGCTAAAAAAGTAACATCTGCTTTTATCATGCTTTGTTCAATACCTTCATTTGAACAAGAAATAAACGATGCTAAAAAGAAGAGGATTAGAAAGATTCTCATAATAATAAATGTTATTTTTGCCTCAAAAATACGGATTAAAAACAACGATATGAAATTAAGGGCTTTATCATTACTACTTGTTCTTTTTTTGAGCATTGGGTGTACTCTAAACAACTCAAAAAAAACAACAAATACAGTGAAATTAGTTGCTGGAAAAGATTCATTAATTTTTGCTGAAGAAGTTCATTTTAAGAGCATGCGTCAAATTACTTTTGGAGGAGATAACGCTGAAGCATATTGGAGCTTTGATGATAAACAGTTAGTTTTTCAATCCAATAATAAAGAGTGGGGAGTAGCTTGTGATCAGATGTTTTTAATGAATATAGATGAAAGTTTTTCCGAGAAAGCACCACCAATGATTAGTACTGGAAAAGGAAGAACCACTTGTGCGTATTTTTTACCAGACAATAAACATTATGTATACGGCTCTACGCATTTAGGCGCAGAAGAATGTCCGCCAGCACCACTTCGTAAAAATGGTAGATATGTTTGGCCTATTTATGATAGCTACGATATTTTTGTCTCTGATTTAGAAGGAAATATTGTGAATCAATTAACAAATGAAAAAGGCTATGATGCTGAAGCAACTGTTTCACCAAAAGGAGATAAAATTGTATTTACATCAACTAGAAGTGGAGATTTAGAATTGTATACCATGAATATTGATGGAACAGATGTTACACAAATAACCAACGAATTAGGGTATGATGGAGGTGCCTTTTTCTCACCAGATGGGACGCAATTAATTTTTCGTTCCTCTAGGCCAAAAACACCAGAAGAAGTTAAAGCATACAAAGATTTACTAGCGCAAGGATTGGTAGAGCCAACTGAAATGGAATTGTATATCTGCAATGCAGATGGGTCAAACCTCCGTCAGTTGACTAGTTTAGGAAATGCCAACTGGAGTCCGTTTTTTCATCCTTCAGGAAAGAAAATTTTATTTTCCTCAAATTTTGAAGCAGAAAGAGGTTTTCCGTTCAATTTATATATGATAGATTTAGATGGTAAAAACTTAAAGAGAATTACTCACGGAGAAACATTTGATGCGTTTCCTGTATTTTCAAATGATGGAAAATGGCTAGCATTCTCTTCTAATAGAAACAATGGAGGAGGAAGAGACACCAACTTGTTTATTGCAGAATGGCAAGAGTAGTAGTTGTTATTCTAACTCAACAATTATTTCATTTTTTCTATTAAATACCTCTACAGGAGCGTTGTAGCCTAAAAAGGAAAAACTATTTGTATACCCAATTCCTTTGCTGTCTAAAGCAGCTATTAATTTACGTTTATACAAGTTAATTTTAGCATCATCTGCCCAGCCATCAAAAGAAATAGCAGCGACTTTTTTTGCAGGCATGTTTTTGAATTCTATACTAGCATCATTAGGTGTTGGTAAATTTTCTTTTGAATATTTTTTTGGAACCAGAAACATCATAGTTGTTTTGTCTTTAAGCGTCATGGCAACTGGAGACGTCATGGCTATTTTTTCATTTTTATCATTCCCTCCAAAAATATAACCAGCCAATATAGAAAACCCTTTACTGGAAGATTTTTTGTAATCATTTGAAGATAATTGAACAGAGGTAACTAAGGAGGCTTCATATTGTCTTATCTCAATTTCGTCATAGGTATCTATTACTTCAAAAGAATATTGTTCAATATTTCTTTGACTACTCATAAAATATAGTTGAGAAAGAATAAAAAGAATGGCAATAATTCCTAAAATTAATAGAATGATTTTCATTTTCATGGGTATGTTTGTTTTTAAAATGCTTGTATCAAAGATATTTAAATTCGTGTATTTGCTATTTAGTCACTAAGATCTTATAATTTTGGGAAACACTCACAATTAGCAACCTAAAATTTGAATGCTCCACAAAAATGTTTTTATTGCTTCTACTTTTTAAATCGCTTATATTTGCAGCCTTAAAAATAATGTAACGAATGAAGAATATTAGAAACTTTTGCATCATCGCCCATATCGATCATGGAAAAAGTACATTGGCAGATAGATTGTTAGATTATACAGGATCTGTAACTGATAGAGAAAAACAACATCAGTTATTAGACACCATGGATTTAGAACGCGAGCGTGGAATTACCATTAAATCTCACGCCATTCAAATGGACTATACCCACAACGGTGAAGATTATATTTTAAACTTAATTGATACACCAGGTCACGTAGATTTTTCATATGAAGTATCTCGTTCAATTGCCGCCTGTGAAGGAGCCTTGCTAATTGTAGATGCAGCACAGAGCATACAAGCACAAACAATATCTAATTTATATTTGGCCTTAGAGAATGATTTAGAGATTATTCCGGTATTAAATAAAGTAGATTTGCCTTCTGCAAACCCTGAAGAAGTTACCGATGATATTGTAGATTTATTAGGATGCCTACCAGAAGATGTTATTCATGCAAGTGGAAAAACTGGTTTTGGAGTAGGTGATATTATTGAAGCAATTATTGCTAAAATTCCAGCTCCAAAAGGAGATCCAGATGCACCATTACAAGCCTTAATTTTTGATTCAGTTTATAATTCTTACAGAGGGATAGAAACCTATTTTAGAATTATGAATGGTGAAATTAAAAAAGGGCAGCGTATTAAATTTATGGCCACCAACAATGAGTATTTTGCCGATGAGGTTGGAACTCTAAAATTAAGTCAGGTTGTAAAAAAATCTGTTAAAACCGGTGATGTAGGCTATTTAATTACAGGAATTAAAACAGCAAAAGAAGTAAAAGTAGGAGATACCATTACAGATGCTGTAAACCCAACTACCGAAATTATTGATGGTTTTGAAGATGTGAAACCAATGGTTTTTGCAGGAATTTACCCAGTAGATACAGAAGATTATGAGGAGTTGCGTTATTCTATGGAAAAATTGCAACTAAACGATGCTTCGTTAGTATTTGTGCCAGAAAGTTCTGCCGCCTTAGGTTTTGGTTTTAGATGTGGATTCTTAGGGATGCTGCATATGGAAATTATTCAAGAACGTTTAGAGCGCGAGTTTAATATGACGGTAATTACCACCGTTCCAAACGTTAGCTACCATGCCTATACTAAGAAGAATCCAGAAGAAATTCTTTTATTAAATAATCCTACCGATTTACCAGACCCATCCAGATTAGAAAGGGTAGAAGAGCCATATATTAAAGCATCTATTATTACAAAATCAGATTTTGTTGGTCAGGTAATGAGTTTGTGTATCGAAAAAAGAGGGGAGATTACCAATCAAACGTATTTAACAACTGAAAGAGTTGAGCTAACTTTTGACATGCCTTTGGCAGAAATTGTCTTTGATTTTTATGATCGCTTAAAAACAGTTTCTAAAGGATATGCTTCTTTTGATTACAATCCTATTGGAATGAAACCTTCTAAATTAGTTCGTGTAGATATTTTATTAAACGGTCAGCCAGTAGATGCACTTTCTGCTTTACTACATGCAGACAATGCCTTTACAATTGGTAAGAAAATTGTAGAAAAATTAAAACAATTAATACCAAGACAACAGTTTGATATTCCTATTCAGGCTGCTATTGGTGCTAAAATTATAGCCAGAGAAACTACCAAGGCATTGCGTAAAGATGTTACCGCAAAATGTTATGGAGGTGATATTTCTAGAAAACGTAAACTGCTAGAAAAGCAAAAGAAAGGAAAGAAAAGAATGCGTCAGGTTGGAAATGTAGAAATTCCACAAGAAGCATTTATGGCGGTATTAAAGTTGAATGATTAACAAAAAAAGCTTCGATTTTTTCGAAGCTTTTTTTTGTATTTATTTTACTAGAGTGAGATTCTTAAAACATCTGCGATGTTAATCTCTTCCGCCCAAGACTTGAAGCCCCCAGTACAATAGCATGGCTAGAGAACCCAAAGCAGCTACAAGATACGTTCTAGCGGCCCATTTTAAGGCATCTCTAGAACCAGCAAATTCTTCTTGATTCACCATATTTTTATTTTTCAACCAAGCCAATGCTCTGTTACTTGCATCATATTCTACAGGTAATGTAATAAAGCTAAACGCAGTTGCCAAGGCCATAAAACCTAAACCAACAATAGCAATATAAAATCCAATTCCAGTATTGTCTGAAGCTGCTCCTAAAATTAAGCCACCAAAAACAAGCCATTGCGAAAATTTTGAAGAAACACTCACCATAGGAACCAGTTTAGAACGCATGGTTAACCATTCGTAGGCTTGAGCGTGTTGCACAGCATGCCCAACTTCATGAGCTGCTACTGCAGCTGATGCAGCATTTCGCTGACTGTACACACTAGCACTTAGGTTTACAGTTTTATTTCTAGGGTCGTAATGATCGGTTAGCATTCCGGCAGTAGAAACTACCTTTACATCTTTAATGCCATGATCTGCCAACATTTTTTCTGCAATCTCAGCACCAGACATTCCATTTCTTAAATGAATTTTAGAGTATTTTTTAAATTTATTCTTTAGGGTATTGCTAACAAGCCAGCTTGCAAGAGCAATAGCGCCAATGATCATATAGAATCCTATCATATTGTATACTATTTAAAATTATTATTCAATTTTCTTTGATACTTTTACATCACAAAGTATTCCAATTAAATTTTTCATAAAAATAGTGACAAAATGACAAGGAAACGAAAAATACTACTCATATATACCGGAGGAACCATTGGTATGGTGAAAGATTATACCTCAAAAGCCTTAAAAGCATTTGATTTTAGTCAGATTTTGGAGAACATTCCGGAGTTAAAACAGCTAGATTGTGAGATTGCCTCTGTTTCATTTGAAGAACCAATAGATTCTTCTAATATGAATACAGAGTACTATGTTCAAATTGCTGAGATTATAGAGCATAATTATGAAAAACACGATGGTTTTGTGGTCTTAACTGGTTCTGATACCATGTCTTATATCTCTTCTGCCATTAGTTTTATGCTAGAATACTTGAAAAAACCCGTAATATTTACGGGGTCTCAGTTGCCAATTGGTTATTTAAGAACCGATGCAAAAGAAAATTTAATTACCTCTATAGAAATTGCAAGTGCCTATAAAGACGAGCTTCCTGTTGTAAGTGAAGTCTGTTTGTATTTTGAATACAAACTATACAGAGCCAATAGAACTACAAAGTTAAGTGCAGAACAATTTGAAGCATTTGCTTCTATGAATTACCCTCCATTAGCAGAGAGTGGTGTGCACCTTAACTTTAATAAAGATCTTTTGGAAGTACCTACACATAACAAAAAACTAATTGTAAGGAAAAACTTATGTTCAGATATTGCCATTCTTAAACTATTTCCAGGCATTTCACTTAGGGTAGTTGAAAGTGTTTTAAACATCAAAAACATAAAAGGAATTATTTTAGAAACCTATGGGGCAGGAAATGCACCTAGCAATAAAGAATTCATTAAGTTAATTTCTAATGCAATAGGCAAAGGAATTTACATTGTAAATGTAACCCAATGTGTTGGTGGATCTGTTTTACCTGGTCATTACGAGACAAGTTCTCAGTTAAAAGAAATAGGGGTTATAGACGCTAAAGACATGACTACAGAATCTGCGCTTGCCAAATTAATGTACCTTTTAGGAATAGGGATAGAAAAAGAGGAATTTTCGCTTTATTATGAGCAATCTTTACGTGGAGAAATCACAAATAAGTAAAGAATGTGTTAAATCTTTTTGTTTTTGACATTTCTTACATAAAAACTTTTTAATTCTTTTTAAGAAACCAACTATTTTTTGTTACTTGGTCATCGGAATTAAATTAAGCAATAAGCAATCGTCATTTATGAAGATTTCTAAAGTTTAATTTTTCTTTTCATATAACACTAAGTTATAGCTAAAACACTTAAATTATTAAAAATTAATTACAACGATGATGAAAAAAGTAGTAAATATCCTTACAGTAACAGGATTCATGTTTTTTGGAGCTATTCAATCTGTATTTGCACAAGAGGCTGAGGTCGCTGAACAAACTTTTCACCAAGTATTAAAACAACGTTTTATAGAAGGTGGGCCATTCTTTATGGGAATTGTATTAGTAGCCCTTATTTTGGGTTTAGCAATTGCTATTGAGAGAATTATTTATTTAAACATGGCTACTACCAATACCAAGAAGCTAATGGCTAGTGTAGACGATGCTTTAAGTTCTGGTGGTGTAGAAGCTGCAAAAGAAGTATGTAGAAATTCTAAAGGGCCTGTTGCCTCTATCTTTTACCAAGGTTTAGACAGAGTAGACGAAGGTATAGAGTCTGCAGAAAAAGCAGTAATTGGTTATGGAGGAGTACAGATGGGGTTATTAGAGAAAAATATCTCTTGGTTATCTTTATTTATTGCTCTAGCTCCCATGTTAGGTTTTATGGGAACTGTAATTGGTATGATTGGAGCATTTGATGCAATTGCTGTTGCAAATGATATTTCTCCAGGAGTTGTAGCTGTAGGTATTAAAGTAGCCTTATTAACCACAGTATTTGGTTTAGTAGTAGCTATTATTCTTCAAGTTTTTTACAATTACATCATCTCTAAGGTAGATAGTATTGTAAACAATATGGAAGACGCTTCTATTACTTTAATAGATTTATTAGTTAAATATAAAAAATAAGACGCCTTATGAATAGTAAAATTTCAAAAATACTAACCATCATAGTGGCTGCTATATCTGTTATTGGTATTGCATTATTTATTAATGTTTCATTTACCGATGATGTTCCAGAATCTATCAGTGGAGCAGTGGGTCCTTTAATTGGATTCTCATTGTACTTGTTTTATGCAGCAGTTCTTATTACTGTAGTATTATCTATAAGAGGTTTGGTGAAAAATCCAGAAAACTTAAAGAAAACAATGATTGGTCTTGGTGCTATGGCTATTCTGTTAGTTATTGCCTATATTTTGGGTGATAGTGAACCAGTGTTAGACGCACAAGGTAAAGTATTAGAAGGTGGAGAATTAGGAGCCACTTCAAACCAATGGGTAGGTAGCTTAATATGGTATAGTTCAATCTTAGTTCTTATTGGTGGCGCATTTTTTGTGATTGATTTAGCCAAAGGACTTATAAAATCTTAGTATATGGCTAGAAGAGAGACACCGGAAATTAATGCAGGCTCTATGGCAGATATTGCCTTCTTGTTATTAATTTTCTTCTTAGTAACTACCACCATGAATGTAGATTCAGGTATTTCTAAGAAATTATCAGAAAAACCACCACCAGATTATAAGCCACCTATTATTAAGGAGAAAAATATCTTCGAAGTAAATATCAATAGAAATAATGATTTATTGGTAGAAGGTGATATCATGGGAATTAAAGAGATCAAAGAAGCTGCAATCAAATTTATTGATAACGGCGGAGGACTTGGAAAACCAGGTGAAGACGGAACCCCAGGACTACCTTGTGACTATTGTGAAGGTGAGAGAAGTGAATCTTCTTCAGATCATCCAAACAAAGCAATTATATCTGTACAAAGTGATAGAGGTACCGAGTATGGTACGTATATTGAAGTACAAAATGAGTTGTTAAAAGCATATACTGTCTTAAGAAACAGGCTAAGCCAACAACGTTATGGAATGCTTTATACAGAATTAGAGAAGAGATATAAAGATTCTAGAGGAACAGAAAAGGAAGATTTAAAGAAAAAAGTTGAGGATATTAAAACGAGTTTTCCTCAAATTATTTCTGATGCTGAGCCTACCTCTTAAAATTAATTAAAACATATAAAATGTCTAAGTTTAAAAAGAAGAAAAAAGGAATGCCTGCTGTAAACACAGCATCATTACCAGATATTGTATTTATGTTATTATTTTTCTTTATGGTAACTACTACCATGAGAGAAACTTCTTTACAAATTGAAGCACCTAGATTACCTAGTGCTACAGAGATAAAGAAATTAGAACACAAGAGTTTGGTAAGTACTATTTATGTTGGTAAAGCAAAAGATGTAAAGTATGGTACAGCCTATAATAGAATTCAATTGAATGATAAGATAGCTACACCAGAAGATGTTCCAGCATTTATTTTAAGAGCTAGAGAAGAAGTTTCTGAGGCAGAAGTTCCTTTTATGACTACTTCTATTAAAGCCGATAAAGAATCTAGTGTTGGTACTATTACAGATATTAGAATAAAATTAAGAGATGTTAATGCATTAAAATTAAGTTACTCTACTCAAACGGGTGCAGATAACTAATAGCAAAAAAATCTTAATCAATAAAAAAGGGAATACAAATTTTTGTATTCCCTTTTTTATGTTATAATTTTAAAATGTCTAAGACATTACTATGAAGAAGCTCATTTTCTTATTTTTTATTGCATGTTCATTACCTTCTGTTGCTCAAAAAGACTCCTTGAAATTAGGAGATAGGTATGCAGAAGACCAATTATATGTGATGGTTTCATATAACCAATTGTTTAACCAACCTGCCATGGTAAAAGGAAGTGGTTTTTCTTATGGCTTGTCTACTGGTTTTATGAAAGATCTTATTTTAAATAAACAGGGGAGTATCTCTGTGGCTTTAGGGGTTGGCTATAATTTTGATTTATTAAATCATGGGCTTACTATTTCTGAAGAAAATAATAACATTACTTTTCAGGTAGATAATTCTGGGGCAACCAATAAACTCTTACTTCACAATCTAGAATTTCCTTTTGAGCTTAGATGGAGAGGTTCTGATGCCCAAACCTATAAATTTTGGCGCGTTTATATGGGGGTGAAAGCAAGTTATAACCTATCTAATAATTTTAAATTTACCAATGAAACAAACTCGTTTTCATTTAGGAATGTATCTAGTTATAATACCTGGCAATATGGTCTTACACTCTCTGTTGGTTATGATGTCTTTGCAGCACATGTCTATTATGGATTAAATCCAATTTTAAAAGACACTTCGCTTGGAACAGCAGATATTTCTTCAAAAATTATGAGAATTGGCTTAATTTTTTATTTATTATAAAGTAATAAACAGGATAAACTGACATACTATTCCTAAAGAAAAACCAATAAGAAGCTCTATAGGAGTATGTGCTTTTAAATACAATCTTGAGCTTGCTAAGATTCCTGATAATAAGATTAAGAGTATAATAATGGGCAACATAGATAAACTATTGATATTGGTCATAATTAAAAAAAAACCAATCATATTACCCATAGAAACAAGATGCAGGCTAGACTTTAATTTTACACTAAAAAGCAAATAAATACAAGTCAAGCTTAAAGAAGTACCATAAAAAAGAATGCCTAAATTTCTAATTGTTGGAATCTGTATGATTGTATTCCCTAAAAAATATAAAAGGAAAATCATAAAAATAACAGGAAACCGTCTTTCTTTTATGGTAGAAACCTGAAAGTCTTTAATAAATCCAAAATTTCTTAAAAAAAGCAACAATAAAACAGGCACTACGTATGTTAGCGCAAAAACAAGCCCTAATACAATTAATTGCAGCCTTTTTTCAAAAGATTGTGATACAAATACAAAGTAGAGAAATACCCCTAAGGTTGGAAGTACAATAGGATGTAAAATAGTTGATATAAATTTGTGAAATTTCATTAGATTTCCTTTCTCAAGCGAGCTACAGGAATGTCTAGCTGCTCTCTATATTTTGCAACTGTTCTTCTAGCAATAGGATAGCCTTCCTCTTTTAAAAGTACCGAAAGTTTATCGTCTGTATAAGGCTTTCTTTTATCTTCTTTATCAACAACAGTTTCTAATATCTTTTTAATTTCTCTGGTAGAAACATCTTCTCCTTGATCATTTTTCATAGATTCAGAAAAGAATTCTTTTATTAATTTGGTTCCATACGGAGTAGAAACGTACTTGCTGTTTGCAACTCTAGA